>FWPU01013480.1_pt1 | contig 10280 bp, 8 predicted proteins | sample 2228361 | NCBI WGS metagenome assembly FWPU01 (sample SAMEA103939777, study PRJEB20133) | metagenome | reverse complement strand
AGGCGCGCCTGGATGGTTTCTTTGGGCAACGTTGGAAGGCCGAAACGGTGAATGCGGTGATCAAACGCAAGTTTGGCGAGAGCATTCGCGCTCGCAAGCCCAGCCTGCCGCGGCGAGAGCCGCTGGTCAAAGGACTGGTCTACAATCTCCATCGGTAAGTTGTGTCCTGGTACCTGGCTTGCCGGCAAGGGATAAATTCGGAAGGCAGGTGTCGTGGCTGGTAGTGCGCATCGCGGCAGTCGTGGTCTCTAATCTTTGCAACAAAGCAACTTCACTTTTATTCCGCCAATACCTTCTATGACAACTTGTGCTACGGCTATTTGCCGCTATACAAGGTATTCTAGGAGTAAGGTCACTGTTGGGTAGCGATGGACGTAAACTGTGGCGTGCTATCGCAAAGTCCGAAGCCGCGGCGCCATTTTCGGTCAAGTAATAGCGTGGATGCTACCCTGGCTCGGTTGTAGCAATTCCTTACATCACGAAATCAGGCAGAAGGGAACCCCACCATTACCCTGCGCGGGAAGATGATGCCAGGAAAGACAAACGTATAGGGCCGGCTGACAGCCTGCCTGCGCCAAGCGGCGAGTCGCGCCGCGCTCTCCGAGCAGGGTAGGCAGTGCGCAGAAAACCCAAGCCCGCCTTGTTCCAGGCAGGCCTGGGCAAAGCCGAATACCGTCTCAGGACTACTGTTGTTCCGAGGCCTGCTTCTTACGGCTTCTGTGGCGTCGCACAGCCGCCACAACGCCCCAGGCAATCAAGAGCGGCGGGCCAAAGACCACCAGCAACACCGGCAAGACAAACAACACGACCCAGATGAGGAAGTTCACAAAACCCTGCAGAAACTTGATGAGCGATTGAATAGCCCGGTTGACCGTGCCCTGCGGCTGCCACTTGCCAATTTTGATCGGCTGGACCTTTTCCTCCGAGATCAACGTAACGTTGATTAGAGAGAAGGAGGAGGCCTCTTCGTAGTACTTAATCTGCCCCTTGAGCGACTCGATCTCGGCATTGATGGACTCGAGTTTGTTGAAGATATCCAGCACGGCATCTGTGTCCGCCGCTTGCTGGAGGAGTTGTTCCAGACGCGCCGCGGCCGCCTGACGTGCCTTGAGGCGCGCCTGCAAATCCACATACTGCGCAGTGACGTCCTGCCCGGAGCGATCATCCTGTAAGACATCGGTGGCGTCCTCCTCGATCTTCGCGATTACCGCGTCGAACCGATCCGAAGGCACGCGGATCGAAATCATTGCTTCCGGCACAGTTGCGCCGCTGGGAGTTGAGGTCTCATAGCGGCTTGTGGAGAGCACAAATCCGCCTTCGCGCTCCGCCATCTGGGCAATGGCGTTCATCTTAGCCTGCACATCGCTCACCACCAGGCGCAAATTGGCGTTCTTAATGACCATGCGGCTTTCCAGCGCCTCTGTGTTGACCGAGGCCTCCTGCGCCAGAGAGACTCTCGCCGGCGCGGCTTCGTCCACCATAGGTGCCCCCGTATACTTTTCGGGGACAACTCCCGCAGGCCTCTCTGGCATGAGCCTGGGGGCCGCCTTGGGCGCGCAGGCAACCAGACTCAAGATGGCCAGGACAATCAGGAAAGTCTTTTTCATAGGTGTTCCTCCTTTCGAAATTGAAAAACTCGACACCATCCAGACGCCACATTGCCCTGGCATGTTCCCAACCCGGCAGATCACTCTGCAAGGCCTAACCACGGCCGCAGAGCCTGGCCGGTATAGGAACGAGGATTGGCCGCGACCTGTTCCGGCGTCCCCTCGGCGATGATTTCTCCCCCCTGTTCGCCTCCCTCCGGGCCCAGATCAATGATCCAATCGGCTACTTTGATGATATCCAAATTATGTTCAATAATCAAGACCGTATTTTCTGCATCCACCAGACGCTGTAAGACCTCGATCAGTTTGTGCACATCCGCGGCATGCAAGCCAACCGAAGGTTCATCCAGGACGTACAGCGTGCGCCCGGTCGCGCGCCGCGCCAATTCCCTGGAGAGTTTGACCCGCTGTGCTTCCCCGCCCGAAAGCGTGGTCGCTGGCTGACCGATCTTGATATAGCCCAAGCCAACTTCTTGTAGCAGCCGTAATTTGCTCACCATTTGCGGAAAGGCCGCAAATTCCTCCAAGGCCTGGTCAACCGTCATATCCAGGACATCGGCTATGGTATGCCCTTTAAAGCGGACCTGTAGCGTCTCACGGTTAAAGCGCCTGCCATGGCAAACATCACAAGGCACATAGACATCCGGCAGGAACTGCATTTCGATGCGCAACTCCCCTTGCCCCTGACAGGCCTCGCAGCGCCCGCCATGCACATTGAAGGAGAATCGCCCCGGCTTATACCCGCGCACCTTGCTCTCCGGCAATTCGGCAAACAACTTACGGATTTCGTCGAACAGTCCTGTATAGGTGGCCGGATTGGAACGGGGAGTGCGCCCAATCGGGGATTGGTCAATGTTGATGACTTTATCGAGATATTCGAGGCCTTCAATCCGATCGTGATCGCCCGGCCGGGTATGCGCGCCATGCAAACGCGCGGCCAGAGCATTGTAGAGCACGTCCATTGTTAAGGAAGATTTTCCCGAGCCGCTCACGCCCGTGATGCAGACCAATTTTCCCAACGGAATCCGCACGGTCAGGTTCTTGAGGTTGTTGGCCCGCGCACCGACGATAGTGAGGTGCTTTCCATTACCTGTGCGACGCGTCTTGGGCATGGGAATCTGCCGTCGCCCGGAAAGGTAAGCGCCGGTCAGCGACTCCGGATGGGCGATGATCTCTTCCACCGTGCCCGCCACGATGACCCGACCGCCATGCTCGCCAGCACCTGGCCCCAGGTCAATAACCCAATCAGCGGCGCGAACGGTCTCTGCGTCGTGCTCCACGACCAGAACGGTATTGCCCAGGTCGCGCAGGCCGGCCAGGGTCTGCAACAGGCGGGCGTTATCGCGGGCATGTAGCCCAATCGAGGGTTCGTCTAGGACGTACAACACGCCGACCAGGCCCGAACCGACCTGTGTTGCCAGGCGGATGCGCTGCGCCTCTCCACCGGAGAGAGAAGCCGAGGAACGACTCAGGGTCAGGTAGTCCAGGCCAACGTTTACCAGGAATCCCAGGCGCGATTTGATCTCCTTCAGGATGCGTTCGGCGACGGCCTGCTGACGGGCAGTGAGAGGCGTTTGTGGGCCAGAGAGGCGTTCCACCCATTCCAGGACGCGACGCACTGGCCAGTCGGTCACTTCCATAATGTTCGCACCATCCACAGTCACGGCCAGTGCCTCCGGGCGCAACCGCCGCCCTTGACAGGTTGGGCAGGGGCGATCGCTCATGTACTCCGAAATCTTCTCGCGAATGTATTCGGAATTGGTCTCGCGGTAGCGCCGTTCCAGGTTGCCGATCACGCCCTCGAAAGGCGCCTCGAACGTCGCCTGGCGTCCATCGCGGCTCTGGTAGTGCACACGGACGCGTTCGCCGTGCGTTCCATAAAGAATCAGGCGTTGCTTCTCCGGCGGCAACTCGCGGAAGGGCTTATCCATGTCAATCCGGAAGTGTTGCGCGACCGCCTCCAACAACTGCCAGTAGTAGCCGCTGTCCTCGCGCAGGTTGCTCCATTCCATGGCAATCAGAGCGCCTTCCGCCAGCGATTTATCCGGGTCCACGACTCGGTCGGGGTCAATTTCCAGGCGACTCCCCAGACCCTGACAATCCGGACAGGCGCCATGGGGAGTGTTGAACGAAAAGGTGCGCGGTTCAATCTCGGGGATGCTAATGCCGTGCTCCGGGCAGGCGAGGTGCTCGGAAAAATGCAGGTCGGTCCCCACAGAAGCCCCCCCATGTTCCCCAGGGGACTCCAATACATGAACGGTCAAATAGCCATCCCCGAACTTGAGAGCCGTCTCCACCGAATCGGTCAGGCGCGTCCGGGCCGCCTGACGTTCCTCCTGACTCTCGTCCCGTCGGATGACCAGGCGGTCCACAACGGCCTCGATGGTGTGGAGTTTATAGCGGTCGAGGCTGATCTCGTCGTCCAGGGAGTACACCACCCCATCCACGCGGGCACGGACGAAGCCCGCCTTCCGAATCTCCTCGAAGACCGCCTGGTAGGTACCTTTGCGCCCGCGCACCACCGGCGCGAGAAGCAGCAGGCGCGTTCCCTCCGGCAAGGCTTCGATGGCATCCACGATCTCTTGGGCCGATTGTTTCACCACCTCGCGGCCGCAAACCGGGCAGTGTGGAATCCCGACGCGCGCGAACAGCAAGCGCAGGTAATCGTAAATTTCCGTCACCGTGCCTACCGTGGAACGCGGGTTGTGTGAGACGCCTTTCTGGTCAATTGAAACCGCTGGAGAGAGACCCTCGATGTAATCCACATCGGGCTTTTGCATTTGCCCCAGGAACTGCCGCGCGTAGGCGGAAAGCGATTCGACGTACCGCCGCTGGCCCTCGGCAAAGATCGTATCGAACGCCAGCGAAGATTTTCCCGAACCCGAAAGACCGGTGATAACTACCAGTTTCTCGCGCGGAATTTCCACCGTGATGTTCTTGAGGTTATGCTCGCGCGCGCCTACCACACGAATGACAGAAGACATGGTCGCCTCTCTCGCCAATTACAGCACATTTGTTCCATTTTTCGCCTCAAGAAGGCAAAAAGAAATTATACCAGTCATCTCGTTCACCATTGCCCAAATTTTGGCCGGTGATTACCCATATCTTGGTTCTGTTAGGACGGCAGTTGAACTACCGTCCTAACGCCTAAAAGTTGGGCAGAATTCGCTCTTGACAGCAGAGCTTGCTCTGTTAGTCATCTCGTTCGCCATTGCCCGAATTTTGTGGTATACTCGCGGCGCTCCCTCTGGGGAGCACATCTTGCCTGGGACGGGCAAGAAGCGTCCCTGAGCGGGAAAAGCAAGCCCGCTAAACTCACGTCGCCCCGCGCCCGCCTCCGGCGCGGCGTTGGAGGGCGACTTGTAAAGGAGTTCAAAATGGCTATTGTTTCCATGAAAGCGCTACTGGAAAGCGGCGTCCATTTTGGTCATCGCACCAACAAATGGCACCCGGCGATGAAGCCCTATATCTTCACCGAGCGCAACGGCGTGCATATTATTGACCTGCAGCAGACGGTCAAAGCGCTCCAGACGGCCTACAACCTCGTGCGGGATACGGTTGCCAACGGTGGCATTGTGTTGTTCGTCGGCACCAAACGCCAGGCACAGGACACCGTGCGCGAGGAGGCAATTCGTTGTGGCATGCCCTACGTTACCGAACGGTGGTTGGGGGGCATGTTGACGAACTGGATCACCTTCTATAATCGCATCCAGCAGATGGAGCGATTGGAAAAGATGTTCGCGACCGGCGAGGTCAATCGCCTGACGAAGAAGGAAGCATTGCTCCTCCAGCGCGAATTGGATCGCCTGCACATTCGTCTGGAGGGCATTCGCCAGATGACGCGCCTGCCCGATTTGCTCTTTGTTGTGGATGTTGGGCGCGAGGAAGCCGCCGTACACGAAGCGAATCTGTTGAATATCCCCGTCGTGGCATTGGTGGATACCAATTGTGATCCTTCCGGCGTAGATTACGTCATTCCCTCCAACGACGACGCGATTCGCGCGATCAAGTTGCTAGTTTCCAAGATTGCCGATGCCGTCCTGGAAGGCAAGGCTCTGCGCAAAGAGGAGGAAGTCCCTGCCGGCGCCGAGGCGCCCTCCACAAAAGCCACTGCCCGAGGCACAGCACCTGCTCTCGAACTCGAGGAAGAATTGGAAGACGAGGTGTTGTTGGGAGAGGCAACCCTGGCCAAACTCGCCCCGCCCCCTCGGGAGGAAGATGTAGAAGAGGAAATCGCGGAAGAAGACGAAGAGTGAGAGTGTTTGCTCACCCACACCCATTCAATCGAGGTGCATTATGGAGATTACCACAGAAATGATCAAAGAATTACGCGCCCAAACCAACGCGGGCGTGTTGGATTGCCGCAAGGCGTTAATGGAGACCAATGGAGATTTTCAAAAGGCTATCGAATGGTTGCGTGAAAAGGGCATGGCCACCGCGGCCAAGCGCGCGGATCGTCAGGCTTCCAACGGTGTTCTCGAACTGTACTCGCACGGCAACGGTCGGGTAGGGGTGATGGTAGAAGTCAACTGCGAGACTGACTTCGTGGCGCGTTCCGAACAATTCCGCACCTTTGCTCACGAAATCGCCCTGCAGATTGCCGCCGCCGCGCCGCTCTACGTGCGCGAGGAAGATATTCCCGCCGAAGTGATCGAACGGGAGATGGAAATCGGCAAGGCGCGTGCGCGTGAGGAAGGAAAGCCGGAGGCCATCTGGGAGAAAATTGCCCAGGGTCGTCTCGAAAAATATAAGGATGAAGTCGTTTTACTGCGCCAGCCCTACATCCGCGACGAGAACATGACCGTCGAGCACCTTCTGCACCAGAACATCGCCAGTCTGGGTGAGAATATCGTCATTCGTCGCTTCGTCCGTTGGGAAGTAGGCGAAACGAGCACCTAGTGTGCGTAGCTTGCGTATCCATTGTGTAAAAAACGGCTCCCGGAAACTTGTTCGGGAGCCGTTTTCGCGGACAGTGTCAGCGGCCTGCTTGGTAGCTGCCTGCCTTGCCAGCACTTGTAGCGCGCTTTCCCGATTTGCGTGGCAGCCGCAGGTTTGCTGGGCACTTTACCCACAAGGGTATCTATGCCTTTGCCTAGGGTAATTCCCTACCGTTAGCGTTTCAGAGCATCCCAGCCGGCATAGCGAGCAGTATCGCCCAGTTCGGCCTCAATACGCAGCAACTGGTTGTACTTGGCAACCCGATCCGAACGCGCCGGCGCGCCAGTCTTGATCTGGCCCATATTGAGGGCAACCGCCAGGTCGGCGATTGTGCTGTCTTCGGTCTCGCCGGAGCGATGGGAAGTCACAGTACGCCAGCCGGCGCGATGACAGAGTTCGACCGCTTCAATGGTCTCGGTTAGCGTGCCGATTTGGTTGAGTTTCACCAGTAGCGCGTTGGCCACGTTCTCGCGAATGCCGCGGCGGACGCGTTCCGGGTTGGTGACGAAGATGTCATCCCCGACGAGCTGAATCTGATTGCCCAGTTTCTGGGTTAGGAGTTGCCAGGATTCCCAATCGTCCTGCGCCAGGCCGTCCTCCAGGGAGACAATGGGGTACTGGCGCACCCAGTCTGCCCAGAATTCGACCATGGCGGGGCCGGTGAGTTTCTTGCCTTCCTTGCGCAGGTTGTAGGTCTTGGTCTCCTCATCGTAGAGTTCGGAGGCGGCAGGGTCAAGGGCAATAGCCACTTGTTCGCCACGGCCAGCCTTGAAACCGGCCTTTTCGATGGCCTCCAGGATGAGTTCCACGGCCTCGTTGTTTGCCTTGAGGGCAGGGGCATAGCCACCCTCATCGCCGACCAGGGTAGTGTAGCCCTTGGCCTTGAGCACCGCCTTGAGGGCCTGATAGATTTCCGAACCCCAGCGCAGGGCTTCTGCAAAAGAGGGAGCGCCGAGCGGCATGATCATAAATTCCTGGGCATCCGTGGACTGCCAGCCGGTATGCGCTCCACCGTTGAGAATGTTCATCATGGGAACGGGTAAGACGTGGGCATACACACCGCCAATGTACCGATACAGGGGCAAGCCCAGGGCACCGGCCGCGGCCTTAGCAACCGCCAAACTGACACCCAGGATGGCATTCGCACCCAGGTTCGACTTGTTCGGCGTCCCATCCAGTTCGAGCATTGTTTCGTCAATGGCCTTTTGTTCGACAGCATCGAAACCGACCAGGGCTTCGGCAATCGGGCCGTTGACGTTTTCGACGGCTTTCCGAACGCCCTTGCCGTTGTAACGCCCTTTGTCGCCATCACGCAGTTCGAGCGCCTCATGGACGCCCGTCGAGGCGCCGGAAGGGACAGCCGCCCTGCCCCAGGAGCCATCGGCCAGTACGACCTCGACCTCTACCGTGGGGTTGCCGCGCGAATCGAGAATTTCGAGAGCAGAAATCGTTTCAATTGTAGTGTCCATAGCGAATCTCCATATATTGTCTGAAGTTGAGCAGATCACAGGAAGAATGTCGTAAGTATAATCGGTTTTCAGGCAACCAAACAGGCGTCTTGCTCAGTTCCTGGAGATTGGCAAGGTAGACCGCGGTCCCGATCGCCACAGGAGTGCAACCAATGGCAGTACTTCCTACGGCACTTCTTTCCAGGGATTATTTCCGGCCACTAATCCCAAGGCACGCTTCCAGGAATCACCCTCTGCACCAAAGCCCTCCCCCGCAAAGCGGTAATCGTTCTTACGAATGAACTCGTCCAGTTCAGCCTGCAGGGCAACGATTCGTTCCCGTTGTATGTCCAACAGTCGCGTGCGGGTCGTCTCCTGGCGCGCTTCCTTCAGGGCCAGGAACAGGTGCCGCCAGCAAAGCCCGCCCGAGCGTCGCAAAGCTGTCTCCAGTTCCTCCTTCTCCAGGTATTTGAGCAGGATCGCCAGCATGGTATCCGTGGTTTCGTCTCGATGTTGACAGGCCAGGCAGGATTCGGCAGGCCAGCTCTCCTCCTGCCGGGGTAAGCGCTTCTGCCAATCATCCAGGTCCTTCGAGAGAGCGTTCAGGATGTCACGATACACAACGGCGATACCCAAAGCATCGCTCAAACGCTCGTTCACGACCAACCAGGCATGTTCCCTGCAAAAACCGCGACTCTGGCGCAAACGCGCTCGCACACCAGCATCGTTGACGCTCTCGTAGAACAGACTATCCAGGTAGCGTCGCACGGCCTCTTGCTCCAGGTGGCAAAGCGGACACCCTCCCTTCTGACAAACTTCCACGAGTTTGTGGTACAGAGTCACAGACATAGACTTCCCAAGAGCGACAATAACAGATCGGCGAAAAATAGCCTCTGCCATGAATTTCAGGCAGAGGCTATCAGCCAATTACATGGCAGTTTCTTTATGAGCGAGCCTCATCGCTACTGGTATTGATTTTAAGCGAGAATTCCCGGCCGGTCAATGTTACCTGCGCGAGCGCGCACTCCCAGGTAGCTTTTTATCGCTTTGCCGTTGGGCAGTTCAACTGCCGTCCTAACGCCGTCCAACCTGCCGTCCACACGCTTCGTATTCCCAATGCGTTCCCGTCTCGCATCCATGACAGGATACCACATCCGTGTCCAACCACAACTACATTATACAACGCCGTTCAACCACCTATCGTCCATCGTCTATCGTCCATCGTCTATTGTCTGTCGTCCATCGTCCACGGTCCACCGTCCACCGTTCTTCGGTTGTATCGGCCGCGCGGGTTATGGTACAGCATAGCCAAGGCGTTGTAAGATTTCTATCAGGGACAGTTCCGCCAGGGAAGGCAGGATCAAATCGGCACCGCTGAAATCGCCTCCTTCGGTGACCGGATTCGGCACAGCCACCACACGCAAGCCGGCCCTGCGAGCGGCCAGTACGCCATTCGGTGAATCCTCCAGAACCAGTGCCTGGTCAGGGCGCAGGGCAAGTCGCCGCAAGGCAGTCAAGAAGAGATCGGGGTGCGGCTTCACGCGTTCCACGTCCTCACGGCAAAGGATCACCTCGAATATCTCCCTCAAACCCAGTTGGTGCAGATATCCCTCCACCCAGGCATGGGACGAACTGGAAGCAATGGCCAGACGTAGCCTCAGGCCCTGGGCCTGGCGAAGAAGAGAGAGCACGCCCGGCCTGGCCGGCAGAACTGCCTGCCGGGCCAGACGCTCGGCGCGCGTCTGCTCATGGAGTGCGTTTTGGTCCAAAGCCCGGCCGGTCAGGATGGAAAGATACTGCGCCGGGTCGAAACGAGCCGTCGTGGAGCCGACCACCTCGCGCACCCAAATGTCGAGGGGAAATCTCTGACCGTACTCGGCATAGACGGCGCGCCAGGCCTCCACCTCGGCCGACTCGGTGTCCAGGATGAGACCGTCAAAGTCGAAGATCAATGCTCGAATCATCGCATCCTTGCTACAGGTCCCGCGCCTCCTTCCAGCCTCCGCGTCCAATGCGGAACAAAGGCAACTCGCGCAATTTCTTACGGAAGGCGTATTATATCAAAGGGTAAAGCAGTTCCCTGACCATCCCGGCAGCAAACCCGACCAGGAGATCGCCCAGCGCCGAGTTCTGCCCCACCATTGCCCCACGGGTGTGTCCCAATTTTGCCGGGATTTGGGGGACGAGTCAGGCGGTAGAGCGGAATGCGGCCCAGGTCTCTTTCCAGGCGTCTTTGCCACTCATGCCTCAGGCGTTCGGACGGCAGTTCAACTGCCGTCCGAACGGG
>FWPU01013479.1_pt1 | contig 10280 bp, 10 predicted proteins | sample 2228361 | NCBI WGS metagenome assembly FWPU01 (sample SAMEA103939777, study PRJEB20133) | metagenome | reverse complement strand
ATCACAGATTAAACCTTATCCTTCAAGAAATAAAACACCAATATTTCTTCCACTTAAAGAAAATGAAAAAGTTGCATTAGAAGATATTTTGAGAGCGTGGTTAATTGCTAATATTGATGAACCTGAAAAAAAAGACTTAAGAAAAATTTTTGGCCCGGTTGAAAATTTAGAATGGTTTGCCAATAATGTTCCATATCATGTCACAAGAAAAAATATTGATATTCTTTGCTATCATAAAAATATCAAATATACAGGATTTCCTCTGAGATATAAATTTACTGTTGTTGAGTTAAAACGAGACATTGCTGATGATAAAGATGTCTCTCAAGTTATAGAGTATTCTAAATGGGTTGCTGAGAGGTTGGCGGGGAGTGAAATTGAAACAGTTCATCCTGTCTTAATAGCATTTGATTTTAACGAAAGAGCAAAACAAAAAGCAAGAAACAGTGATTTTAGTGAAAGAGGTATCTTATTTGTTAAGTATAAAGTTGAAAATAAGAATATTAAATTTGAGATTTTTATAAAACTATGACCAGCACCAAAAACCCAAAACCCCGTGAGACATGGGGAACCAAAATTGGCGTTATTCTTGCAGTTGCCGGTTCTGCTGTTGGCCTTGGAAATTTTTTAAGATTTCCGGTTCAAGCAGCACAGAATGGTGGCGGTGCATTTATGATACCTTACTTTATTTCATTTTTATTACTTGGCCTACCACTTATGTGGATTGAATGGACAGCAGGAAGATTTGGTGGTGGTTTTGGTCATGGCACAGCTCCTGGAATTTTTCATTCAATGTGGTCTAAAAACAGATTCATAAAATATTTTGGTGTTATAGGAATTTTTGGCCCAATTGTTATTTTCATTTATTACACATATATTGAATCCTGGCTTTTAGGTTATGCCTTCTTTTCACTAACAGGAAAATATGCCACTGCAACTACTCAAGAAAGTATGCAAGCATTTTTAAGGGGCTATCAGGGACTTGAATCAAATCAATTTTTTAATGGCCTTGGCACAGCTTACTTATTCTTCCTGATAACTTTTATTCTAAACATACTGGTAATCTATCATGGAATAAGAGGTGGAATTGAAAAACTATGTAACTGGGCGATGCCTGCACTCCTTATATCTGGAATAATTATTGCTATAAGAGTTTTGACTCTTGGCACACCAGATCTAACAAAACCCGACTGGAACTTAAAAAATGGACTTGGCTTTCTATGGAACCCTGACTTTTCTGCATTAAAAAGTGCAAAGGTCTGGCTTGCAGCTGCAGGACAAATTTTCTTTACACTTTCCGTAGGAATCGGTGTAATACTTACCTATGCAAGTTATCTTACAAAAAGAGATGATGTTGTCCTTTCAGGTTTAACATCAGCAGCAACAAATGAATTTGCAGAAGTAATACTTGGCGGAAGTATAGTTATACCTGCTGCATTTGTATTTTTTGGACCTGAAGAAATTATAAAAATTGCAACTGGTGGTGCATTTAATCTTGGATTTGTGACTATGCCTTTAATATTTTTGAAAATTCCACTTGGCACAATCTTTGCTTTTCTGTGGTTTATTCTTTTATTCCTTGCAGGAATAACCTCAGGTGTCTCTCTTGCACAGCCAGCAATTGCTTTCCTTGAAGACGAATTTAATATTTCAAGAAAAAATGCGGTTATAATTTTTTCTGTAATTACTTTTTTACTTTGCCAGCCATCTATTTTCTTTCTCGGTAATGGGGTAGTAGATGAACTTGATTTCTGGGGAGGAACATTTTGTCTTGTCTTATTTGCAACAATAGAGACAATTTTATTTGCATGGGTATTTGGAATAGACAAAGCATGGGAAGAAATTCACTCAGGAGCAGATATAAGAATTCCAAAATTTTATAAATTCGTAATAAAATACATAACACCATCATTTTTAATATTTATACTTTCTTTTTGGTTTTATCAACAGGGAATTCCTACAATTTTAATGAAAAATGTTCCAAAAGAGAATTACGATATTGTTCTATATACAAGAATTAATCTCATAACTATTTTTATAATTCTTGCTGTCCTTGTTAGACAGGCGTGGGCAACCAGAAAAGAAACAACAAAATGAAACCACTTGGCTGGATATTTATTAGTATTTCCTGGCTTACAATTTTATTAATCCTGGTATTTTGTTTCTATAAAATACTATCAGGGGGAAAAAATGACAGAACAACAAACAACACAACAGATTCAGATAGAAATTGATGAACAGACAGCACAGGGAGTATACTGTAATCTTGCAATGATAGCCCATTCTGAAAATGAATTTATAATTGATTTTATTTTTATTCAACCGCAGGCACCAAAAGCAAAAGTTCGTTCAAGAATTATAACTTCACCTTCTCATATAAAAAGATTACTTCTTGCTCTTGAAGAAAACATAAGAAAATACGAAGAAAGATTTGGAGAAATAAAAACGAAAACACAAACAGAAGAAAAAAAGATAGGTTTCTATCATTAAAAACAGAGACATACACTACTACAATATAAAAAATGAAACCACGCGAGATTATATAAAATTTAATAGAGCCACTGAAAACACTGAAAATGCAAAAGTTAAAAATAGAATAAAACGAATAAAAAATTAATCAGTGAATTTCAGTGTTCTCAGTGGCACAAAAAATATCCGTGTAAATCAGTGGTACAAAAATCTCTGTGGTTCAAAAAGAAAGAATCTTATGAAAATCTGTGAACTCGTGTGGTTTAAATTAGAGAGTTTATCATGCATATAGAAGTAATTGGGGTCGGCACAGAACTCCTTTCAGATAAAGTAAATACCAACATTATCTATATAGGCACAAAACTCAATTCAATAGGACTTGAAATCAACAGAGCAATAACTGTTCCTGATAAATTAGACCAAATGCTCAGTGCCTTTAGTGAAAGTTTTGAGCGTTCTGATATAGTAATAATAACAGGTGGACTTGGTCCAACCTTTGATGACCTTACTAGAGAAGCAGTTTCAAAAGTTCTTAAGAAAAAATTAAATTTTAACAAAGAAGTTATGCAATCAATTGCAAGGCATTTTGTTGAAAGAGATATAGAAATGCCAAAAGGAAATGAAAAACAGGCATATATAATTGAAAACGCTGAATATATACTTAATAAAATTGGAACAGCTCCTGGTCAAATTATAAAACATAAAAAAAATCAAAAAGAACTTTTAATTTTTTTATTACCAGGTCCACCAAGAGAACTCCAGCCTATGTTTGAATCGAATGTTTTGCCATACCTAAAAGAAAAATTTGAAAAAAAGATAACAAAAACAAAAACGATTCATATATTTGGGCTTCCTGAATCAAAAGTAAATGAAATTATAATGCCTATAGTTGAAACAGAGAGAAAAATTGAATCTGGATTTGTTGATTTTGCAATACTTTGCCACCAAACAATGATAATTGATATAAAAATAACTGTCAGTGGAACTGATGAATTACTTGTGAATCAGATGTTAAACAATATCAAAGGAAAAATTTATTCTGTCCTGAAAGAAAACATATATGGAGAAGACACTCAAACACTTGAAAGTGTCCTTGGTGAACTATTAATAAAAAATAAAAAGACACTTTCTGTTGCTGAGTCATGTACAGGTGGTTTAATATCAAACAAAATAACTAATGTTTCCGGGAGTTCAGTATATTTTCTCCAGGGAATTGTTGCTTATTCTAACAAAGCAAAAATTGAAATACTTGGAGTTAGTGAAGAAACTATAAACAAATTTGGTGCTGTATCAGAAGAGACAGCAATTGAAATGGCAAGAGGTATCAAAAAAATTTCAGGTAGTGATATTTCCTGTGCAGTTACAGGAATCGCAGGCCCTACAGGAGAAACTCCATCAAAACCTATAGGAACAGTGTGTTTTGCTGTAATTACTCCTGTGGACCAAATAACAAAAAAAGTCAATTTTACTGGAAACAGAATAGAAATAAAAGAGCGCTCAGCAAACTATGCCTTGGATTTATTGAGAAGAACATTCCTGTCAATTAGAGTTTAGAGCAATATGTAAAGGATTTTTTTCATCTTTTAAGGGGAATTAGGGAGATTTTCTCGCTTTAATATGCAGCAGTTTTAATTTGCTGCACCAATTTACTATTTCTCATTTAGCATTAATACATTATGAGATTATTCATTGCAATTGAAATAGACGATATTCTAAAAGAAAAAATATACAACATTATAGAAAAACTAAAGGCCTCTGGTTGTGATATCAAATGGGTTGAGAAAGAAAATTTGCATATAACTTTAAGATTTATAGGAGAAACTGAAGAAAATAAACTAGAAAACATTAAAAATTCTATTGAAAAAGCAATAGCAGGAATAAAAAAATTTAAAATCTCCATTTCTGGATTTGGGATGTTTCCTAATACAAAATTTCCAAGAGTTTTATGGTTAGGCGTTAAAGAAGGAGAATCACAACTGAAAACAATAGCAAAAAAACTAAATCCAGATGAAAAAAAATTTTCATCTCATTTGACTATTGGCAGATTCAAAAACAAAAAAAACATAGAAAATTTAATTGATGTATTAAACAATCTTAAACTTGACCATGTAGGGGAAACAAAAGTATCTTCAGTTGTGCTTTTTCAGAGTAAATTAACGGGCTCAGGCCCAATTTATACTCCATTAGAAAGATTTGAGTTATGCTGACAATAAGAAGATATGAACTAATACTGGTAATTATCATTTTTATACTCACAGGCAGTGTAATTATTGTTTCAAAAGGAACAGAAGAACCTAACTACTTAAATCATAGATATCCACATTATGTCGCTTTGACTTTTGATGATGGTCCATATCCAGTCTACACAGAAAAACTTCTTGATATTCTTGAAAATGAAAATGTATCTGCAACTTTTTTTGTCATTGGAAGACATGTAAAAAAATATCCTGAACTTGCTAAACTTATTATAATTAAAAAACACGAAATAGGTGGTCATACCTATAATCACAAAAATATTACAAAATTAGAAGAATCGGATTTATTTCTTGAACTAGAAAATACAAGAAAAGCTATTGAAGAATCAACAGGAATAAATACATATTTGTTTAGGCCACCTGGCGGTAAGTTTAACACAAAAACAATTAAATTTGTTTCCAGGCTTGGCTATAGTACAGTTTTATGGACAGTTCTTCCTAAGGACCACAAACCACATAAAACAAGTAAAGAAATAACCAAATATATTGTAGAAAATACTTCACCCGGGGATATAATTCTTTTACACCTCGGAAGAAAACCTACACTTGACGCATTACCAGAAATTATATGGAAATTACGACTTAAAGGATACAAGTTTGTAACTATATCAGAACTTTTAAAAGAACAAAAAAATCATAAAAATATTTATCTAGCGAATGGTCTCATGAATACTGACAAGAGATGAGATTATTTACTTTACTCAGAATGACTAAAACAGAATTTTTTGAGTAAGAACTAAGTAAAAAATAAATGAGAATACTTGCAATTGATTATGGGGATGTAAGAATTGGTATTGCTTTAAGTGACCCCTTAGGTATTACAGCACAACCATTTTTAACACTTGAAAAAAATTCAAATGTATTTAATAAAATAGCAAAAATAGTCCAAAGATATTCTGTTGAAAAAATAATAGCAGGTTTGCCAATAAACATGAATGGTTCTTATGGCGATTCAGCAAAAAAGGTTTTATCATTTATTGAGGAACTTAAAAAATTTGTCAAGATTGAAATTGAAACAATTGATGAACGACTGACAACACAACAAGCAGAGAAAACTCTATTAGAATCAAATACATCAAGAGAGAAAAGAAAAAAAAATATAGACAAAATTACTGCTGCTATTATTCTTCAAACATATCTGGAAAGTAAAAGATGTCAGGAAGAATCTTAAAAACAATATTTACGGGGATAATAATTTCATCTGGAGTAATAATTTTAGTATGGTCAATTTACTATCTTACATTACCAAATAAAGCAGTTATTGTAAATATCCCTCCTGGAGTAACAGCTACAGATATAGCCAATATTTTATTTGAAAAAAGACTAATTCTAAACAGAGACATTTTCCTAATTTTATCTGATTTAACTGGTTCCACAAAAAAATTTCAAAGTGGAACATATCAATTTAACACTAAAATGAATTCACTACAGATTATCTACATGCTCAAAAAAGGGAAAACATTGAAAGTTAAAATTACCATTCCTGAAGGATATACTGCAGAACAAATTGCAGAAGTAATAGAAGAAAAAAAACTTGGTAAAAAGGAAAAATTCTTAGAGTTTGTCAAAGAAAACAAACTTGAAGGATATCTTTTTCCAGAGACATATTTTTTTCCTATAGATTATACTGAAGAAGAAATTGCTATTAGAATGAAACAAGAATTTGACAAACGCCTCAATAATGAATTAAAAAAACGAGCAAAAGAAATTGGTATGAGTATACACCAGGTGATTACACTTGCCTCAATTATAGAAAAAGAAGCCAAAATTGACGAAGAAAGAGAAATTATCTCTGGTGTGTTTCATAATCGTCTAAAAAAGGGCTGGTTACTTGAATCATGCGCAACTGTTAGATATGCATTAAAAAAATATAAAGACAAACTTACTTACAAAGATATAAAGGTTAATTCTCCTTATAATACATATCTATACTATGGACTTCCGCCAGGTCCTATATGTAATCCTGGAATGAAATCTATAAAATCAGCACTATATCCTGCTAAAACTGACCTAATGTTTTTCTTTACAAAAGGCGAAGGAACTCATGAATTTTCAAAATATTATAAAGACCACATAAAAGGACAGAAAAAATGAACCAAGAAGAACAAACTCAGGAAACGCAAAAAGGATGGTTTGCAAATTTTAGAAAATATTTTATTACAGGACTTATAGTTATACTTCCTCTCTGGATATCCTTATTTATACTCTGGATAATATTCAAATGGATAGGCAATGTAACAAAACCATTCCTTGGCCCAATATTTGAAATTTTCTTTGATAAAGAGCCTGCGTCATTTTTATTAACAATAACAAGTTTTGTAGTAACCATCCTCGTTATATATATTTCAGGACTATTAGCAACAAACATAGTAAGTAGGAAAATCCTTTCAAAAATTGAAGATATTTTAATAAAGATTCCTTTTTTAAGAGGTATATACACTTCAGCAAGAGAATTTGTCCAGTTTGTTTTTTCAAAAAAACAAAGAAAATATCATAGAGTTGTTCTTGTTGAATGGCCAAGAAAAGGAATTTTTACTATTGCTTTTGTCACTTCAGAACTAACTCTTGAAAATGAAAAAGAAAAATTCCTGGGAGTATTTGTCTCATCAACTCCAAATCCAACTACAGGTTATTTCTTCATAGTAAATGAAAAAGAAACAGTTCCGTTAGATATAAGTATTGAAGAAGCATTTAAGATTATAATTTCTGGTGGGATTGTAATTTCTCCGTATAGCAAAGAACTAATTATTCAGAAAATCTCAAATGAAAATAAATAAACAACCTATAACTTTAATGTAAAGTGATAAACAGTCAGTGGATAAGTAAAATTTTTTGCTTATTCTGTCTTCTCTTTAAAGAATGTCTGTGTTCTTTGTGATTTAAAGAAAAAAATTTATAGTAATCTGTAAAAGCATATATGGAAAAACTCATGGAACAAAGAAATTACATAAAACTACTAAGTAAAGTAAGAATGTTTTCAGGGATTAGCACAAAAAATCTTAAAAAAATTCTTAAAATTGCAAAAAGAAAAGAAATACCAAAAAATAAAATCATTTTTACTGAAAGCACACATGGAAATACACTCTATATTTTAGTTAGTGGAAGAATAAAAATATTTGGACAAACAGGAAAAAGGAAGAAAATTTTTACATATCTTGAGCCTGGTGAGTTCTTTGGAGAACTGGCACTGCTTGGAGAAAAAATCAGGTCTGCATCAGCAGAAACAGTTCTTGATTCAGAACTTCTTGTAATAGATAGAAAAAATTTCATACGATTATTAAAAAGATATCCAAATGTCACATTAAATATTTTATCTGTCCTGTGTAAACGGCTCTATCATGCGGATAAAGAAATTGAACTTCTTTCTTTTCAAGATGTATTTGGCAGAATAGTTCAGATTTTATTAAGATTAAGCAAAAAATATGGGAAAAACATACCAGAAGGCAGAAAAATTGACTTATTGCTTGACCATGCAGAACTTGCTGAACTTGCAGGAACAGTTAGAGAAATGGTAACAAGAATATTGAAAAATTTAAAAAAATCAGGCTGTATAGATATAAAAGACAAACACATTATAATCTTAGATGAAACCAAACTAAGAAGATTTACAAGATAAAATGAAAATTGGACTATCAACAGGAGTTTTTCACAAAGAAAATATCTTTAATTTTCTTGAACTAATAAAAAACTCTGGCTTTGAATTTATTGAACTCTGGGCAGATGTGAACCATTTTGATTATCATGACAAAAACCAAATAGAAAAACTAAAAAATGCACTTGATGAACTATCATTGAAAACAGTTTCTATGCACGCACCTTTTTCTTATGAAATTGACCTATCCAACTCGGATGAAACAAAAAGAAAACAGGCAGTTTTTGAAACAATAAAAACCATTGAAGCAACAAAACTATTTGGTGGAGAAATTGTTGTAATTCATCCTGCCACAAAACCATTTGCTGATATTTCTGATAAAAAAGAAAAAGAAATCAGAGCTACTCAGAGTAAAAAAAGTATTTCTGAGATTCTATCAGAAACAGAAAAACTTGGTATAAAACTTGCTATTGAAAATCAACTGCCTCATATTTATGGAAATGGAATTGATACATTGTTTGAGTTACTGTCTATAAAAAAGGGAAACTCACTCGGTATATGTTTTGATACTTCTCATGCCAGTTTTTCTAAGAATATGACTGTTTCTGAATTCTTAAAAAAACTTGGCAAAAATGTTATTACTCTTCATGTATCTGATTCTAACAAAAAAATGGATGAGCACTTACCTCTTGGCTGGGGATTAATTGATTGGAAAGAATTTATTGCCACTTTAAGAGAAATAAACTATTCAGGAATTTTTATGCTTGAAATATTAAAAGAAATACCAGGAAAAACATTTCAGGAAACATTTACCATTACAAAACAATTTTGTGAGAAATTTCTATGAATGAACCAAAATTCAAAAAAATTAGAGGCACACGAGATATTTTACCAGAAGAATCTGCTCTTTACAGGTTTGTTGAACAAACCGCCTGTAATGTTTTTGAAGAATCGGGTTTTTTTGAAATAAAAATTCCTACTTTTGAAGAATTAGGTCTTTTTATACACTCAACAGGTGAAACAACTGATATTGTCCAGAAAGAAATGTATGTTTTCCAAGATAAAAAAGGACGAACACTTGCACTCAGACCTGAAGGAACTCCTGGAATTGTTCGTGCATATCTTGAAAATTTACTGGACATAAAATCTTCATTAAATAGATTTTATTATTCAGGTCAAATGTTTAGATATGAAAGACCACAAGAAGGAAGATACAGAGAATTTTATCAAATTGGTTGTGAATATTTTGGCAATTCGTCAAGTTCTGCAGATGCGGAAGTTATTATTTTAATGAAAAATATTTATGACAGATTAGGAATAACAAATCTGAAAATAGAATTAAATTCAATTGGATGTGAAAATTGTAGAAGAAAATATCGCAGTGTTTTAATTGAATTCCTTGAAAGAATAAAAAATGAACTCTGTGATGATTGCAAAATAAGAATTGTAAAAAATCCTCTAAGAACACTTGACTGCAAAAAAGACAGCAATAAATTTTCTGAACAAAAAACTCCGAAAATTTCTGATTTCTTATGTGGTGATTGTTCACAACATTTTATAGAAGTCCAGAATTTGCTCTTTGTATCAGATATAGATTTTGTTGTAAAACCTAACTTAGTTCGTGGTCTTGACTATTATACAAGAACTGTTTTTGAAGCAAAAACTAAAAACAGTGAAGCAATTGCTGCTGGCGGAAGATATGACAATCTCGTTGAACAACTTGGTGGAAAAAAAACACCAGCGGTTGGTTTTGCAATAGGAGTTGAAAGAACAGTTGAGATCTTAAAGAATTTATCAGAAATCCCTCATAAAAAATATGACTATGTATTTATTGTTGTCCAACAAAAGCCAGAAATCGTTAAGAAAAGTTTTGAAATTATCAGACAAATTCAAAAAGAAAAAATACCAGTCATTGGCCCTTATTCTGATAGAAGTATAAAGGCACAAATGAGAATAGCAAATTC
>FWPU01013478.1_pt1 | contig 10280 bp, 6 predicted proteins | sample 2228361 | NCBI WGS metagenome assembly FWPU01 (sample SAMEA103939777, study PRJEB20133) | metagenome | reverse complement strand
ATCGTCGAGCCGTTCGCACGGTTCAGGCTTCAATGGGGCCGCGGCTTAAGAGCCGCGGAATGCTCGCCGCGCGGAGCTCTGGAGAGCGCGCGTCTCGCAAGGCTTCAATGGGGCCGCGGCTTAAGAGCCGCGGAATGCGGCCGACACCGTCGAGCTGCCGTTCGAGTTCGCGGAGCTTCAATGGGGCCGCGGCTTAAGAGCCGCGGAATGTCGGCGTCCGCCAGCGCATCGAAGGTGACGTCGCTGCTTCAATGGGGCCGCGGCTTAAGAGCCGCGGAATGTACGCCGAGCTCGCGAAGCGGCTCGAGGCCGCGATGGCGCTTCAATGGGGCCGCGGCTTAAGAGCCGCGGAATGATCCTCGTGAGCGAGCGCATCGCGTGGCTCGTCGCGCTTCAATGGGGCCGCGGCTTAAGAGCCGCGGAATGGTGTCGATCTCGGGGAACGTCTCGCAGATCCCCTGCCGCATCAAGCGCTTCAATGGGGCCGCGGCTTAAGAGCCGCGGAATGAAGGCCCCCTCGCGGCCCGGCGGGTGGACCTGCTCGCTTCAATGGGGCCGCGGCTTAAGAGCCGCGGAATGAGCGGTCTTCCAAGTATGCAATTTTCAAAGAGCTGCGCGCCAAGTTTCGAGCGGTCAAACTGACCGCTAACGAATGGCGCAAGCTGGTCGACGTAGGTCGAAAGATTTCGTCGCAGAATCAATCACCTAGCTCGCTTCGAGCGCCTCCCTGACATTCTTGCGCACCCTGGCGCTCGAACGATCTTGGTGCTTCCGGGCCACGGTCGTGTGAGCTACCCATGCTAGCCACTTCTATCGGGTTTCGAATCCCGGTAGCGCGGACAACTCGCCCGTGACGACCCGCGCGAGGAGGCGCGCTTGAATCTCGAACACACGGCGATAGCTAACGCGGTATCCGAAGATCGGGTGGCTGACGAGCGCATCGACGCGTTGCTCGTACGCTCGGATGAAGGCCGAGCGACCTCGGGGCGTGAGAGCGACGGAGTTGCCGACGCGCAAGAAGTCGCTCTTTTGGACCATTCGGGTGTTGATTGCCGTCAGGACGGCGGAGTCGGCGACGAGCGGCCGGAAGCTTTCCATCAGGTCAAGGGCGAGGGCTGGTCGGCCGAAGCGGGGCTGATGGTAGAAGCCGATGAACGGATCGAAGCCGACGACGTGGCAGGTGATCGTAAGATCGCGTGTCAGCAAGCTGTATGCGAAGGAGAGGAGCGCGTTGACCGGATCGCGCGGTGGGCGACGGTTTCGGTTGCGAAAGTCGAAGTCGACGCGGTCGGCCTCCTCTTCGAGCTTGATCATTCCTGCAAACTCGGCGAAGTACAGCCGCGCGGCGTTGCCCTCGATGCCAAGAAGCTCGTCGAGGGAAGACGCACGCCGGGCCTGCTCGGACAATCGTCGCAGGCCATCAAGCGTCATCCGCGGTGGCTCCACGTGGTTGCGCTTCAGAAGCGTGCGCTGGTTCCGGATCTTGGTCGAGGCGATGCTGCGCGCCACCTCGAGGCAGAACGCCCCATCTTCGGCGCGACGGAACTGGTCCTTTCGCAGGAACACGTTCTTCAAGCCCATGCCCTGCGTCAAGCCATAGAACCAGCCGCCGAACGAGAAGTGAGCAATCGGCTTCTCGAGCCGGCAGAGGCCGTGAATCGCAGCCGAGGTTAGCTGGTTGTTGCCGAAGACGTTGACCTGTGAAACCTCGTTGAGGCGAACCTCTTGGATGATCTTCCCCTTCTCGCGGATCTTGAGAACTTCGCTCGAGCGGCCGATCGTGAGGCCGTTCCCCGTTACGTAAAGCGGTCGTAGATCGTCGCGGGCGGGGACGAGCCGACGAATGGGCTGCTCCGCAGCGTCATCGATGACGCGCACGGCGTCATCGCGCAGCTCCTCGGGGAAAAGCGACAGTTGTTGCGGCGAGGCCTCGCGACTCGCTGCTGCCTCGATCGCCTCGGTCTCGTCCGGGAGGCAGATACCCACCAGCGAGCATCGTGGACACTTGGGGCTATCCACGAGAGGAGGGGGGATCCGTGGCGAGCGCGCTACGGCTCGCGCACGCTCGATGGTCTCGATCGTCTCCGCGATCGCCGCATCGTCGACCGGCACCCGGACGCGCTGCCGGGTGCGATCGTAGTAGAGAACCGCCTCGGTGCAGTCGTAGCCGTTGTCGCGCAGGATGAGCGCCTGAGCGAGGACCTGAGCTCGGTCTGCGGGCCATGCCTCCGGGCCGTCCGGTGTGTCCCGAGGAGCCCCGCGCTTGTAGTCCACTGGGGTTGCACGGGCTCCAGAGCCTTCCACGAGATCGATCTTGGCGATGATGCCGAGACGATCGCTCGTCAGCTCGGCGGATCGGGAGTGGAAGCGCTCGGGGGCCTCGTCCGGACGCGGCAGCTCCTCGGTCTTGCCGTCAATCTTCGCATGGCGCTGCGCGCCCTCGACGGTATCGACGCTCTCTGCAAAGAGCCCCTCGACCCATTCGTAGTAGAAGAGCCGTGGGCAGTAGACGAACTCGTTGAGCATTCGCGCCGGCAGGTAGCTGGGCGGCTCAACATCCTTCAGGCTCTTGCGCCCCGGTCCCCGAGACCAGGTAGCGGCAGTTGCCGACTCGCCTAGGTGCAAGTCGCTAACTGGAGTCGAGCGCGTGGTGCTCACGAGCGCTCTCCGTCGACGATGATGCAGGGGCTGTCGATCGGCACGTACGGCTTGCCGAGCGCGGTGATGACCCGGTCTCCGCGTCCCTCAGAAGGGCCAAGGTCCACAAAGAGTACCTGGTCCTGTTCGTGGTGGATGATCTTGCTCAGTGCATAACGGCATCGAGCGAGATCCGTTGGGGTCATCTGACACTCGAAGACGGAGTACTGCAGATGGTCGCCGAAGTCGCGCATCGTCTTATAGACGGCGCGTAAACGCTTGTCGTCGCAGATGTCGTAGCAAACTAAGTAAGTCGTCCTCGGCATTGGCGATTAGTTGATATGGAGTTGTCGACACAAACCAAGAAGTTGCGACGGATCATTTCCAGGTCACATTTCGATGCTCTGGAGTAAGTTAACAAGTCGAATGACCTCGAGGAGCTACGAAATAGAACGGTATAAGCTCAAGTGTTCGTAGGAGAAATAAGACAAAGTGATCGCTGCGGCCAATGTCATCGTGAAGAGTAGATGGACGCCCCACGCAACGATCACGAGTCCTCCACGGGAGTACTAGGTGTCACAGAGCCATCGTACCCAGTCGCATCCTTGATGAGGTTCACGGTGAAGGCGGCCTTACATCCCCTCCCTGTTCGCTCAGCTCTGTTGGTGATGAGAGAATCCTGCGCGAGCACGGTGCGCACCATGTCGCGGCCAAGGAAGCCCTCCCAAAGTGTCCAGCTGAAACGACCGTCCTTTCGGCGTCCGCTGAATCCTGGCATTTCCACCCGACCTGCTCTGCCAGAGAGCATCAAGAAGCGAAGTCCCCGGAAGAACAGCCATTCGGCCACGGGATGAGGAAGGGGACGCGATCGTTCAAACAGCGCAGCTGGTATGTCGGTAAGCATGTCCCAACGCATGATGCGATCGGAAGGGGCTCCTTGTCCCGACAATAGCTCTTCTTGGATTAAGTCTTTGGAGATGCCGTCTCGGACGCGGCGAATCTGATCAAGGAACTGCGTATTGCGTGACGTGAAATCGAACGGCGTTGGCTGCGCAATGACGTTAAGGGGAACTGAAGGGTCAAACGGGACATTGGATTGAATTAATATTTCCCGCGGAGAAGTCTTGTCATCCTTCAGTGTATCTGTCGCCACTTCGCAGATTAGCGCGGCGCTGTCATCCGCCACCTCACATCGGGCGTTGGTGAGCATGGACTGTAGCCACGCACGAAGAACAGATACCGGAGGTGTGAGTGCATTAACCCTTTTGGGTCCTTGTTTCTCGACCTTGTAGTATTGAAAATCGAGAAGAGCATTAGTGTCGTCGCTATGCGCATCGGTAAGGATGCGCTCGGCGATTTCTTCCAGGGAATCCGTTCCTGTCACCACAGGTCGCCATGCGCCTAGGTTGCGCCAAGCGAGCCGCGGTGGATTGCTCCCAGGAGGGACGGTCCGGCTAAGAGCCTCAAGGACACCGAGGCCAGCAACAAATCCCAGCGCCTGCGCGCCATCCAGCCCGGTAAGCACGATTTCGCTCATGCCTAGCCTCCCTCCCGCTGTTGTTCCTCTTCGCTGCGTCTGTGATCGCCGAGCCGGAGAATGGCTTCGAGCCAGGCAAGGCCCCACCAGCCGTAGCGGCGAACCAAGAGCCAGAAGCGCTCGCCGACACCAGAGTCGAGGCGCGCGAGCTCGTGTGCGCTCGAGCAAGCACCGGTGAGCCCGTCGTAGCTCCATTTCACATCGACCGGCTCCGGATCCGGTACCCAGGGTGCCAGCGGACGGCAGCGTCCGTGGTGGCTCGCGACGAGATGCTGGACCAGGTCCCAGTCGTGAGCGCGTGCGGCGAGCTCCGTGCGGACGCTTTCCATAATCGCGAGGGACAAGAGCTCGTGTCGCGCTCCGCGTGGATAGCCAGAGCGCTTCAGTGCATCCTGGCGAGCGCGCCAGTCGCGGAGTGGTGTTGCTGATTTTGCCAGCGGCTCCGGAGCGACGGTTGCGCGAAAGGCACTCCCACCGTGCAACAAGCGCTGGAAGCGCGGATCCGTCTTGCCGAGGTCGTGCCAGCGTCCAGCGAGCCGGATGTCGGCGACCAGCTCCGGCGGCAACCCGAGGCGCAGGGCGAAATCTGCTGCGACGGCACCGACACCGTCGAGGTGCTCTGCTAGCGGCACGGCAGCGCCCGTGAACGAAGCCTCGTCGTCCTCGGTGCTTACCTCGTCGCCGTCGAACCGCACGCGCCGACGTGCCGTGACGAATAGATACTCGCTGGCCGCTGGCTCGGGGCTGAGCGGGAGGCGCTCGACACGTACTGCTCGACGCCCTGCCTCCCGAGCCAGAAGCGAGATGAGCGGAGCGACATCCGGAGGGAGCGCTTGCGCGGCGGCCGCCTGGAGCCACTCGCTGGCAGCACGTGCGTCGTCGGTATCCTCGTCGTCGCCGGGCACTGGGACGGCGGGCAACTGATCGGCAGCTTCTGTCAAAGACGCGATGACGCCCGGGTGCAAGCGCAGACACGCACGCCCGCGCTGCTCTAGGGTCGCAAGCTCTGCGATGTCGCGTACCGGATCGGTTTTCGCGGGAGCCCAGGTGCCGGCAGCGACACCGCCGTATGACGCCGGCACGACGATCGTGTCGCCGGGGCGTAGCCCCGCCGCGTCGATGACGGTGGACGCGTCGCCCCGCCAGACGATGGCTGGGCGTGGGGTAGTTGCTAAGGCTTCGTTCGATTCCTCTTCTTCGGTAGCGCCCTCGACGTCGGCGATGGGTGGCTCGGAACGGCCTTCCAGCCAGCGGCGGGCGGCCGCGAACGGGACAGGCATCGCCTCGCCGCTCGTCGGCGGCAACGCCTGGACGATGCCGAGTGCGACTTCACGTGCCGCGGTTGCTCGCAGGGATGTAGGATCGATGGCGGTCGCGAGTAGCTCCGGCTGGAGATCGGCACGCCAAACGATCTGAACGTCTGCCGCACCTCGTTCGGGACCATGTAGCCAGAGCGCTACGTCGGGATCCGGTGTCGGCCTCGGGAAGGTCTGCACCCAGGCATCGAGATGGCTAGGCAAAAGGATCGGCGCGTGTGGAGTCGGCGCCAGCAACCCGCGCTCGCCAGCATCGGGAGGCACCGAGAGAGCATTAATGCCAAAATCTACTGAAGGCAGCTCATTCAGCCAACGCCAGGTCGTGCCGAGTGCCGTCCCGTACACCGGGTCGGTATTGAGGGAATCGGCTTGCGCGATGATCACTCCGCGCGCCTTGCCATCGAGTGCGCCGAGACGATCGAGCCGACCGAAGCGCTGGCGTAACGCATCCAGGCTCGCGCACTCGGTGACTAGAGCGTCGAAATCGAAATCGGCGCCAGCCTCGATACACTGCGTGGCGACGATGACGAGCGGACGCTGGGCTGGATCCCGGGTACGTCCGGCGCGGAGGCGGGCGAACAGGGAGCCTTCCAGGGCGCTGCGGTCGCGAGGCCGCATGCGGCCGGTGAGCAGATGTACCTCCGCATCCGTGAGCGCGGCATTGAGCCGCGCATGCAGCTCCCGCGCTGTGGCCACGCGATTGACCACGACGGCGACCGTCGCACCAGCGGCAACGTGCGGGCGGACACGCTGCTCGACCTCGCGCAGGAAGTTGCGGGGCGCCACTTCGACCAAAGTCGTGGGCTTGGCAGCTTGCAGGCGGCGGGAAAGTACCGGATGGGCTCGATCCTCGACGTCCAAGCTGAACGCCTGTGTGTGTGTGGTGCCAGGTGTCGCCGACATCTCCACCACCCGGATCGGCGGCGTGATGCTGCGCTCTGCCCAGGTCGCGTAGCGGCCAGCAATCGCAGCGAGTGTCTCGCGGAATGGATGCGATAGGTGGACTTCGTCGAGCAAATAGAGAGCGTCGGTGCCGAGGAGCCCGGCGTGGATCGGCTTCATCGCATCCGACACGCCGTAGCCGCGGAACAATAGCCGAGAGCCGACCTGGTCCACGGTCGACACCGCAATCAGAGGCTGATCGGGACTGCGCGCCCACAGGTCGTTGCGCGCGATCCCACCGCGGAGAAGAGCCGTTCGCAGGGGGAGCGCTTCGCCGTCGCGCGAAAAGCTGGCGAGGCGTCTCCGCACGGCGCCAAGTACACCGCCGTCAGCGCGGGTAATGGCCTGCGCGATGTGCTCGGCGCGCTCGTATGCCTGGTCGACGATCGTACGCCGGTCGACGACGTAGACGATCCGCAGTGGCGCGGAGCGCGTCGCGGAACCGGCAGCGAGTGCGAGGTGAAATACGGCGATGTCGAGCGCCGCGGTCTTGCCGGTTCCGGTGGGTAGGTCGAGCACTTCGGGCCACGAGCCACCGTCCGCGAGCAAGGCGGCTAGTCGCGCCTGCCACGGGAACGGCGGTTGGCCGTGGAGCTCGGTGAAGTATGCGGCGAAGTCATTGCCGCTGAGCGGCGGAAGGTCAGACCGAGTAGACATCTGGACGGAACAGGCCGAGGCCGACGTAGCGGCCGGCGCCGAGTAGCACCGGGCCGCGCACCGGCGAAGCAAACTCGAGACGTACGTGGGTCAGCAGGCGCCTCGTTCGGTCTTCCCTATCGGGATAGGGCGGATAGCGGCGTGCCTTTGCGGCGCCGGCGAGCGCGGGCGCAGGGAGAACCTCGACCGCCTCGGGTTCTGGCAGACCGATGCGTGCGCACGCGCGGCGAATGCTGGCGACGGCTTCAGCAATCGCCTTCGCGAGCTTGGCAGCGTCGCGCGAGTGTAGATCCCCGGGATGATGGTCGAGCGCCACGGGTGTCGCCGAGTGCCAGACACGAGCGGGTCCACACCACGTCGCGGCACGTAGTGACGCTTGCGGGGCCACGAACTCGAGGCGTTCTAGCTCGAGCACTCCAGCCGCACCGAGGTGGAGTGGAAGCCGGGGTGTCTCCTCATCCTCGCATCGCGCAGCCGCTTCCCAGGCGGCGACTGCAGCGTACACGGCCCGCCGTTCGTCGGTGCCGGCGGCACGTGGCAGCACCAGCGCAAAGCCAAGCAAAGCTCCGGATGCATGCCGGTGTGCGACGAAAGGTAGGGGAACGATCGCTAGGTGATCGCGCTCAGACGGCCGACCGTCGGCGGTGTGTCCCGACAAGATTTCGGGAATCTCCGGTGCATGCGCGAGTAGCGCCTTGCGTAGGGTTCGTGCCACACCGACTGTGGCTTCCATCGGGATTGCCGGGCCACCGACCCGTCGAAGGACGAGCCAGTCGTCCGAGAACACCGTCGCGGGCTCGGGGGGCGGTGGCGTTGGCTGCTCACGGGTGTATCGCGTGAAGCGCGCAGGCATGACGCGCGGCTCGGTCTCACGGTGACGAGAGAACGCCTCTTCCAGCGCCTCCAACTGTCCCGCGTGCACGGTTCGTAGGGTGCGCTCACCATTGACCGCGGGCCACCACACCGGTGCCGGTGGATCGCCCACGATGCGTGCGCGGACCAGGCTTGACGAATGTCCCAGCCGCACCAGCCGCGCGAGCAACCCATCGAGCGTCCTGTGTTGCGCTTCATCGAGAGTGACCGAAGGCCAAACATACGTCACTCGCGGATCGGTGGGCGTGACCGACGGAAACGTACGTGGTTGACGGGTGCGGTACTCGGGTAGCACGCGCAGCGCAGCGCACGGCGATCCCCCGCCCACGCCCGTCGAGGCGCGAATGGCTTTCGCGAGGCGTTCCTCTGCCTTTCTTAGAGTCGTCGTGGCTCGACGGATTTCGCGTGCGCCGCCGCCCGCTTGCGCGACCTCGAGCTCGATGCGAGCCCGCTCTACGTCCTCTGCCTCGCTGTCGACGTTCGTGAACGCGACGTCATTGACGCGTACATACACGGTCGCGATCTCGCGAGCGCTGGCCTCCGACGCGTGGATTGCCGGCGCGTCCTGCGCCGCCAGCCACTCGAGCACGGTCCGCTCATCCGGATCCGCTGGCTCAGCCGCGAAGTGGGTTGCGACGAGCGCGGAGAAAAGCCTTGCCGGATGCGGTGGCCACTCGGGCTGGAAGCGGTTGTTGTATGCGGTTGCGACGTAGCGACTGGTGAGGAACTCGACCTCGATGGCGAGCATCACTCGCCCTCCTCGCCCTCCCCGGCGGCGATGAGCGACCGCGATTCGCGTATCAGATGCACGAGCTTCGGCGTGGGCGTCAGCGTGAGGGGCGACGTTTCCCAGGATAGCCCGCACTCTGCGGCTTTCCTGGAGGCTTCGCCCAGCAGTGCAGCGGGATCGTCGATTGTCACCAGCCGAGGTGCGCCGCCGTCGCGATCGAGTATCTCGAACACGAGCGGTTCCGTCGCGACCAGAAGCGAGCGCGAGCGCAAGTCGTAGCCATTGCGGCGCTGGTAGACGACGCCTGCCAGCGCGAGCGCGGCCAGAGCCGTGCGCGCCGCAGTCTCTGCACGATCGCGATCGGCCGCCGCTAGAGGCGTCCCGTCGCAACGCGTGGGGAAACGCAGGCGACGCAGTCCAGCGAGCGAGAGCACCACCGTGTGAACTGCGTGTGAGATCGTTACGCCGCCCGCCTCGCTATTGATGCTGGGAGGGATGTTGCCGTGATTGATCGCCGCCGGACTGCCTTTCTCCAGACTGCCTTTCTCGCCGACGTCCTTGCGGCTGAACAGCTTCGGTTTGCCCTTCTCAGTCGCAGCCTCCTCCTCGAGGTTCGTCCACTCCCCAGGCTGTCCTTTCGCTTCGTAGATCGGGCCGGCTTTCTTCTCGATGCCTAGCGGATCGATGCGACTGGCTGTCTTCACACCAGGAACGGCGTCGTAGCCAACGATCTCGGATACGAGGCAACGCTGAAACTTCGCGCCCCGCCCGCCCTTCGGACCTGTCGAGTCCCAGACGCCGAAGACCAGCGCCGTAGGGCAATACCGATACATGCTCGTCGCAGCGTTCGGACGCGCCTCGGTAATCTCTCGGCCGACCGTGGTTTGTCGAAACGGTATGCCTGACGGATCGACGCTGTCGCGCAGGATGGCATCGGCGATCCGGTGCGGGGCTTGAAGCGCGGTAATCTGGCCCAGGTCAGCGAGTCCATCGACATTGCTGAAGTCCACCGCCACGACTGGGAAGACGAGCTCGCCGCGACGCTGGCCCTCGAGAAGCGCCTCCTCGATGCGGTTCGCCTGTGAGGCGACCGAGTCGAGAAGCACGGTCGGAACCGTGCGCCCTTCGATGACTCGCGTTTCAAACGCGTACTTCGTCTCGCTGCGTCCCTCCTTTACATACGTCGGTGGAAAGATCTTGTCTCCAGGTCCGCCGGCCGGTTCGAGCCGCGTGCGAGCGCGAATCGCGACCGCCGCGCCAGCAACAGCTTCGGTCAGGTCATCAAGCGTAAGGGGAGCCGGTGAGGCCATGTGACACCTCCAAAATATGGAACGAGCGTGGCTTCCGTATCAGGCAGTGCGTGACCATTGCAAGCCGCGTTGGATCTGGCGTGTCGCGTAGACAGCGGTTGTCTTTCTACCCAGCGAGCTGCACGGGAGGATCGGGGGCGGCCGGTGCGAATTTCGCGAGCGGGCCGAACGTCCCTTGTCGTCTCACAGGTATTCTGAACCGCCCCGGGTTTCCCGGAGGCTCCTTTTCTTGGAAAGGGAGGAGCCATGGCGAGACCGAAGAGGTTTGCACCGGAGGT
>FWPU01013476.1_pt1 | contig 10285 bp, 6 predicted proteins | sample 2228361 | NCBI WGS metagenome assembly FWPU01 (sample SAMEA103939777, study PRJEB20133) | metagenome | reverse complement strand
TCGACCTCTACCGGCTCGAGGTGCGGCGCGCGCTCGCGGAGCCGGCGATCGACGTGGACGACGCGGCGGCGCTCGAAGGGTTCGCCATGCCGACGACGGCGGCGGCCGGCCTCAAGCTCGCGGAGGCGCGCGTCGAGAGGCTGCGCCGCGCCCGCAATCGCGCCGGCGCGCGCGCGGCGGCGTTTCTGGCTGCGGCGCTCGTGTTCGCGACGGTGGGGCTCCCGGCGCTCGCGCACCTCTCCGTGCCGGGGGCGCAGGGCCCCGAGACGGGGATCGCCGCGGTCCTGGAGCGCGGCCTGGAGCGCTTCTTCGCGGAGGATCCGGCGCGGCAGCGGCTCGCCTGGCTCGGGCTCGCGCTCGCGGGGTGCGGGGGCGGGCTCCTCTTCCTCGTGCTCGCGGGGCTCCAGCTGCGGCACGCGCTCTCGCGGGCGGACTCGCTCCGGCTCGCGATCGAGGCGCGCGACCGGCGCCGCCGCGAGGTGAAGGAGCTTGAGGAGGAGCGCGCGCGGCTCGATCGGCTCGATCTGCGCAAGCCGCTGCGGTTCGCCGCGGACGTAAAGGAGCTGCGGAACACGACGCTGCGCGACCTCTTCGAGAAGATCCGCGAGGCGCACAACGACTTCGTCGAGTCGCCCGAGCAGGGCGAGGAGCTCGTGGCGAAGGAGCGCGCGGCGGAGGCGCACCTGCGCGCGGAGGCGGAGGCGCTGGAGGCGCGGCTCGGGCGCGTGACGCGGCTGTTGCGCCAGCTTCCGGCCGTGGGCGGGGCCGACCTCCCGCCCGACGCGAGCCCGGCGCCGATCGTCGAGCGGCTCGACGCCGTCGAGCAGGAGGTGGAGGCCCTTCTCGGAAAGCTCGCGGCGGCGGAGCGCGACCGGCGCGACGTGGCGCGCCGCGCGGGCGCCGGGGAGGACCCGGGGCGCGCGTGCGAGGAGGTGCACGCCGCGTGCGGGCGCTACGCCGCGCGCTCGCGGCTTGCGGAGATCGTCGCGTCGCTCGCGGTCATCGGGCCCGAGGAGCTGCGCGAGGCGCTCGCCGCGGAGCGCACCGTCTTCGAGGCGGCGCTCCCCGTCGAGGACGAGCTGCGAGCGGAGCTCGATCGGCTGGAGGAGGAGCGGCGCGTGGCGCAGGGCGCGCTCGCCCGCGCGGAGGGGCGGCTGCGCGGGCTTTCGCGCGAGATCGAGGAGGCGCGCGCGCGCCGCCTGCGCGCGGCGGAGCTCGAGGGGAGGGCGCGCGGGCTCGCGGAGGCGATCCCGCCGCTTTGGCGCGCGGTCGAGGTGCGCGAGCTGGCGGCGGATCTCTTGCGCGAGACGGCCGAGGACGTGAAGCGGCGCGTGGGCCCCACGCTCGCGCGCTATGCGGCGGCGGTGCTGCCGCGCCTGACGAACGGGCGCTACCGGCGCGTCCAGGTCTCTCCCGATCTCGAGGTCCGCGCGTACTCGCCCGAGAAGAACGACTTCGTCCCGCTCGTCGATCTTTCCGTCGGGGCGGCGGACCAGCTCCTGATCTCGCTCCGGCTCGCGCTCGCGCGGGCCGTGGCGAGCGCGAAGGGCGTCGCGGACGAAAAGCACTTTCTCTTCCTAGACGAGCCGCTCGCGAGCTTCGACGCCGAGCGGGCGCGCGCCTTCCTCGATATCCTGGAGGACCACGCGGAGGCCTTCCCCCAGGTCTTCATCGTCGCGCACCTCCACATCCAGGGGCTCGACGAGGCGTTCGCGCGCGTGATCTCGCCGGCGCTCCAGTCGCGCCGGCTGGTCTCGGGCGGCGCGGCGGAGGGCGCCGCGGCCGGCGCGGGCGCCGGAGCGGCGGGGGCCGGCGCGTCTCGGCGGCGCGAGAAGGAAGCCGCGGGGGCGTGGGAAGCGAAGGAGGGGTAACCGGCGATGGCGCGGCTTCCCGTCTGGGTGGAGAGGGAAGGCGGGCTCTCGTTTACGTGCACGCGCTGCGGCGACTGCTGCCGGGGAGGCCCCGGGTACGTCTGGGTCGGAGCCGAGGAGATCGAGGCGCTTGCGCGGCACCTCGGCCTGGACGTGAGCTCGTTCGGGCGGCGCTATCTCCGGCGCGTGGGCGGGCGGCTTGCGCTCACGGAGAAACCGAACTGGGACTGCGTCTTCTGGGAGGAAGGGCGCGGGTGCACGGTGTATCCCGTGCGCCCCGCGCAGTGCCGCACGTACCCGTTCTGGGCGGAGGTGGTGCGCTCTCGCGCCGCCTGGGGCGAGGAGGCGGCGCGCTGCCCCGGGATCGCCGCCGACGGGCGCCGGTACGCTCCGGCGGAGATCCGCGCGCTTCTTGCGGGGCGCGGGGAGACCTGAGTGGCCGGGCGCGAGCCGAGCCTCGTCGACGGAAAGCCGACCGAGGGTGCGCGCGCGCTCGGGTACGTCCACGTCTACTACGGCGGCGGAAAGGGAAAGACGACGGCCGCGATCGGGCTTGCCGTGCGGGCGGCGGGGGCGGGGCGCCGCGTCCTCTTCGTGCAGCTCGACAAGGGCTTCGACCCGGCGCGCGGGGAGCACTACGCGGAGCGCCGCATCCTGCGGCAGATCCCGGAGATCGACCTGCGGCCGACCGGGGTCGAGCGCATCAACCCGGACGGGACGTTCCGCTTCGGAGTCGAGCCCGCCGACCGGGAGGAGGCGCGGCGCGCGCTCGAGATCGCGAAGGAGGGCGTTTCGGGGGGGCGCTACGACGTCGTGATCGTCGACGAGGCGCTCGGCGCGCTTGCGTACAAGCTGATCGAGGAGAAGGATGTGCTGGAGATCCTCGACGCGCACGAGAAGGCGGGCCGCCGCTGCGAGCTCGTTCTCACGGGGCACAAGCTCACGGAGGCCATCAAGGCGCGCGCGGACCTCGTAACCAGGATGGAAAAGGTGAAGCATTATTTCGACAGGGGCGTGCCCGCGAGGCTCGGCATCGAGTTCTGAGGGCGCGCGCCGGCGCACGTACGCCCCGCGCGGGCGTGGAAAGAGAGCGGAATGACGACCGACGACCGGGACCTCATGACGGCGGCCGAGCGCGAGCGGATCGAGCGGCTCGGGGCGACGGCGGCGAAGATTCGCGGCGAGCTGCGGAAGAAGATCGTGGGGCTCGACCAGGTGATCGATCAGCTCCTCATGGCGCTCTTCGCGGGCGGGCACTGCCTGCTCGTCGGGGTTCCGGGGCTCGCGAAGACGCTCCTTATCTCGTCGCTCGCGGAGATCCTCTCGCTCAAATTCCGGCGCATTCAGTTCACGCCGGACCTCATGCCGAGCGACATCACGGGGACGGAGATCATCGCGGCCGACCCGGAGACCGGGGAGCGCAAGTTCGTGTTCGCGCCCGGGCCGATCTTCGCGCACCTCGTGCTCGCCGACGAGATCAACCGCACGCCCCCGAAGACCCAGGCGGCGCTCATGGAGGCCATGGAGGAGCGCCAGGTCACGAGCGCCGGGAAGAAGTACCCGCTCGAGCCGCCGTTCTACGTCCTCGCGACTCAGAATCCGATCGAGCAGGAGGGGACGTACCCGCTGCCCGTCGCGCAGCTCGACCGCTTCATGTTCGAGGTGAGGCTCGGATACCCGAGCTGGGACGAGGAATTCCTCATCGCGACCATGACGACGTCGGGCTATCGCGCGAAGCTCGAGCCGCTCATCTCGCGCGAGGAGATCCTCGATCTCTGCCACCTCGTGCGGAAGGTGGAGGTGGCCGAGCCGGTGCTTCTCTACGCCACGCGGCTCGCGCGCGCGACGCGCGTGGGGCGGCCCGGGGCGCCGGCGTTTCTCAAGGATCTCGTCACCTGGGGCGTGGGACCGCGCGGCGGGTTCTACATGCTGCTCGGGGCGAAGGCGCGCGCCATGCTTCAGGGGCGGCCGCACGCGACGATCGAGGACGTGAAGGCGGTGGCGAAGCCCGTGCTCCGGCACCGCCTGATCCCGAGCTACCACGCCGAGGCGGAGGGGATCACGACGGACGCGATCGTCGAGCGGTTGATCGAGCAGCTCGATCGCGAGGGCGCGGGGGCCGCGGCGGGCGCGGCCGCGGCCGGAGCCTCGTAGCGCGCGGCGCGCGGGGCTCGCGGGAACCGGCGCCCATCGCCGCCATTGCCGCCGCCTTCGGGTCACAATGCCGCTCGTCTCCTGGACGAACCTCGATTGTCATCGCGGCGCGCAGACCGTGTTTGTGGGCGCGTCGGGCGCCGTCGAGCCCGGCGAGAAGGTCGCGCTGGTCGGCCCGAATGGCTCGGGGAAGACGACGCTCCTGCGGATCCTGGCGGAGGCGGGGGCCGGGGCCGCGGGCGCCAACGCGGGCGCGAGCGCGAGCGGCGCGGTGGCCCTCCGGCGCGGGGCGACCGTCGGCTACCTCCCGCAGCGCCCCGAGCCGCCGCCCCACAAGACGCTCCGCCAGTGGGTTATGGAAGCGTTCGCGCCGATCGAGCGGATCGAGCGCGAGCTCGAGAAGGTGCACGAGGGGCTCGCAACCGCGCGCGGCGAGGCGCTCGAACGGCTGCTCGCGCGGCAGGCGGAGCTCCAGCACGAACTCGAGCGGCGCGGCGGCTGGGACGCCACGCGGCGCGCGGAAGCAGTCCTCATGGGGCTCGGGTTCCGGCCCGAAGACCTCGAAAAGGAGGCGCGGCTCCTCTCCGGAGGCGAGAAGGCGCGCGGCGCGCTGGCGCGTCTTCTCTGCGAGGAGCCCGACCTCCTCCTCCTCGACGAGCCGACGAACCACCTCGATCTCGAGATGCTGGAGTGGCTCGAGGGGTGGCTGCGCGCGGCGCGCGAGGCGGCCATCATCGCGTCGCACGACCGCTACTTTCTCGATCGCGTCGTGACGAAGGTGTTCGCGATCGAGCGCGGGCGCACGATCGAGTACGGCGGGAACTACACGGCGTACGCGGCCGAGCGGGACGCGCGGGCGATCCGCGCGGCGAAGGAGCGCGCGCAGCACGAGGCCTTTGTGGAGAAGGAGCGCGCGTTCATCCGGCGCTTCCGCGCGGGGCAGCGGGCGCGCGAGGCGGCGGGACGGGAAAAGAAGCTCGCGCGGCTCATCGCGGAGTTCGAGGTGCAGGCGGCGGCCGGGCCCGTGCCGGCGGGCGGCGTGCGCGGGGCGGGCGGCGGCGGGCGCGCGGTCGCGTTCTCGTTCGGAGAGGTGCGCCGCTCGGGGGACGAGGTGTTGCGCGCGAAGGGGCTCGCGCACGCGTTCGGGGGGCGCACGCTCTTTCAGGGGCTCGACCTCGCGCTGCGGCGCGGCGACCGCGTGGGCATCGTCGGACCGAACGGGTCGGGGAAGACGACGCTCCTCCGGATTCTCGCTGGAGAGGTCGCGCCGGCGCGCGGAGAGGTGCGGATCGGGGCGGGGGTCGAGATCGGCTACTACCGGCAGGAGGGCGAGGATCTCGACCCAGAGCGGACGGCGCTCGAGGAAGCGCACGGCGCGGCCCCGCGCGAGGATCTCGAGCGCGTGCGCGCGGCGCTCGGCCGATTCGGGCTCAGCGACGACGAGCAGCTGAAGAAGGTCGGCGCGCTCTCGGGCGGCGAGCGGGCGCGGGTCGTGCTCGCGCGGCTCTTCTTGCGGCGGCCGAATCTGCTCCTCCTCGACGAGCCGACAAACCACCTCGACCTTCCCGCGCGCGAGGCGCTGGAGGCGGCGCTCGGCGAGTTCTCCGGGACGATTCTCGCCGTCTCGCACGACCGCTACTTTCTCGATCGGATCGCGACGAAGATTCTCGCGTTCGGCGAGGGGCGCGGGGCGCCGCGGCTCTTTTACGGGGACTACACCGCCTATCGCGAGCGGCGGGAGGCGGAGGCGCACGAGGCGCGGGAGGCGCGCGAGCGCGAAGGCCGGGAGCGCGACGGGCGGGAAGGAAGACGCGAGCGCGCGGCCGCGGGCGCAAAGCCAGAAGCGCAGAGGGCGGGCGCCCCGCGCGTGCGCAAGCGCCACACGTACGAGGAGCTCGAGCGCAAGATCATCGAGCGCGAGGAGCGCGCGAAGGCGATCGAGGCGGCGCTCGCGGACCCGGCGAACGCGCGCGACCACGCGAAGCTGGCCGGCCTCGCGGAGGAGCTTGCCGCCGTGCGCGCGGAGCTCGCGGAGCTCGAGGCGGAGTGGGAGCTCTGGGCGTGACGGAAGGCCCTCGCCCCGGGGCGCGGAGGGCGCGGAGCCCTTGGTCGACGACACGACTTCGCGGCCCCCTCCCGCCCGCGACACGTGTCGCTTCTGGGCCGCGCCCGCTGCCTGGCGCGCGCGAAACACGGCGCTCCTGGAGGGTGCCCCGCGCGCGGCGCCGCGCGACATGCGACACGTGTCGCTTCGAAGGGCCGGGCCGGGGTGGGAAAGGGTCGAGGTCGCGCGTCCCGTGAGGAGCCCTTGCATTCGGAGCCGGGGGGGAGAAAGCCTCTCTCTCGGTGGCGCGAGCAGACATTTCTATGGGGTGAGGGGGGCGGGGACATTTCCAAGGGTGGACGACAGTGCGGAGCGCGAGCTTGACGGCGCCGGCGGCGGCTCGTAGATATGGGGCGCCATGACGAAGCTTGCGCCCCCGCCCAGGGACCCCTCGGCGGAAGCACGGCTCCCTGCGGACGTCCGCGCGGCGCTCGACGAGTACGTGGCGCTCGAGCGGCGCGTGCGGCCGCTCGCGAGCGGCGCGTTCGCGCACGTGTGCGCGGCCTGTCGCTCGCCCTGCTGCCGCGCGGTTTACTGCGCGGAGGCGTGGGAGTCGCCCTGGCTGCGTGCCGTCACGTCGCGGCGAGGGGCGGTGCGGGCGGTGGCGCCCGAGGACGCGATCGAGGGGCACCTCGCGCGGGACGGATGCCGCCTGCGCTTCGGGCGGCCCCCCGTCTGCTACGAGTTCGCGTGCTGGGACATCTTGGGGCGGATCGCGACCGACGAGGAGAAATACCTCTTCCGCGTGATCTCGCACGTCATGACCTTCGCGGGGGAGGGAGCGCTCCCGCGGACGCACCTCGTGGAGGTGCGAGATCTCGCGCGACTGGCCGGGCGGCCCGCGGCGCGACTTCGGGAGCGGATTGCGCTGGCCGGGCGGATCTTCGACGCGGCGGCGCGGCTCTTCGCGGAGGCGCGCGCGCGGCCGGGGGCCGCGCGCCCGGGAAGCGCCGCCGACTGGGCGCTCGTGACGCGCTGGTTCCCGCCGGACGGGTATCGGCTCGCGGCCGCGAAGGGCCCCAGGGTGCAGGACGACGAGGAAGGAAGGAGGAAGACGCCGCGCATGCGAAGCCTTCCCATCGTGCGGGCGGTGGCATTCGTCGCGCTGGCCGCTTTCGGTGTCGCGGGCGCCTCCGGGTGCGGCGCGCCGCCGCGCAAGCTCTCGCTTTCGAGCCCTGCGCCGGTCGCGCCGGACGTCTTCCGCAACGACGACGTGCAGTTCCGCTTCTCCGGGACGGCGGAGGCGCTGGAGGTGGAGGTGCTCAACCGGAGCGGCGAGCGGCTCGCGATCCCGTGGTGGAAGGCGCGCTTCCTCGGGCCGGACGGGGCGGAACGAGAGGTCGTCGCGTTCGAGGGGGAGGCGCCGGCGCGCGAGGCGCTCTCGGCGGCGGGGCATGCCGTCACAGTGCTCCCGCCGGGGGCGTCCTGGCGCGGGCGCGTGCACCCGCTCGACCGGCTGCGGCGCGGCGGCGGGGCGCGGGTGGCGGTGCTCTCCCTGCTCGCCGCGGAGGAGGCGGAGCCGGAACGCACGGTCGGGCTCGACGTCGAGATCGAGGTGGGGCGGCGCCCGGAGCGGCTCGAGTTCAGATTCACAATAAAATCAGCTGAGGACGTTGCAAGCTGAGTTACGCCTGATATCCGAGCCCGCGCGCCCGGCCCGCGCGGTTCCCGCCGCCCTTGCGGCCGCGGCGCTCGCGCTCGCCGCCCTCGGCGCGGGCGGCTGCTACTACCTGCACGTGGCCGCCGGACAGGCGCGGATCCTCTTCGGGCGCGAGTCGATCGAGGACGCCCTCGCGCGAGAGGACGGGCTCGGCGAGAGGGAGCGCGCCGCGCTCGCGCTCGTCCCCGAGATCCGCCGCTTTGCCGTCGAGCGGCTCGGGCTCGCGGATGCCGGCGCGTACCGGACCTTCTACGATACGGGCGGCGGCCCCGTCGCCTGGGCCGTGAGCGGGGCGGAGCGCACGTCGTTCACGCCGGTTCTCTGGTCGTTCCCCTTCGTCGGCGACGCGCCCTACAAGGGGTTCTTCGATCGAGACGCGGCCCTCGAGGAGGCGCGGCGGCTCACCGAGCGCGGGTACGACGCGTACGTGCGCGGAGTGGCGGCGTACTCCACGCTCGGCTGGTTCGAGGACCCGGTGTTTGGCGGGATGCTCGGCGGCGGGCCGGGCGATCTCGCGAACGCGATCATTCACGAGATGGCGCACGCCACGGTCTTCCGCCCGGGCGACGCCGAGTTCAACGAGGGTCTCGCCACCTTCGCCGGCGACGAGGGCGCGGCGGAGTTTTTGGCGTGGCGGTTCGGGGCGGACTCGCCGGAGGCGCGCGAGGCGCGCGACGCCGCGCACGACGAGCGGCTCTTCGTGGACTTCGTGGAGGCGCTCTACCGCCGGCTCGACCGGCTCTATCGCGGTCCGGGATCGACCGAGGAGAAGCTTCTCCGCCGCGAGGAGATCTTCGAGGCCGCGCGCGCGGAGCTTGCGGCGCTGCGGCGGGCGCGCTTTCGCACGGAGCGCTTTGCGGGCTTCGAGCGGCTACGCCTCAACAACGCCGCGATCCTCGTCTTCCGGACGTATCACGCGGACGCCGGGACGTTCGCGGACGTGCTGGACCTCTGCGGGCGCGACTGGCGGCGCGCCATCGACGTGTGGCGGCGCGCGGCGCGGGAGCCGCGGCCGCTCGCCTGGCTCGCCGACTGGCGGGTTGCCGCGCGCGACGCGCGCCGGGTTCGCCCCGGCCGGAGGTACCCCTAAAAAATTCCTAACTCACCTGTCGGACCCACGTGGTATCGTCCTCCGTCCGGCGCGACGGGCGCGCTGGACCCGAGCGGCGAAAAAAGGGGGACGCCATGCACGCGAAAGTTCATTCGGCTGCGCTGCGCGGAATCGACGCGATTCCGGCCGAGATCGAAGTCGACGTCGGGCGCGGGCTTCCGGGCATGGTCTTGATCGGGCTTCCGGACGCGGGGGTGCGGGAGGGGCGAGATCGCGTCCGCCCGGCGATCCGCAACAGCGGCTTCGAGGTTCCGCAGCGGCACGTGACGGCGAACCTCGCTCCGGCGCATGTGCGCAAGGAAGGGGGCGCCTTCGACTTGCCGCTCGCGATCGGCGTGCTTGCGGCGTCGAAGCAGCTCGCGCCCGCGGCGCTGGCGCGCCTCGCCGAGCTTGCGATCGTGGGGGAGCTCGCGCTGGATGGGCGCGTGCGGCCGGTGCGGGGGGCGCTCTCGCTGGCCCTCGCCGCGCGGGCGGCGGGACGGCGGGGGATCGTGGTCCCGCGGGAGAACGCGCCCGAGGCGGCCATCGTGCAGGGGCTGGAGGCGGTGGGCGTCGGGACGCTCCGCGAGGCGGTCGCGTTCCTTGCGGGGGACCCGTCGGCGGGCGAGCGTGCGGCCGCGCCGCCGTCCGGGCCGAGCGGCGAAAGGGGCGGCTCGGAGGAGGAGGAGGCGCTCGACTTCGCGGACGTGCGAGGGCAAGAGGCCGCGAAGCGCGTGCTGCTCGTGGCCGCCGCGGGCGGGCACCACGTGCTCCTCTGGGGGCCGCCCGGCGCCGGGAAGACCATGCTGGCGCGGCGGCTGCCCACGATCCTGCCGGAGCTCGACTTCGAGGCGTCTCTCGAGGTCACGCGCATTGCGAGCGTGGCCGGGCTCCTGCGGTCGGGGGCTGGGCTCGTGCGGGCGCCGCCCTTCCGCGCCCCCCACCACACCGCGTCGGAGGTGGCGCTCGTCGGCGGCGGCTCGCCACCGCGGCCGGGGGAGGTCACGCTCGCGCACCGGGGCGTGCTCTTCCTCGACGAGCTGCCGGAGTTCGGCCCCCACAAGCTCGACACGCTGCGCCAGCCGCTCGAAGAGGGCGTGGTGCGGATCGCGCGTGCGAGCGGCACGATCGAGTTTCCGGCCTCGTTCATCTGCGTCGCCGCGATGAACCCGTGTCCCTGCGGGTACGCAATGGTGGGCGGCCGGACCTGCCGCTGCGGCGAGGCGGCCGTCCGGCGGTATCGCGCGCGGGTGTCGGGGCCGCTCCGCGACCGATTCGACATCCAGCTCGAAGTCGGGCCGGTCGGCGCTCGCGAGATGTGCGGGGGCGGACCGGCGGGCCCGCCGGGGGCGGGATCGGCGGAGATGCGGGCGGCGGTGGCGCGCGCGCGGTCGGCCCAGGCGGCG
>FWPU01013475.1_pt1 | contig 10285 bp, 10 predicted proteins | sample 2228361 | NCBI WGS metagenome assembly FWPU01 (sample SAMEA103939777, study PRJEB20133) | metagenome | reverse complement strand
AACATAGGCTGCCAAAATCAAGATCAATAATCTTCGTTCCAACTTTTGACTCATACCCAGGAGCTCATCCTCAATCTCTACCCAAACGTTTTTTCCACTCGTCCAAATCGCTCACATCCAGCCCCAACCCATCCAGCAAATTGCGTATGGTGTTCCAGTGGACACGTTCCCAGGCAGCCGGGCTGGAATTGGAATTATGCGCCGCCAGCAGGACATTGTCCATCTTCAAAAGAGGCGAATCAAGCGGCAGGGGTTCCACCTCAAAGACATCCAGTGCCGCACCGCCCAGCCGCCCCTGTTGAAGCGCAGTAATCAGTGCCGATTCATCCACCACCGGTCCGCGCGCTGTGTTGATCAGCACCGCGCCCGGCTTGACCCAGCTCAGCGTTTCGGCATTGATCAGATGATAACTGGTCGGGTTTAAGTCGCAGTTCAGGCTGATGAAGTCGGAGCGTTCCAGCAAATCGCGCAATCCGGTCATCTCCACACCGTTTTCGAGGATAAAATCCGGCGCAATCGGCACAATGTCATTACCCAGCAGACGCATCCCAAATGCCCGCGCCCGGCGTAATACCGCCTTGCCAACATTTCCAACGCCCACAACCCCCAACGTACATTCACTCAGCGAACGACCGGGTAGTTTTTCCCAGCGTCCTGCTTTCATGGCGCGGTCCATCCACGGCAGCTGGCGGGCAAAGGCGAGAATGTATCCCAGCACGCTGTCCGAAACCGGCAGGGTAAAAGCGTTGGGGGTATTACGCACCTGAATACCCAGCCGCGCCGCTGCAGCGCGGTCAATCGAGTCAATTCCAGTCCCCCACTTGGAAATGACTTTCAAACGCGGCGCGCAAGCCCGCAGCACACGCTCGGTATAGCGGTCATCACCACAAATCGTGGCATCGAACTGACCAGCATACGCCAGAATTTCCTCTTCCGAAAGCCGTTCGTGGACTTCGGGGACAATCACGTTCAGCCGATAAAACTCGAACAGTGGGCGAAAACGCTCCACAAACGGCAGCATGTAAGGAGCAGAAAGTAAAACGCTATACATTACCCCTCCTCACCCCTTTCCGCCTGCATCCGCTGGCGCATCAGCAAATCTGCCAGCAGGAAATCGAACTCCTCGTCAATATCGCGCGCTTCCAGCGGGTCAATCTCGAACAGATAAGGGCGTTCGCCAATCCGATTACGCCGTTGAGCCAGCGTTTGACGCGTAAAAATGTAGATGCAGGAATTTTCCTCGTAAACAGGTGGCAAATCCTGCGTACGCAACAGAATCGCCGGATTGTGATTGATGGGGCGCGCCAGACCATCCCACAAACGGGTTTGCAGGCGGGTGACCGAAAAAAGCGAGTCATACGCCGGATATTGGCTGAGAAAAGTCTGAATGGCCCTGGAAATGGTTTGCGGACGCAGCAGCGGATTGGTGGAATGGGTTTGCAGGTAGAAATCGGCTGCGACCTGTTCGGTGTCGTACATCAAAATTTCATTCATTGGCACCGTATCCGCCGTGAGGTGAGCAGGTCGTTCCAGCAGAGTCACCTGCGGAAAATCTCGGGAAATGCCCTCCAGCAACACCGGCGAATCGGTATCCACCACCACCCGGCTGATTTCCGGGGTTTGCAGCAACGCATTCAAAATATGGTGAAAAAGCGGTTTTCCCGCCAATGGGCGATAGTTCTTGCCCGGTACCCGCACCGAGTGATGGCGCATCGGCACCAGCGCTGCAATGGTTGGGGCTGTATTCATTCGCTCACCTCTCCTGTGTAGCATTCCAGGGTCATTCGCTGCCCTCTTTGTATTGAATTGGCGGGACATCCCGCCGGACGGATTTTCCATTTGCCGGTTCATTTAAGTTGGGGTAGTAAAAGGTCTGTTTGAGCTGCCAGGTCAGGGGGCCGGACTGGCGATAACCCTGATACGTCCCCCAAAACTGCATCAGCCGAAAGCGGATAATATTCGCCCACTCTTTTGTCAGTAAACCCTCTGCAGCTGCCGCCCGCCAGTCGCTCCACACATTACTCACCCACAAACGCACAAAATCCGTAAAGTGGAAATGTTCCTGCGGATAAATCTGCTTGAAGGCCATTCCTTCACGGCGGTAGCGATTATAAATGCCTCGCCAGGTTTCATTATGAACATGAATGACCTCCGCCTCGGCAACATAGGCAACCCCGTAGCCCTGACTCTGCGCCCAGCGCGCCCAGGCCAGATCCTCCAAACCGGTGAGCAGTTCATCATAGGCGTGCTGCTCCCATAAGGCACGCCGTATGGCGGCGTTGGCATTGTTGCAAAACGGATGCGGCTGACGCAGGGTGGATTGATCGGGGAACCAGCGCCGGAAAACCTGATGCTCGGAGTATTGGGTGGTGGCTGCACCCCGCTGTTTACCGTAGGCAACCGCCACCTGCCCATCCTCGAACGGCTCGATCAGCCGCTCCAGCCAGTCGGGATAGACCGGATAGACATGCGCCGAAGCCATTACCACCACATCGGCGCGGGTCTGAGCAATTCCCACATTGAGCGAGCGCCCAAAGGTAAACTCCTGCGGGCGGATATGCACCACCTCCACCGGAAAGCGGCTGGCAATCGCCACAGTCGCGTCGGTCGAACCCGAATCCACCAGCACAATTTGCACATCCTGCACGGTCTGTTGGAGGATACCGCTCAATAGACGGCCAATATGCTTTTCCTCGTTGTAAGCGCGGATAACGATTGAGCAGCGTGGTTTGGACATACCGCCTTACTCCTCCTCCGGCAGGTAAAACGGCTCACCCCGCAGCACCCCGCGAGTGATCACCGCCAGCGTTGGGGAAGATTCAGGCAAAAAATCCTGCCAGCGCAGACCCTTTTTCAGGCGCACAAAACCGGGCGTGATGTCCTCTTCCAGGAAAGTATTAAACGGCAAGGAGGCACGAAACAGTTGATAGTACAAAAAGCGGCGCGCGTTGCGCTGAAATTCCGGCGGAGGAGTAACCCGCTCGGCACGCAAAAACTCTTCCGCCATACTGCGGAACTGTTCCGCCGATTCGGGCAGAAAGACGGTCGGCAGGCGGGTGTAACGCGCCTGTCCGCCGCATAACACCGCACTGCCCAAAATCGAGGCTTCCAGACCGATGGTCGAATTATAGACCATCACAAACTTGGAACGCTGAATCAATTCATACGAGCTGAGGTATTCACGCGGCGGGATAAAAATCACATTCGGTAAATCAGTCAGGTGATTTTGTGCAGCCCAGGCGGTAACGCTCTGGCGGGCTTGTTTTCCAGGGCGGTCTTCATCCGGATGAGCCCGCACAACGAACAGCGTTTCAGGGTGAGAACGAATGATTTCCAGCACCTCATCCAGCCAGGCGAACATATCCCGGAAGAGGATATTGGCATGAACCTGACTGGTATCAAAAATCACGTTGGTGAACACCGGCACAATCTGCCGAAATGCGGATGCCTTTTGCAGCAGGCTCTCATCCAGATGGCGCATCTCCTGCCAGAAACGGATACCCGCCATGCTGAACTTCCCCTGAAAGCGTTTTTCCAGATAAGCGTTCAGACGCGCTTCCTGCTGCGGGCTGAGCTCAAAATCAGCCGGCACATCAATCGGATAGGCGGTGGCATGCCCGTGCGAGAAAAACGCGCTGAACGGCTGCAAGCCCACCTCGTGAGTGACCACCGGCAAACCGTGCGCCACGCTGATCTGTCGTGCTACCGCCTCCGGGTAGGAAACACCGTTGAACAGCACCACCGCACGGGGCTGGTTTTCCTCAATAAAGCGAGAAAATTCGCGAGCCACCCGCCCGGCCGATAGGATGAACTGCCTCATCAAAAAACGGGTTGGCTCGTCCTCTTCCAAATCATGGCGGCGCAGCGCCCAACGCAGCGAGGGCAGTACCCGTTCGCCCAGCGGCAAACCCTCCCACTCGAAGCGCATCAAATCAGCCAGGTGCAAATCGGCTGTGGCCCGTTCAATCTCCTCAATCGGGCGGTAATCAAACCAGCGTACCCTCCCATGGCGATAGAGATGCTCCGATTGGCGGATGCAAGCCGTACACGGCGGCGGCTGTTCAACCGGCGTCAGCGCGCTGCCGAGTTGACAACGGCTCATCCCCGCCCGGCAGACAAAATGCACCACCGGCACCCCCGCCAGACGCAGCCCCCAACCGCTCAACAGGGTAAACGCCGCGTTCAGGCTCATCCACGCCAGCCGGCTGGACGCATTAAACAGCACCACCGGGCGCGAATCGGCCATCGGCGGCGCAAACCGTTCAATTTGCGCTGCCAGTTGAGCAATGCGCCGGTTATTCTGCGCTTGCAGCCAGCGCCGTTGCACGCCCTTTTGGATGCGCTCCACCGTCCAGTTCATCCCGGACTAATTGAACACCCGGCGTAATTTTTTCAAAGAAGGCAATTCGCTGTCGTACACCCGTTTCACGCCGTCACCCAGCGAAAGTTCGGTGACACGGATGTACTTGACCAGCCGTTCAAAGCCGCCCGGTTCTACCGATGCCGCCTGATCCGACCCCCACATGGCGCGGTCCAGGGTAATGTGGCGTTCCACCAGACACGCCCCCAGTGCTACCGCTACCACCGATGGAATCAGGCCAACTTCATGGCCGGAATAACCAATCGGACAGGGGTAGGTCTCTTTGAGGGTTTGCACCATACGCAGGTTGAGTTCTTCCGGCGGGCAGGGATACGCACTGGTAGTGTGGCAGATGATCAGGTTTTCCATGTCCAGCAGTTCCACAGCCGCCTTGATCTGATCAATGGTGGACATGCCGGTTGAAAGGATCACCGGCCTGCCAGTCGAACGCAATTTACGCAGCAAGCCATGGTCGGTCAGCGCCGCAGAAGGCACCTTATACGCCACCGGATTGAAAGCCTCGATGAAGTCCACCGATGGCTCGTCCCATACCGAAACAAACCATGTGATTCCAATTTCTTTGGCGTAGCGGTCTACTTCACGGTACTCCTCTTCGCCAAATTCAATTTTATGGCGGTATTCCAGGTAGGTGATGTAGCCCCACGGTGTCTCGCGCATGACATTGCGCTGATCGGGAGGGGTACATAATTCGGGTGTGCGTTTTTGGAACTTGACCGCATCCACTCCTGCATGTTTGGCAGCATCCATCAAGCGCTTGGCAATTTCAATATCGCCATTATGATTGATACCGATTTCGGCTACCACATAAGTGGGGTGACCATCTCCCACCCAACGATCCCCTATTTTAACTGCCTTTGCCATTGGTTCACTCCTTAAGAATCAAGTTTCCCGTTCAATTTTAATCCAGCCTGCCCAGCAGCAGATCGCACAATTCGCGCACTGCGCCGTGTCCCCCCGGACGGGTCAAAATCAGGTCGGCCTGACGCAGGACTTCCGGCTGGGCATCCGCGACCGCCACCGCACAGCCAACCAGATCAAAACACGCCAGATCATTGACATCGTTCCCCACGAAGATGACCGAGCGGGCGTCCAGATCATGCTCTTTAAGGTACTCTGTCAAACGAGCGGCTTTATCTTCCACGCCTTGCAGCACCGGCACACCCATTTTACGGCAACGGGCAGAAACCGCCCCGTCTTTTTCGGTCGAAAGCACCAGCGTTCGGATACCGGCTTTGTGCAGCGCTTGAATGCCAAGGCTGTCCGAGCGAAAGGCGGCTACAAATTCATGGCCCTCGGAGTCCACCCACACGCGGTTATCGGTCATCACTCCGTCAAAATCGAAGACCACCAGATTCACCTCGGCTGGCAAGGGGCGGCGCATCCGTCCGGGATGCACCATCTCCAGCCCGCCGTGGTACACCAGCCATTCGGCCCGCGCCCAATCCGAAAGCGAGTCAATATCTACCGTGTAGCGCGGGTCAATCATCACCGGTAAAATCACCTCTCCGCTCATCGAATTCTTTTCCAGAATTGTGGCAGGACGGATGGCATCAATATGGCCGGTCTGCCAGTATACTGGCGGCAGAATCTGGCGGGGAGCATTGTACGGCTCGGGCACACCCGGCACATCCAGCAAATTTCTCATCTGTCCGGTTTGCAGATCAATCCGCCACATCTTGTGGGGGTTTTGTCCGGCGGGCACCACCCCGCGCACCGAGTCCGCTTCGGGGTGTTCCAGCAGAATCCGCACGGCTTCGTCCACCAGCCCCACCGGACGGATTGGAGAAGTGGGGCGCAGCTGCACGACCACATCGGGAGCATAGGCCTCGTTGGCCGTCAACCATGCCAGAGCGTGCTGAAACACCGGCAAATCGAGGGTGGAGTCCTGTGCCAGTTCAGCCGGGCGCAGGAAGGGCACCTCAGCCCCGTAGGAACGAGCCACTTCGGCAATTTCCGGGTCATCGGTGGAGACAATCACACGGGTAACCCGGCGTGCCTGCAAGGCAGCCGCTATGCTATACGCAATCAGCGGATGACCGGCAAAATTACGGATATTCTTGCGCGGTATGCCCTTCGAGCCGCCGCGCGCCGGGATGATCGCCAGTACTTCAATAGGGTTTACCATGCTGTCCAGCCTCCATCCACTACCAGATTGGCACCCGTCATGTAACTGGAAGCGTCCGAAGCCAGAAAGAGCAGTGCGCCGTTCATCTCATCTTGTTCGGCCATCCGTCCCATCACCGTTCGGTAACTGTAATTTTCGACAAAAATCGGGTCATGCTGATTATAAACCCCGCCGGGGGTGAGTGCATTGACGCGGATTTTCCTGCCGGCGTAGTAAGTGGCCAGATAGCGCGTCAACCCGAGCACGCCGGCTTTGGTGACCGAGTAGAAGACCGGCTTGTACTGCGGCGGCTGTCCAGGGCGTTGATAAATGCGTTGATCCGGGCCGACCAATCCGTAGGTGGAACAGATATTGATGATCACCCCGTGGTTTTGGGCCAGCATCGGCTTGACCGCCGCCTGAGCGCTCAGGAACATACCCGTCAGGTTGACGTCCAGCGCCTGCCGCCAGGCTTCCAGCGGGTAAGTTTCAAAGGCATTCCCCTGCTGTTGCGCAGCATGTTCGGCATCGAATTTGGGATCCATGGCAGCGCTGCACACCAGCACATCCAACCGCCCAAAGTGATTGACCGCCGCCGCAACCATGTCCTCCACTGAATCGGGATCGGTCACATCCACCCCCGTGCCAATCGCCTGATAGCCATCTTTTTGCAGGTTTTCCGCCAGCGTGATGGCCGTCATGCGGTTCAAATCCGCAACCACCACGGCGGCGCCCGCTTCAGCTAATGTGCGGCAGAACTGGCGTCCCAGCAAACCGGCTCCGCCGGTCACTACCGCAACCTGTCCATCCATCCGAAACTTATCCATTACCGGACTCATCGCACCTCTCTCTCAAGGAATTTGATAGCGTTTTTTCATCATCGCCCACTGGTCCGCCGAGCAAGAAGGGGAGGGCAGCGGCATATCATCCGGGCAGGAATGCACAGCAAAGTACGGTCCGCAGGCATCTGTGCAGGTTGCCACAATGCAGGGATTGCCGTTTGGGTCAATCCGGCACTCTGTTTCGCAAGAAACATTTTTACCGCGCTCCTCACAGGCTGTGTGCAGGTAACCGACCGGTGTTGGCGGAACCACAAAAGCCAGCGGAATGATCAGACTGCCCCGGTAGATTTCCTCACCATTTTCAGGATTTACAAACACCAGTTGCATGGCTTGATCAATTGGCGGTTTTGCCAGACCCTGGCAAAATAATCGTTCGGGGTAGCGCTCATCCAGCGAACAGCGATATTCCTTCCCGTCCAATCGAAGAAGCAGCGATTGAGAAACCCCCGGCAGGTTGATTTGAATCATCCAGCCAAACGTGTTGCTTTCCAGTGTAATCACCCTGAGGAGAGAAAAATCTGCCATCGGCGTGGGGGTGAGCGTAATCGTCGGACTGGGCAACAGTGTTGCCGTTGCCGGAATTGTAGCAGAAGGTTCTACCACTGTCGGCGTGGGTGGCAGCGAAGTTGTAGTGGCACTCACCCCTGCGGCAACGGGGCTTTCCGCCACGCCAGGGCTGACCGCCTGAGTTGGCGAAACCACCTGAGGAGTGCAGGCAGCCAGGATCAAAATCACAATAGTTGAAAAGAATGTGAACCGAAAATTTTTCATTTCCTCATCTTAAGATCAAGGGATATTATAGCGGGCTTTCATCTCCGCCCACTGTTCATCGGTGCAAAGCGCCGGATAAACATCCACATTTTCCGGGCAGGTGTGAACCGAAAAATACAATCCGCACGAATCATAGCAACTGGCCACCACACACGGTTCACCGCCGGGCGGAATGCGGCATTCCATCTCGCATTTCACATCCAGGCCGCGCTGGGGGCAATTCGGGTCATAATAACCGCGCGGCATGGGGGTAACCACCAGAACTGCCGGAATCGAGGTCACCGTCTCGAATACCACATCGTTGGTTTCGGGGTCGCGTAATAGCAGCCGCACCGGCTCATCCACCGGCGGTTTGGCGAGACCGTTGCAAAACAGCCGGTTTGGAGCGCTCTCGGCGAGTTGACAGAGGTAGTTGACCCCATTGACAGTCAGGTTATACACCCTTTGCAGATTGGGAATCTCCACAATAATGCTGGCTCCGTCATAACGAGCCGTCACACCGATGAACCGAAGTTCGGAAAATGACGGCGCGGGAGTGGGTGTTTCGGTTGGTGGCGACGTGGGGGTGGTGGTCAAAGTGAGGGTTGGGGTGGGTGAGGGTGTAGCTGTGTGCGCCGGGCTGGGGCTGATCGTCGGGAAGAGCGCTGTTTCAGCCATTGAAAGCGCCGTTTGCTGAATATCAGCCGTTGGAGTGGCGTTTTGCTGCGGTTGACAGGCAGCCACTCCCAGTGCAGCCATCATCACCACGATCATTCCTTTCAGGTTCCAACGGTAAGTGGGTTGCATGGTTCTTTTCCTCATAGTACAAAGGTTCGTCCCTGCCGTGCCGAATCGAGTGCTGCCAGAGCAATTTGCAAAGCGCGTTCGCCATCTTCCAGTGTACAAAGCGGCCGGGCCTCTCCGCGCACCACTGCCAAAAAGTGGCGCATTTGCTCCAGGAACATCCAGTTGCGTTCAAAGTCAGCCGGTGGATGAGCATGATGCGGCTGAGGTTCCCCCACCCGCTGCCAGGTAAGCCGTCCATTGGCATTATCCCAATTCAGTACACCTTCACTGCCAATCACCTGTACGGTGTGTTGAGCTGGCTGCTGGATATAATCCAGATGAACACTGCCGATTGCCTGATTTTCAAAACCCAACAGGATCTCCGCCACCGCATCCAGGTTCAAGTCCAGTTCGGGAATGGCAGCCGTCATTGCGCCGACCGAACGAATTTCCCCAACCATCATCCGCAGGTAGTCCAGCGGATGGCACAGGGTCAGGATGACCCCGCCACCCAGTTCCGGGCGGGCGGCGTAACTCTTGCGGTAATCTTCCCACGGATGCCAGTTGGGCAGATACTCGCCCCAATGCGCCCGCACTGCCAGCGGCCGGCCAATCTCACCGGCGGCAATCACCGCCGCTGCCGTGCGCAGGGTGGGATGAAAACGAAACTGAAAACCCATCAACAGTTGTCCACCGCCCTGCTCCAAGGCACGGCGCAGCTCATCCAGTCCTTCCATAGAGTGAGAAATCGGCTTTTCCATGAGGATGTGGCATCCCTGACGGGCAGCCGGGATGGCCACCGAAAGGTGCAGCGCGGTGGGGTTGGAGATGATGACCGCATCGGGATGATGAGCGAGTGCGGCTTCCAAAGAGGTTTCGGTGGGAAACGGCTCAATTTCATCGGTCGGCAGGGTGGAGCGATGTGTACGGTACAGGAGAATGTCGCGCTCCCCCAACGCCAGCAAATTTCGCATGTGCCTGCGGCCTATTGAACCAAAACCGGCAATTAAGAATTTCATCGGATTTCCTCACACCAGAGAAAGCAGATATTCGGCGGTACGCCTGCCGGCACTGCCATCCGTAAAAGTGACCTCACGCTCCACAAAGCGGCGGCGAGCCTCGCGGTCGGCATCCGGTTGGGTCAGGTAATAGTGGATGGCTTCGCGCGCCTGCTCGGCATTCAGGGCAACCCGCCCGGCACCGGCCTGCCGAAAACGTAGATGAGTCGGCCACTCGGCAATTTCCGAAAGCGCCAGCGAAAACTTGCCGGGTGCATTCCACCCACCGGGTGTATCAATGCAAACACTCACAATCGGCCGGTCGTGGATGGCAGTTTCCACCACCATGGTGGAATAGACCGTCAGAAAGACATCCGCATGCGCCATCATCGAGGATTTTTCCGGCATATCCTCACCGGAGTAA
>FWPU01013474.1_pt1 | contig 10287 bp, 10 predicted proteins | sample 2228361 | NCBI WGS metagenome assembly FWPU01 (sample SAMEA103939777, study PRJEB20133) | metagenome | reverse complement strand
AGGACGAGGGAAGAGAGGTTCATGCAAATTCTCTGTTACAATCAGCTGAAACATTTGTCAATAAGAGCGACATGTTTCATATCCGAAAACGAGAAACTAACTCGTGCTTCTTAATTAACCTCTTGTTAGGCTAGACACTTCTTCAACTCCACTGTCTTTTAATACTAAAAAGAAATCTCATTGAATGGTCGTCTGAGTGAGATACAAGCCTAGTGAATCTGACGCAAAATCACTTGCATTAGTTGGTGCAGGTATTCTCGCCAGTTTTACCCTAGCGGTATTCGACATACACACCTCCCTCAAGAGTATAGGAGCTTCAGTCGAAATTGCACTTGCGATATCAATTGCTTATGTAGTTATTATGGTTACGGTAATGATAGCTGCCATTCTTTACGGACTGGGCGTCCTTATCGACTGGAAGCAAAAAAGAGTTCGAAGAAAGCGGCTGCAGGGAACTCTAATGATAGGCATTCTATCAGACATTCCATGGAACGATTACACCCGCCCATATTTTGCATCTGATTTTAGACCTGAGCATTGGGAAAAAAATAATCTACAGCATTGCCAACGATATTCATCTAAAAATTGAAGTCCAACAGATTTCAGTTGATAAGGATTTTGAGCCGTTTATTGCTATTCTGAATCCTTATGGTGGAGTATATCCGGAGGCAGATCTAGGAGAAAGCGCAACTTTGAAGAAGATAAAGAACTATGTTGCAAATGGTGGCTTATTCGTCAATGTTTCAGATGTACCAACGTATTATGTATACGGGTTGACGCTCAAAAAGATTGCAGATAATACCCCAGCTCTTTACGATACGATTTATAGTGGCAAAAATGTTAACATTCTTGAGTATAGACCTTTTAGTAATACACCCTTGATAAAGGGATTAGCCCTTAGAATTGTTACATTTGATAGTGGAACACAATGCAATGTAGAACTAGCTTCCGATGATGGATTCTCACAATTTACAAAGTGTTGGATGACATACAGAAGGGCAGTGGTAATTGATTCGAACGTTGAAAGCTGTATTGAACCACTATCAGTTGTTGTTTATGATAATTCATTACGAATACAGCATGGTAGCCAAAATTACGATATCTCCCCTATCTTCTATGTCAATTTTGGAAAAGGGCACTTCCTTATCTCACTTGCATATCTAGATGATGAGTTTCACACTAGGGACGACGGTATCGCTCTTGCAGACACGCTTGCTAAATCTATGTTGTATACAGTAGTTGCAACCGCAAAAGGACTTCCATAATTAGTTGCATATAGAATTACTCCCGGTCTTACTTCCTCTTGTTATGCAACAAAATCGAAAAGTAATTAATGATAGCAAGCTGTCTGAAACCGTTCTGTATGATGGCATCAAAGACTTTCCGACATTCCTGTTTGTCATTTCAAAAAGCAAAGCCTGTACCGTAGGTCAGGGAACTTTGGCATAGGGGGTCTGCCCCACTATGCCAATGAACAAAGCACGTCATTTGCAGATCGTGGCGCAAGTAGACGTACAACAAATCTACGTGTCATAGCAGATATTATTATTTGTGATTCATTTTACGAATGTACTTGTATTCTGGCGGTTTCGACGTACACCGGGTTGACGGTGTGGCCCCGTAGCTAAGCGTTGCCTTGGCTTTGTAAGCTAGCTGGGTTTCCGAACAACCCTGAACATATCAAGGCTTGGAAAAATAAAAATAATCTGGTACATCCTTTGAATATACATGCTTTCATATGCTGAGCGATACGAGATCTAATGTTATCATCTTAGGACACAGTTCTGAGGGTTTACGTTACCCTCAAAACCATGCCAATGAACAACGCAGTGGTTGCAGGCCACGGCGGTATACCATACCGTATGCCTGAGTGGATATTATCATTTGTGATTCATTCTACGAATGAACTATGGTTGCTGACATCGTATGACACTAGTGACTTCATATTTTTCTAGTACTCTTGAAATAGTCTTTTTCCCTCTAAGGCTATATAGGTGGCAAGTGTCGCGCTGTGTGACTTTTACTACGCCGGCTTTTTTTAGTATGTTGAGCTGCTGACAAACTGTCGATGGAGCCTTGTTTGTGAATTCCATAATATCATCAAAGGTACAAAGCTCATGCTCTAAAATGAACGCCAATATGTCACGGAAGGGCTCGCGTCTGAGGTATTTCAACATGCGTGATTCCTTGACCGAGAAATTTGCAGGATAAAATCGTGTGATCCTAGCCTCCCTGTCAACACTGACTGCCCGCCTTTTTACTAGACTGTTCAAATGATAAGATAACACGCCATGCGAAAAGCCTGTCAATCTTGATAATTCTCGGTACCTGATTCCTGGATTCGCCTTGATTAGCTTGAGCAGGGCAATGTCTCTTCGTTCTGCCAATCACTGTTGTATAAAATCTGGTTCACTTTAAGTAGTGTGGTACATTCGTTATATGTACTAGGATCACATCGCGTCATTTGTGAAAGAGAATCCGTAGTTGTTTAGGCCGTAGCACCGAAATAAATGATAAAGAGGTTATAACTCTTCCATCATTTCGGCGTAGTTATCAACGACCTTGTCTGCCAAGCTCGGCCTGTACTTTGCAAGCACATCATAGACCAGACCCTTGTCTGCCAAGCTGTAAAGGTGATATTCGCCGTACTTTACCGCAATTACCCCTCCTCTCTGAGCCTTTTGAGGTGGGATGATATGGTCGAAGGTGCCTTTTTCGTGTGGTCCACGATTTCATTGAAGGTGCAGAACTGGTGGTCCAGTAAAAAGAGCACTATCTGACGGATTGGCTCATGCCTGATGTGTTTGAGTATCACTGATTCCTTATCAGGGACGCTGATTGGATAATAGTGAGTCATCCTCGATTGTCTTTCTGCTCTGATTACGTTTGACTTTTCAAGAGCTGCCAGATGGTAGGTTAGGACGCCGTTGACCAGACCTGTCAGCCTTAAAAGTTCCCTGTAGCGAATGCCGGGATTTTGCTGTATGTGCCGGAGCAGAATTGATTGGGTGTCTTCCGAAATTACGTTGATAATTTGTTCCATCCTTTACTTGTTCACCTTCAATGTTCCAAGGCCAAAGCAGGACAGCATTATCAAGAGCACAATGTGTGGGAGCTCTATATTAAGTGCGGGAATACCCGATAGCCCTGCCACCGCTCCCGAGGCCTCCAAGAGGTGAAAGAACTCTGCCAGCACAAGAGCAGTAAAGCCGAGGGCCATGAGCAACATCCTCGTACCGGGATTTCTTGAATATGCAAAAAATGACACGATGGCTAGAAAGACTGCTATTGTCACGCTGGCCGTGTGCAGAATTGTGTGAAAGATCATTGAAGGGTGAGTGATATGAGGCATTATGAGAGGCGCGAGAACGCCTATGACGAGCGCAGTGACAAGACCTAGCAGTACAGGCTTGGTTATCGATTCCTGCACGGAGCGGCCATCGCTGCTCTTTTGCATGTACCTCTGTTTGGCTTTGGTTGGCTAATAAATAAACTGGTACAGCGGACGAATAAAGAAAAATTGGAAAGGCGCTTAAAGCGCCTAGTCTCTCTTGCGGTTTCTGAACGCCCTGAATCCGAAGAATCCGCCTATTGAAGCTGTTGCTGCCACTGCCAAGACCTGCAGAGCAGGCACAAAGGCCATGCCACCTTGGGCCGCGACATTGGTAGCGGCAGAGTTGACACTTCCTGCAAATGATGCCTGTTGGAGCCCGGCTTGAGCGTCAGCGTCCGTGGACCTTGTCAGGCTTGGCTCGTTAGGCCAGTATAGGTCTTCAATGTCGCTTGTGCATCCGTATCCTCCACCCCATCCTTCACTGTTGAATTTGGATGTGTTTGCAGATGATCTGTTACCTTCTTCCATACTACAGAATACGGTTGTATCTATGCTTACATTAGCTATGGCAAAGTAGTCTATGGTTCCGTAAAGTCTGTAGCCGTATATCCCCGGCTGTATTATCTGATCTGCTACGTAGTGCCCAGGTTCGCCGAATGCTTCGTCAACCGTTACGTTCGTTTCAACTTGGTCTGCGCTTTCAGGTGAAGTGGCCGTATCAAACGACCTGAGGTCTCTGAAGTAGTACTTGTCCACTGTCAGATTTGCGCCACTCAGCGGGAGCGCAGTGTTGGCATCCTCCAAAAAGACTTCAAGGTTGTGCATTCCATTGTGCACTCCTGGCTTAACTCCAAACGTCGGCTCGTCGGTGTGTCCAATGACCACCGATATCGGGTTGACGTTCTCGATGTCAGGAGTCAGGGTCATGTGCGCATGCGCGAACGCGTTGCCCGTGAATGAAGGCGACACTAACAGACCCATGGTTGCAAACACTGCGGCCAGAGCCATGATGTAGGTCTTATTTCTGTTCATTTACTCTTCACCCTCCTCTTCGTGCAGGAATCCTAGACCGTCATTGTCAGGATCGTCATCATTCAGGTCATATACCGGATTTCCGTGCGTCAGATCTGTAGGCAACTGCATCTCCTCATATGGCGCATCGGCAGTGCTCCCCAGTACCCTCTGGACGTTTACATCAGCCGCGTCTCCCGGGTTAAAGCTCACGGGTTCGCCGGACAGGTTGACTAGATCAATGTCGGTCACCCTCGGCGCGCCGCCGTTGAGCGGGTCGGGAATGTGGGCGTGCCATACGCAGCTGTCCGGCCCAGACGCGTGGTCAATGTAGTAAAGCGGCACCTTGTCCACAAAAGTGCCGTGCTCGCTTTCGTCAATGTGTCCCGCAATCACTGTTACCGTTGGAACGTGGTTGTCGTCACATGGAGCCCTCAGCAGGAAATGCCCTGCAACAAAGTTGGGGCTCGCGTCATAAACCGGCAGTACGCCTCCAGGCGGCAGCGTCAGCCCGTCGAGCCGTATATGGGTATTGTCTGGGATCGTACCCTCTGAAACGCCCACTTCAAAACTGTGGCTCGCAAAAACAGAGCTTGCGGCATAAAAGACACCTATTGCAGCTAAACCTGCGGCGACTACCAGCAACTTGAGCCTTGTCAATCGGTTGCTCGGTATCATCCAAGTGCGCAGGAAAACAAGCGAATTAAGAGGTTTGGTACATTCGCCAAATGTACTAGAGACATTATAAAGGCAGAGTGATGAGCAATTATTGCTATGGACAAGAACAACCGTGTCAGCGTAGCATCATTTGGTTCAGCAGCAATTATCGTTACGGTTCTTTTAGCTGCGGGAACCATAATTGAACCTGCGTTTGCCCACCAGAGACAGCTCTTCACTATAGGCGGCCAAGATTACCTTATTGTGATAGGCTCTCTGAATGAGCCCGTATTTGTGGACGACAAAAGTGGCCTTGACTTTCGGGTGCTAAATGCTGATCCTAACGACCCCATGAACTCAAGGGCAGAAGGCGCGACGCCAGTGGAAGGTCTAGAAGAAACACTCCAAGTCGAGCTTCAAGCCGGCGGCAAAAAGATGGTTCAAGAAATAGAACCAGCATTTGGCGAACCCGGTCGCTATGAAACGGCATTTTATCCAACGGTCGCGACCACTATAAGTTATAGAATCTTTGGCACAATTAACGATACTCCTGTTGACTTGACCTTTACATGCACGCCAGCCGGTGAGGCAGGCGCGGCTCCTAGCAACACTACCGAACAGGTTTCAGAAGGTGTTGTCAGAAAGGGCATTGCAGGAGGGTTTGGATGTCCGTCAGCAAGATCTGATGCAGGGTTCCCTGAGCCGTACATTTCGAACAACGAAATGGGAAAATCATTGCAACAGATACAGACCGATGTTTCGTCGATAAAGTCATCTGTGGGCTCGACTGGCTCTTCAGGAATAGAGTGGGCTGGACTAGGAGCAGGCATTGCAGGCATAGCCATTGCTGGCGCAGCAATAGCAATGTCGAGGAACAGAAACAGGACAACAGCTTAATGGCAGGAAATGGCGGCTAAGGGTGAGAAAAGCCGTTCCAACCTTTTTTATCCTTCCAAATCTTCCCTTAAAGGCGAAGAGCACGACGGGCATGGCTTTAACTAGAGATTATTTTGCAAGACCAAAGATTGCGGTCTCTTCTATACTCGCTGCCATGCTTGCGCTCATCCTTTTTTCTGTGCCCATAATGACCAGCTCCCAACAGGCGTTTGGTCACGCTGTTCCGGTAAGCTACTCAATAGAACCGAACACCGTATTTGAAGATCCAGATTCCGTCCCGTCAAGACTCGTCATCGCTTTTTCTGAACGGCCTGATCCAAGGACCAGCTACATCCGTGTCCTTACTTCTGGCAATGAGCGGATCGACAACAATGACTTTACTGTAACTAGCGCAAACGGCAGAGAGACCGCAGTCACGCTTGACACAAGCAGGCTGCAAGACGACTCTATATACAGCGTCTCTTGGCGCACGCTCTCTCTTGACGACGGCCATATCACTGAGGGGGCGTATGTTTTTGGAATCGGGGACATAGGAGATATTTCCACCGCTGGAGGACAGGCTGGTGAGGAGACCAGATATGTCACATCCACTCTTGACGCCTTGCTAAAATGGCCGGTAATAGTGGCCCAGACGGCCATAGTCGGAGGCGTGCTCGCCCATCTGCTCTTGTGGAGACCGTTATTGCGCAATAAGGACCGCGTTATCAGCGATGTGAACGGCAATGCCGTTTCAGTGAAGCGGCTTGTCGTCATAGTTGTGGCAAGCGCTGCAGCAATAGCCGGCTTTGGCACCGCGCTTCTATTCGTGCAGGCCAGCAACCTTGCAACTTCGGATAATTCTGATTACTTGTCCATATTTCAGTCGCTTATTTCTGGCTCTCCCTCAGGCTCGGTATGGGTTCTGCGCATCGCCACTTCTACAGCAATAATCGCGATCTCGATCGGGTATTATGTTGCGGCAAGAAGGAAAGTGCACCATTTGCGATCCGCTCCATTTCTTGTCGCAATTCTGGTCGCGGGAGCGGCAAGCGTCTTTTCAAACAGCATGCTCAGCCACAATTCTGCGGCTCCATTCTTGCCAGAAGTTGCAATACTCGCAGACTGGCTGCATTTCATGGCAGTCTCTGCGTGGGTTGGCGGCCTGTTTTACTTTTCTGCGATAGTGATGGAAATGATAAGGGGTTCCAGCAGAGACTCTGTCCAGACAAACAGGCACCTGTCGCTCGCCCTTCCCAGATTTTCAATCCTGGCTACCATATCGTTAGGAATCATTGGCATTACTGGCATCTACATGGCATGGACACACATTCACGACTTTAACTTTCTATTTGGAACCGCCTATGGCACCAGCCTGATAGTCAAACTGTCTGCCGCGGTGCCGATGATTGCCCTAGGTGGCTATCACCAGTTTATCCTTCACAAGAATATGGTTCTGATCGCGGCAGGCGGACAGCAAGGTACCACCACTATGACAAATAATGATAATGATAGAAGCAAGCACGACGCGGCTTCAAGATTTAGCAAAACTGTAAAAATAGAGTCATTGATAGGAATCGGGGTGCTGCTTGCAGCATCATTTCTTACCATCACGTCGCCACCTTCACAGCAGCACCAAGCCGTAGGAGGCTCTGACACCGGATATCTTCACACCGTGACAGTTGACGGAACGGAAGTCACTTTTGGCATATCGCCATTTCAAGTTGGAGTCAACACCTTTACTGTCATGTTGAGAAGCGAAACAGGACAACCGCCAAACAATGTCCAGAATGTATTTTTGAGATTTACAAATACGCAGGCAGGTATAGGGCCAATCATTGCGACGTTGGAGCAGCCTGGCGACGGGACTTACTCTGTTACAGGCGCATTCCTGAGCCAGCCTGGTACATGGAAGATTGATTTTATTGCCCAGCGGACTGGCGCCTATGATCTCAATCACAGCTTTGAGGAAACCCTCAGTTCCTCTCCGGCTGCTGGTGGAGAAGGTCACTCTGGCCACGAGCAGACTCCTGAAGACGGGATAACATCAGGCAGTGAAAGTGCTCAAATGACAGAGCCTGCCCTTCCTCCTTCAGAGAGTTTTACGCTCGCGGCCATCCTGCTTTCCATAGGTGTGGCAGGGGCAAGTACATATTCTGTCATAAGAAGCAAACAGCAGCTCGCGCGCACCGTGAGATCCTTAATTCGGTAGACATACCACCGATCTCCGAGGGTATCAACGATATTATCAGGGAATACAGAAATGCAGAAAGTAACTATGACCCTCTGCATTTCTGCCGACGAGAACCTAGCATATGACTTCGGGACATATGCTCGACATATTCGAATCCACATAATTAAAGAAAATTCTGGTTCATTCGTAAAATGTACCAGAATATTAATTAGATGCAAAGGAGCATCAAGCTATTGCAATGAAGAAGATGGTACTAGCAATGGCGCTGGCAGCTGTGCTTTTTGGCACTGTCCTTTCAGCGCCAAGAAACTCCTATGCACACACATTCTCCGGGGATGAAAGCGCTTCTTTTCTCCTGCTTGTCGAATCGATAAAGGTCGAACTCGGGCTTGTGCAGAGCAACCTTGCTTCAAACGCTACGCTGGCTGAAGAGCACGCGGAGCACGCACACCTCGCACTTGACGAGCACACTCTGAAAGAGATAGAAGAGAGGAACAAGAGGCTGGCGAGAGATTTGCCGGCAGCTTTAGAAGACCTGCATGATTCCCTCGCGAACACCACTCCTTCACAGGTCCAGACAAAGATACAGAATATCAACGACCTGCTTGACGAGACTGTCACCGTGCGCATTGACAGCAACCAGAGGACCAACTCCACTGTCCAAGCGCTTGTTTTGGCAAACCTTCTGACCTCGATCTCATTTCAAGGACATGGACACTATGAAATTGCTCTGGGAATCGGAGAAGAGCATACACATGAAGAAGAACATGGCGAGCATGATGAAGAGCACGAAGAAGATGAACATTCCTCCGGGGATGAACATGAAGAAATGTCATCAAACGAAACAGGAGAACATATGACAGAAGGTCCGGCCGAAATCGTGAACATGGCACACTACCAGACTGCTCAAGCCCTCGCGGTTAGAGCGCAAGAGCTATGGACAGAACTGAAAACAAAAGCTCCATCAACTTTTGCGCACTCAATAGCCGAGATAGACTCTGCTTTGCCAGATCTGGTTGAAGCCATCAACGACAAGGCCTCCAACGCCGATGTGCAGATGATCATACACGGCAGGATCCACCCGAACCTCATAACAATATTTGACCTGAAACTGCCCGGGGCAGAAGAACATGAAGATGATGAGCACGAGCATGAAGCTCATGCAAACATACCGAAAAGAGTTAAGATGTATGCAGAGGAAACAGGCGAACACATACATGAGGAACATTTGGCAGAGAATGCCCCCATCAGCAACATGTACGAAGCTGACATGAGATACACCATGACTCTAACTGGCGAAGCTACGTCGATGTCTGACGATTCCATGACAGAAGAAGCAGAGATCACCTTGGATCTTGCGACATGGAAGTCTACCGGCAGAGTGCTGCACTTGGACATAACAGGCGGCTCGATAACTATAGGCGAAGAAACTATGACGGTGAACGCCGGCCAGGCATACTACATCACGAACCACCGAGTGATGTACGCGTTTGCTGTGGTCATGTCTGAAGACGGGGACGAAGACTCGATGCAGCTACTAAGGCTGAAGGCCATGCTTCCGCCTGATAGCAAACTGCCAGCCGGAGAATCCGACCAGCCGCTGGAGCTCGAAACCATCAGCACCCGTACCAAGATCGGGTCAGACTGGTTCCTGCAAATGAGTGGGCAAGTCGCCCTCTCTTAATTTTCTTTTATCCTTTAAGGCAGAAATAATTATAGATATTCAACCCAGATTGTCGATGCAGACTCTTCTAGACCCGCAAAAGGTTCTCCAATACTGCCATTTTGGAAGGTCTTGAAATCAAGGTATTCCTACTTGGTGCAGATGTTGAAATTGAAAAAAAGAGCGAAAAGTTCAACGTACTAGAGCAGCTCGACAAGCTGGTTCAGCTTGGCGGCACTATGCTAGCCTGTGGAACCTGCATCAATTCAAGGAACATGCAATTTGAAGTATGTCCAATCTCAGCAATGAAGGACATGCTCAAGATAGTCGACGAGTCTGATAAAGTGCTTACATTCTAATTCACGAATTCAACAAGAATCAACTCTGATTCAACAGCAAGAAGTAACTTCAGCCTTCACCACAGAACTGTAGCGTGCATGGGCTAGGAATAACAGTGACTTGGTAGGGGGATAGATATACCGGGGTTGTTGCCTAATTCGATATCGCATAGCATCTCACCTTGAATCCCAGTCTGTTCGCGCATTGCAGCCGGTT
>FWPU01006197.1_pt1 | contig 10287 bp, 12 predicted proteins | sample 2228361 | NCBI WGS metagenome assembly FWPU01 (sample SAMEA103939777, study PRJEB20133) | metagenome | reverse complement strand
ATCGTCCTCGGCGCGTTCGAGACCATCTGCTACGAGATGGCGACGCACGTGAGCCTCACGGCCACGACGCCGATCCTGAACCAGTCGAACGAGCGCAACGCGACGATCCTCGACGCGTCGGGCCAGCTGGCGGCGCTCTCGGTCGGCATCCCGCAGTTCATGCTGTCGTCGACGCTGCCGGTGCGCTTCGCGGTCGAGTTCTTCGGCCCCGACGGCCTCCACGATGGTGACGTCCTGGTGGCGAACGACCCCTACCACGGCGGCGGCCACCTGCCCGACTACAACGTGTTCGCGCCGGTGTTCCATGAGGGGGAGTGCGTCCTCATCGCCTCGATCCAGTGCCACCACGCCGACACGGGCGGCGGCGCGCCCGGCGGCTACAACGTGAACGCGCCCGACATCTGGGCCGAGGGGGTGCGGTTCCCCGCCGTCAAGATCTGGGAGCGCGGCGAGAAGCGGCGCGACGTCGAGTACATGATGGCGGTCAACAACCGCACGCCGACCTTCCTCGGCGACATCCGCGCCCAGGTCGGCGCGGCGCAGCTCGGCGTCCGGCGCCTGAAGGAGGTGCTCGCCCGCTTCGGCACCGAGGCCGTGCGCGCGGCGGTCCGCGAGATGATCGCCTACGCGCAGCGGCGCTTCCGGGAGGAGGTCGCACGCTGGCCCGACGGCGTCTACGAGTCCGACGTCTACGTCGACCACGACCCGCACGGGAACGAGGACATCCACATCCACTGCACGGTCACGGTGAAGGGCAGCGACCTGACCGTCGACTTCACGGGCTCGGACGACCGCCCCGAGATCCAGGCGTACTCGACGTTCGGCAACACGCGCGGCTACGTCGTCGCGCAGCTGGCGTCGATGATGGATCCCACGATCCCGAAGAACGAGGGGTTCTTCGACTCGATCGAGCTCATCGTGCCGAAGGGCTGCTGTCTCAACCCCCCCGAGGGGCGCTCGGTCGCGGCCGGCACGCACCACCCGGGCACGGAGGTCGGCGAGGCGATCGCGCGCGCGCTGGGGCAGGCGGTGCCGGAGCGGACCTGTCCCCAGGTCTACAAGATGGGGATGCCGACGGTCATCTTCGGGCAGAACCCGCGCACCGGGAAGCTCTTCATCGACCACTCCGTCGACACCTTCGCCGCGTACTGCGGCGCGGTGAAGGGGCAGGACGGGTGGGGCGGGATGAACGTGTCGTTCGGGAACCTGATCCGCGCGACCGCCGAGATCAACGAGTCGATCTTCCCGGTCCGCCACCTCTGGCGCGACTACGAGACCGATTCCGGCGGCGCCGGCGAGTTCCGCGGCAACTGCGGCAGCCTCTACCGCAAGCAGGTCCTGGTGCCGGCGACCGTGTACACGTACGTCGTCGGCAAGCGCTACCCGATGCCCGGCATGGCCGGCGGGCGTCCGGGCTCGCCGAACCGCCTCGACGTGCGCGTCGGCGGCCCTCACGCCCACGAGGTGGGCGACAAGGCGACCTACGTCCCCCACGACGCCGGCGAGTGCTACGAGTACCACTACGGCGGCGGAGGCGGCTGGGGCGACCCGCTCGACCGCCCGCCCGAGAAGGTGCTCGACGACGTGCTCGACGAGTACGTCTCGATCGAGGCCGCGCGCCGCGAGTACGGCGTCGTGCTGACGGGGTCGCTCGAGGATCTGACGCTCGCGATCGACCACGAGGCGACGGCACGGCTGCGGGCCGAGCGGCGCGCGGCGCGCTGAGCGTCGCGGCCCGGGGGGCGTGCGTGCCAGAATGCATGCACGCAGCCATTGCCTCGTCGGGGGCGAACACCTACACGGCGCGCCATGTCGACCATCGCCGCGGCCGCGGTGTCCCTGGCGCTCCTGGCCGGGGCCGAGGAGCCGGTGCGGACGTTCGAGCTCCAGGGGCGGGCGGCGGTCACCGCCTGCAGCCCCGACCGGTGCGCGACCGAGCGCCGGCGGATCGTCGGGCAGTTCACCGTCGGCGGCGGCGGCGTCACCGAGACGCTGCCGTTCGCGTGCGGGGAGGCGATCCGGACGCTGCCGCCGATCGGCACGATCGTCTCCGGCCGCCGGGGCTGGCTCGTGGTGCGCGTGACCAACCTGGAGCCGCTGACACAGCTCGTCCGCGTCTGCGCCGACCTCCCGACGTTCCGGGCGACGCGGTTCCGGGCCCGGCTGCGCCCGAGCGCCGACGGCCGGACGCTGCGGATCGTCCAGCGCCTGGCCGGGCGCGCCCGGGTCCGCGGCGTCCGGGTGCGGATCGTCGCCCGGGCCAACGTGACCGCGACCGAGGTCGCGGGGTCGTCGGGCACGGGCGGCGTCGTCCCGCCGCCGGACTGACCGTCACCCGCCTCGCGCCGCCGTCCAGGCCAGCAGCAGCCAGCCGGCGAGGAACGCGAGCCCGCCGAGCGGCGTGATCGCGCCGAGCCAGCGGACGCCGGAGAGGCTGAGCACGTAAAGGGTCCCCGAGAAGACGACGATCCCGGCGACGAAGCACCAGCCGGCTGCCACCGCGAGGCCGCCGGGCCATCGGGCGGCGGCCCAGGCGGCGCCGAGGAGGCCCAACGCGTGGTACATCTGGTACCGGACGCCGGTCTCGAACACGGCCAGCATGTCGGGCGAGAGCCGCCCGCGCAGCCCGTGGGCGCCGAACGCCCCGGCCGCCACGCCGAGGCCCGCCAGCACCGCGCCCAGCGCCACGAAGGATCGCTCCATGCCGCTCTCCTACCATGCCCCGTCTTGTCTCGTCGCCGCCGCCCGGGGTAGCGGTCGGCGATGCGGGCCCACACCGAGTACCTCTGGTTCAACACGCGCGCGCGTCGCGAGCTGGTGAACATCACCGAGGCCGTCGCGCGGGTGGTGGCCGCCGCGGGCGTCACCGAGGGGCTCTGCCTGGTCTCGGCCATGCACATCACCGCCGGCATCTGGGTGAACGACGAGGAGTCGGGGTTGAAGGAGGACCTGATGGCGTGGCTCGAGCGCCTGGCCCCCGCCGGCGACTACCGCCACCACCAGACCGGCGAGGACAACGCCGACGCGCACCTCAGGCGCACGCTCGTCCACCACCAGGTGATCCTGCCGATCACCGCCGGGAAGCTCGACCTGGGGCCCTGGGAGCAGGTGTTCTACGCCGAGTTCGACGGCCGGCGGCGCAAGCGGGTGGTGGTGAAGATCCTCGGCGAATGACGCGGCGCTTGTCCGCCGCCGACGGCCCGGTGTAGGGACCGCCGTGGCCTACCGGATCGGCATCGACGTCGGCGGCACGTTCACCGACCTCGTCCTCGCCCACGAGCGTGGGCTCGTGCTCGACAAGCACCCGACCACCCCGCACGACCAGAGCGAGGGGGTGCTGGCGGGCCTCGGCCAGCTCGCTGCGCGCGAGGGGCTCGCGCTCGAGGCCCTCCTCGAGCGCACGCGGACGATCGTCCACGGCACGACGACCGCGGACAACACCATGATCGAGATGTCGGGCGCGAACGTCGGGCTCATCACCAGCGAGGGGCATCGCGACGAGATCGAGATCCGCCGCGGCTACAAGGAGGACATCTGGGACCCGGGGCTGCCGCCGCCGCCGCCGATCTGCCGCCGGCGGCAGCGCTACGGCGTGCCCGAGCGTCTCGACTTCGAGGGCAATGTGGTCGTGCCGCTCGACGAGGACGCGGTCCGGCGCGCCTGCCGCCGGATGCGAAAGCAGGGGGTCGACTCCCTCGCCGTCGTGTTCCTCTTCTCATACGTCGACCCGACGCACGAGCGCCGCGTGCGCGAGATCGCCGCCGAGGAGCTGCCCGGCGCGATGGTCTCGCTCTCGCACGAGGTGATGCCGTCGGCGCCCGAGTTCGAGCGCACGAGCACGACGCTCGTGAACGCGTACGTCGGGCCGAAGATCGAGCGCTATCTCAGCCGGCTCGAGGCGCGCCTCCGCGAGCGCGGCTTCCGCGGCGAGCTGCTGATCATGCAGTCGAACGGCGGCGTCATGCCGGGGGGCTACGTGGCGCAGAAGGCGGTCGCGGTGATGGGCTCCGGGCCGGCGGGCGGGGCGACGGGCGCCGCCGCCGTGGCAGGCGCCGCGGGCATCCGCGATTTCATCTCCGTCGACATGGGGGGCACGAGCTACGACGTCTGCCTCGTCCGCGGCGGCGCCCCGGAGGTGAAGTCGGGCTGGAACTGGCACCACCGCTACCTGATCGGGCTGCCGATGGTGGACGTCCAGTCGGTCGGTGCCGGCGGCGGGTCCATCGCGCGGGTCGAGTCCGGGACGCTGAAGGTCGGGCCGCAGAGCGCCGGCGCGGTGCCCGGGCCCGTGTGCTACGGCCGCGGGGGCACGGAGCCGACGGTGACCGACGCGAACCTGGTCCTCGGCCACCTCGACCCCGACCGCTTCTGTGCCGGCACGATGCGGCTCGACGCCGAGGGGGCGACGGCGGCGATCCGCGAGCGCATCGCCCGGCCGCTCGGCATCTCGGTGGTGGAGGCCGCGGCCGGGATCGTGCAGCTCGTGAACGCGGACATGGCGAACGCGATCCGGCGCGTGTCGGCGGCGAAGGGCATCGACCCGCGCCCGCTGACGCTGGTCGTGTTCGGGGGGAACGGGCCCGTGCACGCGGGGATGCAGGCCGCCGAGCTCGGCATCCGCCGCATCTTCGTACCCAAGCTCTCCCCCGCGTTCTCGGCGCTGGGGCTGCTGCTCACCGACCACGTCGTCGACGAGATGCGGTCGTACGTGGCGCCCGTGGGGCAGGTGGACCTCGAGCGCGTGAACCGGCTCTTCGCCGAGATGGAGGCGTCGGCGCGCGCGGCGCTGGCGGGGAGCGTGGGCCGCGGCGGCCGCCGTCGCATCCGCGTCGAGCGCGCCGTGGCGCTCTGCTATCCGGGACAGACGTTCGACATGCCGGTCCCGCTCGCGGGGCGGAACGGGACCGTCGGACCGCGCGCGATCGCGGACACGGTCGAGCGCTTCCACCGGCTGCACGAGGAGCTGCACACGTACGCGTGCCGCGACGAGGAGCCGATCCTCCGCGGCCTGCGTCTGAAGGCGGTCGTCGTCGAGGAGAAGCCGGCGCTGCCGCGCATCCCCCGCCGGCCGCGCGGCTCGGCCCGGCTCGGCGCGCGCAAGGCGTACTTCGACGGCCGCTTCGTCGCGACACCGGTGTTCGACGGCTCGCAGCTGACGCCGGGGCAGACGATCGTCGGCCCGGCCATCGTCCACGAGCCGTTCACGACCGTGGTCGTCTACCCGGGGCAGCGGGCGACGGTGGACGCCCACGGCAACTACACGATCGCGCTCGGCCGCTGACGCTTCAGAGCCCGGCCAGGCGCGGGCACACGGGCGGCTCGGGGCCGTACGGGCACGGGAAGACCGTCGCCGGACCGTCGCGGTAGGTGAACACCCACTCCCGCGTGGCCGGCAGCCACACCCAGCACACCTCCTGTCCGACGTAGTAGCACTCGAGCGCGCCCGGCCGGTACCGCAGGTGCCGGCGGCAGTAGTCGAAGACGCCGTGTCTCAGGTTTTCGAAGTAGCGCGGCTGGAACCAGCACGGGGGCGCGACGAACGGCCCGTCCGGCCCTCCGACGGCCGGTGGCGGCGGCCGTCGCCGCGGGTCCGTGTCGGCGACACCGGCGGCGAGGAGCCCGAGGGCGAGGGAGAGGAGGAGGTGTACCACCGTGCTCGCCGTCTATCACAGACGCCCTCACGAGGTGAGGGTCGCTCCCCGCCGTCATCCGTTCGCCGTCAGGTCTCGGAGCGTCTCGGCGACGTGGTCGCGCGGCGAGACCTGCGGATAGTACCGGAGCGCGGATTCGATCACGGAATCCGATGCCTTCCGTCGTTCAACCCGGCGTGTCGGCCTTGGGGAAGAACCACAGGAGCACCTCCTTCCCGCGGAGATCGCGGAGCGCGATCTGCCGCCCGTCGTGCGCGGGCGCGACGAAATCCGGCGCGGGGTCTCCGGGCTTCAGCACATGGCACCTCCTTCTCGATCCAGGGTCCCACGCCCGCGCCCCGGCGCAAGCCCGTCACCGGGTGCGGTAGCGCACCAGCCCGTTCCGCTCGTCCCGCAGCACGCGTCCCTCGCGGCGGAGCAGCTCCAGGTGGGCCAGGGTCTCGGACGTCGCCGCCATCACCTGGAACCGGTTCTCGGGCGAGATCGCGAACGCCTCGAGCGCGACCTCGTAGGGGGTGTGCGGGCCCTTCCGGCAGATCTCGAGCATGGTGAGCTTCCGGACCCGGTGGAAGTCGATAAGCTGCCGGGCGCGGCGGACGTGGTCCTCGTACACGCCGCCGTGAGCGGGACAGACGAGGCGGGCCTCGAGCTTCTGGATCTTCTCGTGCGAGGCGAGGAAGTCGCCGAGCGGGTTCTCGGGTCCGCCTGGGTAAAGGCCGACGTGCGGCGTGATCTTGGGCAGCAGGTGGTCGCCGACGAACAGGATGCCGTCGGGCTCGAGGAGCAGGCAGCAGTGTCCCGGCGTGTGGCCGGGCGTCCACACGACCCGAAAGCGGCGCCCGTCGCCGAGCGGGATCTCGTCCTCGTCGCCGAGGAGCCGGTCCGGCTCGACCGGCACGTAGAGCGTGCCGACGGCGAGGCTGGGGGGCGGGAGCCGCTTCTCCGGCGGCACGGCGGGGACCCCGGCGCGGCGCATGAAGTCCGTGCCCTCGCCCATCGTCGCGTGCGCCGCCGCCGACGCCCGCTCGGCCTCGAGGGGATGGAGCCAGACCTCGGCGCCCGTGAGCTGCTTGTACGGGCCCGACGTCCCGAAGTGGTCGATGTGGTGGTGCGTGCACACGATCCGGGTGATCAGCGTGGGCGGGATGCCGACCTTGTCGAGGGCGGCGCGGAACGCCGCGACGCTGTCGCCCGTGTGCATCCCCGTGTCGACGAGCGTCCACGTCGCGCCCCCGCGCACGAGCCAGACGTTCACGAGGGTCGGCTTCATCGGCAGCGGGAGGAAGACCTCCACCACCCCGTCCGCGACCTCGCGGACCTTGCCCGCCTCGCCGCGCATCCTACTCGTGGATCGGATCCTGGACCGCGAAGGTGACCTTCAGGCGGACCCTCCACGCGGTGACGGCGCCGTCCTCGACGACCGCCGTCACGCCCGCGATCTCGGCCTGGCGGACGCCGCTGATCGTCGTCGACGCGCGCGCGACCGCGAGGCCGACCGCGTCCTCGATGGAGTTCGTCGACGTGCCGGTGAGCTCGATCGTCTTCTCGACCATGTTCGCCGCCTCCGCCGCCATTAGCGGCGGCGGGCGGCGGCGATGCAAGTCGGCGGCGGCGCGCACCGTGCTACAACGTGGCCGATGTCCCCCGTACAGGGCGTGGTCCTCCTGTGGCTCGGGTTCGCGGGCTCGCACCTGGCGCTCTCGAGCCTCCCCGTCCGGCAGGCGATGATCCGGCGCCTCGGCGAGCCTGCCTTCCGCGGCCTCTACTCGCTGGTCGCGGTCGCGTTCTTCGTCCCGCTCACCTGGGTGTACTTCGGGCACAAGCACGCGGGCCCGCTCCTGTGGGCGCTGCCGCCGACCGCGGCGCTGCGGTGGGTCGTGTACGCCGGGATGGCGGTCGCGTTCGTGCTGCTGGTGTCGAGCTTCGTGCAGCCCAGCCCCGCGAACGTGGTGCCCGGGAAGCCGACGCCGCGCGGCGTCCTCCGGATCACGCGCCACCCGCTGCTGATGTCGATCGCGCTCTTCGGCCTCGTCCACTGCCTGCCGAACGGGCACGCCGCCGACGTGGCGTTCTTCGGCGGGTTCCCGGTGTTCGCGCTCGTCGGCGCCTGGCATCAGGACCGGCGGAAGCTGGCGACCGTCCCGGCGTACCGCGCGTTCCACGCCGCGACGCCCTTCCTCCCGTTCACGGGGCGCGAGACGCTGGCGGGCCTGCGCGAGCTGCCGCCGGTCGCCGTCGGGGTCGGGTTGCTGCTCACCGTCGCGGTCCGCTGGTTCCACGGCCCGCTGTTCGGCGGCTGACGTCAGCGGCGCGCGATCTGGCGCAGCGGCGCCGCGTCGGTCGGGAAGGCGAGGGGCGGCGGCGCGTCGGGATCGAACCACCCGACCGCGCACGCGTCGTCGCCCGCAACCGGCACCGTGTCCGGGTCGGCGAGGACGGCGAGGAACCACACGCCGACGGTCGGCTTCGCCGGATCGTGGAAGTTCGTCGCGACGTGGATGGGGTCGCCGACGACGACCGCCACGCCCGCCTCCTCCAGCGCCTCGCGCCGCGCGGCCTCGCGCACGTCCTCGCCCCACTCGACGTAGCCGCACGGGAAGCACCACTTGCCCGCGCCGAACTGCCCGGGCGAGCGCTGCACCAGGAGGACGCGCCCGAGCCGGTCGCGGATCACGCACGCCGCGCCGACGCCGGGATTGGCGAAGAACGTGAACCCGCACGCCGCGCAGTGCGGCCGGGGGGTGCCGGCGCGCTCGACGCGCCCGAGCTCGGCCCGGCAGCGCGGGCACCAGCGCCAGTCGTCGCCGAGCATCGGCTCAGCCGAGGTGCGCCCCCCCGTCGACGTAGAGGACGTGGCCGGTCAGGAACCGCGACTCGTCGCTCGCCAGGAACAGGACGACGGGGGCGATGTCCGCGTCGGGATCGCCTAGCCGGCCGATCGGCCGCTCGGCCATCGCGCGCCGGAACCCCTCGGGGTCGCGCGCGATGTAGTCCTGGCCGCGCTTCGAGAGCGCGGCGGGGTAGACGACGTTGACGGTGATGCCGAGCGGCCCCCACTCGCGGGCCGCGACCCGCGTGAGCCCGGTGATGCCGCCCTTCGCGGCGGCGTAGTCGCCGAGGCCGCGGTGCCCCTCGTCGAAGGCGAGCGAGCCGAAGTTGACGATCCGCCCGGCGCCGCGCGCCGCCATGTGGGGGCGGACCGCGCACATCGCCCACCACGTGCCCTTGACCCCCGTCCGCCACGAGCGGTCGAACTGCTCGTCGGGGATCGCCTCGAGCGCGACGCGCGGGCCGAAGCCGTGCGCGTTGTTCACGAGCACGTCGACGCCCCCCCAGCGCGCGACCACGGCCGCGACCATCGCCTCCACCTGCGCGCGCGCGCCGACGTCGGTCGGAACGGCCAGCGCCTCGCCGCCCCCAGCCGCGATCTCGTTCGCGGTCCGCTCGCAGCGGTGGGGCTTCAGCTCGGCGACGGCGACGCGCGCCCCCTCGGCGGCGAAGCGGAGGGCGACGGCGCGCCCGATGCCCTGACCGGCGCCGGTGACGATCGCGACCTTACCGGCCAGCCGGCCCATCGAGCGCGCCCGGCTCGTCGAGCCAGCGGTTGAGCGCCGCCGTGCGCCACTCGTTGGTGAGGATCGTGTGCTGCACCGCCCGTCGCACGCGCGTCTGGACGTACGCCGTCGTGCAGGCCCGCTGCATCAGCTCGAGCGCCTTGTCGCCGTGCTGCGCCTCCGCGTACGCGTGGACCTCGAGGTTCTTCACCTTGACGCCGTAGTGCTTCCACAGGCCGTCGTAGAGCGTCTTCGCGTAGCCGCTCCGTCCGGCGGCGCGCTCGCGGGCGTAGCCGAGCGCGCCGAGCGCCTCCTCGTACGAGCGCCGGCAGTAGTAGAGGAGCGTGTAGACCGACCCGATCGTCTCCGGCATCGGCACGTAGGCGCGGAGCTCCGCGTCGGAGATGCCGAAGGCGCGCGTGTACTCGACCTTCATCGCGACGTGGTTCGGGTCGCGGAGGTAGCCGGTCTCGTCGGCGAAGTTCTGCGCCCAGTGGAGGTAGTGCTCGGAGTCCTCCATCCTGAACGCGTCGACGTCGGGCGCGTTCGCGATCAGCAGCGGGAACTCGGGCGTCATCCAGAGCCCCAGGTAGTAGAGCTCCATCGCGTAGCGCTTGACGATCGCGAGGCTCGCCCGCCCCTCGCCGATGGCCGGCACGACCCGGTTCTTCGCGTACGGGCTGTGCGCCTCGATGAAGCGGTCCAGCTCGGCGAGGAATTCGTCGACGGGCAGGGCCGCCTCGGCGGCGCGATCGCGCTTGATGACGTCCTTGAACGCGCCCGGCGTGCTCATGGGCCCCGACTGTAGGAGCTTCGCGCGCCGGGTGTCAACGGCGCCGGAGCGGCACGGGCGTTGCTCCGCGGATGGCGCGGACGGTTCCGGGGCCCCGCGGAGGGGCGCGTCCTGACGCGGAGTCACCGTGTTGACCCGGACGGCGTGCGCGCTGCTGGCCGCGCTCGCCGCGGCGCCGGCGCACGCCGGGCCGTGGCGGTGGGCGTTCATGGTCGAGAACCCGACGCCGGCCGCCGGCGACCACTTCGGCTACGCCGTCGGCCTCGCCGGCGGCGCGGTGCTCGCCGGC
>FWPU01013471.1_pt1 | contig 10290 bp, 9 predicted proteins | sample 2228361 | NCBI WGS metagenome assembly FWPU01 (sample SAMEA103939777, study PRJEB20133) | metagenome | reverse complement strand
ACCGCGCTTTTCCACCAAAGCCGAATCGAACACCTACCGCGCCTGGGGGATGTCGATCATCGGCATGACCACCTCTCCAGAGGCGTTCCTTGCCCGCGAAGCCGAAATGTGCTACACGGTTATGGCGCATGTAACCGACTACGATGTCTGGCACACGAGCGAAGAGCCGGTCACAGTGGAGCGGGTGATCGAGATTTTACACCGCAACACCAGCATCGCCCAGCAAGCCCTGTACAATCTGGCGCGCGATCTACCCGTCGAACGCCGTTGCGAATGCGCCTCGGCGTTATCCACCGCTCTGATCACCGACCGGATACGCATACCCATAGAAGCGCGGCAACGTCTGGCACTGCTGGTGGAAAAATACTTACCGTGAAATCCTCTCTGCGGCGACACTTCGCCAGGGAAAACAAGCCGGATGCCTTGAGCTCTACCCATTCTACAACCGAGAGCAACCCACTCCAGGCGCGCCTGCTGGCGCTGGCAACTGCCTTTGTGCTGCTCTATGCGGTAATCCTCAGCCTTGCCCCAGCCGGGCGGGAGCGTTCCTGGGAGGCTGGCATGCAATGGGGACATTGGCTCGGCGTGTTGCTCTGGGCATTCGCCATCTGGTTGCTCCATCAGCAGATACGCCGGCAACTGCCCGGCAGTGACCCCTACCTGTTTCCAACAGCCGCCCTATTGAGCGGTTGGGGGATGCTCACCATCTGGAGGCTGTTCCCCGCTTTTGGGCTGCGCCAAAGCCTGTGGTTCGCCGTGGCTGCGGGCGCGGTCTTCCTGGGATTGAGACTCCCCGCGTTCCTGGTGCTGCTCCAGCGCTATAAATATGTCTGGCTGACCAGCGGGCTGGCGCTGACCGCGCTCACCCTGATCTTTGGCGCGAACCCGATTGGCTATGGACCGCGCCTGTGGCTGGGCTGCTGTGGTTTCTACTTCCAACCATCCGAACCGTTGAAACTGCTCCTGGTGGTGTATCTGGCGGCATATCTGGCGCAACGCCTGCCCGCCGCCGAGAAAGTCGAGGCTGGCGAAGGCCTGCCCTGGCCGCTGCTGCCTTTGCTGGCACCAACTCTGCTGTTGACCGGGCTGGCATTGCTGTTGCTGTTCTTTCAGCGCGACCTGGGCACCGCCTCGATCTTCCTGTTCCTGTACGCGGTGGTGGTGTACATCGCCTCACGGCGCACGGCGATCGTACTGGCAGGCGGTCTTACCTTGCTGACGTCGGCCATTGTTGGCTATGCCGCCTTCGATATTGTCCGCCTGCGGATTGACGCCTGGCTCAATCCCTGGCTTGACCCAAGCGGGCGCTCCTACCAGATTGTTCAATCCCTGCTTGCCATTGCCAACGGGGGTATCCTGGGGCGAGGCCCTGGATTGGGGAACCCCGGTCTGGTTCCCATCCCGCATTCCGACTTCGTCTTCGCTTCCATCGTCGAAGAGACCGGGCTGGTTGGTGGACTGGGTCTCTTGCTTTTGGTGGCGTTGCTTGCGGCGCGGGGAATTCGCACCGCCCTGCGGGCGACCAGCGCCTTCGACCGTTATCTGGCAAGCGGTCTCACCGCCTATCTGGTTGGGCAAAGCGTGCTGATTATCGGCGGCAACACGCGCCTGTTGCCCCTCACCGGCGTCACCTTGCCACTGGTCTCCTACGGCGGCACTTCTCTGTTAACCAGTTGGATTGCTGTGCTGGCATTGTTGCACATCAGCAACCAGCAGGACGCCGAAATGCCGCCACCTCTGCCCCAGGGAAGGACGATCTTGCAACTGGCAGCGCTCTTGCTTGCCGGCCTGGGCGCAGCGGCGCTGACGCTGGGTTGGTGGAGCGTCTATCGTGGGCCAGACCTGCTCACCCGCAGCGATAACCCCCGGAGGGGAATCGCCGATCGCTACGTGCGGCGCGGCAGCATCCTGGATCGGCGCAATCAGCCGCTCGCTGCCACCAGCGGGAACCCCGGTGAATACACTCGCCAAATCCTATACCCGCCGCTCAGCCCGGTGATCGGCTACACCAATCCGATCTATGGCCAGGCGGGATTGGAAGCCAGCTTAGACGCTTATCTGCGCGGCTTGCAGGGTAATCCTGGGTTGTCAATCTGGTGGAATCATCTGCTGTATGGCCAACCGCCGCCCGGTCTGGACGTCCGTCTCACGCTGGATTTGCAGACACAGCAGGCAGCCGACCAGGCGTTCGGCGATTTGAGCGGCGGTCTGGTGTTGCTGGAGGCTGAGAGCGGTGAAATCCTGGCGATGGTTTCTCACCCCGGATTCGATGCCAACCAGCTCGAGGCACAATGGAGCAACCTGATCACAGACCCCTCTGCTCCGCTAATCAATCGCGCCGTGATGGGCCGTTACCCGGTGGATGAGTTGTTGGGCAATCTGCCGCCGGTGATTGCTACCAACGCGCTGGAGTACGAACCGCAACTCCGCTTGCCGCCGGTCGAAACGCCAGCCGCCGAGGAGGGCGTCTACAGCCCGCTGCAACTCGCCCTGGTAGCAGCCGCGCTGAGCAACAACGGAGTGCGTCCCGCGCCCATCCTGGTACAGGCAATTAAAACTCCCCAGGCTGGTTGGGTGCTCTTGCCGCCGCTGGATCAAAGCGCCCGCCTCTTCGCCGCCGAGGCTGCCCAGGCTGCCATCTCGCGGCTGAGTGAGAGTGGGCAAGCCCTCTGGCAGATCGTCGGCGTAGCCGAAAACCGCGCCGGCGGCGCTGTCACCTGGTATTTGGGCGGCGCTTTGCCCTCGACCAGCAGCAAACCCCTTGCCCTGGCGTTACTGCTCGAACAAGACGACCTCGAGGCTGCCATACGCATCGGGCAATCCCTCTTGCAAATGAGCCGGGGGCAATAAGCCAACCAGCACCCTTTCGTCCGAGCGCGTCAGGGGACAATGCGCACGAAGCGCCGCTTACCTACCTGCAGCACCCCAGGATGGGGGAAGGGTTGATTGGCGTCGTTTAACGCCTCGCCATCCAATTTCACCCCCTTTTGCTCAATCAACCGCCTGCCCTCGCTCTTGCTAGCGACCAGTCTGGTAGCCAACAGCACATCCAATACAGTTTGCCCGGGTTGCAGATGATACTCCGGCATCATCGCCGGCGTCTCACGCTGCTGAAAGACGCGCACAAAGGATTCTTCGGCTTGCGCGGCTGCCAGGTCGCCATGATAAATCGAGACGATCTCTCGTGCCAGTTTCATCTTGACATCGCGTGGGTGCAGCGTCCCCTGCTCCATCCCGGCTTCCAGAGCAGCGATTTCAGCCGGCGTCCAGCGCGTCACCAGGCGAAAATATTGTCCCATGGCAAAATCTGGCACGCTCATCACCTTTCCATACATATCTTCCGGGTCAGCCATGATCGGGATATGATTGCCCAACGACTTGCTCATCCGCACCACGCCGTCGGTGCCGGGTAAGATGCCCATGATGATGCCAATGTTGGGTTTCTCGCCAAAATATGCCATGATCTTCCTGGCTGCAGTGAGGATGTTGAAGAGCTGATCGGTGCCGCCCACCTGAACATCGGCTTTGAGAGCATAGGCGTCGTAACCCTGCATGAGCGCATAGAAGGTCTCGTGCAGGTAGATGGCATCCCCCTTTTCCCAGCGCAAGCGGAAGTTTTCGCGCGTCAGGAATTGTTGCAGGGTGAAATTGGCAGCCAGATGGATGATATCGGCAAAATTCAGCCGCGACAACCATTCGGCATTGTAGCGGACGATGGTTTTCTCCCGATCGAGCACCTTATAAGCCTGCTCGGCGTACGTGCGGGCGTTTGCCTCCACCTGCTCTGGGGTGAGCTGCGGTCTGAGCACATCTTTATCCGAGGGATCGCCGATTAAAGAAGTATACGTCCCGATCAGGAATGTCACCTCATGGCCCAGCTCCTGAAACTGGCGCAGCTTGCGCATGGTGATTGTGTGCCCCAGGTGCAAATCGGTTGTGCGCGGGTCATAGCCGCAGTAAACCCGCAGGGGTCGCCCCTGCTGCCCGGCTTCGATCAGGCGTTCGCGCAGTTCTGCCTGCATTGCCTGCTTCAGCTCTTCATCTCCATATTCGGTGCCGCGCATCAAGTATTGCACCTGCTCGTCTATGCTCATCTGCCTCATCTTATCCTCCGAATGATTCGGCGGTACTCTTCCTGCAGAGTCGCTGCGCTACCGGTTCGACCGGGCTTCCGCCGGCGCAGGGAGCATAAAAACGCGCCCTCGGCGGTGAGGGCGCGGCTATCTCACCCCAGTCCCGCTCACCGACGCCGCACATAGGTATACTCTTCGCCGGGTTGCTCAACGATCTCCAATCCGCCATTCAAGATAATCCCACGCAGGATTTCATCCCCTTGGGCAAACCCAAAACGACCCTTCAACTCGCCTTGCACCCGCACCTCTGCCAGGGTGCGGAAGGAGAAACCGCGTCGCTCGCCATACACATGCACCTTTTTACCCCACTGGCTGGGAATCACCCGCACCTCCGAGATATCCTGCCAGGGAAGTTCCACCTTTCTCAGCCCGTTTTGGAATCGAATCCCGGTGCGATCCAGGCGAATCCGGGTGCTGCGATCAGCCCAATTGCCCAGGCTGATCACCAACGCCGAAAGGATCAGCAGAACCGCAACCACCGGTATCACCGGGCTTACCGGACGGGCAGTCCACGCCAGCACCAGCCAGCCCAAAGTTGCCAACCCGGCGCACACCCAGGCAAACACCTCGCCGCGCCTGGAGAGCAGTTCGGGACGAAATTCTCGCCAATCTTGCCCGTCAATCACGGCGAAATTATACCACCGGCAAAATACTCTCCGCAGAGACAAAGCTCAAATCCCGTGCTATAATGTTTCGAGTTTGGAATAGCAGGATGTACGCTCCGGTTTTGGTGCTAAACGCCAACTTTGAGCCAATCAACGTCTGTACCACCCGCCGGGCAATCAACTTGATCTTGAGCGGAAAAGCAGACCTGGTGTTGAACGGCCGCGGGGTGATCAAGACCGTATCACGCACTTACCCGCGCCCTTCGGTCATCCGCCTGGAGAAGATGGTGAAACGCCCCCGGCCACGCGTCCGCCTGACCAAGCGAGAGGTCTTGCGGCGTGACGACTACACCTGCCAGTATTGCGGCCAACACGCCGCTTACCTGACGATTGACCACATTGTGCCGCGTCGCTTGGGAGGCGCGCATGCGTGGGAAAACCTGGTGGCTGCTTGCCCCGCCTGCAACCACCGCAAAGGCGGTCGCACGCTGGAGCAGGCGCAGATGAGCCTGCTGCGCTTCCCCACCGAACCGCCAGCCTCGGCAGGTTATTTGTTTGCCCGACACCTGAACGATAACTGGGAATGGCGCCCGTTTATCGAAGGCTGGTGAGTTTCCCCTTCAGATCGTAAGCCTCATAAAATCTTCGGCCAGGGCAACCGGGCCGGTAAAAGTGGCTTGAGCCTGTTCAACCAGGGCTTTGGGCTGCGTCCCACGGGTGACATAATGGATCAGATACAACGCCCCTGCGCCGGCATCGCGGGCGATTTCGCCCGCCTGGGCGGCGGAAGTGTGCCCGGGTGCCTTACCCGCAGCTTCGTGGATAAGCAAATCGGCACCGCGCGCCAGGCGCGTCACCTCAGCGCAGGGCTCGGTATCGCAGGAATACGCCAGCGCCTTTCCACTTTCCAGGAAATCAATGCGCAAGCCGATGTTGGGAATCAGGTGATGCACCGGCGAAGCAAAAACCCGCCATTCGTCGGTTTCCAGCACCGGGGCGTATTCCTGGGAGGGGATGTCCTGGAAGGTCACCGGATAAAAACCCGGCCAGGAAGCCCAATCGTAAAACTCCATCAACTGCTCCATCCGCTCGACCGTGTAAGCCAGGCCATAAATTGTCACCGGCTCTGTCCTGCCCAACAGCCACATATTCAAAAGCAAAGAGGGCAATCCAGATACGTGATCGGGATGAAAATGGGTCAGGATGATGTCTCGGATCGATTGAAACGGTATGCCCGCCTGTTCCAGGCGCACCAGGGCGTTGTTGGCGCAATCAATCAAGAGCGTTCCCTGCTGACCCCGCACCGCCATATAGGTGTTTTCATGTTGTTCATCTGGCACGGCGCTTGCCGTCCCTAAGAATATCAATTCGGCCACGATTTTCTCCTTTGACTAAGAACCACCCAGCAGCCAAACCGCCACTCTTGGCGTAACCAATACCTCCAACATCGCCGCACATAATAACAGGGGGACGACCATGCCGATCATCACCTTGGCGCAATCTGCAAACGCCTCCAGCCAGGCCTCGCCGATGGTTTTCTCCTGGGCTGGAGCCGCCATGGCTGCGCCCAGGCGCAGGATAGCCGCCCCTGCCAGGAGGATAGCCGGTATTTCCAACACCCCATGCGGCAGCACCAACGCGCCAAAGAAAGTAATCGGCGGCAAGCCTGCGCCAGCCATCCCGACCATAAAATAACCGATGATTACAAAAGGCAACATCAAGATCAGGACGCCGAGTATGCCAAAAGAGAAGATGCCCGCAATGAGCGCCAGCAACACGGCGCGCAGATTATGCAACCAGACCGCGCCCACGCCGCTGGCCGAAAAGAAGCGAATGCTCTCCAACCCCTGTAAAAATCCCCGATCCAGCGCTTGCCAGTTCAAGAATTCCAGCGGCAGCACGAACACCTTTGCCTGTTGCGCGCCAATCCAGATAGCTGCCAGCAAAGCAATTGCCATGATGGCGATGGGCAGGCGTAATCGAAGCAGGGCGTTTGCCAATTCGCCAGCAAACCAGCCGCCCAACGAGCGAGCGTTCCCGATGAAGTGAGTTTTGAACTGCCGGAATGCCCAACCCAGGTTCAGGGTGTCCAATTCTCTGCCCAGAAGCTCTTCACGGTTGAAATGGGCGACTCCGGTGCGAATCAACAAGGCAGCGATGCAAATCTGCCCCAAAATCACCCACCACAGGGCATGATAGCGCGCCCAGAACATGATCATCGCCTCCCCTTGGATCAGGAGAGCCATAGGAATAATGATGAACGAAGCCAAAAGGTTTGCCGAACGCACCGAAGTGGCTTGCGATGAAATCACCACCGCGCCGCTGACCATCACCAACGCCTGCACCATGGTCAGCAGCAGCACCTGGCTCAGCAACAGCGGCGGCGGCCGCCAGCCCACCTGGGTATAGACGCCGATGAGATAGACGCCAATGCCCAGGTAGCTGGTCAAGAGCGGTGGAACCAGCGAAGCCAGCAGCTTTCCCAGGTAAATCTGCCCATCCGTTAAGGGGCTGCTGAGCAGCGGCTCGATGCTGCGCCGCTCCTTTTCCCCGACAAAGCTTTCCAGCGCGATCACCAACGAGACAGAGATAGGGAAGAAGCCCACAATCAGCAGTAGGAATGGGATCAGGCGGTCTCCAACGATGGGAGCGCCATAGCGCTGGACGAAGGAGACGACGCGCTCGGCGGTAAAATTCATCAACCCGGGAAAGAACAACGTCAAAGTCACCACCGGAAAGATGATACGCCAATCGCGAAAATGATCGTGGATTTCCCGGCGGGTGATGATCAAAGCCCCGGCAAGTTGCTCCCTGGCAAGGGCAAGCGCGGAGCTAAGTTCACTCTTCTGCTGCATTGTTGATTGCATGCATATATACCTGTTCCAGGCTGCCGCTTACCTCGTACAAACCAATTACCGGCAGTTGCCTTTCCAACAAGCCGCGCAGGACGAGCGGGTTGTCCTGCATGGGCGAGTTGGTCTGATAACGAAAGCGATCGGCGCCCCGCATGGAAAGTTTCACGGTGGGCGGGAGGGCAAGTTCATAGCCGTTGAGCGGCGCTGCCAGGCGCACCTCGAACTCGAGCGGACCCAGCAGTTTCATTTTCAATTCCTGCGGTGTCCCCTGGGCAATAATTTTCCCCTGGCGGATGATGGCTATTTGATCCGCCAGTTCCTCTGCTTCGGCAAGGTTGTGCGTGCAGATAATAATCGCCCGACTGGCAGAGCGCAGATTGCGGATGGCATTGCGCACCAGCAAGGCGCTCTCGGGGTCCATCGCCGAAGTCGGCTCATCCAGGAGCAAAACCGGAGGGTCGTGCAGCAAGGCACGGGCTAAAGCCAGTTTCTGGCGCATGCCTTTGGAGAATTCGGAAATTCGCCGCTGGCAGTCGTCCCTCAACCCAAAATCATCGAGCAGTTGATGAATGCGCGCCCGTCTTGTCGCCCTCGGCAATCCGTAGACCTGACCAAAAAAGTCGAGGTAATCCACGGCGGGCATGCGACTGTACAGGCCGTGTTGCTCGGTGAGCACGCCCACCGAAGCGCGCACTTTAGCGGGTTGCTGCCTCACGTCGTAGCCGGCAACGCTGGCCTGGCCGCGTGTGGGGCGCAACACCGAGGTTAACATGCGCACCGTTGTCGTCTTACCTGCACCGTTTGGACCGAGCAGCGCCATCACCTCGCCGGCGCGAACGGAAAGGTTCACCCCATCCACAGCCCAAAGGCCATCAAATTGTTTCCCGAGATCTTGGGTGAGAATCATGAATCATTCAATCGTTCTGAACCTTATCCAGCGCAGAGGAGAACAGGCAGTCTTCTGGTGGCAGCTCTGGAGCACCAGCGCCATAGGCGCTCATTCATCCCTCTATTTTCAGGCGCAACTGCTACTATAACCTTGCGGCAACCCCTTGGCAATGAGAAAACAGTCCTGCTATCAATACTGTAACTCAGGCGCTGGTCGGAGGCAGCGCGCTGGATCGCCGACGATGTCGCCAAAACAGCGCGCCTGCAGCAAACAGCGCAACCACCAGCATTACCAGCTGGTTGATATTGACTCCCCCAACCATAGCGGGGTCTAAGCGCAAGAATTCCAGCAGAAAACGCCCAATGGGATAAACCACCAAATAAACCAAGAACAAATCGCCGGCGAGAAGACGCTCGGCGTAGCGGCGGCCCAACCACATCAGCAAGATGAAGTTGGCTAAATTGTACAGGGACTCGTATAGAAAGAGCGGGTGGTAATAAGCCTGGTCCTGGTACTCTGGCAGCCGATAAGCCGGTTCGATGAAAATCTTCCAGGGCAGGTTGGTGGGAGCGCCGTACAATTCCTGGTTGACGAAATTCCCCCAGCGCCCAATCGCCTGCCCGATTGCCAGTGCAGGAGCGGCAATATCCACCCACTGCAGAAAGTTGAGCTTTCGCCGACGGGTGAAGAGATAGAGCGCCAACACCCCGCCAATTACCGCGCCGGGAAGCCCCAGCCCACCGTGCCAGGTAGTGAGGATATCGAGCGGGTGGGTGAGATAAAAGCGAGTGGTGATTCCCTGCGCCACCATGGAAGGCGGCGGCGTGAGCACATGCCAGAGGCGCGCGCCGATAATGCCGCCAATCAACACCCAGATCAGGCCATCCCATACCAGCTCACTGTTCAGGCTGCGGCGGCGCGCCTCGCGCGCCGCCACCACCGCGGCGACAATCGCCCCCAACATAATAATGATGCCGTAGAAACGGATAAACAACGGACCGAGTTGAAACCCTGTTGGCATGGAACTCCCTCAATGACTAGGATTTACCCTGGTGGGCTTGCCGGCGCACATCCAGGATGCGCTGCAGCGCCGTGAAATTGGCAAAAATAGCCAGAATCCAAAGCGCAATCTGCGGCAGGTTAAGCACCAGCAAGGGCGATAGCACCAGATAGCGCTCAAAGCGGGTCAGAAATCCCACTTTGGTATCATAACCCAGGGATTGCCCGCGAGCGCGGGTGTAGGAAACCAGCACCGAGCCGGCGGCAGCCAGGTAAGCCAGGACCGCGTACAAGACATCGCCGGATAGCACATAATGCAAGAGCAAACCGCCAAAGATGACCAGTTCCGAATAGCGATCGGTGACCGAATCCACAAAGGCGCCAAATTCTGTCGCCTCGCCGCGCAACCGCGCCATTGTGCCGTCCAAGGCATCGACTGGCCCCATGGCCAGGATGAGCAGCCCGCCGATGGTCATCTGCCCTTGGGATAAAAAATACGCGCCAATCGTATTCCCTGCCAGCCCCAACACCGTGACCGTGTTGGGCTTCAAACCAATGCGGTTGAGGAAATGTCCAATCGGATCGAGGATGCCCTTGAATTGTTTGCGCATCATGTCGGTGAACGTCATCCGAGCCGATTTTTGCTGGGTTTGTTCCAAAGCAACCCCTCCAGGTTTCTATTCGTTCGGGTATGCTAACAGCAGCCTTCGGAGCTGTCAAGCCGTCGGCGTAGCGCAGGGCGATTTGAGTCTATCATTCCTGCCGATCAATCAGCACCGCGCGTTCCCGGCCGCCCCCCTGAGCCGGGC
>FWPU01009549.1_pt1 | contig 10290 bp, 5 predicted proteins | sample 2228361 | NCBI WGS metagenome assembly FWPU01 (sample SAMEA103939777, study PRJEB20133) | metagenome | reverse complement strand
GTTCCGGGAGCAGGGGTTTTCCTTCGAGTGAGGCCCCCTCTTGGCTTGCCCGAGGTCTGTTGATTTAGGCCGCTTCCAGCAGTTTTTTCAAAGGATTGAGAACGCTGACCGGAACCGGCGGGGAGTTCAAATAAAGGTTTAACAAGGTCACATCGAAGCTTATCTTCTCCGCCGCTTCCTCCCAGCGCCCCAATCGTTTCGCCGCGTCGCTGAGGAAGTGCAGGCATTCTTGGCGAAGGGGGGAGCGTTCGTGTTGTTCCAAGAATTGCTTGCCGAATTGCAGCACGCTTTCATAATTCTTTTGACGATAGTGTAAACGGACGAGTGACAGCGCGTCCTCGCTGTGCACTAATCCCTCGCGCTCAGCCTGCTGGAGTACCTCAGAAACCCAGGCCGTGAGGGATACTAACGACAGAATGTCCATAGCGTGGTGATAAAAGACTCGTTGTAACGGCCGAGCGTCACGGGTACGCAGGTAGTCGAGCCAAAGCTGCGGAATCAATGCGCTCGGCACGTCGCCTCGCCGTTCCAAACCTAACAACTGCCGTTCTAAGTTGGTAAGGCTGCAATCCTGCAGGCGCCGCTTCCACAGTCGGCGGCTTGCGTGCACAAGGTCGAAGTGTAACAAGGCGTCCACAGCACAAGGAATGCGATGTAAGATACACCGTGTCCGCAGCAAAGGCAGGTCGAAGCTTTTTCCGTTGAAGCTTACAAGGCTTTCAAACCGCCGCAGACGTTCCGCCACGTAACGCAACATCGCCTCCTCGTCGTCATAGTCGCGCATGAAGCATTGCTCCAGACGAAAGGCCGTCTCCGTAAAGTACCCTATCCCGATAAGGAAGCATACCGTGCCCGTGCCTCCGCTGAGCCCGAGCGTCTCCGTGTCTACAAAACATGCCCGGCGCACATGAAAGGCGTGCAATTCTTCATCGCAGGCAACTAAGCGGACATCCTCGGCGCCCGCCGTTAACGCCTTACCCAGCGCTACCGCCCCTTGCTCGTGGTCGAGCGGATAGTCGCGCACCACTAAATAGAAACCACTTTCGCCGTCGCTTATCGTGCGTCCCGGCACGATGCGCTCCAAATCATACTCCCCTGCCTGCCGTTTTTCCGTTTCCGCGCTGACCCGCTGCTGCCACTCCTTTCCACGGAGTAGGAGCTTCTGGCGCAAAAGGGCTTGTAACTTATCTTCCGCGTCCGGGGCCATAGAAGGTTTTCCTTAAACGTATTCTCATTGTAACGCAAATGAGGCGCATAGGATGGGAGTAAAAAGGGGCGTATCTCGGCCACCGAAGCGGTACAGATGGAACGCGTGCTTTTAATCGAGTTCCGGTACACCGGCGAGGGTCAACACTTCCGAGTCCGCCTCTTCTTCAGGTGCGGGGAGTTGTGGCACGTTACCGGGAACAGAAGGAACCGGCCGGCCCAGCACAAAGGCCGCCAGACGCAACGCGCCTTCTTTGCCATGCGCACCTACTTCCAGGACAGGCCCCACGCAACTAGGGCAACCCTCTCTGCAGGGACATGCTTCTATCAGGGCCAGCGCCGACTCAAACAGAGGGATATGTTGGACGTACAACTTTTCGCTAAGCCCTACACCGCCCGGATAGGTTTCGTATATGTAAAGAGTGGGTTGCTCCGTTACCGGGTCCCGCAGCACAGCGTGTGTCCGTATGTCGTTGACATCGCACAAAACGAGTAAGGGAGCCACATGGCGCAGTGTGTTCGCGAGTGCTAACAGCGCTTCGGAAAAACTCTCCCGAGTTAAGGCGAGGTGTTGCCATGTGTCCGACGGCACCGTCACCCAGTACGCGCTGGTGTGCATCGTCTGCTCGGGTAAATGAATTTCGCCCCAGCCCACGTTCTCATGGGTGCCCAGCCGTATTTTCTTGTATATAGAGGGAAGCCACGTCACGCTCACCTCGCCGTAGTGTTTGGCGGCGTTTTCCGAGATCGTTTGCGACTCCAAAGTTTCCAGTGTCTTTATGTCCACCTTGATCTGTGCGTCTGTGTAATACTCCACGGTAACTGGACGCGCGTAGGCTTTGCGGTCCTCCAAGTCTAGTGTTTCAATGGTGTACTGCCGACCTTGATGCAGGTAAATGGCATTTTCGTGAACCATGGCCGGGGCCGAAAAGTAGTCCACCTCGCCGATGACTTGGCCCTTTGCGCTCACGTCTATGATGACGACATTGCCTGGGGCGGCGGTGCGTAGGCTGATTTCCTCCGCGGGATAAGACTCCGCGCTCCAGTGCCACTTGTTCCGTACCTTGCGTAACACCTGCAGATCCGCGAGACAATCCAAAATTTTTGCCGTGGTGTCCGAGTCCACAGTACCGAAGCCCTCACCTTCTACAAACGGTAGTTCAAAGGCTGCGCACTTAATGTGACTCGTCATGATGATCAAATTGTTTGGGTCTACGCTTGCATATTCCGGATGTTGCGCGAAGAAATAGTCCGCATGTTGGACGATGTATTGGTCCAAGGGCGCGCTGCTCGCCACCAGGACGACCAGCGCTACATTTTGGCGGCGTCCCGCACGGCCTGCCTGCTGCCATGTGCTCGCGATATTTCCCGGATATCCCGCCAGGATGCAGGCGTCCAACGAGCCTATATCAATACCCAACTCCAGGGCGTTGGTGCTTACTACGCACAAGACATCGCCGTCCCGTATTCCTTTTTCGATGGCGCGCCGCTCATTGGGAAGATAGCCGCCGCGATAACTCTGCACCGAACCTTCCGGCAGGCCGAGGCGGCGCGCGGCTTCGCGCAAGTAGGTGGCAAGCACCTCCACACGAAGCCGACTACGCGCGAACACGATGCTTTGGATTTGTTTCGACAACAATGAGGACGCAATACGCGCCGCCTCCTTTACAGAGGAGCGGCGAATGCCGAGTTCGGCATTGACAATCGGCGGATTAAAAAACAAGAAATGTTTCTCTCCGCTCGGAGCGCCGTTGTTGTCAATCAAGGTGATGGGCTGCTCTACGAGCCGCTCCGCCATTTCCTGAGGATTGGCAATGGTGGCGGAACAACAAATGTACTGCGGCGACGATCCATAGAAAGCCGTCAAACTACGCAGCCGACGCAGCACATTGGCCAGATGACTCCCAAACACACCGCGATAATGGTGAATTTCATCAATAACTACGAATTGCAGATTTTCGAAGAACCGCAGCCACAACGTATGGTGCGGCAGTATCCCGGTGTGTAGCATGTCCGGGTTGGTGACGACAATATGACCGGCATTTCGAATGGCGCGACGGGCGCTCGCGGGGGTATCCCCGTCGAAAGTGTATGTTCCAATTTTTACCCCAAGTTCCGGGATGAGCGTGGTCAATTCATTGGTCTGGTCTTGCGACAACGCTTTCGTCGGGAAAAGGTACAGCGCGCGCGCATTAGGGTTTTCTAAAAGACGCTGCAGCACCGGTATGTTGTAGCAGAGCGTTTTCCCGCTTGCCGTCGGCGTGACGACACAAATATTTTCGCCGCGCGCCACCGCCTCGACGGCATCGCGTTGGTGTGTGTACAACTGGGTAATGCCGCGGCCTCGTAGTGCCTCGACGAGGCGCGGATCGAGGAAATCGGGAAACGGTGCGGTTTGCGCCGGCCGCGCCGGCAGCACTTCCCACGCCGTAAGATGCGAGCAAAACCGAGTGTCGTTGCGAAGACGTTCAAGCACTTGGGCGATGTTCATGCCGCTCTCCTATTGCAACGCCTGCGGAGTAAGCCCAAGACCCGTAAAGATTGTGTCGAGTACATGCGCATAGTATACCAACCGCTGTTCCGTGCACCACGGGCTGCACCATCCCCAACACTCACGGCGCGTCACGCGGATAATGAAGCCGCACGTAGCGCACCGCTTCCTCCTTTGTCCGCATGGTGCCCTCCAACTGGGCGTCTTCAACCTCCGACAAAATTTTCTTAAAGACCGGGCCCGGTACGTATCCCAAGGCGATGAGATCATGCCCGGAGAGCAAAGGGGGAGGCTTCAACGAATCCTCCGGCAATGTGCGGACATATTCCACAATCCATTCCCACACACTGAGGTCGCGGTGGCTGGCTACGCAGTCTAGGCGGAATAACTCCAACAGCTCAGGAAAGTCAGGTCGCCGCACAAAGCGTTTTCGTTTGCTTTCACGCATCTGAGGCAGCGTCACGACCCGCATATGGTTCGCCACCAGGTCATGTACCCGCGCCGTAATTTCATTCGAAAATCGCAGGCGGCGGCAAATGGTCTCCGCCAGCCTTGCGCCGACGACATCATGACCGTTGAAACGGATTCGGTCTTCGAATGTTTGAGTCAATGGCTTACCTACGTCGTGCAACAAACAACCCAGGGCTAAAGTAACCGTGGGACGATGCATGTGCTGCAACATGAGCATGGTATGTGTGTATACATCGCCCTCAGGATGAAACTCGGGCGGTTGCTCGACCCCTTTCATCGCTACGATCTCCGGCAGCAACGGATGCAGAAGCCCGGAAGCATCGAGCAGGCGCAAGGCGATAGCGGCATCCCCCTCGGTTAGCATTTTCGTGAGCTCGTCGCGAACACGCTCCACGCTGGTTTTTTGGATATTCGGCGCTAAGGCGCACAGCGCGTCCCAGGTGGAAACATCCAATGAGTAGCGAAAACGTGCGGCGAACCTCACCGCTCGCATAAGACGCAAGTAATCTTCGGCAAACCGCACGTAGGGATTGCCCACGGTGCGAATTACACCGTCGCGCAAGTCCTTGCATCCCCCAACATAGTCCAAAACCTGGTTTGTCGCCGGGTCGAAAAATAAGGCATTAATGGTGAAATCCCGCCGTGCCGCATCGGTTCTTTCATCCGCAAATTCCACATAGTCAGGATGGCGCCCGTCGCTGTACGGCCCGTCACTGCGGAAGGTAGTTACCTCAAAGGGGCCCGCATGGGTGATGACCAGGACGGTACCGAACTTTGCACCGACATCCACCGTATGGGGGAACAATTGTTGGACGTGTTCGGGCAAGGCGTTAGTGGCGATATCGAAATCATTGGGTATTTTGTGTAATAGCAAATCACGAACGCACCCACCGGCGAACAACGCTCTAAACCCTGCTTCCCGCAAGCGACGGCAAAGGTCTCGTGCAGTGCGTTCACGCGGATCCATGAGGGGGCACCGTGGACGAGGAAGAATTCGACGCGTCTCGCTTGGAACGAGACTGAGAATACGCGTAGGAAACCGCTAATAAGACGAGCCCAGCCGCCGCAAACGACAATTCGCGGTAGGGCGAATGCAAACTATAAACGAAGGCGAATACCTGAACGGTGAGTAAACCAAAGAGGGCAAGCGCGGTCCAGCGATAGCGGCTTTCCCGGAGCCATGCGCCTACAATAACAAAAATCAGCGCCGGTATGAGCAGGGTTAAAATAAGCAAATGCTCCGGGCTCCAGGCATATAACCCTGTGGTAACGACAAAACCGGCCGCAGCGACGAGGATATGCCCTACCACCGCGGCCCCGAGAAAAGGCGTAGGAATGCGTGTGCGGAAGAGCGTGAGACTGCGCTCCGCCAGACACAGTGTCAGGGTATAGGCCGTGAGATAAATAAGATATCCCGACTCCTGCGTGGGCGAAGGATGATTGCGCAGCGCGTAGATATGGCACACTACGCTTAGCGCGAAAACCATCCAGGCCGAGGACATCGCTCCGCTGTAACGGGTTAGTAAAGACCAGAGCAGGAAGGCTAATCCCAGGGCACCCATCGCGCTGGGTGAGTACACCGGGTGCAGTTGGCCGGCGATCAGCACCGCACCCAAGCCTGACGATAACAGGTACGGAAGCGCCGCGATAACATGGTGTTCCAGATCCTCCGCTTCCGGATGGTAGCGCCGTAAATAACGTTCCCACGCATGCGCCGCTATAAATGTCAACACCGCCAGCCCGATGGTGAACGGAACGAAATACGTTTGTGTCTGAAAACCCGGCTGCGGCAGCCAGTAGAAAAAATGAAAACACGCGTGCGCAGCCGCCAACAAAAGCACGGCCGCCACTTCAATTTGTGGCGTCATGAGCCCCATGCCCAACAACGCAAACAGGAACGCTTCGGCGGTCAAGGCAAACGGCAGGCGCACATTATTTTGCAGGTCGCTCAGGGTTAAGAGTAATACCAGAAAGGCGGCAGACACCGCATACGACATCGCCAAAGTGGCGCTGCGCCAGTCCAAGAAAGTATCCGCCAGAAACCATTGTCCGCTCACGGTGCGCTCCTGGGGCGCGAGCTGCCGCGTAAATTTTTCATAGAACCAGGCGGTGATACAGAAGAAGAACGCAGCCCCGCAAATGCTGAACCAATTGGCGGGTATATGGTAAAAGGCGATCGTAACATCCTCCCGATAATTCATGAGCAGTAATCCGCGCACAAAGGTGACGCCCAGCAAAACGACGCCCATAATCTTAAAAGCAACAATACCGCTGCGGCGGTACGACGCCGCTAAGCCCAGCCCTTCAATGGCCAGCGCCACCAAAAACGTCTCTGTGGCCAAATACGCCTGCATCGCCAACGTCACCATGATGACGGCTTTGGCGATGAAGACCTGAAACAGATAGTTCCGATGCGCGCCCACGGTCTCCGCAAAGAGCGCAAAGACAATAAGCAGACCAGCGAAGCCTAGCCGAAACACCCACACCTTTTCGGGAAAGAATGTTTCGATTGGGTTGTAGGTGAATAAGAAATAGAGTGCGGAGTTAATGCCGCTCATCGGCGCTACACCGCGCCGATACTCGCCGGTTTTTCGCGCATTCAAAATGAACGCCAGGGAGAAGAGAATATATCCGACGGTTAAAAAGCTATGGGTCAGCCAGAAATACTGCTGCGGCGACAGCGCTGTAGGATCCGGCGTGCTGCGGAACATAATGAAGTAGAGCGCATAAGTACCCAACATAGCGCTCCATGTAAAAAACAACCAACGATGTGTAGCATGCAGCACCAGGGCGACCGCAGCGACCAGCGTGCACGTCGAAAGCGCATACAGGTATCGCTCGACCTCCACCGCCTCAAACGTACTGAGAGCCACCGTGTAAAAAGCCAAGAAAAGCGCTATGCCCGCGGCCGTTTGGCTGGCTCGTACGTGCACGATTGCCGCCACCCCTAAGAGACATAAGCCGGTCAGCACCGAGCCGAGGAGCGGATGATGTACCAGCGCCATTTGCTCGAGGAAAAAGGCGCCGTAAATCGTGAAATAGAGGGTAGCCAACCCACAACCGAGAATAACTTCGTAAAACAAATTACGCTGGGCACGCGGTCGCCCGCCGAATAACGCTAAAATACCGCCGACGGCGAGTCCCACCAGTACTTTCATACTAGGATCCACCGCACCACTGTAAAAGGTGGCTTGCCCTACCAGCACAAAGGCAGTAAGCAGAACCACGGCACCCAGGCGGCTTAACCAAACCGTACCGATACGTGTTTCGACGGTTTCCTCGCCCATATTGCGGAGCGCCTCTTGCACGCGAGCACGCACATGACGCACAAAATGCGGAGGCGACGCTTCCGGAGGAATGGCGGCCGTATCCCGGCGTGGAAACAACAGGGGAAAAACGGCTTTCGTCCCCGCAGGCTTTGCCGTGGCGGAATGCGATGTTTCCGCCGACGCGGGCGGCACCGACGGCGTGGCAGGCTGTCCCGGTTCTTCCGCGCGGGCATAGCGCTCCAGCAGCGTCTGTGTCATCTGCCGTAACTCGCCTACGGCCTTTTCTAAGGCGGCGAGCCGTTCCTCAACGCTCTTTTCCCCGGACGTATTACTCATACGGCTATTCTAGAACGGCCTCCCAAATAACAACAACAATTGAAGGGGAGTATCGGTTCAGCCGTGAACGCGTTGAGCGGTTGGGGATAGGTGGCGTGCGTGTCAGTAGTTTTTGAAGGATTTTAACCGCAAAATGTAGTAGCGGAGGCTTAATTGCCACTATATCTATTGCTTTTTTGGAAACTCTATGTTAAAATTGCCTCACCAATTTAGGAGGTACCTACATGGCACTTTCAAATCGCGGCTTATCCACCTGGAGAACGAAAATTTTAGGCCGCAACGACGGGGATACATCGAATGTTTCCGTCGGGGTTGACGAACGTAACGCACTGCTGAAAGTGCCCGCATCTAGTGTAGAAACTTCCGACGCTGCAGGTCAAAATTGCATGTCCAGCGAGCGCCTACTGCCGCACGCTACCCAAGAGCTCATGACATGTTTAGGCCACATCAGCCTCACGCTCGAAGCCGCGGAGCAAAGCGAAAACGTAGATTGGTGTAACGACCTAATTGAACACGTTCGTCAGGGGTATAAGATCGCACGACGGAACGGATGGGATCAGATAGCCAAAGCATTTTCCGATGTGGCACGCATATTTATAAGTTACGAGGAGGCGCAATACGCCGGTTTGGCTCAACCGTTTCTACGACGTAGTTACAAATTGTTGATAGATATGGCCAATGACCTCCTGCGCGCGCAATCTCGGCCCATCGTGGCCATACGCTGGACCGAGCACATGGAAGAAGCGCTGAACGAGCTGCAAGCGCGAAGCATACCGATTATCCCGGAGGGAGAAGACGCACCCCGGTCGGTTTCTTTCTCCGGCGCCGCGGTTTCCGTCGCAGGCGACACGCCGCGTGACACCGCATCCATTTTTGACACGGCTTCAGCGGAACCTGAAGCGGCATATGAGGCCCTGCCGCGTATTCCGGAGGTGATGGAGGTAACCGACGCGGCAACCGAAGCTCCCGCCGGCCTGCCCATTGGTGAAGAGGAGCCTGTTACAAACGCTCTAGTGTCGTCGGACGCACCGCTCGCTCATATGAGTACACCGCCGACGGTCTCGGAGTCTTGCGAGGTGCCGCCGTCGCCACCTTCTAATCCTACGCTCACCTTGGCAGCGCGTCGTTTAGGCAATGAAATGCCATTGTTCGACGGCATTGAGGACGACACCGAGCCTTCCAAAGTAGCCGATAGTCAGGACGAAAAAGGCACTCCGGACCGCGTGAACAACACGGCGGAAACAAAGTATGAATCGGGTCGGAATTTTTCCGACAAAAAGGCATCAGCAACCGCGCCAACGACGCCGCCCCTCACATTTTCCGATGTCTCAGAACAATCCTCGTCTGCCGTATCGGCGAAGAATCCCATAGCGCCCAAGGAGACTGTCGCCCACGACGACGTGACGTTGCAAGCAGAGGTCGAAGAGTATCCGCTGCTGTTGGCCGACGCAGTGCGGCGCGGCGATCACCGAGAGGTTATGAGTATAACGTCGCGGATGATGCTGCTTGCGGCACAAACCGAGATACGCCAGTACCAGCGACGTGTGGATGAGACGCAAAACACAATCCGGGATTTTGAGGAGGCCATAGCAGAAGCGGAGCAACGCATCGCGAAATTGCGAGAAACCGCAAAGGCATTAGTCGAGGAGGAGTCCGCGTTAGAAACGCGTCTAAGCGAAGTGGAAGCCGAAGAAAAGCGCTTAACCGAAGAAGGCGCGAACCTCCAACAGCAAATAGAGGAACTTCGCGCTAGGCTACGGCGCTTGGAACAAGAGTTTGAAGCGAAACAGCAAGATCTTGAAAAACTCAGCGCGGAGGAGCAGCGCATCCGTATGGAGCAGGAGCGACTCCGCACCGAACACGACCGAACGTTGTCCGCTGAGCGGCTTGCCGACAAAGAGCGCCGCCGTTTGCGGGAGGAATGTGACGCACACCGCGAGACAGCGGCAACCCTGAAGCAAATCTTAGCTGAACGTGAATCTGCATATCAGAGTTTGCGCGAGGTTGTGGTAGCCGCCTACGGACTTCCGGTGGAAATAAACAACGGCGGCTTACCCTCTAACGGATGCATACAAAGCGAGGCGTGAGTAGGCAGTAAGGAGGTTCGTCATGGCGCAACAGAACAGAATCCTGGGCGTGATAGATGTGGGGTCGCTTTCCGTACGCTGCCTCATCGTAGAAGAAAAAACCTCCGGAGCGTTGCGGGTACTCGGCCTCGGGGAAGAGCAGACGTGCAACACGCTTGTCGCAGGGGTTCCTACCGATTTGAATCAGGCGGAGAAAACCCTCGGCAATGCCATTCGGGCGGCGGAAGAAAGTGCCGATTGCGAAATACCGGAATATTTTTGCGGCGTAAATAGTCGCGAAATACAAGCCGACATTGTGGATTATGAGTTGCCGGTGAAAGACTACATTACCTCGAATGAAATGCGCACCGCCTTAGCCAATCTAAACACTCACTACACCCCGCCCCAGCGCATGATACGAATTTGCATGACGGGAAACATGTGGAGCGTG
>FWPU01013465.1_pt1 | contig 10291 bp, 8 predicted proteins | sample 2228361 | NCBI WGS metagenome assembly FWPU01 (sample SAMEA103939777, study PRJEB20133) | metagenome | reverse complement strand
TTTTACAAAAAAGTGAGAAATTTTGGTAGAAAGATGAGTTTTTGCCGATTCTTACTCCCGAAAGATTTGACCAAGATTCTTGCCTTATTCTACCAGAGGGACGATTGTAGCGTAGCGGAGAGGCTGACAGAGGCAGCCTCTCTATGGCCTTTCTTTTGACCATTCAAAAGAAAGGTTGCAGAAAATTTTTTACTACTTTTTTACAAAAAAGTGAAAAATTTTAGATTAGATTTGACATTTTTACTTAATTGACAAATATAGTATTTAAAAATTTGATTTTTTTAATAAAACGCCTTAAAATAATTCCTTATTTTTTTGAGTATATATGCATTCTGACGTAGTTTTTTAGCCCTTCCGTTAAAGTTTCTTTCAGGAGGAAAAAATGTTTGAAAAAAAAGAAGCTCCCGTCAAATTTTCAGAAGATTTGAATAATTTTCTAAAACAGTGGAAAGATAAAGGTGGAAATCTAATAATGATACTTCACAAAGTACAGAATGAATACGGCTATATTCCAAGAGATGTGGCACTGGAGTTATCAAGAGTTCTTAATATTCCTCTTGCCAAAATTTATGGTGTAGCTACTTTTTATCACTTTTTTAAGCTAAAAAAGCCAGGTAAAAATAAAATTTCAGTATGTATGGGGACAGCCTGTTACCTCAAAGGAGGGGAAGATTTAATGAAAGAACTGGAAGAACAACTTGGCATAGGAGTTGGAGAGACAACTGAAGACGGAATGTTTTCACTTGAGGCTGTAAGGTGTATTGGATGTTGTGGGCTTGCCCCGGTAATTACAGTAAATGATGATGTTTATGGAAGGTTGACAAGGGATAAAATTCCGGAAATACTTGCAAAGTATAGAAGTTGATTTTCTGAAGTCAGGAGGTTTGTATGGCGAAATTAACACTGGAAGGTTTAAGAAAATTAAGAGAAGAAATAAAAGGCAAGTCTGATGATAAAAAAATAACAATACTGGTAGGTATGGGTAGCTGTGGTATAGCAGCCGGTGCAAAAGAAACAATGAAAGCCTTTGAGAATTTAGTAGAAAAGAAAGGGCTTTCAAATGTTATAATCAAACCTACCGGATGTATGGGTTTCTGTTATGTGGAACCAACTGTAGAAATATCAATGCCCGGTATGCCAAGAGCTTTATATGGAAAGATAAAATCTGAACTTGTAGAAAGAATAATTGATGAGCATATAATAAGAAAACAGCTTGTCGGTGAATATATATTTGACAGGCCGTCCATAGATATAGTCAAATAAAAGGGGGCAACATGGGTTATAAACGTTATATACTTGTTTGCGGGGGGACCAACTGCGAATCAATCAAATCTTTACAGATATATGAAAATCTAACCAGGGAATTAGTTGCAAAAAATCTTGAGAATGAAATACAGGTTGTGAAAACAGGATGTTTTGGCTTCTGTGGGAAAGGACCTGTTGTAAAAATAGTTCCTGATGAAATACTTTATGTAGGTGTCAGCCCCGAGGATGCAAAAGAAATTGTGGAAAAACATATTTTGAAGGGAGAAGTTGTTAACAAATTACTTTATGATAAGTCTGAGAGCAAGAAAAATGTGAAAATAAGTGATTTAGATTTTTATCAGAAACAATTCAGGATAGTTTTAAGAAACTGTGGGGTTATAAATCCAGAGGATATAAATGAGTACATCGCGAGGGATGGTTATAAAGCCTTAGAAAAGGTTTTGTTTGAAATGAAACCACAAGATGTAATAGAAGAGCTTAAAAAATCCGGTTTAAGAGGAAGGGGCGGGGCTGGTTATCCCACATGGAAAAAGTGGGAGATTACAAAAAATGTGACTGATTCACCAAAGTATGTTGTTTGCAATGCAGATGAGGGAGATCCAGGTGCTTATATGAATAGAAGTACAATTGAAGGTGATCCTCACAGCATTATTGAGGGTATGGTAATCTGTGGTTACACTGTTGGAGCGAATTATGGATATATATACATAAGGGCAGAATACCCTCTGGCCATAAAAAGGCTTGATATTGCGATAGAACAGGCAAAAGAATTGGGTTTACTGGGTAAAGACATTTTAGGTAGCGGTTTTGATTTTGACATAGAGGTAAGATATGGAGCAGGTGCTTTTGTATGTGGTGAAGAAACAGCATTACTTGCTTCACTCGAAGGGAACAGAGGTATGCCGAAACCAAGACCGCCTTATCCATCCGTAAAAGGTTTATGGAATAAGCCTACTGTAATCAACAATGTTGAGACCTGGGTGAATGTGCCAGTTATATTACTCAAAGGAGGAAAATGGTTCTCTCAAATAGGCACAGAAAAATCAAAAGGGACGAAAGTTTTTGCTTTAACAGGTAAGGTAAATAATTCCGGGCTTGTGGAAGTGCCACTTGGCACAACGCTAAGAGAAATTATCTTTGACATAGGTGGAGGAATAAAAGACGGGAAAAATTTTAAGGCTGTCCAGACAGGTGGACCGTCTGGAGGGGTTATACCTGAAGAATATCTTGACACACCTGTAGATTATGAAAATCTGTCAAAGCTGGGTTCTATTATGGGTTCTGGAGGGATGATCGTAATGGATGAAACTGATTGTATGGTTGATGTTTCAAAGTTTTATGTTCAATTTACTGTAGACGAATCCTGTGGAAAATGCTCACCATGTCGAATTGGTGGGAAACAGCTTCTTACAATTCTTCAAAAAATAACTGATGGGAAAGGAGAAAAGGAAGATATAGAAAGACTGAAGAGAATAGGTTTTGCAATGCAAAAGGCATCTCTCTGTGGACTTGGTCAGACATCGCCAAATCCAGTTCTCTCAACACTCAGGTACTTTGAAAGTGAATATATTGACCATATAGAATACAAAAAATGTAAGTCAAAAAAATGTCCAAACTTAATCACATATACAATTATAGCAGAGAAATGTGTGGGGTGTGGTTTATGTGCTCTCAAATGTCCTGTGCATTGCATAAGTGGGGAGAAGAGAAAGCCTCATTTAATAGACCAGACAAGATGTATAAAATGTGGTATGTGTTTTGAGGTTTGCAAATTTGGAGCTGTAAGTAAGGAATAAGGGGGAAATATGAGCAGATTTAATTTAAAGATAAATGGCTTTCCATTGAATCTTGATGAGGAAATGAGTATCCTTAAAGCGGCAAAAAAGGTAAATATAAATATCCCAAAGCTGTGTAATCACCCGGATCTACCACCGGGTGCCGCTTGTGGATTATGTGTTGTAAAAATTAAAGGCACTAATAAACTTGCAAGAGCCTGTGCAACAATGATTGAAGATGGTATGGAAATTATAACACATGATCCTGAGCTTTTTGAAATCAGAAAAACTGTCCTTGAGCTTATACTTTCAAATCATCCAAATGATTGTTTACAATGTCCCAGAAATGGTAACTGTGAATTACAACAGCTTGCAGCGGATTTCGGTATAAGAGATGTTGATTTTCCGCAGATGCTTGTGAACCAACCTGTTGATGATTCCACCGGTTCAATAATGGTAAATCCTGAAAAATGTGTAAAGTGTGGAAGATGTGTAGAAGTCTGTCAGATAATGCAGGATGTATGGGCAATAGAGTTTCTAAATCGTGGATACAATATGAGGATTGCACCAGCTGCAGATGTAAAGCTTAAAGATAGCCCGTGCGTAAAATGTGGTCAGTGTACTGCACATTGCCCTGTTGGTGCTCTATATGAACACAGCCATAATACAGAAGTATGGAAGGCATTAAGAAATCCAGAACTTTTTAAAGTTGTCCAGATTGCTCCTGCGGTAAGAGTGGCTTTAGGTGAAGCATTTGGGCTTGAACCGGGCACAAACCTTACTGGAAAAATATATACAATCCTTAGAAGACTTGGTTTTAATGCGGTTTTTGATACTAATTTTGGAGCAGATCTGACGATTATGGAAGAAGCAACAGAATTTGTTGAAAGATTTACGAAAGGTAATGAAGAACTTCCTCTCATTACTACATGTTGCCCATCATGGGTGGATTATCTTGAAAAGTATTATCCAGATATGATTCCTTATTTTTCGTCGGCGAAATCTCCACATCAGATGGTGGGAGTCCTTTCAAAAACTTATTATGCTGAAAAGAATAAATTAGATCCATCAAAAATATTTGGTGTATCAATAATGCCATGTACTGCAAAAAAATATGAAATTACAAGAGTTGAAGATATGTTTGCAAGTGGGCACCAGGATATTGATTTAGTTTTAACAACCAGAGAGTTTTCAAGAATGATAAAAGCTTCAGGGATTGATTTTCTGAGCCTGCCAGATTCTGAACCCGATAATATTCTTGGGCAATATACTGGCGCTGGGGTAATATTTGGAGCTACCGGCGGTGTAATGGAAGCTGCTTTGAGAACAGCATATTACTTTATAACCGGCAAGGAATTAGAACACCCAGATATTTTCGAAACAAGGGGGCTTGAGGGAATTAAAAAAGGTAGAATAATGATAAATAATAAAGAAGTGGGAATTGCAGTGGCTCATGGACTTTCAAATGTTGAAACAGTGCTTGAGGAAGTAAAAGAGGCAAAAGCTAAGGGCAAGGAATTACCCTATCACTTCATCGAAGTTATGGCATGCAGGGGAGGATGTGTTGGTGGTGGGGGTCAACCCTACGGAGCCACTGATGAAATCAGGCTAAAAAGAGCAAAAGGTATATATGAAGAAGATTCCAACAAAGAAATTCGTTGTTCACATAAAAACCCATTTATCCAAATGTTATACAGAGAATATCTTGGAAAACCATTGTCTGAAAAATCTCATAAGCTATTGCATACATGTTATAAATCAAGACCTTTATATAATAGATAAATATAAAAAAGAATCTGAATTGAGCAATTTTTTTGAGGATAAATAAAGAAAATAGAAAATCATCCTACAATTTAGATTTATAGTATAATGTTGGCTAAAATCAGAGATTTAATTCTTATTATTTGACAAAAACCAGCTAAGTGTATAAAATTTTAATACTTGTTTTGAACCTTTCAGGAGAAAGGATGTATTTTGCAAATCTTAAATATGGTTTAACTTACCTGATAGTTTTAATAGCATGTCTTATTTTCATTTTTTTGGGATTTTTTTTAAGGAGAAAAATAATAAATGAACTTTCTAGAAGGAATGAATTTTTGATAAAGGAAATAAATTTTTTTATCTATAATTTAAAGATTTTACTAATTTCTCTTGCATTTTTCTTTGTGATTTTTTCGATGCTGGATCCGAGGTGGGGAAGTAAAAATCAAATAGCAACTCTTGAGGGAATTGATCTTGTTCTTGCTTTTGATATTTCGAGGAGTATGCTTACAAAGGATGTTCTGCCAGACAGATTGAGTTTTGCAAAGAATCAGGCTAATAAAATCCTCGCAAAAATTGTGGGTAACAGGATTGGTGTTACTGCCTTCGCAGGATTTGCATTTAATGTACTGCCTCTTACTACAGATATTGAAGCTGTGAATAGCTTTGTAAATGAACTTTCCACAGAGATGATTGATGTACAGGGAACCAATCTGGAGGATGCTATAAAGAAAGCCCTTGAGCTATTTGATTTTAATGAACTTACTCACAAGGCAATCGTTATAATTACTGATGGAGAAGATTATGAGTTTTTTCCCATTGAATCAGCAAAAGAGGCAAAAGAGCGGGGTGTTTTAATATTTGCCCTCGGAATTGGGACACAAGCGGGAGGAATGATCCCCCTTTATGATGAAAAGGGTAATTTTATAGATTACCTCAAGAAAGATGGAAAAATAGTAACTTCAAGATTGAATGAAAAGTTGCTAAATGAGATTACTAAGGAAACAGGTGGAGATTTTTATTTTGGAAATGATCGAGGAGTTTCAACCCTTATTAAAAGGATTGATGAAATAAAAAAGAGTAAATTCGGTACCGGAATCTATGAATTTCTTGAACCACAATTTCAATATTTTCTGCTAATCAGTGTTTTGTTGCTTTTGATTTATATTTTTCTTCCGGAGAAAAGAATAAAAATTATCTTTCTTATTTTTTTTCTTAACGTTTTAAATTATGATTTAATATTTGCTTCATTGAAGACAAGAGGTGTAAGAGAATATAAAAGGCATAATTATGAAAAGGCACTGGAGCTTTTTCAGAAGGCTTTAATGAAAGAAAAGAATAATGAAAGGCTTTCTTTTAATGAAGGAAATACTTATTTTAGACTTAACAGGTTTAATGAGGCTGAAATTTCTTTTGGAAGAATTTTAAATTCTAAAAATAAAGAACTTTCAGAAAAGACTCATTATAATCTTGGAAATACCTATCTTGAAAAGAATGATTATTCAAAAGCGATAGAGAGCTATAAGCATGTTTTAGAAAATGCAAACCCTTCAAGTGAGATATATAAAAAAGCCCTGCTTAATTTTTTATACGCCAAGCAGCAATTGCAAAACCAGAATACATCCCAGAATCAAACAAACTCACAGGATCAGGATAATAAACAAAAACAGGAACCTGATAAAGACAATAAAAGAAATCAATCTGAAAGAGAAAATTCAAGTTCTTCAGCCTCAAGAAATGAACAACCTCAATATTCTCCGACCGATGTAGAAAATCTTCTTAATTTGATTAAGGAAGAAGAAAAAAAACATATTGGCAAAAAGGAAAAGGCAAAAGCCTTGAGGGTTTATCCACGTAATGAGTGGTAATATTTATGAAGATTGTAGAAAATAAAGGTTATTTCACTCCACTCGAGCTTGAGAATATTCCAGAGAATGCTGGCGTTTACATAATGAAAGACTTTTCTGGTAAAGTAATCTACGTGGGAAAGGCAAAAAATTTAAAGAAAAGAGTTTTAAGTTATTTTCAGAAGAAAAGTAATGAAAATATAAAGACATTATCCCTTGTGGAAAAAATTGAATTTATTGATACTATAACTGTTTCAAATGAAAGTGAGGCACTTATCCTTGAAGCCAATCTTATCAAGGAATTTAAGCCAAGATATAATATTCAGTTTAAAGACAATAAATTTTATCCATTCATTAAAGTTACAATCAATGAAAAGTTCCCCAGAGTGGTTTTTGCAAGGGAGGAAAAGAGGGATGGAAGTCTTTACTTTGGACCTTACGTAAGTGCAAAATCTGTCAGACAATCCATAGATTTGATTCAGAGATTGTTTCTTTTAAGAAGCTGTAAGAGATTGCCAAAGAAAGAGTGTTTGAATTATCACATAAAAAGATGTAGTGCTCCCTGTATTGATAAGATTTCTGAAGGTGAATACAAAGAAAATGTGAATAAGGCGATAGAATTTTTGAAGGGCGAATACAGAAACCTTATTTTAGAATTTGAGAAAAAAATGAAAGAGTTTGCAAAAATATTAGATTTTGAAAAAGCCCAGATAATGAAGGAAAAGATTGAGGCAATAAGGGTTTTTGAGGAAGGTCAGAATGTTTTTATGGCGGAGGATGTTAATAGGGATTATATTGGTTTATTTTTGAAGTGGGGTAGAGTTGTAATAGTTGTTTCAATCATAAGGAATGGGAAAATGGTTGGGAAAAGAAGTTTTAGTAGTGAGGTATATTTAGATGAAAGCGAAGAAGACGTGTTACAGCAATTTTTAGTGAATTATTTAAAGAATACTGAAAGTGAAGTGAAAGAAGTTGTAATTGATAAAAAATACGAAAATATAATTGTTGAACTTAATAATGCCTTTGAGAAAGAAGGAAAAAGAATACTTTTACCAGAAAATTCACTTGAAGACTCATTAATTAAAATGGCAAATGAAAATGCAGCGCTTCATTTTACCCAATTATGGACGAAGGTGGATACTTCAGAAAGTCTTGAGTATTTAAGAAATGCTTTGAATCTCAGAAAAATACCTATGAGGATTGAGGGATTTGATGTTGCAAACATATTTGGTAAACATGCAGTAGCAAGTGTTATATCTTTTTATGGTGGTAAACCTGATAAATCAAACTACAGAAGAATGAAGATAAGGACTCAAACCACACCAGATGATTTTGCAATGATTTATGAAGCTGTTTACAGAAGATATGATCGATTAAAGAAGGAAAGCAAAGATTTACCAGATCTTATTTTAATCGACGGGGGAAAAGGTCAGCTTAATGCTGCGCTTTCTGGACTTTCAGACGCCGGTGTTTCCATTGATGTTGTAGCACTTGCCAAAAAGGAGGAAGAAATATATCTTCCTTCAGGTGAAAAACCGTTAACTTTGCCAAAAAACTCCCCGGCTCTTCATGTTCTTCAGCAGGTGAGAGATGAAACACACAGATTTGCCAATCAGTATTATAGAAAATTAAAAATGAAAGAAGATATGCTTTCATTGTTTGATGGAATAAAAGGTATTGGGAAAAAAAGAAAAAGAATTATAGTGCAAAAATTTTTGAAGTATGATATAATAAAAAATCTTAAAAAAGAGGATCTTCTTGAGGCTGGTATTCCGCAAAAGGTTTTGGAAGAAGTTTATGTAAAGTTAAAAAAGGTTATTGAAAAGGGGTCTTAATATGAAGGTTTTGATTTATACCCAATCTTACTATGTTAGAAATATATTTGTTACTTCTCTGATTCCGAGTGGCATAGGGTTGGTACATGTAGAAAATAGTGATGCATTATTCAATAAAATTCAAACTGAAAAACCTGATCTAATTGTTATGGATGTTGTGAGAGAGGATTTTGATGAAGTATTTGCTTTAATAAAGAACATAAAGGGAATGGAAAAAGAGGAAATAAAGGGTATAGGTATTATTTTATTTATAGGTGGAATTGAGCAAAAATATATCACATCTGCTATTCAACTCGGAGTTATTGGTTTTATTAAAAATACTTCTTCAAAGAAGTTTATAACACAATATCTAATTAAGGCATATGAGAAGCTTAAAGGAGTTCCACCCCAGAGAAAGTTTGCAAGAGTTTCACTTGACCCGAATAATCCTAATGATAAGATTGGAGTAAAATTTAGATCACCTGTGAATTTACAATTGATTATAGGAGTTATAAAGGACATAAGTTATGGTGGGATAGCCCTTGAACTTGTGGGTACATTTCCTGAGGATTCTATCGCTGTTGGGATGGAGATTAAGGGTGTACAGTTTATGATTGAAGGAAAGGATATAGATGTGGACGCTGTTGTTATGGCATATCAAAAAAATTTCTGTGCCTTTCGTTTTATAAATATGTCCAACGATGTTCAGGAAACTCTTGCTCACTTTATATTTCAGAGGCTTTCGGGTATCTGACACTTATGAGGAAACAGATAGATTTTCCGAGAAAGCTAAATTTTATTTCCAATGTTCAGATTGAAAATCTTGTTAAATCAGCTCTTTATGAAGATTTGGGTGAAATAGGAGATATTACTACTTCTTCTTTGTTGAGGAGGGAGGAGAGAGCGGGCAGGGCTTATGTAATTGCCAAAGAAAATGGTATAGTGTGTGGTGTTGAGTTTTTTAAGAAGGCTTTTGAACTTGTTGACATAGAAACAGAAGTAGAGATAATAAAAAAAGATGGCGATTTTGTTAGAAAAAGTGACTTAATAGCAAAAGTTGAAGGTTATTCTTATAGTTTGCTTATAAGTGAAAGAGTTGCATTAAATTTTTTAGGTTTTTTATCTGGAATTTCGACAAAGGTTAACTCTTATGTCCAGAGCATAAGTTTTTCACAAACAAAGCTCATTGATACAAGAAAGACATTGCCTGGATTGAGATTGCCAGAGAAGTATGCTGTGGCGACTGGAGGTGGATATAATCACAGACTTGGTTTATTTGACATGATTTTGATAAAGGAGAATCACATCAAGGCGATTGGAAATATAACTGAAGCTGTAAAAAGGGCAAAATTCTTTAGGCCTGAAATGCTTGTAGAGGTGGAAATTGAGTCACTTGATCAGGTTGAAGAGGTTTTAAAAACAGAGGCTGAAATCGTTATGCTTGACAATATGAGTGATGAAGATGTTATGAGGGCTTTTGATAGAATAAAACCTTATAAATATGTGGAAGTTTCAGGAAATGTTGATTCTGAAAGGTTAATTAAACTTGCAAGGATTGGTGTTGATTTTGTTTCAATGGGTGAATTAACTCACACAGTAAAACCTCTTGATGTTTCTATGTTGATTGAAGGTTAGCGTTATTGAATTTATTTCAGAATGTCAGCTTCAGTTATAAAGTTGTGTTTTACCAGAAATTATCTTTTGCAACCTATCTGCTTTAGACTTCTTGCCAGTAAGTAGGTTAAAACTATTTGCCACCTTTCTTTTGAATGACCAAAAGAAAGGTGGCACCAAAGAAAAGTCACATTTTTCACGGGCAAAGTAGTTT
>FWPU01013464.1_pt1 | contig 10293 bp, 11 predicted proteins | sample 2228361 | NCBI WGS metagenome assembly FWPU01 (sample SAMEA103939777, study PRJEB20133) | metagenome | reverse complement strand
GGAAAAATTGAAAGATTTATCCAAAAATTTGATTAAATATAAAATAATTTATGACCCCAGTTGTAATAAAAATATGATAAAATCTGAAAGTTCCAATTATGAAAAAGTTGCTTATCTTTATGTTCCATTTTCCTTTTTATTTAAAGTTGCAAGGATAGGGGCTCTCAAATTAGCATTTTTCAGTTAGCATTACTCAAAGGATGTCCTGGATAATTAAATAAAAGGATTATATTATATGCTTTTTTCATAAACCAACTCCTCTTTTTTTATAAAATTTTATAGTTTTTTGCCTTAAAAGAGGCAAATATGTTTATCAAAATTTTGCATTTTTTTATAATCTATCATTTGGGATTTTTCTTAAAATATTATATGCAAAATCCTTTATTTTATGTTTGTTTTTCATTATTCTATGGAAAATTGACTTTAAGGAATATGTCTGCTTTCTTGCCCATCTCCAGCCCTCATACAATTTTTCAGGGCTCATTTTCTTTGGAATAAAAACCACATTGTTGTGATCATATTTTGACCAGTCCTTTGTTAAAATCCTGCCTTCTTTTTTAAATTTTTCATAAATTTCAGAACCAGGATAGGGGGTTAATATGTTGTAAGTGGCAGATGAAAGAGCAGTCTTTTCTACAAATTTTACTGTTTTTTCAAAAACACTTTCATCATCTTCATCAAAGCCAAATACAAAAGAACCTTCTACAAGTATTCCTTCCTCTTGAAGTATTTTTAATGATTCTTCAATATTTTTAATCTTTTCATTTTTTAAAAAATTTATTTTACCATTTCCAGGAGCCATTTCTATGCCTACAAATAACCCAAGACAACCTGACTCCCTTAAAAGTTTTACAAATTCTCTATCTTCTGAAAACCTCAATGTTGCTTGAGAGACCCATTTCTTTTTCCTCGTCTTTAGTTCAATTAATAACTTTTTTGAATAGTTTTGATTTGCAAAGAGGTCATCATCTAAAAAAACGAGGAGTTTTCCTTCAAGTTCATCTATTTCTTTCAAAATCAGTTCAATTGGTTTTTGTCTAAATTTATTTCCAAAAAAGGGTGTAACAGTGCAAAAATTGCAACCGAAGGGACATCCCCTTGTGGTTTGAATTACTTGTTTTGTGAGGTATCTTTTCCCATCAAGGATTTTTCTTGAAGGCATTGGTACTTTCAAATCAATACCCTCTGGCAATGGAGCTTTATAAATTTTTTTTAATTTCTCAGATTCAAAGTCCTTTACGACTTCTGCAAAGATTGGTTCTGCTTCTCCAACCACAACTGAAGAACAATATTCAATTGATTCTTCTGGAAGGACAGAAGGGTGCATTCCACCCATTATCACTTTTATTCCTTTTTCTTTAAAAATAGTTGCAATTTCATAAGCCCTTTTGGCTTGATGTGTCATAGCAGTAATGCAAACTAAATCATAGGACTTTTTAAAATCAAAGGGCTTGTGAACCTCATCCCAAAATTCAATTTCATATTTTTCTGGAAAAAGAGAAGCAATTTGCATTAAAGAAAGGGGGGGTATCTGGAAATATTTTTCAATTCCCATTTCTTGAGAGACGGGGTTTAGGAGCAATACTTTTGGCACAACATAAAATTTTAACCTAAAAATTGATTTTATGCTAAAATTTTTTTGTGAAAAAGTTGGTAATCTTTGATTTAGATGGAACTATTGTGGATTCCTATGAAGGAATTAAAGAAGCCTTAAATTATTCCATAAGAAAATTTGGGAAAAGGCCTTGGAGTTTGAATGAAGTGAAAAAAAGGGTTGGGAGGGGACTTGAAATATTAATAGAAGAAGCAATTGGAAAAGAGCATATAGAAGAAGGGGTTAAGTTTTTTAGAGAAAAATATTCAAAGATATTTTTAAAAAGGACAAGGATTTTTCCTGAGGTTAAAGAGACATTGGATTTTTTGACGGGAAAAAAAGTTATCCTTGCAATTGCAAGTAATAAGCCCTCTGACTTTACAAGAAAGATCCTTGAAAATTTTGGAATATCAAACCACTTTTCTTTAATCCTTGGTCCCTTTGAAGTTGAAAAGCTGAAACCGCACCCTGAAATGCTTTTGAAAATATTAAATCAGTTACAAATTGATAAAAAAGATGCCTTATATGTTGGAGATATGCTCTTAGATGCAGAGACAGCAAAAAAGGCAGGAATTGATTGTATATTAATTTCAACGGGTGGAAATACAATTGAAGAACTTAAAAAAACAGGTTTTCCAGTCATTAATAATTTAAAAAAATTAATTGATATAGGAGGTTTTTATGATTTATAAACCCTCAGAAAAAGAAGAAGAATATTTTAAGAAACAGGAAATTGAAAGATTAAGGAAGTTACAAGAAGAAAAGAAAAAGTTGTTAAAGGAAGAAGAGAGAAAAAAATTAAAAGAATTACATTATATGAAATGTCCAAAATGTGGAATGGATTTGCAAGAAATTGAATATAAGGACATTAAAATAGATAAATGTTTTTCTTGTGAAGGTATATTTTTAGATAAAGGCGAATTGGAACAAGTAATTAGAAAAGAAGGTGAGGGGATCTTGAAGAAAATTTCAAAGATTTTTTCTTAAATGGAAAGAGTTGGGGTTTTGTTTGGTGGACCTTCTGTCGAACATGAGGTTTCCTGTGTCTCTGCAAAAGGTGTAATTGAAAATATTGATAAGAAATTGTTTAATCCAATTCCCTTATACCAAGATAAGATGGGGAAATGGTATCCCCCTTCCTATTCTTTAAAGATTTTAGAAAATAAGAAAGCCAAAGGAAGACCTTTAAGTTTCGAATATTTGATAAAGAAATATAAGATTAAACTTGTCTTCCCTTTAATCCATGGGACTTTTGGGGAAGATGGGACACTTCAGGGCTGGTTGGAAGCACTTAAAATCAAATATGTAGGTTGTGGAGTTAAGGCATCTGCCATTGGTATGGATAAGGAAATTTGCAAAAAAATATGGGAAAGGGATAGATTGCCTGTGGTACCATATTTTACTGTTTATAGGGAAAATTCCAAAGAAAATTTAAGGGAAATTAAAAATAAATTAAATTATCCTCTTTTTGTAAAACCAGCTGATTCTGGCTCCTCCGTAGGTATATCAAAAGTAAAAGATCAAAAAGATTTAGAAGAGGCAATAACTTTTGCTCTTAAAATTTCCAGAAAAATCTTGATCGAAAAAGCAATAAAGGGAAGAGAAATTGAGGTCTCAATCTTGGGTAGATACGATCCTGAATATATTTCTCCACCTGGAGAAATTGTTCCATCAAAGGAATTTTATGATTATGAAGATAAATATAAATTAAATAAAGCAGGGCTTTTGGTTCCAGCACCATTGGATAATAACTTGGTTTTAAAGTTCAAGGAACTGGCAAAAAAAGCCTTCCAATCAATAGATGGTTATGGAATGGCAAGGGTTGATTTTTTTCTGGAAGATAATAAAAAAATATATATAAATGAAATAAATACAATACCTGGTTTTACACCCATTTCTATGTATCCAAAACTCCTTGGGTTGTGCAATTTATCATACACTGATGTCATTACAATTTTATTAAAACTTGCAAAGGATCATTAGTTTTTTGATAAAGAAGATATATGAAAAACTAAAATAGATGCTTGTCCTTTTAGGAAAAACAGAAGGTATTTGGAGAAATTTAAGGCTTAGATAAACGATTAGAAAAGAAATCCTTGGGAAAAATTTAATAAAAATTTTATGTTATAATGATTTTGTGAAATTTATATTTTTAATAGGTTTATTATTATTTATTTTTGCATATTCTTATGCAGGAATAATCACATATGGTGGATCCTATCAAGCAATTGATTGGCAAAATGTATGCAATCAAACATTAACTTCGCCATCTTCATTTCCTCCTTATGATGATTGGCAATCAATATTGCTTTGTGGAAATCAAATTTGCCATCCCTTAAGCATAACTAATTATAGCAGATTTATTTTACAGGGATACATAACAATAAAAGAAGCAAGCCATTCTAACACATTGATCTTTTTGCTTTTTAAAATAACAAAAATTTCTACTGGACAGAATTACTATTATGGACAGATAGTAAAAAAAATATATTTTACAAATCAATTAGATGGCTATTCATTTGTACAATAACTCCAGATATGTTTGAACCAGCAGAATATTATTTTGATATAGTTTCTTATGTATGGAACGCCTTTTATATTAAATAAATTTAGATTTTCCATAAAAAATCTTTCAACAGGGCATACTTTTTACCTTCCTTCTATTTCTTTAGATGGAATTGAAGGATACCAAAAGCAAACACCTTCTAATGTTCTACCTACGGGTTTTATGGATATATTCCATTTTTCAGATATTTATACAAATCTACCAGCAGGTGATTGGCAAATCTCAATTGAAGGGAAAAATTTGAGCGGTTCAGTTACCGTAGTTGATCCAACAGAATTAAATGGCTTTGCTTTTCCTTCCTCATTCGAATCAAGAAGAAAAGCAAATGTGTCTCCCCTTGATTTTAATAATTCTGGAGAACTTAATTTTTGTTTTACAACAAACCCTGAATTTATGCATTTTACAAAACATCTTAGTCAAAGTTATTTTTCAGTAACTGCAAACAAATTTTGCAATCTCCAATTAAATAATTACTTAAATATATCAAATGGCAATTCATAGGATTATTTTTTAAATGATTTTGCAAGAACAAACGAAAGAATATTAAGCTACATTTGTTTACCACAAATGGACCCATATTGCACAACTTTGCCGCCTGTTCCTGATGGAAAATATGCCTCAGGAGTTCCCATGAAAGCAACTTAGCTTTCTTCATATGAAATTAGTATTTCTTGGGATATTTCCAAATGCAAAGCTTGCGATTATATACTATATTATGGTGATTTGCAAAAAGTTAATAATTATATTTATTCAGGAGCTATTTGCAGTTTGGGAAACACAGGAGAACAAATTATTACTTTACCATCAAATTTGAATAATGTTTTTTGGTTTATTGCTCCAAGAAATTGCTGTTCTAACTGACTAACAGATGGAGCCCATGGTTTCAATAGCAAGGGGAAAAGAGTTCCCCCATTGCCAATTACACAAAACTATTGTAATATAAAAGGTCATATATGGAATGGGGTTTGTCAATGAATTTGGATGATATAAAGAATATTTACATTGGGGTTATGGAGAAAAAAATAAAGGAAACTTATAAATTTGACAATAATTTGCTTAAAGAAAGATCAAAGTTTATTTTAGGAAGATTTGAGGAAGGTATAGGGATCTCATCATATATAATAAAAATGGAGGGAAAAAATAAAAAGAAAGGGATAAGTATATTAGATGCTGGGTGTGGTTCTGGTGGAGTAATGTTACCATTGGCTTATGAAAAAAGTTTTGATGTCTATGGCATTGAAATATTCTTTCATAAGGAAATAATAGAATTAAAGGAGAAAACTAATTTAAATTTTTCATTTTAATCTTGGAGACATAAGAAATCTTCCTTATCCAGATAGTTTTTTTGACTGGGTATTATTTTTGGATACTATTGAACATATTAAAAACCCAAAAGTTGCCTGCCAAGAAATTCATAGGGTACTAAAAAAAGATGGATATTGTATGATAACAACACCCGCAAGGTTTAAATATATATTTAAAAAAGACCCCCACTTTGGCGGGCTTTTATTATTTCTAAAAAATTGTTCAAAAATTTATTGTAAAAAAATATTTAAAATTAAGGACTATGATGTAGAAAAAATTTTTTTCCACCTTTTTCAATTTTGAAACTTTTCCCAAAACCAAAGAGTATTTACTTTCTTTATAATGAAGTAAGCCCACCTGAATCCAATTTAAGGATTATTTATAATAAAACTTTAAGAAAATGTCTCTTTGATCGGCTTTTAATAAAAAAAGGAACTTGAAAAATTCAAGGTTTCCGTTTCCCGTGTCCGTTGCTTGTTAAGGCAATTCACGAATTGCCCAAATTTATTTTTTGTCCTCTTGGTACTTTATTTTCTGTCTGCTTGCAGTTGCAAGCACAGACAGGTATTTCGCACCTTGTATTTTTCTTTTTCATTGAAGTGAAAAGAAACTGAATGTTTATTGCATTTGTCTTTTTTCTTTCCCCTCCAAAAGAAAAATGTTTTGCACTATCATCGCTTTAAAAGGATGAAAAATTTAAGAGTTGGTATTTCAAAAAAATAAAATTGCTTATGGTAACAACTTCATAAAAACAATCCATCAATCAAATAAATGGCGTTGAAAGTCCTAAGGCTATCTGCTGTGTCAGACATCGCTGTCTAACATCCTCCCAGTTAGTCCAATGTGACTGCGGTGTATCCAGTTCATCTTCTTTGCATCTTGCCCAATCCTTCAACGCTCTAAATCATTTGTTTTTTAAACCAAAATCAACGATATTAAATAACTGTAGGAGCAATTTACAAATTGCTTAGGGTGTGGGGGATGTAGCCTCAGATCTATAGCCTGCGAATTATTTAAATTAAATAATGTAGCCGCAGGTCTTTGGCCTGGATTGAAATCGTGAAAGGCAAAGGGTTTCGTTTTCCATATCCGTTTTTCATGAGATCCTCCCTTATTGTCATTATGAGGGCACGAAGGTGCCCCTGGTAATCGCCTTTAAGGGCGAAAAGTGGCCGTAGGCTGTTTCTTTTTTCATTATCTGTAGCGGCAATTTAAGAATTGCTTTTATTTCTGAATTTTGCAGCTTATGAAATAAAAAAATAGATGGAGGGGGCAGTCCCTATTTAAGCAGTAATGATTGAACAGAATTAAAAAATTTGCTAAACATTTTTATAGATGATCAAATAAAATATAATTTTATAAAAAGGAGGTATCTATGAAGGTATTAATTTGTGATAAGGTTTCCAAAGATGCAATTGAAAAGATGAAAAATACAGGGATAGAAGTCGATGATAAGGTATGTATTTCACCGGAAAAGCTTCTTTCCATAGTTGACAATTATGATTTGATTGTTGTAAAATCTGCCACAAAGGTAAAAAAAGATGTGATTGATGCTGCGAAAAATTTAAAACTTATTGTAAGGGGAGGAGTAGGGGTTGACAACATTGATCTCCAAGCAGCAAAGGAAAGGGGAATTGAAGTAAAAAATACCCCCAAAGCATCAACAGAATCAGTTGCAGAACTTGCCATTGGTTTGTTATTTGCACTTACGAGAAAAATTTCTCAGGCAGATAAAACAATGAAGGATGGAAAATGGGAAAAGAAAGCATTTGAAGGAATAGAAATTGGTGGCAAGACAATAAAAATAATTGGAATTGGCAGGATCGGGCAGTCAGTTGCAAAGAAAGCAAATGACCTTGGAATGAAAGTCCTTGCTTATGATTTGCTGATAAAAGATTCACCATTTTCATTTATAAAAATGGTTTCAAAAGAGGAATTATTAAAAAATTCAGATTTCATAACTCTTCACATTCCCTTTGACAAAGAAACAGGTCCGACCCTGGGAGAAAAAGAATTTGAAATTATAAAAGAAGATTCTTTCATTGTAAATGTTGCAAGAGGTGGGATTGTTGATGAAAAAGCACTGCTTTCAGCTTTAAACTCAGGGAAAGTATCAGGAGCTGCAATTGATGTTTTTGAAAAAGAACCAACAGATAATTTTGAACTTGCAAAACACCCAAAAACAATTTGCACTCCACACATTGGGGCTTCCACAAAAGAAGGACAGGGAAGAGTTGGGAATGAAGTTGCAGAAATAATAATAGATTATGCAAAAGAATGACTCTAAAAAAGATCCAGCTTTCTGATTTTTTAAAAAATTATAAAAAAAGGGGGAGGGAAATGGAGCTGGCTTTTTTCAAGCCAATAAACTTAAGTTACTGGCTAAAATTAGGTTTTTTAAGTTTTTTAAATCAGATACCCCTTTTTCTTTTTATTTTCTTTTTTAACTTCATAGTAATTCTTTCCAGATTTTTATAGTGGAATAAAATTCTTCCAATCCTGCCCTATCTTTTGATTTCATTTCCTTTTTTGTTCATTCTTTTTTTATTTTTTTTCACTATATTTATTTATCTTTCTGGATTTTCAAACTATTTTTACCTTGAATTTTTAATTGAAAAAAAGTGTTATTTAAATTCAATTGAAGAATATCATAAAAAATTAGCTAAAGATTATCTAATACTTGCTCTTTTTACATACATATTGTTCGCATTTTCCTTTTTACTTGGTTTTTTATTATTTTTGTTTTTGGAGAGTATTTTACAAAACTATACTTATTTTTATTCAAATTACTGTAAAAGATATTTATGTGCCCTTGTTTTATTTTAAAAAATTTAATATTCTGGAAAATATAAGCGAAAGCGTCAATATAATATCATCAAATTTCTTTATGTTTTTATTATTTTTATTAATTAAGACAAGGTTTTATTTTATTTTCTGGAGTTTTGGCAATGGATTTTTTAAGTTTTGGAACCCTGCTTTTAATATTTATAATCCCTGTGTTTGGTCAGACATTACTTCAACCTGTGATTTATTTTTTAAATATATTTGGCATAAATTTTTTTAAAGACATAGCAAAATTTGAAAATAGCTTGGTTAAAAATGGTTAAAGCAAAAATTGGAGAAAGAATAATTTGCAAAGATAAAATAAGAAATTTAAACAATTTTTTGAAGGAATTGAATTTAATACAGGAAGCGTGTATTGTTTTAAGGGAAGGAAATATAATTTCCCTTGATGAAAATTTAAAAGATGATGATGAAATTGAAACAATCACATTTGGCTGGGAAGATTTATGAAATGCCAGGTTTGCAGCAAAAAAGGAACAATAAATTTAAATCACCACAACTTAAAAATTTGTGAGGATTGTTTCGTTGAATTTTATAAAAAAAAGTTGAAAAGACAATCAAAAAATTTAAATTATTTGAAAAAAGAAAATTTGTTGCTTGTTGTTTCGGGTGGGAAAGATTCAATGGGTTTGCGGCATCTGCTATCAGAACTTGGTTATAATGTAGATGGCATTTATATCAATCTTGGAATTGAAGAGAATTCCCTTTTTTCAGAAAAAAAGTTGCAGAATTGTCAAAAATTTTAAAAAGGAAATTATTTTTAATAAACTTAAAAGAAAAAATGGGCTTTACACTTTCAGAAATATCAAAATTTTCAAAAAGAGCCCCCTGTTCCCTGTGCGGGCTAATTAAAAGATATTTTTTTAATCAGATTGTTTTAGAGGAAAATTACACGACAATTATTATCGGTCATAATTTAGATGACGAAGCAACCACCCTTTTAAAAAATGTTTTGAGATGGGATTTCCCATATCTTGGAAGGCAATCACCACTTCTGGAAAGAATGGATGGATTTGTAAAGAAAGTTAAACCATTAATATTTTGCTATGAAAAAGAAACATTATTATATGCAATAACTTCAAAGATTCCATTTATTCAAGAAAGTTGTCCATATTCAAAAAATTCAAAAAGCAAAAATTTGAAAATAGCATTTCATTTGCCTGAACACTCTTCACCTGGCATAAAATAAAATTTTATGAAATTGTTTTTAAAAAAGAGAGATTATTTTGTGCCACTGAGAGAGGAGGAATTAAAAAATTTAGTTAAAAAATGCGTTCTTTATGATTATCCTACGGACAGGGAAACATGTGCTCTCTGCACAATCCTTGAAAGGATAAAAAATGAAAATAGCACTGGTCAGTGATTCTCATGACAATTTATTTTTTATAAAAAAATTTTTAAGTGACTTAAAAAAAGAGATGTGGATTTAATAATTGATCTTGGGACATCATCTCTCCTTTTTCAGCAAGGGAATTCTTGAAAGCAGAAAAGAAAATATATTCAATTTTTGGAAACAATGATGGGGAAACAAAAGGACTTTCAAATTTACTTGATATAAGCCCTTTCCGAGAGAATTGAGAATTGATGGAAAAATTATAGTTCTATACCATGACCCAATCTTTGATGAAGATAAATTAAAAGATATTGATTTCTTATTTTATGGTCATACGCACAAGAAGTATTACTATAAAAAAGGAAAAACAACAATAATTAATCCCGGTGAACTATGTGGTTACCTCACAGCTCTTTCAACCTATGTGACTTTAGATCTTCAAAATCCAGTCCCACATTTTCATAATTTATAAAAATTTTTTTGCCTTTTAGGAGAAATGAAAAATGATTGAAAAAGGAAGCAGAAGCGCTGTAGGGGTTTAACCTCGTGTCAGCCCTTTTGATAATAACCGTTGTCCGTGTCCGTTTTCCGTGTCCGTAAAATTCTACCTTATTGTCATTACGCAGGCACAAAAGTGCATGTGGCAATCGC
>FWPU01006091.1_pt1 | contig 10294 bp, 10 predicted proteins | sample 2228361 | NCBI WGS metagenome assembly FWPU01 (sample SAMEA103939777, study PRJEB20133) | metagenome | reverse complement strand
GCTTAATATTGAAGATATGATGACCTTAAATTGCGCCATTTCTCAGTTTTAATTAACCCGAATAATATTATCATTGTTTTTCAGAGTAAATTAGTTTTGAGTTAGAAAATTAACTGGGTGTTTTAATGTAATTGATAAATTCGAGTACTTTTTCTTTAATTTCATCCCTTGCACGTCTGAAGTCATTCATAATATACTCTTCGCTTCCTGAAGTGCCAACAGGATCTTTTATAGGCCAGTGTAATCTATTAACTCCAGGAATGAATTTAGGGCAGAAAGTTTCTGCATAGCTGCACAAAGTAATCACATAATCCATTTTTAAAATTAAATCTACATCTATTTCTTTAGATTCCTGCTTTGATATATCTATGCCACTTTCTTTCATTACTGCTGCAGCTCTGTGGTGAACACCTGCTGCCATAATTCCGGCGCTATAAGCTTCGATAATGCCCTTACCATATTCCTTTGCAAATCCCTCAGCCATCTGGCTTCTACAGGAATTTGCCGTACAAATAAACATTACTTTTTTCATCTTGTTCCAGTGATAAGAATCATCTGTAACCGAGTTTTTTTGTAATTAATACCAGGATAAATGATACAACAAAAGCGCCGGAAAGTAGAAGGAATGAAATTAAAGTATTGCTCAATATCGTTGGATCGATGAGAAGAACCAGACCCAGACCGAGCATCATCAATCCTGAGATTAATTTAAGAATTCTTCCCTGCCATTCACTTAACTGTCTTTTGCCGAGAGTTATTGTAAAAATTACAACAATAAGAAATAAAGGAATTACGTAAATAACATTGTAAAGTAATAGATAAGCATAATATGTGAGATTGTCAAGATTATTTAAGGTTAATATTCTTGTAAAAACCATTGGAAATCCTGCAGTGCACAATAACTCATAGGAATTAGCAGCTATCGCAAGAGCAGTGGTGCCTATAATTATAGATATAAATGAACTTGATTTAATTAATTTTCTCATTCTATCAAAAAGACCCGGTTTAGCACTGTCTGGTATTGTCAGAGAAATACCTTTTTTGAAAATAAAAAAATCTTTAATATTAATGATTGCTATTAAAACAGCGATAATACCTGCGATTATTGTGATAATCTGAACCTGTCCCATGAAAAGGAAGAGATTTAGCCATGCAGCCATAAAAAGAAAATATATAAGACCTGAAAAGAACACAAAAATACCACCTGTAATGAACATTTTTTGACGGGACCTTGCGTGTATAAGAAGTCCTAAAAGTGAAAAAAGTACAAAGAATGCGCATGGATTAAAGCTATCTAAACCAGCAATTACAATTGTAATAACAGGTAAAGAAAGTTTAGAGGCATCGACCCTGCCTACCCACGGAATGTCAACGTTTCTACTTCTTTCAGTACATTCAACCTCTCTGGTAGTTTCTCCTGTAATCTGTGTTTGTACTATGTTTTCTATTGGTATTTTACCTGAAGCTATAAGTCCTGGATCCGTACACAGAATATCTGAACACTCCTGAATGGCTTTCTCAATATCATATTCTTTATCTTTCGAAAAACCTATGAATGAATATGTTCCAATAAATGTAACAGGTACACCTGAAGCTTTTAATTTATAGGCTTCGGCAATTTTCTTTAGAAAATCTGCATTTTCTCTGTTATACCAGACTTCAAAGGCTTTAATTTCAAGGTTATATTTTTCTTTCATTTTTGAAAGAAAAATGTTTTCTTCTTTGCAATGAGGGCACCCATCACCCCAGAAAAAATAAATGATTACCCTGTTCTTTTTTGATGCAGAAATATTTTCCGGTACAGAAACTATAGAATCCCTTTTCTTTTCAGTTGATTTATTTTGCCTGTCAATATTTGTTCCTGCTGCAGGTGTCTGAATAATATTTTCATTTTCAAGGCATTCCTTTGATTTTTCTACATCTGGTGAACAAACTCCCTCATCAGATGTGGTTATAAAAGCATAAGAATATGAGTTGAAAAAAAATATCAACAGGAAAAGAATAAGTAGATATTGCATAAATTTAGAATTTCTTTATTATTTTAGGAGCAGGAACAGGCATCAACTCCTGATAAGAAGAAACCTGTTTCATCTGAATAATCTATGGTTACATCTGGAAACCAGAGTATTGCTTCATTTTGTAAAAAAACTTTCAACCCATCTCTTTCAAGAGTAACATCTCCCTCTAAAGCGTCTTTGACTATGTCCATAGTCAAAGATGGCCTTCAACCACCCGGCACAGCTAAAATTCTTATACCATGACCAACAAGCTTTTGCTCGTTTATAAAATCTTTAAATTTCTTTACAGCAGAATCAGATACATTTAACATCATAGTCTCCTGAATTTTTTAAAATTGCCTGTTTAAATATTATGTCTATTTATAAGTTCAGAAGTCAACATAATATAAGAGAAATTTAAAATGAAAGTGATAAGAATTTGTTTAAGCAAATAAAGATAATATTTGACTTTGATGATGTATTATTGATAAATTAAGCTTAAGCTTTATTATTTTGAGTACAATAATCTGGTATTATTATTGCTTTTATGAGATCGAATATGAAATTACGATATGTTTTTATCTTAACATTACTATTTCTATTCATATGTTATCAAAATCTAAATGCAACTGTTGGCGGAGATTGTGATGCATGTCATAACCTTTATCAAGGAATGATGGAAAAAACTTATACAAAAAAAGCATTTCAGTATGTTGTGAGAAATGAATTCTGTGTGAACTGCCATTCGAATGTCACGAGCGATACTATTAAAAATCTCGGAGGGAATAGAGTTCCGGTAGTACATAATACAGTACCACCTATAAATTCACTTGCAGGAGGGAATTTCTACTATGTTGGCAAAGATTTCGGGGACAGAAAGGGACATAATGTTTATGGAATTGCATCAAGTGATATGAAATTTAAAAATGAACCACCGGGTTATAGTAGAGGAAATGACCCTTCATCAACAGGGTATAATCATAAAGAAAATCTTATGTGTGCTGGTTCAAACGGATGTCACGGAGATAGAAATATTGAAGACCCATTTGAAGCTATTTATGGTACCCATCATGCGATTGACAGGCCAGTTGATGGAAGCACAATTGCAAAAAGCTATAGATTCTTAAAGATTACATCCAGTACAAAAGGTGTAACAGGTTTTGAAGACAAAGACTGGAATCAGAAAGCAAATTCTAATAAACATAATGAATATACCAGATCTATTGATATGATCTGTATTTCCTGTCATGGTTCTTTCCATGATATTGAAAATAAAAAAGGAGGCTGGTTCAGACATCCGGTTGGTGTTCCATTACCCTTCAAGAAGGGTTATGAAGATTATAAAATATATAATGTTAATGCACCAGTTGCACGAGAAACTTTAAGTAATACTTCAAATTCTGAAATCAATACAGGAAAAGATACTGTAATGTGTCTTTCATGTCATCTTGCACATGCAGGACCTTATGATTGTTCATTAAGATGGGATTATGAAAATCTTTTTGCAAGCGAAAACGAAAAAAATGGATGTTTAATATGCCATACAGGGAAATAAAATGTTTACACGGTTGACACAGTTTACACAGTTTGCACGGTTTACACAGTTTACACAGTTTGCACGGTTTACACGGTTTGCATGGGGAAAAATTGTTAGTAAATTTTTACAACCATGTAAACTAAGTAAACCATGTAAACTGTGTAAACCGTGTAAACTAGGTGAACATTTTATTTTGCTGTTTGCTGTTTTCTCTCTAATCTTTGCTTCTGATGTTGATGCTCGTGTTAAAGGAAGATGCAGGGACTGTCATTCGATGCATTACAGTAAAGAGGGAACAGAAGTTACCTATGCATATCAAAAAGGACCTTTTCCTTCAATGACAGTAGGTGGCTGTATTGGCTGTCATGGTCAGAGTCCATCTGGAACTGAAAATATTATCATAAAAGGAAAAATGAGAGTTCCACAGGTAATTCATCATATGGAAGGTGGCGATCTCGCAGGTGGAAATTATTACTATGTTTCTGATCCATTTAATCCTGATTACTCAAAAGGACATAATGTGAGAGGATTATCTATAATAGAAAATCCTCCTATGAATACTCCACCAGGTTTTCTTAAGAGCGTGAATATTCCAGGTGGAACAGGTCCATCTAACTGGCCTTCTTTTAAACAGCTAACATGTTCAGGAACATATGGATGCCATGGAAACAGAACCATTGAAGATGAATTTGTTGCTATGCATGGAGCTCACCATGAAGATGATAGCATTATTGACGGCACAACAGTGGGTAAAAGTTACAGATTTCTTTATGGAATTGTTGGAAAAGAGCATAAGGACTGGGAATATCTTGCGACAGAAAATAACCACAATGGCTATAAAGGAGATCAGACACATGATGCAATGAACACAATAAGTTATCTATGTGGTGAATGTCACGGGAAATTTCATCCAAATATAAATCTCGGAGGAAGTAAGGAAGTAGGTCATGCATATAATTCTTTATGGAAAAGACACCCATCTGATATATCTTTCAGTGGTGTTCATGGTGGTTATGCTGGTTCAGAATATCAGGGATATGTTACCTACAGCCTTGATTCTCCAGTAGCTTATCAGAATCCCACCGGTACTGAAAATACAGTAGATAGTGACAGCATTATTATGTGTCTTTCATGCCATAGGGCTCATGCAAGCCCGTATCCTGATATTTTGAGATGGGACTATTCAGAAGCTCAAGCAGGAAATAAAGACAAAAAAGGCTGCCTCCTCTGTCATACAAAAAAGTAAACCTGAATAATGAAGGTATCGCCCAAAAATTTATTTAACTAAATCAGATTCTCATTTTTCGTCTCATTCTCATTATCATTCTCAAAAATGAGAATTAATCTATAAAAAACAATTAAGCAATAGATATAATTATCTTGACAAAGACCATGCCAGAAATATTATATTTAACTATAAGCTAATGTTTAAATATATTTTAAAACTAACTAAAGTGGTTTACACAGTTTACACGGTTTGCACAGTTTACACAGTTTGCACGGTTTACATGGTTTACATGGTTAGAAAGGATTGAAAGGTTGAAAAAGTTTAAGACGTTTAGTTATGAGAAAATAAGGGCAATATTTATAGAGCAAGTGATAATTAGCACAAGATAAATTTTTATGACGATAAAAGCTGGCAAGCTTTTAGCATAATATAAAAAAGGAAGGAGGTGAAAAAATGAGAAAGATTTTATTGGTAGGTTTAATTACAATGCTTTCCCTTGTTCTTATTTCAAGCTTTGCATACGCAAAGGTCACAGGTAGATGCGACAAATGCCACACAATGCATAACAGCCAGAACAATGCACCTATGGCAAAAACTGATTCAGGAGGTAACTCTACAACACCTTTTGGTCATCTTACAAGAGCTTCATGTACGGGTTGTCATGCCGGGTTAATTACAGACTCAGGAGCTCCAAATATTTTTGGTACAACTTATGGTTCAGGTGGAAATACTACAGCAGGTGGAACATTTGCAGCTTCAATAGTTGATTCAGCAGCAGGTGACTATCACAAAGTTCATAATGTTAGAGATATTACATGGACAAAAGAAGAGGTTGAATTATTAAATGCTACTCCTGGTGCTGAAAGTGGTGGATATACAGAGCCTGCTGGAGCAAATCAATTGACCTGTGCTGGTACACTTGGCTGTCATGGAGATCATACACAGACTGGAAGTGATGCTGGAATTAGAGGTTTCCATCATGGCTGGAAAGAAGGATACCGTTATTTACAATTCTATGATGGTGCAGCATCAACTGCAATTAAAGGAAAAGGTTCAAGCAACTGGGAACTTGGTGGTGCAACCGCAACTAATCACAATGTCTATTATGCAACTTCTGGAATAAATGATACTGCAAGAGATTCTATCAGTGCATTGTGTTCATTATGTCATGGAGATTTTCATGGTGATACTGATGTTCATAATGGAAGCACATGGATAAGACATCCTACCGAAAACCTGCTCTCTGCTGCAACAGGATGGAATATGGCGAGTGTTACTGTTGACTATGAGAACAACCCGTTCGGTTTTAATGGTGCGGAATATACTTCTGCATCAACTGCTTCTGCTTATACAACAACTGGTGCGAGGGTTACATGTGTATCCTGCCACAGAGCACATGGAACACCATACAATGATATTTTGAGATGGGATTATGCAACAATGTCTGCTGGTGGAGGTGGAACAACTGGTTGCCTCGGATGTCATCACTTGCAGAGGTAAGGGACGGGATAGTAAATTTCGAAAATGGGTCAGTTGATTGCTGGCCCATTTTTATAACACAGTTTACACAGTTTACATGGTTTGCACAGTTTACACGGTTAACACAGTTAACACAGTTTAAACGGTTTAAACGTTACAAACACTTTAACCATGCAAACCATGCAAACTTGGTAAACAGTGTAAACCAGGCAAACAGTGTAAACAGTGTAAACCAGGCAAACAGTGTAAACAGTGTAAACCGTGTAAATTTAAGAGGTAGTTTTAATTATGAGCAAGAGTTTAAACATAAAAGTGATTTTAAAAATTCTGGTACTCCAGTTAATAATTATGGTTAATTCTGCATATGCAAACCCATCTGTGAATTACCTTGATTATATAAGTACAGATGAAGAGGATATGAGGATACGTTATCCTTCTTTTGTTTATTCTGAACCGGTAAAGAATGAGATATACGTTATTGATGCAATGGGAAGGATAATTATATATACATCAGATTTATTTCCAGTTATAACTCTTGATAAAAGAAATGATATAGATGCTCCACAGGCACTTACAGTGGATTCAGCAGGTTATATGTATGTTGTTCAGGGACAAGACAAAGAACATAAAAAATGCAGAATATCTGTTTATAATCCATGTCTGATATGGCAGAAGGATATATATGTTGAAGGATTTAAGGATTGTGATAAGTTTATGCCATACAGAATCGCTTCTGATAAAAAAGGTAATCTTTATATAGCTGGCATCAGTTATCCCGGAATTATTGTAACTGATAGCAATGGCAGGTATATTGAGATGATTTCTCCTGAGGAAAATGGTCAGAAGGTAAAAACAATTGATGTGAAAATAGACAATGAAGGAAAAATTTATATCTTGAGCGAAGAAGAAAGCCGTGTTTATGTTTATGATGAACACAGGAATTTTCTTTTTAAGTTTGGTGAAAAAGGTGGTGGCTCAGGAAAATTAAGCAGACCTGTTTCTGTTGCGATTGATGATAAAAAAGGTCTGATTTACATAGATGACTATATGAGGCATACGATTTCAATATATGACAAAACAGGGAAATACCTGACAGAATTCGGAGGTCTCGGCTGGGGAGAAGGATGGTTTCAACATCCGAGAGACATCGCTGTTGATACATCAGGCAGATTGCTTGTAGCTGATACTTTTAATGACAGGATACAGGTTTTTGAAGTGAAGAAATAAAGTTTACACAGTTAACACAGTTTACCTGGTTTTCTTGGTTTACACTGTTTACACGGTTTAAATGTAAAAAATTGCTGATGTCTTACAACTATGTAAACTGTGTAAACCAGGTAAACTGTGTTAACTGTGTAATAGTGTTTGTTAGGTTATGAAGATAGAAAAGTTTGAAGACTTAGAATGCTGGAAAGAAGCAAGGATATTAGTGAATATGGTTTACAAGGCTATTAATTCAAATGAAAAATTTAAGAGAGATTACAGGTTATGTAATCAGGTAACAGACGCAGCAGTATCTTCGATGTCAAACATTGCTGAAGGATTTTCTCGTCATTCAAATAGAGAATTTGTTCAATTTCTATTTATCTCAAAGGGTTCAACTGCAGAAGTTCAGAGTATTTTCTACCTTGCTCTTGATCTGGCTTATATAGGTGAAGACATTTTTAAAGAGGTATATTCACAGGCAGAAAAGGTTTCAAAGCTAAATTCAGGCCTGATAAACTATCTTTTAAAAAACCTTAAAAGAAGTAGTGTATGAAAGAGTATATACCCATCAACCGTATTAACCGTGTAAACCGTGTAAACTATGTAAACCGTGTAAACTATGTAAACCGTGCAAACTGTGTCCTTTTTTCTTTTCTTTTTGCTCTCTGTTTGATATTTGGTTGTGCTTCTGTTAAGGAACACATAACATCAGCAGGGGCATTAGATGGACAGGTAACAATTTATCTTAAAGGTGCTGAAAAGGTTTCAACTGATATTACTTTTGAGATTCAGTCAATACAAATAGTTTCTGAAAACAATGAAGTTAAGGAAATTTCATCAGAGCGATTAAAAATAAATTCTATTTCTTTATCAGACAGGCAAATATTATTGGGCGAACTTAATATTTCTGAAGGAAGATATAAAAAAGTTCAATTCAAGATAAAAGACGCAATTCTAAAAAAAGAAGGAAGAACAGCAAGTCTTTCGATTCCTTCTGAATGGTTATCGATAGATATAGACCTTGCTGTCATAAGAAATCAGAACTCTCCTCTGTTTATAACATGGAATTCAGATAATTCAATTAGAGATGGTTTCCAGTTTAATCCTGTGTTTTCATTGAAGACAAAGTCCCCTGAATTAAGCAATCTTCTTATATATGTAACAAACGAAGATTCCGGTAATATTTCTGTGATTAACAGGCAGACAGACGAGGTTGTCGCAAATATTATGGTGGGGGAAAAACCAAGAGGTGTAGCAGTAAGTCAGATAAGGGAAAAACCAAGGGTTTATGTTGTAAATTCCGCATCAAAAAGTATTTCTGTTATAAATCCAACAACACATAAAATTGAAACAGAAATACCTTTACGTTTTGGAAATTCACCTGAAAGTATAGCTGTTGCAAGAATATCTCCTGACAGGGAATTGCTTTTTATTGCCAATTATGGTTCTGATAATATATCTGTTGTTGACAGTGCAACTTATCAGGAAATCGACAAAATAAACACAGGTAGTAATCCTGTATATGTTGTTGCAGACCCTCCTTCAGAGACTTTACAGCAGACGAGATTCTTAAGTTTTGAGGACTTTAATTCACTCAGAAATTATCGGGAGAAATACTTCAATGTTTATGTGGCAAATAAAAATTCAAAAGATGTAACTGTGATTAAGATGGATATTAAAAAATTAAAGCCTGAGAAAGTCTTTTCATTTCCTGTTCAATGGTCTCCTGTTACTCTCACTGTTGATTATCAGCGCGGGAAAGTCTATGTTGGTAATTATAATTATGACAATCTTTCAGTTATTGACATAGTTCTTCTCGCAAAAGGATATGAAAGTGGAGTTGTCACCGAAATTGCAAATGTTGGAGCTAAAATAACAGGAATAATTCCTGATCCTGATATTGACAGATTTTACCTGCTGAAAGAGTATCCATCAGAAATCACAGTAATCAGGCCATTTTCAGAAGCATTCACTGTATCAAGAACAACATTGTCTCCTGTAATTGCCAACATCCGGGTCGGAGATTCACCAAAAGCATTAATTATGGACCCTGAAGCAAGAAAGATATATACAGTCAATAGAGCAGACGATTCTGTAAGTGTTATAGATAAAACAACTATGACAGAAGAAAAGGTGATACCAGTTGGTAAAAATCCATATGGTATAGCGATGTTTCCTTATTAAGAACGCAGCTAACACGGTTAACACGGTTTACATAGTTTACACGGTTTACATAGTTTGCACAGTTTAAACGGTTTACACAGTTTGCACGGTTTAAACGGTTGAAACGATATAAGGAAACAAAAAGGGGGTTGAGGGAATTGAATACTTAAAGGAGGAAGTTTCTTTAAGCATGAATTTGAAAAACGAAAACTTACACGGGTTAAATAGTTTACACGGTTTACATGGTTTACTCAGTTTAGTAAGTTGTAAAATATCACAAACGATTTTTATTAATTTGAACAGTGAAAACAGTGTAAACAAGTTAAACCATGTAAACAGTGTAAACTATGTTATATTTGCTTTCTTATTTTTGTTTATTTTTTGTTCAGAGGTTTTTGCAGAAGGGCCATCTGCATGGTTTAATTTTAATTATACAGATACCAGACAGTATGAAGATGGTTCAAGGACAGAATCTTCAAACAGTTTTTTACAGAATTACTATTTCAGACTTGATAAATCAGTTACTCCATTCATCTCTTACCAGTTATATTTAAGGTCAACATTAAATGATAGCCATTCAAAAGATAAAGAAGGAGACAGGACAAGTAATTATCTAAGGGCCATAGAGCCTGCTCTTGATATATTTTTACAGAATCCTTTATATCGTTTTGATTTAGGTACAAG
>FWPU01013461.1_pt1 | contig 10297 bp, 13 predicted proteins | sample 2228361 | NCBI WGS metagenome assembly FWPU01 (sample SAMEA103939777, study PRJEB20133) | metagenome | reverse complement strand
GACGCAACTACGGCGCCACCCATCTGGTGGTGGGGCGGGGACATGCCAGCCCGGCACTGGACTCCGAAGGCAAGCACTTTCATCCGCTGTACGTGGCGCAGGAACTGGTCCGCCGTCACGAGGCCGAGCTGGGGGTGAAGGCCGTGGCCTTCGGCGACATGGTCTACCTGCCCGATCAGGACCGCTACGAGGAACGCTCGCAGGTTCAGGAAGGGGTCCGGACCATCCCGTTCTCTTCGAAGCTGTTCAAGGAAGAGTATCTGGATCGCGGGCGGGAGATCCCGCTCTGGTTCGCCCGTCCCGAGGTGGCGCGGGTGCTGACCGAGGCTCACCCGCCCCGACACCGACAGGGCGTGTGCCTGTGGTTTACCGGCCTCAGCGGGGCCGGCAAGAGCACGATCGCCGAAATTCTCGCCACCCTGCTGGCGGAGCACGGGCGCCAGGTGACCGTCCTGGACGGCGATGTGGTCCGCACCCACCTCTCCAAGGGCCTGGGTTTCAGCAAGGAAGACCGGGACACCAACATCCGGCGCATCGGCTGGGTGGCCGCCGAGATCGCCCGCCACGGCGGTACGGTGATCTGTGCGGCCATCAGCCCTTATCGGGCCACCCGCAACGACGCCCGCAACATGGTGGGACCGGACAACTTCGTGGAGATTTTCGTAGATACGCCCCTGGAGGTTTGTGAGTCGCGGGACGTCAAAGGCATGTACGCGAAAGCCCGGCGCGGCGAGATCAAGGGGTTTACCGGCATCGACGATCCTTACGAAGCCCCCGAACATCCGGAACTGATCCTGGACACGGTGGTTCATACACCCGAGCAGAACGCCCGCCGCATCATCGAGTATCTGACGGAGCGGGGTTTCCTGCGCGCCGCCTCGCGGGGGGCGTCCGTGTGATTCGAGCGGTCCGCGTCATCCGCGTGATCCCCGCGATCCGAGTGATCCGTGTCGTCCGAGTGAACTGTGCTGCGCCGCCTCCACTGGAAAACCGACGAGCGCTTCGGCGAGATTCTCGCCGGTTCGGCCTATGCCCTGGCCGCCCGGGCGGGAACGACATTGTGCGGCCTGGCTCTCAACGTGGCGGTGGCCCGCTGGTACGGCGCGGAGATGCTGGGTGTCGTCGCCGTCCTCCATTCTTTTCTGCTGCTGGGAACGACGCTGACGCTGCTGGGCACCGGCACCTCCATGCTGCGGCTGCTGCCGGAACACGAGGCGAAATACTCCACCGCCTCGGCCCTGGGGGTCTATCGCCGGGCACTGGCGGTGGTGGTTTGCACGGGTCTGGCGCTGGGTCTGGCGCTGTGGTTGCTGGCCCAGCCGGTGGCAGTGGTCGTCTTCGGCAAACCGTACCTGGCCCAGTGGTTTGCGCTGGCCGCCGGGTTTGTGATCTTCGACTCGCTGATCTCACTCAGCACCGCCACCGTCCGGGGTCTGCGGCGGATCGGCTGGTATGCGCTGTTGCTGATGGCGCCGCCGGTGGTCGAGCTGGCGCTGCTGCTGCTGGGAAGAGCCTGGACCACGGACGCCGGCCTGCCGGTGTATGCCCTGCTGGGTTCGCTGCTGGTGGTGGGCCTGATGGGTCTGGGAGTGGTGGCCCTGGTTTTTCGTCGTCGCCTCAGACCCGGCGGACACGTGGAACCGCTTCCGGTCCGGGGGCTGCTGGCGGTTTCACTCCCCATGCTGGCCACCGCGGGCCTCAACATCGCCATGGGGCAGACGGCGGTGGTGATGCTGGGCGCTCTGCGCAGCGAGGAGGAGGTCGGGTACTACTCGGTGGCCGTACGGTTGGCGTCGGTGACCATTTTCATGCTGCTGGCCATCAACTCCATGGCCGGCCCCAAGTTTTCGGAGCTGTTTCACAGCGGGCGTCTGGAGGAGCTGTTCGATGTGGCACGCCGCTCCGCCCGGCTGGTGTTCTGGGTGACGGCACCGGTGCTGGGAATTCTGGTGCTGGGAGGACGCTGGATCCTCAGCGGTTTCTTCGGACCGGAGTTTGTGGCGGCCTACCCGGCGCTGGTCATGCTGGTGGTGGGGCAGTTCGTGAATGCCTCCACCGGCTCCACCGGGATGTTCATGAACATGACCGGGCTGGAGACACAGTTCCGCAACCTGGTGCTGGTGGTGTTTTCGGTCCACTTGGCCGGAAACCTGCTGCTGATCCCGGTCTGGGGCATCACCGGAGCGGCTGCCACCTCGATGGTGACCACCAGCGCCTTGAACCTGGCGACGCTGCTGTATATCCGGCGGCGTTACGGCCGGACAGTGGGGTACTTTCCTTCGTTCCGCCGCTCGGCGACGGCGGTGTGAACCGGAATCCTCCGCCCCCGGAATCCGTCGCGCCGAAGGGCGCGGTTCCGGGTTCTCCGGCGGGGAGACTCCCTCGCGAGGATATCTTTGAAGCTGTATACCTTCCGCAGCGGGGGACCGAATGGCAAACGAACTGGCGACTTTGGGCGCGCGCCTGCAGCCCGTATTCCGGGCCTTGGGCATCCGGAAGGCGATCGTCTTCGGGTCCCTGGCTCGAGGGGACGCTTCCCGTCGCAGTGACTTGGATCTGATTGTGCTGTGGGAGACCGACCGCCGGTTCCTGGACCGCTATGACCTATTGCTCGGGGCCATTGCCCGGGCGGTCCCCGAGCGCCCCGTGGACCTGCTGATCTACAAGCCGGAGGAGCTGCGGCTGATTTCACATCGACTTTTCATCGCGCGAGCCCTGGGAGAGGGTAAGGTGATCTATGAGTGTCAGCGGCAATCGTTATGAGGCTGAACGCTGGTTGCGGACAGCGGAGGAGGACCTGGCGGCGGTCCGGGCCCTGATTGAATCCCACGCCTTTGCCCAGGCTTGCTTCTACTGCCAACAGAGCGCGGATAAGGCGGTCAAGGCAATGTGGTGTCTGTGCGATGAGGATCCCTGGGGACACTCGGTGCAGAGGCTGATCATGGACTTCCCCGAGAAGGATCGATTGCCGGACGTCGGGCGCTGGATCGAGTGGGGGGCACTGCTTGACAAGTTCTACATCCCGACCCGCTATCCCAATGGACTTCCCGATTTGACCCCGGGCCAAGTCTACTGCGCCGACGACGCCCACCGCGGGCTAAAGGCCGCGGCGGAACTGGTGGCAGCCTGTCGGGAGTGGCTGGCGAGCCGTTGAAACGCCGGCGGTTGCGATCCCGTGGCTGACCGACTCCACAAACCGGGGGCCCTGACCGAGGCCGCCGAGGCATGCCTCCGGGCTCTGGCCCGCGCCGGGTTGGCGGACCGGATCAGCCTGGGTGGCGCGATGGCGCTGCTGCACTATGTCGACTACCGTTCAACGCGCGACCTGGACGCGTGGTGGGCTGACGACGTCTCAGCGGAGGAGCAGGGAGCGGTTATCCAAGTGGTGATGGAGGCGCTCCGTGGTTTCGGTTCGGTTTCCACCCGAAGATGGGGTGATGTGGTCAGCGTTGAACTGGAGCAGACCGGCCATCGACCCTTTTCTTTCCAGATTGCCCGGCGGTCCGCCCGGTTGGGATCCCCTGCTTCGGCCGGGTGGATCGAAGTGCCGGTCGACAGTCTGGACGACCTGATCGCCTCGAAGATGGTGGCGCTGGTGGAACGGGGTGCGCCGCGCGATTTTCGTGACATCTACGAGGTTTGCCGCCGCGGGCTGACCAATCCCGCGCGGTGCTGGGAACTTTGGCAGCGCAGGCAGAAACTGTCGGGAAGCGATCCGGATCGCGGCCGGGCCAAGCTGGCGGTCCTGACGCACCTCGAGCGGATCCGCCAGCATCGGAGACTGGAAACTATCCCGGACCTGGAGGCGCGCGGGGAGGCCGAACGGACCCGGCGGTGGTTTGCGGAGGAGTTCCTGCGGTGAACCGTCCCCGTCCCGCCTGGCTGGACGAGACCCTCTATCCTGACGAGGAGCCGCCGGAAGAGTTTGGTCTGGATGCCCGGGTCGATTTCCTGGCTCGGCTCTGCTCGGCATGGGATTTCGGCGTGTTGCCCAGGCCTGCGGCCGTGGACGAAATCCGAAAGCCGGAATGGCGGGAGGCGGTGGAGGCGTGCCGCCTGCTGACCTCGCCCGCCTACCATCTGGTACGGTCCTGGCACGGCCTGCCCGAGCTGCCTTACCTGGGGCAGCGTTTACCCTGGATCGACGGCGACCCGGAACTGGAGCACGTGTGAGCGGACGTGAGCCTGAAACCTTGTCTGGCCGGGATTCGGAACCGGTCGGTGGCGGCGGGCGGGAGGCTGCTGAGCGACGTCGGCGGCAGTACGTGACGGAAATGGAACGGGAGCTGGACTCCATCGTCCGGCAGCTCCAGTCCATCCCGGAGGTCCACAAGGTGGTGCTGTTCGGCTCCTGGGCTCGCGGCCGTCGGGACCTGGCAGCCGACTTGGACCTGATGGTGGTGATGGACACTGCGCAGGACTTCGTGGCCCGGTGCTCCGAGTTGGCGGGGCGGCTGCGGAGCGGCGCGCCCCTGGATTTGTTGGTCTACACTCCGGAGGAGATTGAGCGGTGCGCGCGGCGTCCGTTCTTTCGGGGCATCCTGGCGGAAGGGAAAATCCTGTATGCGCGCTGAGAGGCGGTTGAGGAAGGCCGGCGATGGCTTCGCCAAGCCGAACCGGACGGCCGCCGAGCAGGCCTATGGGTTGGCGGCTGAGGTCATCCGGGAGGTGGGCGCTCGGTTGCGGGAACGGGCGTGACCCGGGAACCGCAGGGGAACTGGGAAATTCGGGGATTCCACCGGTTTCTCCGAAGCCCCGAGGGGAGCGACGTCACATGCGAATGACGCGGTTGGCACGAGGGCTGTGGTTGACGGCGGCCGGCGCGCTGCTGGTCGGGTCGGCGGGCGGTTGTCAGCGGTCGGCTGTCGGGGCGGGGGAATCCGGGGTGCCGGCGGTGCAGGTGGCGGAGTCCCGAATCCGGGTGGAGATTGCGGCGGACCTGACGGTGGTTTCGGGATCACGGCCGATCCAGGTGACGGTGACGGCGGTCAACCCGACGGACGAGCGGGTGATCTGGGGACAGGGCAGCAGCTCCTGCCAGTTGGTGCTGTGGGTCGAGGTGGACGGCGCGGAGTACCGGGGCGATGCCGCCCGGATATGCACGGCGGACTACGGGGATCAGGGCCTGGAACCGGGTGGCGTGCGCAGGGAGGTGTTTTCGTGGGGGGGCGAGGTGGCGCGGGGAGGTTCCGTGGAGCGCCTCGAGCCCGGTCTTTACCGGCTTCGGGGCGGCGCGGGGCGGTTTCGCAGCGAGCCGCTGGAGGTGGAGGTCCGGGGGCGTTAGCGGTCCCGGTTCTACTGGTCCAGGCCTGCCGCTGCTCGTCCAAGCCCGGACCGTAGTCCGGGCGTCCCGCCCGGGACCGGGTCGGACCTGGTGCCGGCGTCGAGGGCCCCGGGGCCTGCCGCCGTCGATCCGGCAGGCTGTTTCCCCCCCGACGTCTCGGGAGGTGGCCGATGAATCGCTGGAAGGACTGGTACGATCAGGGCATCCGCGATCGGGAGCGGGCGCTGTTGGACATCCGGTTTCGGTATTTCGAATGGGCCTGTTTTACGCTCCAGCAGTCGGTCGAGAAGGTGGTCAAGGCGTTGGGGATGTCCCAGGGGGTGACGCTGTGGGGACATTCGCTGACCGAGATGCTGCATCTGTTGGAGGAACAGTTCGACATTCCCGAAGGGGTAAAAGAAGCTGCCAGGCGGCTGGACCTGTACTACATCCCGCCGCGCTATCCGAACGGCTTCGCGGCGGGGAAGCCGGCGGACTATTTTTCCGAGACCCAGGCCAAGGAGGCCTTGGATGCGGCGGATCAGATCATCGGGTTCTGTGAGGGCCATTTACCTCGATCTTGAAAGTCTGCTGCCGGTTCTGCGGGTGATCAGCCGGGAGGCTCTGGAGGTGTTTCCGGAACTGGTGGAGGTTCGTCTGATCGGTTCGCTGGCTTCCCGCACGCATACCGGCACCAGCGACATCGACCTGTTTCTGAGGCTGGATGCGGTGCCGGCGAATCCGCTGGAAGGGGTGAGACCCTACTACGATTTCTTTTCGAGCCGGCTGAATGCCGGCCTCGACATTTTTCTTGGAGGCCAGGAAGCGGATTCCCGGGCGGAGCAGCTTCTGTCCGGAAGTGTGCGGCTCGCTTGCCGGGCCGATCTCCCGCCCGAGCCTGGACTCTCGTCCAAGCCCGGACCGTAGCCGGGCGTCCTGCCCGGGAGGGTTTGCCAAGACTCGGCGAAAGGTGGTGCGGATCCTGTCCCGAGGTCGTCCGGATCGGGTTTTCTCGGTTCGTATGCTGGGGGCGACTGGGGACCGGGAAGCAATCTGGATTTGGTGATCCTGGGGTCTCGGATGGCGCTCCGTTCGACCGGCGGTCCGCCCGATGGGATACGGCGGGCCTTCCGGTTTCTGCCGATGAACTGGTTTGCAGCCTCAAAGAGTGGCGGGGCCTGCACCCGGACTCCCGCTTCTGCCGGACGCTGCACAGGGGGATGGTGTGGGTGGTCGAGATGGGGCGTGGCACGGAGAAGGGCAGGCACACCGATGACGAGGGGCGCCAAAGTCGACCCGGTGGCGCGGGAGCGTCGCCGGGAAGGTCCGGGTAAGGCTCGATGAACTCCCTTCCTCCCGGCAATTCTGACCTCCGCCTGCTGCTGGGGCGTCTGGGGGACGCCCTGGGGGATGAGACCGAACTGTGGGCGGCCTATCTGTTCGGCTCCCGGGCCCGGGGTGAGGCGGGCCCCGATTCCGACGTCGACGTCGCTGTCCTTTCCGCCCGCCCGGTCGGCCTTGAGCGGCTGGTTACGCTGGAAGGAAAGCTGGAGAGAGCGGTGGCCACACGGGTCCAGGTCGTCGACCTGCGCCGGGTGGTTCCCTGGATGGCTCTCGACGTCCTGCGGGGAGTCCGCTTCCTGGTGCGGGATCCGGCGTCGGTGGACGAATACGAGCTCTACCTGCTGCGGCGGGCGGGAGACCTGGCCCCCCTTGAACGCGAGCGGCGGGCGGTTCTCCTGGGGAGGAAGTCATCGTGACGCCGATTCAGGAGAAAGTCGTGGTGGCGAAAGCTGCGAAGGTCCGGGAGATGCTGGATGCGCTGGGGACGCTGCCGCTGGAGCGCCGGCAAGTCTTCCTGGCGGATCCGCGGATGGTGGCCGCCGGTGAATCGTTCCTCCGGCGGGCCTTGGAAGCTCTCCTGGATCTGGGCCGGCACATACTGGCCAAGGCGCATGACTGCCCGGTCGCCGAGTATGCCGAGATCGGCCGACGTCTGGGGGAGCTGGGGGTTCTTGATCCCGCGGCGGCCGGGCTGCTGGAACGCATGGGGCGCTATCGCAACCGGCTGACCCATTTCTATGACGAGGTCACACCGGACGAGCTCTACGACCTGCTCACGGAGCGCCGTGGAGATGTGGAAGCCGTGTTGGATGCTCTCCTGACTTGGGTGCGGGCGCACCCGGAGATGATGGACAGATCCCTGTAACCTGGCGGGGACGCAGTTTCAGCTTCCAGAACCGGGATCCCGGAATAGGGGAACCCGGGAGGCTGTTGTCGGCCGGCGCGCCCCGCACCTGAAACCGGATCGTGTCGCGTTTTCCGTTGCTGCTGTTTGCCGCCGCTTCGGTGGTTGCGGTTCTGTTGGGACCGCAGCTTGGCCGCTCCGTGCAGGTCAACTGCTGGTCGCTGCGGCTGGCCGAGGTGGTGTTGCAGGAGCCGCCGCCGCTGGCTGGGCTGGATCGCCTGGTCGGCGAGCTGCCGGACGGTTACTGGCGGGGTCGGGTGGCGCTGGCCCGGGCGGCGGTCCGGGCGGGGGCGTCGGAGCAGGCCCTGGGGTGGCTTGAACCGGTCCCGGAGGGCCATCCTTGGGTCTTCAAGGCCCGGGCCGAGGCCTTGGCGGGGATGGGCCGGTGGGGAGAGGCCTTCGCGGTATGGGCTGCAGCCGGCGACAAGCGGGCTCTGGGGCAGGCGGCCGTGGAGGCGTTTACCGAAGGCCGGGAAGCGGACGGGCTGGCGGCGCGGCGGAGCTGGTTCGAGCTGGATCCGGTGGCGGCCGCTTCACCCTTGGCGGAGGCGATCCTCCGGGTGGAGCGGGACCCGAAGCAGGCGGCGCAACTGCTGCATGAGGTGGCGAAACGTTACCCGGACGCTCCGGTCACGACGCGACAGAGCTGGTGGTATCAGGCGGGCAACTATTTCCGGGCGGCCAGGGAATGGGACCAGGCCGAGGCGGCCTATGCCGCCCTGGCGGCGATCACTTCCCAGGACTGGCGTCCCGGGGTGGGCCGGGCTTGGCTGCTCTACCAGCGGGACGGCGACGTGGAGGGGGCGCTCAGCCGGCTGATGGAGTCGCAGCGCCGGGCGCCGGAGAGCGGGGAGCCGTGGGTCGAGGGGGGGCTGCTGCTGTTCCGGGAGCGGCGTTTTGCCGAAGCCGCAGATTGGTTGACGGAAGCGGTGGTGCGGAATCCGGAGTCCCGCTGGTGGCATCTGTGGCGGGCCAATGCGGTCCGGGAGGCGGGAGACTTGGAGCAAGGGCGGCGCCTGCACGAGGAGGTAAGCCGCCGATTTCCGGATTTTCCGCAGGCGTACTACGAGCTGGCGTGGAGCTGTTATCGGCTGGAAGCTTACGATGAGGCTTTGGCGGCGATCGCCCGGGCCATTGAGCTGCAGGAGAGACCGAATGGGAACTTCTGGTGGCGGGCGGCGATGGTGGCGGAACGTGCCGGCCGGCGGGAGCTGGCGGCGCGGTACTGCGAGCGGGTCCTGGAGCTGGTTCCCGACCACCGGGCTGCCCGCGAGGCGTTGGCCCGCCTCACGGCGCCGGGGCGTTGAGTCGGTTGATTCGAATGCTCATCGGCCAGATTCCGCAGTGTATTGAGCGCCTTCTCCGCGCGCTTCCCGCTGCTGGGGAGCCGCGCCTGTAGCCGAGTTCGGCTTTTCTGGCCTGGGCGGTGGGGAAGCTTCGGTTGGGGGTTAAGCCGCGTAGCAACGACGCGGTCGGCGGGGAATTTTGGAACCCTGGGACGATAGAAGCCCGATCTTGAGGATCGCTTGAGAGGTTTGGAGCAGTTTCTGCTGACGGGCCCATTCGGCACAGTCGTGGTCCGAGTGCTTGGCCGGCCGGAGGGGCTGGGTTTCAGGCTGGCCTGGGAGGCGGCGGGGAGCTTGGCCCTGAAGGGTGCCGGCGCCGGGCTCGGCTTCCTTTCGACGGTGCTCCTTGCCCGCGTGCTGGGTGCCGAAGGGTTCGGCATCTATGCTTATGCTCTGTCACTGGTGACTCTCCTGGCGCTCCCGGCCCACGCCGGGCTGCCGAACCTCGTGCTGCGGGAGACGGCCAAGGGGTTGGCTCAGGAACGGCCCGACCTGGTGAAGGGTGCTTGGCGGTGGGCGGGGCGGGTGGTGGCGGTAGTGTCGCTCGTCGTGATGGCGGTCAGCGGACCGCTGTTCGTCGCTTGGCAGGGGGGCCTGGGGAGCCCGACCGGGCAGACCATGGCCTGGGCGTTGGCGCTGGTACCGCTGATGGCGCTGGGCAACCTGCGCGGAGCGGCGCTGCGGGGGTTGCAGCGTGTGGTGGTGGGCCAACTCCCGGAGTTCCTGCTGCATCCGGGGCTCTTCTTGGTTCTTGTAGGTGGAACTGCTCTTCTGTGGGCTGGGCCGTTGTCGCCTGCGGTGGCAATGATGCTGCAGGCGGTGGCATCGCTGTTTGCCTTTGCCGCCGGGGCCTGGCTGTTGCGGCGGCATACGCCGCCGGCCGTGCACCGGGCTCAGTCCTCTACGGATGTCGGCGGCTGGCTGGCCAGCAGCGTGGTCTTTGCTTTGGTGGCGGGCTTTGGTGTGGTCAACCATCAGGCCGGCACTGTGATTTTGGGAATGTTTGAGGCGCCGGATGCGGTGGGGCGCTTCCGGGTGGCGGTGCAGGTAGCGGCGCTGGCGTCGTTTGGGCTGCAAGCCATCAACACGGTGGTGGCACCAAGGTTTGCGGACTTCTGGACCCGGGGGGAGAAGGCCAGGCTGCAGCGGCTCGTGAGCCGCAGCGCGCAGGCAATATTGGCTTTCAATATTCTGGTGACCGTGGCCTTCGTGCTGGTGGGACGGCCGTTCCTCCGTCTCGTGTTCGGGCCGGAGTTTGACGGCTCTTACGTGCCTCTGCTCATCCTTCTCGTAGGGGAGATGGTGAACTCCGCCGCCGGCTCGGTGGGGTTCCTGCTCAACATGACCGGGCACGAGCGGGATACGGCTCAAGGAATGGCGATAGCGGGGGTGGCAAATGTCATACTGGCGGTAGGCCTGATTCCGTTATGGGGGACTGTT
>FWPU01013012.1_pt1 | contig 10298 bp, 5 predicted proteins | sample 2228361 | NCBI WGS metagenome assembly FWPU01 (sample SAMEA103939777, study PRJEB20133) | metagenome | reverse complement strand
GCGAACGGTCGTGGTGACGGGCCCGGTGTAGTCGGAGACGGACTCGTTGCAGGCGATGCCCGCGGTGTTCGTGAGCACCGTCCCGTCGGCGATCGGTACCGTCAGCGTGACAACCAGGTTGATCTGGCCGCTGCCATAGCCTGCCAGTGACCCAATCGTCCAGGTGACGGTCTCCCCGGCGGCGATGGTACCTACAGGTACAGGGCTGGCGTAGCCGCCGGTGATCAAGTCGGGCAGGGTATCGGTGACGACGACGCCGCTGGCCGGGACCGAACTGGCGTTGGAATAAACGATAGTGTAGGCAAGCGGCTGGCCGGGCGTGATCGGGTCGGGGCTGTCGCTCTTGCTGATGTGCAGTTCGGGGGTGCTCACCAGGACGGGCGCAGTAGGGCCGGTGGCAGCACTGACCGTGCCCTGGGTGACGGTGACGGCGTTGTAGTACGTGCCACTGCCGCTTGTTGTAGCGGTGAAGACGAGCGTCAACGGGCCCGGTGGACTGACCCACGGGGGCGAATCCGGCCAGATCGCGCCGGTGATGACCTGGTTGCTCCAAATCAGGTCGCTGCCGCTCTGGGTAGGCGTATCTCCCTGCACCATCCCGCCGAAGGTGAAGGGCGCCGGCAGAGTGTCGGTGATGGTCGCGCTCGCGGCGGTCTCGTTGCCGGTGTTGGTGACGATGATCGTGTAGGTGACGACGGACCCGGCCACCACCGCGCCCGGATAGGCGCTCTTGGCGACGACAAAGGCCGGGGCCGAGTTCACCATCGTGTCCGCTGTAGTCTCCACGGTCGCCAGCGCGTTGGTGGCGCTGACGGCGGTGGTGTTGGTCAGCACCGTCCCGTTGGGCAGGGGGCTGTAGACCCGCCCGACGAGGGTGAGGAGGCGCGTCTGGCCGACGCCCAGCGTCCCCAGTGTCCAGGTGACGGATTGGCCGACACGGGTGCATCCGTCGCTACAACTGAAGAACTCTACATAGGTCGGCAGGGTGTCGGTGACAAACGTGCCCAGGGCCGGGCCGATGGCGGTGGCCGCGTTGGTTATCGTCAGCGTGTAAGTCAGATAGGCGCCAGCCTGCACCGGGTCAGGGCTGTCGGCTTTCAGGATAGATAGGGTGGGCCAACTGACGACGGTGGTCGTCACCGCCGATCCCTGGGCAGGAGATATAACCTCATCAGAGAAGGCCCGGTACTTGTCGTTTGTCAGGATCACGCCGGTGGTAAGGGGACTGGTCACGGTGACGGCAAAGGTGACCGAGACGACCTGGCCGATTCCCAGCGGTGTGGTCAGCGTCCAGGTCAGTACACCGCCGGCGACCTGGGCGGGTGGCTCGGAGGCGGCATACGTGGTGTAAGCGGGCAAAGTCTCGACGATGGTATAGGGAAGGGACGCAGTCAGGTGGCCGGTGTTGGTCAGGAAGACGGTGTACGTCAGCCGTTCGCCGGCGGTGATGGGGTCGCTGGATTCTATCTTGCTCAGCACAAAGACAGGCGTGTTGACGGTGGTCGTCACATCCGCTCCCGCTGCCAAGGGGGCGTTGATGGCGCTGGTCCGGTAATTGTTGTTGTGCACCACGCCCTGGTCGGGGAATGGCCCTACCGGCCGGACGACGAACTGGAGCACCGCGCTGGTGTTGCCGGGCAGGCCGCTGCCTATCCCGATCCGATCGCCGGTGAACCAGATATAGTTGCCGGTCTGGCCGGGAGCCAGGCCGCCGTGGAACCAGGTGGCCCCGCCGCTGTTGAGAACATTGGCGCTCACAAAGGTCGTGCCTGCCGGTGTGGTGTCGGTCACGATGACTTGTGAGGCCGCCTCCGCTGTCTGGTTGGTGACGGTGATCACGTAGGTCAGCAAGCCACCCTGATCCACCGGGTCGGGCGAGTCGGACTTGGTGATGGTGAGAGTAGTGCTTGCCTGAAGGAGGCCGAGGGCCGAGGCACTTGGGGCGGCGAGAGATGCCGGAACAGGCAAGGTCTTTTCCGGCGGACGGACGACAAGCGCTAGAACGGCCGTTGCGCCTCTGGCCAACCCTGTGCCGATGCCGATGTGGTCTCCGGTGAACCAGGTCAACTCGCCGCTTTGTCCGGGCACGAGTCCGCCCATGAACCAGGTTGCCCCGCCAGCGTCCAGGACTTCCGCGTGGTCAAAGACGGTGCCGGGTGGAGTAGACTCTGTCACCAGCACAGGCTCGCCGGTCGGGTTGGTGACGATCAGGGTAACGGTCAGCAGCCCCGCGGGGTCTGGGAGGGACGTGGCATGCAGGACGTGAGGCAAAGGGGCAGGACTGAGGTGTGAGGTGGTGACGGGATGTCGGCTAGGCAAGGTGGCGAGACGCTCGCCCGATTCAGGGATAGTCCGCGCCGCAGGTGAAGCCAGCGCAAGAGATGGGCCTGTCCCTTGCAGCAGCAGTGTGGTGGCCAGAGCGAGACTCAGGACGCGGCCGAGTGGGGACGCATAGACTGAGGTGCGCATTGTCTGCCTCCTCTTGGCTATCGAGAGCGGCTTGGTCAATTCTATAAAGTATAGTATACTCGCTTTCGGGCGGTTCGCAAATGGGATGGTAGTACTAGGCATCTATATAGCCCCAATCTTGACAAATGAGTCAAGTTTTGCGGGCCATATGTCGGCTGTGGGACGCAGCTTTGGCCGAGGGCCAAAACTGCGTCGGGTCGGCGAAGCCGACCCGACTAGGCGGCCCAACCCCGCGCCGCCGGGCCAATCATTAGCATTTCGACCGCCCTGGGAGTGCCGGGAGAATGGGGAGCGGATCGTCTGGCCTAGAGTCATCTATCCAAAGCGCGGGCGCGCTGCTGCGTGCGGGCGTGGCTGCTGCACGCTCCGGCCAGCGTGAGCGCGCCCGTGACCTGCTGATACGCGCCTTGAGGCAGGATCCACGCAGTGCTGCAGGCTGGTTGTGGCTGAGTGGAGTGGTGGATCGTCCAGACGAGCAGAGGTACTGCCTGGAACGGGTGCTCGCTCTCGACCCCGATAATCAGGCTGCCCGGCGAGGGCTGGCTCTGCTACGCCGGCAGGAGGCGGATAGGCTGGTGCGCGCGGGCATCGCTGCTGCCAGGGCAGGCCAACGCGAGCACGCCCGCACTCTGTTGATCCGCGTTCTGGAGGAGGACCCGCGCCACATTCCGGCCTGGTTGTGGCTGAGCAGCGTGGTGGATCGGCCCGATGCACAACGGGACTGTCTGGAGAGGGTGCTCGCCCTCGATCCCGGCAACCAAGCGGCGCGCACAGGGCTGGCTCTGCTAGAGGATAGGCTCAAGGAGCAGCCCGCGCCTGCCGTCGTGAAACCGACCCCTACCAAGCCCCGGCAACAAGTAAGTCGCCCGGATGTTCTCACGCGTAGGCATCGCATTTCGAGAGTCGCGGCCATAGGCGTTTTGGCCGGCGCAGCCCTGGTAGCCGTCGGCCTGTTGGTGATCAGACCCTCGTTAGCCGCGCGCGTCGCAAGTTGGGCGCTTCTCGCGCCTCCGGCCGACGCTGCCACATCTTCCGTCACGCCTGTGGCCCCCACGCTACCGCCTGGCGAAGGGTCGCCCACGCACTACGCCTCGACGGAACACGGTCAGGTCGCAGCCGGCGTGGCTGTCACCCCTACCGCCGGGCATAGGCCCCTCACGTCTTCCCCTGTGCCTACGGTTGCGCCAACGGTCACGCCGTCACCCACGGCGACTCCCACCCCTGTCATCTATCCGCCGACCCGCATTGTCATTCCGTCAATCGGGGTGGACGCGCCGGTGGTGCTGGCGACCTCGCACATCACGGATGCCGGCGGTGTTGTGCATCAGGTATGGGATGTACCTGAAGCCTCCTTTGCCGGGTGGCACGAGGGCTCCGCCACGCTCGCCCCGATGGGCAACACCGTCATCAACGGCCACAACTGGCCGCAGAACGCCGTCTTCCGCAACCTGCATCTGGTCCAACCCGGGGAGCCGATCACGCTATACTCCAACGACACCCCCTTCTTCTACGAGGTCGCCGAAGTGCTGCTGATACACGATGCCGGTCAGCCATGGGAGGTGCGGCAAGAGAATGCTCGCTATATCCAGCACACAGACGATGAGCGGGTGACTCTTTTTACGTGCTACCCCTATGGCAGTATCCAGAACCGCCTCATCGTGATCGCTCGGCCGGTAGAGTCTATGCCGGACGCTGAGAACGAGTAGCGTAACTGGTGAAGACTGCCGCCACACACAAAAAGGCGGGGAAGCGATCCTTCCCGCTTCCCCGCCGGGCGCTCGTGCAGCCATTCCGCTGGCTGCATACTCGCGCCGGTCAGTCCCCCTCCACATCATCACGGTGCTCGTCGGTGCTCGACAATCGGGCAAAGAACAGAAACAGCAACACGACGTACGCTGCCGCCAGCAAAGCATACAGCCTCACGTCACCCCACACCGAGGGCTTGTTGGCCGTCAGACGTTGTGTCAGGATACTGACCCGCTGCCACAGGGGGGGATTGTAGCCCAGGCGGAACGTCAGGTCGCGCACCCCGTTGCCTGCCACGCCCTGCAGGATCGCCTCGCCGTCGGGGTACACATCCTCCGTGTTCCCCCACACCGTGATGGCGTTGCCCGGCGCGGCCTGAGGAGCCTCCAAACAGAAATAATAGGAGCGGCCCGCCGAGTTGCGGATCGGGGGAAACTCGAAGACATAGTACCTATTGTCCACGACACCGGCCGCATCAAAGGCCAGGGTGGTCAAGTCCTCCTCGGCATCCGGGGAGGAGCGCAGGTGGAAGGTCAGCGGGCCGGTATTGGGGCGGGCATACGTAGCCAGCATGACCTCTATGCGGGAGAGGCCGGCGTATTCGGCGACGAAGGTCTGGCCGACAGCTGCAGACTGGAGCAGTTCACCGACTGTGGCAGAGATCTGTGGCTGCGCGGTGCTCACGCCCTCCACGGCCTGCCAGACCCCGATCAGACCCAGAGATATGACGCCGGCAACGCTCCCCAAGGCCGCCAGGTACGCTCGCCAGGATCGCATGCCTTTCCTCACTGGCAAGGCTCGACGTAGAACGGCGTGTCCCGATAGATGCCCAGGCAGATCTGGCCGTTCGCGGTTTTGTCCCAGTCCCAGTTCAGGTCCCCATCGTTGACGGGATTGTATACGTGACCAACCGTGTCCACCAGGCGCAGACAGGGGTATGGAAACGGCACAGTCGTAAACGGTTCAGTGGCCCACAGCACCGTCTTCTCGCGTCCATTGGGCATCCGAAACACATACCCTTCGGCATTGGCGGCCTGGAGCGGCCGGAGATAGCGCGCCCAGGCCAGTTCCCGAGTCAGGGTTCCATAGGCATCGTAGGATGGCTTCGGCGTGCCGTTCATTTGCAGCAGACCGGATGTCCGATCAGGATACGTATCCTCGTTACTCCCTGCCACAGCATCGTCGAACACCTTGTACCAGGACAGGAACTGTACGTCCACTGAGAGACTGCGCACATACATCTGCACTAACCGTTGGGCCTGCCCTTGCTCACTGGAGCCGAACTTGGGACTGCTCCAATACCCTGCCTCTGGGCAGATCAGCGGCAGATCGCCCACGCCATGTCGTGCCATGATACCCCGTACTTCCAGTGCCTTTTCGCGGATCGTCGGCCAACGTGGAGCACTGATGGGGTAGAAATGAAAAGCCACGGCGTCAATGTAGGCCCGCGCTCCACCCCAATAAGTGTTCAGTTCACTCAGAGTATCGGTTAGGAAGGAGCGCACGAAGGGGCCGTCGTCCTCCTCGAACCAATCGTAGGCCAGCCCGCCGATGAGCACCTTGGCGCGGGGATTGGCAGCGTGGATGGCCGGAGAGACCTGAGAGAGCATCGCCGCAAAGCCGGTGCCGTTGTGTCCCCAGTAGCCCTTTCCGCCATAGGCCCGGTCCAAATTCCCATTATCTGGCTCAGCGTAGAAGGACCAGTAATGCACGCATGGGGAACCGGGCGCGTCGTTCAACCCGTCACAGTCGTAGCGTTCAACGGCCAGGGCGACAAAGTCCACCAGGTCTTGAGTGTTCGTGACCGGGCCGCCGGGCAAGGCCGCAGCCCAGGCAGGGTTACCGGTGAAGAGAACAAAGACATCCATCCCGGCTGCCTGAGCGTTCTGAGCCTTGACGTCGAAACTCGACCAGTCGTAGGAGCCGCTGATGGGCTCAATTGCCGACCAATGGAACGCCGTGGTCACCCAGCGGCTTCCGGCGCTTTTCATTGCCTGCAAGCCGGCGGCATCGTCCACATTGCCGTACATGATGATCCCAAAGGGCGCAACGTACATGGGGTCATACTGGCGCGCCACCAGCGGGAGATACACTGTGTAGGGCCCAGTCTGGTTAAGGCCACCCCGCTCACGTACCGGGGCCGGAGCGTTTGTGGAAGCCACTGTCTCGGCCGATGCAACGAGGGCCAGCATCAGGGCCGCAAGACCGCCTAGCAGAAGAGCAAGAAGAATGTGTGTTCGACGCATTGAGCACCTCCAAATTTAGAGATTACCCGGAAACAAAGTAGGGAAGGATGTATCCAACGAGACACCAGGTGTCAAAACCGATCAGGAATAGCAGGAAGAGCGCCATCCCATAACGCTGCTCCAACGTGGGAATGAGCCTCCTCAAGCCTCCCACAAGTAGAAAGACATAGGGGATTGAGGCAGGAAAAAGGTAGCGTCCCTGAAACTGATAGTGTGTTGGCTGTGACAGGATTGCTGCCCAGATAAAAATTGCCCAAGCCATACCCGCCATTCCACCCATCATACCCGTTGCCCAAGAAGGCACATCATCTCTCGATCTTCCAATCATCCAACCGGCGAGAGCCATCGCAGAGAACAGCATGATTGCGCCATACCACTTTTCACTGACCGGCAAGGCCATCCAACCGAAATTGGCCCAGAAACTGTCGTAGGCGGCCAAAATGGCCTCTCCGGCGGTAAGCCCACGTGCATCTTTCCACAATAGATCCGAGAAAGTGCGCGAGAATAAGGAACGCGCTGACTGCGCGGTACGAACCCCCAGACGAGAGAAACGGCCCCACAGGCACACACCCGCTCCCAGCATGGCAACACCCATACACAAGCAGATCCAATATCGCCAATTGGAATGACCCTGCCGGTAGTAGCGTAGCAGCCACCAGATAATCAGTCCAATGTTGACGGGGATCAAGCAAGTCGCCGTGGCCTTGCTCCAGATGCCGATGCAGGTGCCCGACACTATGCCTGCAATCTCCCAAACCCTGAGGCCGCGCCGGAAGAGGCGAACCCAACAATACAGGACCAGGCAGGCCATCAGTTCTGCCAGAACACCATCTCCAACCATGCTGTTGATGAAGGTATGTTGCGGCAGGAACACCACTGCAGATGTCATCAAGAAAACGAGGGTCGGACGTGAGGGTACCAATTCCAAGAACGTCAAGAACGCCAACCAGACAATAGCCAGATTGAGCAATACCGATGATAGACGGACAACGTACATTTGAGACACAAGGTCCTGATGGCGAAAGAGCAATAGGAATGCCGCCTGCCACAAGTAGGCAAATGAGAAACGGCCCGTCAGGACCGTCCGCGCCTGGCGGGCAAAGATCCCGGACGGCAGGTCGCCTACTCGAGCGGGCATCTGCCCAGGTAAGGCTCTCCCGATCAGTTCACCATAACGCCACTCGTACAGCGAGCCCACGAGTTCGCGCTCGAAAGCCGGAGAGACATCGTCCGGGGCAGGCAGCCGACCCAGGTTAGCGATCAGCCAAGCGTATTCAAAGTGGCCTGTCTCATCGGGAGATTGCCACGGGGGGATGACCGCCGCATAGATCAAGCCGCGCACCAGCGCCAGCCCCAAGAAGATGGATATCAGCCAGCGATCTTTACTCAATGGTCACTCCTGCCGCCTGACGTGGAAGGGCACACTATTGCTTCACCCTCATGTGCCTGCCTGGCAAGATCCTGGTTCAGGGGTTTGTACTCCGGCACGACCTCCTGCATCTTGGCTTGAATGAGCGCGGCTTCCCCTTTCTTTACCAGTGCTTCCAACTCCTGCACTTGGCGGGAGAGGGCCTCGCCATTCCAGGTATTGTTGCCATGCGCGACGAGGATCTTGGCGTGCCGTGTAGGACGGGCTTGCTCACCGTTGGCGAAGAGCGCTTCCTCCAATCTTTCCCCTGGACGGGCACCGGTGAAGGCAATCTCGATGTCGCGTCCGGGCTCTAGCCCCGAGAGACGGATCAGTTCTGTTGCCAGATCCACGATGCGCACCGGCTCACCCATATCCAGGACAAAGATCTCGCCCCCCTGGCCTAGTGCTGCTGCCTGGATGATGAGTTGCACGGCTTCAGGGATCGTCATAAAGTAGCGCCGCATGTCCGGATGGGTCACCGTGACCGGGCCTCCGCTGGCGATCTGGCGTTGGAAGAGAGGCACCACGCTGCCGCGGCTGCCGAGCACGTTACCGAAGCGCACGACGACATAGGCTCGCCCGGTGCGCCGGGCAGCATCCTGCACCAGTAGTTCGGCTAGTCGTTTTGTGGCGCCCATTACGTTCACCGGGTTAACCGCCTTGTCGGTAGAGACGAGCACAAAGCGCCTGACGCCGTTGGTTTCGGCAATCTGCAACACGTTTCGGGTGCCGAGCACATTGTTCTTCACCGCCTCGGCCACGTTGGCCTCCATCAAGGGCACGTGTTTATGAGCCGCGGCGTGAAAGACCACCTCGGGCCTATGACAGGTGAATAGGGCTGCCAGCCGGTCGAGGTCACATACATCGGCGATGAGCGGCTGCACGGCCAGGCCAGGGAACTTGGCCTGCAATTCCAGCAGGATGTGGAAGATGCTGTTTTCACCATGACCCAGCAGAAGCAATTGAGCCGGATTGTATTGAGCGATCTGCCGGCACAGTTCGGCGCCGATAGACCCGCCGGCCCCCGTGACCAACACCACAGCGTTATTGAGATAGCGTCCGTCTTCTACACCATCAATCCGCACCGGTTCGCGCCGCAGGAGGTCCTCGATACGCACTTCGCGTATCTGTTTGATACTCACGCGGCCGGAGATCAGTTCATAGATGCCCGGCATGGTCCTGCAGGCTACACCGGCTTGTTTGCAGATGGCGACGATCTCACGAATGGCCCGCCCTGGCGCAGTGGGCATCGCGATGATCACTTCGTCTACCCGTTCTTCACCAACTAGGCGGAGAATCTCTTCTCGAGTACCCCGCACGGGCACCCCATACATTTCCATACCAACCTTGGCGCGGTTATCATCCAGCAGGCCAATGGGAACGTATCCCAGGCCAGGGTTCGCCTGCATCTCGCGCACGATCATTGCCCCTGCATCGCCGGCACCCATAACCAACACACGCCGCTCCTGATACCGCCCATCCTTCGTCTGATGGTTATGCCCCCGCCGGGAGACAGCATCGGCTGCCAACCGCACCGCAAACCGTGTGCCGCCGACCAGGGGAAGGCTGACGAAGTAATCCAGGAAAGGGATAGAACGGGGCAGAGCACGGAATTCCCAGACGAGAGAGGCGAGTGAGTACGTCAACAGCGTCACGACTGCTGTACCGCTCAATGCTGCCAGGGTGATGTGGACCAGTTCGCCAGCACTGGCATAGCGCCAGTAGCGACGATAAAGGCCGAACAAATAGAAAACCGTCGGTTTGACGATCATGGCCAGCACTGCGAAAACGAGCAAGGTGCGCACATAGGGTCGCAGGCCGGCGCTATCCAACCGCAGCCAGAAAGCGGCTCCGGCGGCCAGTGGCATCAGCAGCGCATCGGCAACAAGGAAATAGCGGTTGCGGATTGGCGGCAACTTGCGAACCTCAATGGTATGGCTCATAACCGGATTACCCTCACAGTATCATTTCACGCTTGGCCTGAAGCCCTTCAGCGATTGAAATCGCCTCTCAGGGGCTTGCAGCCGGGCGTCCACCTGTGTGGACGCTACCACCACGGAGTGCCCTCCAGGCGCGGTTTCAACCGCTGGCTGAATAGTACGAGATGACTACCTTGAGTGCCTCACAGACACAATCTACCTGCTCCTCTGTCATTATACCAGAGAAAGGCAGAGCCAGCACGGAACGGGCTACGGACTCGGTGACAGGGAAATCGCCTTCCCGATAGCCAAAACGCTCGCGGTAGAAAGGCTGCAGGTGAATCGGCGTGAAATAAGGTCTGGAAGGCACCCCCTGCTCTTCCAGGCGTGCCACCACACGGTCACGATCTATCTCTGGGGCCAGGCGGACGACGTAGACAAACCAGGACATGCGCGTAGTTGTCGGCCCGATGTAGGGAGTGGTGACGCCATCCACTTCCTGCAATC
>FWPU01013458.1_pt1 | contig 10299 bp, 7 predicted proteins | sample 2228361 | NCBI WGS metagenome assembly FWPU01 (sample SAMEA103939777, study PRJEB20133) | metagenome | reverse complement strand
AAGGCCCTTGCGTCTCCAGGGCAGTCAACCGAGAATAGCCACACCCAAATTATTTTTTCAAGCCCTCAAACTGCGGAAGTTGGGCTAGACTTCCCGTGAGTTTTGCGCCGGTAAATTTTCACCAACAACGAAAGAGGAGCATTCGAAGAAGGAGACCCGCCCATGAGAACGCCCTGTGCAGGCCGCATCGTTCTTGCCATCCTGGCCCTCTTCATGGTGCCGGCGTGCGGCACGGATAAGTCCACGACCGTGATCCAGCCGCCCGCAGGACCCAAACTCGTCTCGCTGGCGCTTTCGACCGGAAGCCTGGAGCCCGCGTTCTCCCCCGACATCTCCACCTATACGGTGGGACTCGTCTTCGATGCGACGATCGGGCTCACGCCCACGGCTGCGGACGCGGGCACGACCATTCTCGTGAACGGGACGCCGGTCCCGTCCGGCAGCTCGCACGGCGTGAGTCTGAGCCCTGGAACGAACATGATCACCCTCACGCTCTTCGCCTCCAACGGCACACAGGGATCCTATTTCCTCCTCGTCCGGCGATCGATCCAGGAAGCATACGTCAAGGCCTCGAATACCGAGTCGGGGGATGGATTCGGGGGCACTACCGAGGGCATCAACGCGCTCAATCCAGGCAATGCCGCCAGCGTGGCGGTCAGCGGCGACTGGATGGCGGTCGGCACCTGGGGGGAGGACAGTGGCCTCGCCGGGGTTCAAAGCGACAACAATGCCGTGGGAAGCGGCGCCGTGTACCTCTTCCGCCGCGTCGGAACCGTTTGGTCCCAGGAAATGTATATCAAGGCGCCCGATATCGACGCGAACGACCAATTCGGTCGAGCCGTGGCCATGGACGGCGACACCCTTGCGGTCGGCGCCTGGGGGGAGGACAGCTCCAGCGCCACCACCCCGGACGAGGCGGCAAGCGATAGCGGCGCGGTTTACCTCTACCGCTATGACGGCGCCGCCTGGAACTTGGAAGCTTATCTCAAAGCGTCGCCGATCGCCGCGGGCGACAGGTTCGGCGTGGCCGTGGCTCTTCAAGGAGACGTCCTGGTAGTAGGGGCGGCGGGGCATGACGGTGCCACCGTGACAAACTCAGGCGCGGCCTTCGTTTTCCGGCGCTCGGGGACGACTTGGACCCAGGAGGCCGTTCTGAAGGCGTCCACCGAGATGACGGATTCTTTCTTTGGGACAAGCGTGGCCCTCGACGGCGATGCGATCGTCGTGGGGGCGTGGAAGGAGACGGACGGGACGGTGATCGATTCGCCGGCGCCTCCCACTCCCGAGTCAGGGGCCGCCTACGTCTTTCGGCGCGCCGGGACCTCCTGGACCCAGGAGGCCCGTTTCCAGCCGCCGGCCGTCGAGAACACCGACCAGTTCGGTTGGTCGGTGGCGATCTGCGGCGATGTGGTTGCCGTTGGGGCGCCTCTCGAGGACAGCGGGTCCACGGGAATCAACGGCGATGCAGCCAACAACACTCTTAGCGGGGCCGGAGCGGTCTACATCTTTCGCCGCAGCTCCGGCATTTGGTCGCAGGACGCCTACGTCAAGTCGGGACACCAGCTGTCCACCGGCATGAATTTCGGCACGGCGCTCGCCCTTCGCGGCACGACGCTGATCGTCGGGGCGGCCGTGGAACAAGGAGCCAATGCCGGGATTAACCCTACTCCTGCGTCGGGCTCCGAGCCGTCGGGGGCGGCGTTCGTCTTCCGATACAAAGGCACATCGTGGAGCCAAGAGGCCTATCTCAAGGCCGCGGTGGTCGGCGGCGGCGGAGGTGACTTCTTCGGGTTGACCTTGGCCTTCGACGGCCAGACGCTCGTGGTGGGGGCTCCCCGGGAAGACAGCGACGCCACGGGGGTCAACGGAGACGCCACGAACAATAGCGCCTTGGACAGCGGCGCGGTCTACGTCTTCCGCTAGCGATAGCGCAGGGCGCGCGTCTTGACACGGAGAAACAATAGCAGCCGGGATCGCTGGCGCCGCGTGCGTACGTAGCCTTGTCGCGGCGCTCGCGGGTGATTCGCGGCGATTGACGGCCCCCTGAGGCGACCTCGACGGCCTTCGCGCGAAGATCGTCGGCATCGAGAGGCGCATTCCGCCTGGGGCAACGCCATGGATCTTCGGGATCGCTTGCGGCCCGCGTTTGACGCGGGGCGCCGGTCAGGCCGGCGCTCCTCGGGGGAGCTGGCGCGGCAGATCGCGGGCTCCGCAATTCGCGCGGGCGCGGGCCTATTTCCGGTGACCCGCCAGCGCGTCATGCCGCGCGCCGGGCAGGGACGCTCCCCGATCGCGCGCATGCCCATGTGCTCCGTTACGTCTTCACGATCGCCTGCGTGCTGGCGCGCGTGCCGGTCCTCGTCTTGGCGGAGTGGCTCGGCCACCGGTCGCTGGAGTCGACCCTCGCCTACACGTCTACACGAAGGTGCTCTGCACCGACTCGGGACGCTACCTCGACGACTTCCACTTCGGCTCCGTCACGACGAGTCCAGGGGCTTCCTCTTCCAGAAGCGAGGCGTCAGCTCCATCACTCGCCGGGCCGGATGCGTCGACACTCGGACCAGGACGTCCTTGAGATATAGGTACGGGTCGACGCCCGCGAGCTTCGCGCTCTCGACGAGCGAGAAGAAGATGGCGGCCATCTCCCCGCCGCCCTCCCGCCCCATGAAGAGCCAGTTCTTGCGCCCGGTCGCCGGACCGCGGAGGATTCTTTCGACCTCATTGTTATCGATGTCCAGATTCGGGTTTTCGAGGTATCGGTCGAGCGCCGGCCCCAGCCCGCGCGCGTAGGCGATCGCCTGACCCATCGGACTCTTCGGGAGGACGCGCGGGGCCTCCGCGTCGAGCCACTCCTTGAAGCGGTCCATGACGGGGCGCGCCCTTTCTTGGCGGAGCCGGTGGCGGTCCTCCGGCGCCATCGCGCGCGCCTCCGCCTCGACCGCGTAGAGGAGCCGGTACCAGCCCAGCACCAGAAGCGCCCGCTTGGGGTCGACCGCCTGGGCCTCGTGGAACTTCCTCCTCACGTGCGCGTTGCAGCCGACCTCGATCCGCTTCCTCGCGGGGTCGAGGAAAAGCTGGTCGTAGCCCTTGTAGGCGTCGCACTGGAGGTAGCCTTCGTAGTCGGCGAGGACCGACTTGGGGTACTCCTGCTCGCGCGTTATCGAAAACTGGAAGAAGACGGCCGCGTGGTCGCCGTCGCCCACATAGGCCCAGAGGTAGGCCTGGTGGGCGTAGTCGAGGCCGGGCACGAGGACCTTGACCGGAGTATCGTCGGTGTGGACGACGCGGGAGGCAAGCACGTCCTCCAGGAGCGCCTGGACGATCGGCTGGAGGAGCGGGGCGGCGGCCTTGAGCCACTCGCACATCGTGGAGCGGGCCATCTCGATCCCCTGCCGGGCCCACCGCTCGCTCTGGCGGTAGAGGGGCAGGTGGTCGTCGTACTTCTCGACGATCGTGTGGGCGATGAGGCCGGGCCCCGCGAGACCCCGTTCGATCGGCCCGGTCGCCGGCGGGGCGATCCGGATCGTTCCCTTGCAGTCCTCGTCCGGGCAGCCGTACTTGGGACGGACGTGGGCGAGCACCAAGAGCCGGGCAGGCTCGACCTCGAGCTGCTCGGACACCTCGTAGTCGAAGGCGCGCATCCTCTTCCCGCACCGGCCGCAGTTCTTCTCGTCCTCGGAGAGGTCGTGGAGAATCACCTGGCGGGGGAGGTCGGGATCCACGACGCGCCGGCCGTGGCCCTTTCTCTTCTTGGCGCCCTCCGGTTGGGGGTCCTGTTTCTCCGGCTCCGGAGGCGGCGCCTCCTCGACCACCCTGCCGTACCAGTCGAAGATCGTCTGCCCGTCGGGGAGGCGCTCGCTCTTGGGGCCGTAGGCGCGGCGGCGGAGCCGGAAGACCTCGGCCAAGAGCCGCTCGTTCCAGCTGGAAAGCTGGGCGACGATGTCTCTGAGGGCGGCGCGATCTTCCGGAAGGGATTCGAGGTCGACGACGGGCCCCACTCTCATCGCGGACGTCTCTCCGCCCTGTTAAACCGGAGAGCGCCGCTGGCGGTTTTTAAAAATCGACGCGGCCGCGAAAGATTTTTCAATAAGTCCTACTCGCGCGGGACGCCGACGCGGACCGGCTCCCACCGCGAGCGGCGGCGCGCGCCCTTGAGGTCGATCCCCTCCAGCAGGATCACCAGCATGCCCAGGGCATGGACGCGGCGAAGAAGGTGACCCGCAGCCTCGCCGGGCCCCTTACGTCTTGCTCCCAGACCATCGCCATGTGGGAAGCGCCGCGGCCTTCAGGGCCCCGCTGAGAAGGCCGCGAGGTCCCGGCGCGATCACGTCAAAGGCTTCATTTCCTCCTTTCCTCCTTGGGGTTCGCGCTGGACAGCGGGCGCGAAGCCCCTACCCGAAGCTTCGACGGGCGGATCCTATTGTCGCCCCGAAGGGCTTATCCCCTGCGCGAAGATGTCGACGTTTCCATTCCTGGAGTCCCTCCAAACGATGATCGCGCCCCCCATATCGCCTGCGATGAGCCGCGGAGATTCTTGCCCATTGGCCGCCTGCGAGATCGCCGCGCCGTTGGCTGGCCATTGCGGGATCCCGGCGCTGTTCATCCGTTGGGCGAAAACATCGAGGTCAACGCCGTTTCGGAGATCGGACCAGGCCACGATCGCGCCACCCACCCCGTCCGCACTGATTTGAGGCGAGAATTGTCCGCCCGGTGTCTGAGCTACCGGCACGCCGTCGGCCGTCCACTGCGGTACTCCCGTGGCGCTTACCCGCTGGGCGTAGATGTCCGAATCAGTTCCGTTGCCCAGGTCCTGCCAGACGACGATCACCCCGCCCGCGCCGTCCGAGGCGATCTGGGGACCCCGTTGATCACCGGACGCCTGGGTGACGGCGACGCCAAGTGTTGGGTCCCCCCATTGTGTGACTCCTGCCGCGTTGACGCGCTGGACGTAAACGTTGTAGTCCGCCGGGAATAAAACCTCGTAAGCGATGATCGCCCCCCCGGCCCCGTCGGAAACAAGTTGTGAGACGGCCTCCGTGGGACCCGGGACAACAAGAAACACGCCGGTCGGCGCCCACGCCCACAGCGCGTTTCCCGAGGCGTCTACGCGCTGGGCCAGGACCTCGCCATTCGGATCATCCAAGTTCCGCCACGCGATGATCGCTCCCCCGGCCCCGTCGGTGACAATCTGGGGCGATTCTTGGTCGCCTGACGCCTGGGAGATGGCTGTCCCATTGGTCGCCCACTGTGCCGCTCCTGCCGCGTTCACCCGTTGCGCGAAGATGTCCTCGCTGAGCCCGCTTCGATCTTGCCACACGATGATCGCGCCGCCCGCCCCGTCGGAGACGAGCTGAGGACGCGTCTGGGCGTTCGGTGCCTGGGAGATCGCTGTGCCGTCCGTCGTCCATTGCACCGCCCCCGCCGCGTTCACCCGCTGCGCGAAGATATCCGAGGTACCGGTTCGCCGGTCCTGCCACACGATGATCGCGCCGCCCGCCCCGTCGGACACGAGCTGAGGAGCCTCTTGATGGCCCGTTGCTTGACAGAGAGGTACGCCGCCCGAGGCCCACAGGACGACGCCGGCGGCGCTCACCCGCTGGACGTAGATGTCATAATCGACTCCGTTTCGTGCGTCCTGCCACACGACGATCGCACCGCCTTCCCCGTCGGAGACGAGCTGGTGGTTCTCTTGGGAGTCCGTTGCCTGCGAGATCGGCACGTTGAGCGGATTCTGAGCCGACCATAGGAAGTAGAACTGCCCCGGGCTGCCGGCGGCCCCACCCACGCTCGCCTGCACCCTTCCATTCTGGGCCGCGGCCGGGATGACGGCTCGGATATCCGTGTCGGACCAGCTAAGAACCGTTGCCGCGGCGCCTCCGACCTGGAGCGAGTTGGCGCCTTGCGTCGAGCCGAATCCGATCCCTGTCACTCGTATCTCTGAGCCCACCCCTGCCTCGGAAGGGCTGACGCTCGTGATGACCGGCCCGGAGGGACTGACGGAAACAAGCACGCTTGCCGCGCCTGAGGCCGAGGAGCCGCTCGCGTTCGTCACGGTCACGTTGATGACGTAGGATCCCACGGTTCCCGGCGCCGTCCAGGTCACGGGATTTCCGATTGTGGAGCCGAGGACCCCGGCTGTCGCGGACCAGATCACGGTCAATGGCCCGCCCGCGCCATCTTCTGCCGAAACCGTCACGGTTGTCGTCTCGCCGGGCCGCAGAACCGGAGGATCGGCAACGATCGTCTGGATCACCACGCCGGGCGGTCCCACCGGGCCCGTCGGTCCGGGCGCGCCATCATCCCCGGAGTGACACGCGGGGACGACGAGTGCGGCCAGGATGAAGAGCAGACAACGGTACCTCCTGCGAAGCGGTACCATGCACCTAACCCGGTCTATTCATGAACGCGATCAAAACCGGAAGATCAGAGGCGGACGCTCGGGGCCGTCCGACTTTTTGGCAGGCGGGACTGCCGCTTCGGTACCCGGAAATGCCAGCGGGGGCGGCGCGGGCGCGTCGAAGCGCACTTCGATTTTGATGGGCTCGCGCTTTTCTTCCTTCGAGACAGACTTTCTCCGTCGATCGCTCTTGGGTTTCGCCATCGAGCTCCCCCTGTCTACGTGACTGCGCCCAAGCTACGGGCAAGGCGCGTCCAGGTATTGTACCACGCGAAGGGCTCCGGCATCTGAAGAAGGATGCGGCGGACCGACTCCTTGATCGTCGTGGCCACCTTGATGAGACGTTCCCGCAGCGTTCCGACTTGGGCGCGGGCCAGTTCCGTCCGACGCGCCACGTAGCGCAGTTCCTGATAAAGCGTGTAGGCGGCCGCGGTCAGGAGATTGCGCAATTGGTTGGCGAGGAACGACGTGCAGCTCGTCAGGTCGAACCGCAGATCGTAGTGCAGCTCTTTGATGCGATTCTCGGCGTCGCCGCGCTCACGGTAGTAGCGGTAGACGTTCTGAGGAACCAGATCGAGGTTGGTGATGACGAAGCGGGGATTGTCTCGCGGCTCTCGTCCCTCCAGGGCGACGACCTCCGCCTTGATGACGGCACGGCGGGGCTGCTTCCACGTTCCGGCTTTGTAGCGGGTTTCGCTGTAGAACGTAGCGGTGCGGCCGGTTTCCTTGGCGAGCCGGCGGGCCTTCTTCATCAAAGGCTCCGCCGCGGCCTTCAGGACGCTGTTTTTGGACATATTGACGACGTACATGAGATTCTCGCGTTCCAGCCAATCGAGGACCTCGGGGGTGGCGAAGGCGCCGTCCATGCGGACGTAAATCGTCGCGAACGGAAAAGCCCGGCGGAGCCGCGGAAGGAGGCGCTTGAGGATGCCGATGGCGCCGCGACTTCCCTTGGCGTTGCCGGGACGCAGGACCGGCGCCACCTGGTACTGCTCCGCCTCGTCGCCGAACTGGATCGTGGTGATCATCGGGAGGTAGCACCAGTGGTCGTAGTAGGCGTTGAAGAAGGTCAGCTGCTGGTCTCCATAGGTGGGATCTTCCGTGGGGTCCATGTCGATGGAGATCCGGCGAACCTTGCGAACGATGCGCTTCTTGCGCTGGTAGTCGATGACGGTGTCGGTGAGGGCCAGAGCGGTCCGGTAGAGATCCGTCCGCGTCACCTCGTTCTCGAAGCGGGACAGCGTGGGCTGTGAGGCCAGACGACCGTCCCGCCGGTTGCAGACCATCTTCAGTCCGGGGTCGTGCGCCAAATGATCGGCGTCGTTCCCGCTGGGGTAGCCACAGGCGATGGCGAAGATGCGCTCGCGCAGAAGCGTCTCGACGTCATACCTAACCTTTCCGGGCTGGCGCCTGTCACGGATCGCCTGCGCGAGGCGAGCGGTGAGCCCCATCTTCTGGTTGATCGCATCCAGAAGGATCACGCCTCCATCGGAAGTCTGCCGCGGGCGCGTGAATTCCACGACGGCGGGTTTGTCGTACAGGTTCTCGAACAGAACGGGCTGTCGCTTCTGTCTCCCCACAAGGCCCTCCTGCCAAAGTGGCGTAAAAAGCGCCCTGAGGGCCGTAGAGCGCAATTCGCGTGCCAGAGTGGTCTACTTTCGTGAATAGGTCGGGCTAAAGGCAATACCAGTCGGATAAGGAATCACGAGGCCTTCTTCTTGAGCGGATAGGCGGACATTTTGATGCACACGACGCGCGGATTTTGACGGCTTATTGCTGACTGTTGCGGAAATAGATCATTTCGGTGGCGCGCCGGACCATGAAGTTCTTGCCCGTGTCGTCCCAGGTGCCGTGGTGGACGGTGGCCTGGATCGCCACCCCGTTGGTCCCGGGGGTCGAGCCGAGCACGCCGGCTCCGTTGCGGTCCACGTAGCGGAAGAGCCAGTCCTGTTCCGCCGGGGTGGCGGCCGAGCCGTCGAAGTCCCCGTTGAAGCGGCCCGAAGAAGCCGCCGCCAGCATCACCTGGTCGCTCAGAATCGAGCGGCGTTCGACGGCGCCCGCGGACGTCCGGATGTAGTGGACAATCCTGCCGCGGACGAAGGTGTCGTTGCGGTCTCCGTCCCGGTTGACGTCCAGATTCGCGACGCGGGTCTGGAGCACCGGCAGGAGAGGGAGTCCCGGGAGATTGGCCGCCTGCGTGGTGATGAGGGACGACGAGCTTTCCCGGATCGCCAGGTCCGCCTCGAAGCGGAGGATGCATTCCTTGCCGACGCCCGAGGGATCGTTGTACCCGGAAGCCGCCGAATACCCGAACTGCGCCTGTCCGGAGGCGTTCTGGCTCACGGGGATCTGGAAGCGCAGGTACGTGTTGTATCCGGACAGCTCCAGGAACCGGGCGGTCATGAACTGGGACTTGCAGAAGTCGATGAACGCCCGCCCCCGCGCCTCCAGGTCCGATCCGATCGACCCCTTGGCGGCCGTCCCCGATGCGGCGATCATGACGCTGAGGGTCATCAGCACGACGAGCACGAGGATGATCGAGGCGATCGAAACCTCGAGGAGGCTCATGCCCGCCCGGTTCGTTCGACGGGATCGGCTCATGGCGAGTACATGCTCCTCATGGAGTAACGGGACGGGCCCCGGACGCCGATCCACTCGATCGTGACTTCGACGTCCACCAGGTTGGCGTTGGTCGGCTGCCCCCCCGGGCCGAGGTTGCGGATCCGTGCCCGTCCGTGGCGCCCGCCGTTGGACGCGGGAGGGTTCAGGCCCTGCACGGTGAAGGACTGGTAGAGCGGGGAGGCCGGGTTCGAAACCTCGTTCCAGGGCCGCACCCGGATTTCCTCGAGCCGGGTGGCGGCGGCGTGCTTGGCCACGTCGAGCTCGCGCGTGTACTCCTTGGTACGGACGGTTTGCAGGATCATGCTCACCGCGCCGAAGAGGGCGACGGCGATGACTCCCAGGGCGACCATGAGCTCCATCAGGCTCAGGCCCAGGCGCCCGGGGGGGGCGGAACGCCGCCGCGGCGCGCTCGTTTCCCATGGTCTTCCTCATCGGCTTCACGACTCCGATCTACTGTAACCCATTTGCTATGGGATCAGCGGGAAAATCCGAAAGGGGGGCGGCGGAGGCTACCGCTTGGGCTTGTGCTCTTCCCACCAGGCGCGCCAGAGGTCCGGGTCGGCGCCGAGGTTCTGACCCGTGATCGCCTGGAGGGCCCGCGCCGTGGAGGCGCGGACTTCAACGTTCGGGTCGTCGAGCCACCCGATGAGCGTCTCGGCCGCGTCGCGGAGAACGAGCTTCTGGACCGTCTGCGCCAGGGCGACGCGCACGGACCCGTCCTGCTCCGCCGGCAGCCGCGCCAGGAGGGCGGGGGCCGAGTCCCGTCCACCGAGGGATCCCAGCGCGGTTACGGCGGCGGCGCGCACGTCCGGCTCGTCGTGGTCCAGGTAACGCATCAGCGTGGTCCAGACGCGCGGCTGCCCGGTGCGGCCCAGGGAGGCCAGGACGTCCAGGAGGGCGGCCCCCTGTGCCCGCTCCGCGGCCGCCTCGAGAGTGGCGGCCAGGAGGTCACCCAGGTCGTGGCGGCGCGCCAAATCGCCCAGCGCGCCGAGCGCCCGGGTGCGGACTTCCCGGTCGGGGTCGGCCGCGAGCGGGGCCAGCGCGTCGAAGGCGTCCCGCTCGCCGACGGCCTGGAGGCCCGTGACGGCCGCCGCGCGAACCGCCGGGTCCGGGTCCTTGAGCAGCAGCGTCACGCGCGCGGCGGCCTCCGCCCCGGCGATGGAGATCGCCAGCTGGATCGCGTTCTGGCGGACGAGCGCGTTGGGGCTTTCGAGTTGCCGGTAGAGCACGGGGACGCTGCGCGGGTCGCGCAGCGATTCGATCGCGTTGACGACGTAGAC
>FWPU01013457.1_pt1 | contig 10300 bp, 10 predicted proteins | sample 2228361 | NCBI WGS metagenome assembly FWPU01 (sample SAMEA103939777, study PRJEB20133) | metagenome | reverse complement strand
CTCCCACGCGGCGTTCCAGTTCGCAGCCCAGGAGCCAGAACTCGCCCCTGCGCGCGCCGCTTGAGCCGTCGAATACCTCGTATACCGCCGCTCGGTCGTGAGGAACCCTCCAGGTGAGGTCGTATCCGCCCTCGGATTGCGGGGGGGTGAAACACAAAGCCGAGTGGTGCACTAGGTTCAAGGCTACGACCACAGCAATCTTCATGGATTCGCTCTATTGCGCATTCGGCTCAAGGTCTGCGGGTGGGTTCCATGGCCCTCGTCGAGTTGTCGATGGTGGCGATCCTTGGGCGGCCGCCGGTGTCAACGGGGATGGTGGCCCTCTTGAGAAACAGCAGCGCCCAGGCGGTGTCGATGACCCTCGCGTCCCTGCGTGAAGTCCACGACCCGTCGGGGTTTTGCCAGGAGAGGATCATGGTGGTCCCCTCCAGGAACCAGTCATGGCCGCCGATCTTCTCCAGTTCCCACAGGATACAGGCCCTTTCGAGACCGTAGAGGTAGTAGAAGAGCATCGCGGGTGCCCACCCACATCCCTCCTCAGGTGACGAACGTATGCTGTATTTTTCCTGTAGCCACGCCGCCGCTCCCAGTGCCAGTTCATCGAACATCCTGGAGTCTTGGTCGGTCCACTCCTTCGCCCTTGCCAGTTCGCTCTCGCATATAGCCATGGTGCTGAGGGCGGCTGTGGTCATTGAACCCGATGCATCCGGATCGGGATGCATATAGGACCATCCCAGCGGCCTTGTCATCCGCTCGATTGTGCCTCCACTGCGCCTATGAAGGAGGACGTTGATCTCGTTGACTGACGGAACCGCCGACTTGGATATGTACGAGAGCGTCCTCCTCCAGGTGCTGGGCGGAACGGAGATGCCCATACGCGAAGAGGACTTCAGCCCCAGGATCGAATACTGCGTGCTGGAGAAATTGGGGTAGCTGCCCCCGGCGTCATATCCGAACATCCCGCAGTCCGCCTGGCACGCAATGAGGGCGCGGGTCATCTCGGTCGCCCAGGCCGCGTCCTCCTTGGTTATCTTCTTCCTGATCTCCTCCCTGGCCTTCTCCTCCGAGAAACTCTCCACCTCGTGGATCGTCCCCAGCGGCAGATACTTCGCCTCGACCGCCATCAGACACAACGAAAGATCGTAGGACTGTATCACCTTCCTGCCGCGCAGGTACGCAAACCCCGCCTTGACGACCGGATCATCCAATGAAACCCCGGAGTGCATCAGCGCCATCAGCGACATCGCCGTCGCCCCAAGCCCCGCGGCCGACCCCACCGGATAGTGCGCGTCCGCTATCCTGCCGTCCTTCGCCTGCATCGACTTGAGCGCCCTGACACCCCTCAAGACCGCCTCGTCGATCCGCGGCTTGAGCGACTCCTTGTTGATCTCGATGTATTTGTCGGTGAAGAGTATCTCGGCGCTCTCGGTGGTCTTGCTGACGACGGGGTCGCTGATGACGGTGTAGGCCTCGTACCTGCCGGTCCATTGATGGCGGGCCGCCAGGACCGCCCCGTCGGAGGGCCTCACGGCAACCAGCAGGGCCAGGCCCGCGGAGGGTCTCTGCTCGGCCCTGACGATCCCCCTCTGGTCGACGTGGTTGCAGCGGTATATATCGAGCTGTGCGTCTACGAGGGCGGCCTCGACCGGTTCGAGGGGGCCCTTTTTGGCCTTGAATGCCGCCTTGAATAGTTCGTTTAGCCTTACCGGTTTGACCTGGCGGAGCCTGTATCTTCCGACGACCTCCATGGGGGAGACGCCTGTCTCGGTGGGGGCGCCTTCGAAGGCGAACTCTTTGATCTCCCACCGCGAGCCGGGTTTTACTTTTCCCTTGGGGGGTTTGAAGACGTAGCGGTAGGGTAGATCCCTGCAGTCTGATGCGCCCACGCGGCGTTCCAGTTCGCAGCCCAGGAGCCAGAACTCGCCCCTGCGCGCGCCGCTTGAGCCGTCGAATACCTCGTATACCGCCGCCCGGTCGTGAGGAACCCTCCAGGTGAGGTCATATGCGCCTCCGGACTGCAATTGAGGCGATGTCAGCCCGGCCAGGATGGCCAGGACATGCGTCGGCCCCGCCCCACGATATCTCATCGCCGCCCTCCCTCGTCCTCCGCCGAGCGCCGCGACTCTAGCATGCGCGGACGGAAAAAGAAAGATCGAACTCGCGGCCCGCGCGCGCCGACGGTGGGCAGGCTGAACCGCGGTGTGAAAATGTGCCCGTGACCGCGGCCGATCACCGGGGCGAAGTCGACCATCGGAAACCGGCGCGGGCCCTTGTCCGCGGCCGTCAGTCCGTATATCATTCCCCTGGCGGGAAGAGGCGATGAGGATACTCGGACTGGCCTTCAGGGAGATGCGCCACAGGTGGCTCGGCGCCGTCCTGGGGACGCTCTCCATCGCCGCCGCCGCCGGCTGCTTGGCGGCGGCGCTGGCGGCCCTCCGGCATCACGATCTTGTCACCTTCGGCATCCTGGCGATGAAAGAGCGTGAACTCTCCGAACGGCTCGCCATCTACGAGGACGACGTCCGCAAGATCACCAAGGACATGGGCTTCAACGTCCTCATCCTCCCGAAGGACGTGGACCTGGCGCGGTTCTACGTCGACGAGGCCCAGGAACACTTCATGCCCGAGGAATACGCCCGCAAGCTCGCGGAGTCCAAGGTCGCCACCATCAACCACGTGCTACCCAGCTTACAGCAGCGCGTGCGGTGGCCCGAAAAGGAGCGTACCGTCCTGCTGATGGGCGTTCTCGGCGAGGTGTGGATAAAGGCGAAGGGGCAGAAACCGATCCTCGAGGCAGTCCCGCCGGGGAAGATATGGCTCGGACACGAGCTCCACGCCGGGCTCTCCCTCAAGCCGGGGGACCGCGTCGCATTCATGGGCCGCGAGTTCACCGTGGACAAATGCCAGTCCGCCCGCGGCGGAAAGGAGGACGTGACCGTCTGGATGAATCTGAGGGAGGCGCAGGAACTCCTGGGGCGACAGGGCAGGATCAATGCGATCCTCGCGCTCGAGTGCAACTGCTCCAGCGTGGACCGCCTGGGGGAGATCCGCGCCGAGATCGCACGCATCCTGCCCGACACGCAGGTCATCGAGTTCAAGACGGTGGCGCTGGCCCGCGCGGAGGCCCGCAACAGGGCCGCTGCGATGGCCCGGGAGGAGATCGCCCGCGAGCGCGAGGCCCGCGGGCGCCTGGGCCTCGAGAAGGAGCGCCTCGCCGGCATCGTCGTGCCCCTCGTCTGGTTGGCCGGCGGCGTATGGATAGGCTTCCTGGCGCTGGCCAACGTACGCGAGCGTCGCGTCGAGATCGGCCTCCTCCGGGCGCTGGGCGTGGGCACCGCCTCCATCCTCGCCCTGGTCCTGGCGCGCGCCAAGCTGATCGGCCTGGCCGGGGCCGTGCTGGGATACGCGGCTGGACTGGCCGCCGCAGTCCTCTGGAGCCCCGGCCCGGAGATGAGGCGTGCGGCGGAGGAGAATTCGCTGGCCGGCCCCATCGCGCTTGTGCTCCTGGCCGCGCCCGCCCTGGCGGCCGTGGCCGCGTGGATCCCCGCCGCGCTGGCCGCGCGCCAGGATCCGGCGGAGGCGCTCCGGGCGAGCTGACCGTGCTGAAGATCGAGAACGTTTCGAAGACTTACCGCGGGCCGCAGGACGTGCGGGCGCTGGCGAACGTCTCCCTGGAGATACGCCCCGGCGAATTCGTCGCCGTCCAGGGGCCCAGCGGGTGCGGGAAGACGACGCTCCTGCTGGTGGCCGGCGGGCTCCTGGAGCCGGACGCCGGCCGCGTGACGGCAGGCGGCGAAGATCTCTACGCGCTCCCGCCGGGCCCCCGCGCGCGGATCCGCGCCGCCCGGATCGGCTTCGTCTTCCAGCAGTTCCACCTCCTTCCCTACCTGAACGTCCTGGAAAACGTCCTGGCGCCGACCCTGGCGCTGCCCTCCGACGGCGCCGAGGCGCGCGCCGGGGAGCTCATAGAGAGGCTTGGACTGGCGGCGCGCGCGCGGCACAAGCCCGCCGAGCTCAGCGCCGGGGAGCAGCAGCGCGCCGCCCTTGCCCGGGCGCTACTGAACCGGCCGGGGCTGCTGCTGGCCGACGAGCCCACGGGGAATCTGGACGAGGCCGCGGCCGAGGACGTGGTCCGGCGACTCGAGGAATTCGCACGTGGGGGTGGGGCGGTGCTCCTGGCGACCCACAACCCGCGCGCCGCGGCGCGGGCCGGCCGGATCGTCAGGATGGAAGGCGGTAAATTTGTTTGACCAGCCTCGGACTCTCATTCGAGCGCCTCAACCTGCGCTGGAACCCTTTTGGAGAGCCGGCCTGGGAGGAGCGCGGCCGGCTGGCGGTGGTGGACCTTCCCGAGCTCCGGCCAGGTGACCCGGTCCAGATCGTGGGCGGGCGGGACCGGGGAAAGACGACCCACCTGCTTGCCTTGGCGGAGCGACATCCCGGGGCGATCCACGAACGCGTGCCTGAGGGGAGCGACGAGTTCGAGGGCGCCCCTGCCCGCGGCGGGATATTCCTCCTGGACGAGGCGCAGCGCGTGCGGCCGCGGCTGTTGAGGCGCCTCCTGGCGCGCCGCTTCCTAGCGGTTGCGCTGGGAGGACCCACGAGGATCTCTCGGCCGCGGCGGGCCGCCTGCTGCGCACGTGCCGCCTGGGGGACGTCACGCCGGAGCGTCTGGAAGGGATGCTGCGACGCCGGATCGAATGGGCGCGGCGGGGACCTGGCCCGGTGCCGCGCGTCCCGCCGGAGGCGGTCCGCAGGCTGATCGACCGCTGCGGAGGCGACATTCGCGCCATCGCGGGCCGCCTCTACGACGCCTTTCAGGAACTCGAGGGGCGGGGCGATGTCCAAGTGTAAGCTGTCGATCCGGCTGGAGGACCAGGGGAGAGTCCATCTCCCCGGGGATGCGCTGAGGGGAGAGCTTGTCGTGGAGGTGAACGGTCCTTGCGACTGCCGGGCGCTTTCGCTCTGGGTCGGCTGGCGCACGCATGGAAAAGGGAACCGTGTCGAGGGACGGGTGGAAGACCTCAGCCTTCTCCTGGAGGAGCTGATGAGGGGCGTCTCCCACCGACATCCCTTCGAGTTCCGGCTGCCGGCGGGGCCCGTCACGTATCACGGCAAGCTGCTCAACGTGGACTGGCACGTCGGGGCTCGGGCTGACATCCCGTGGGCGATCGACCCGAAGGCGGAGGCGGATTTCGTCCTGGGGACGGGCGGGGGTGGCGAGTACCATTTCGGGCCCGCGTACAAGGCGCCGGCGGAGATCTTCCTGGCCTTCGAGAAAGGCGGCGGCTGGGTGGTCTTCTTCTACATCACAAGGCCGGGAAGACGCTCGATCCCGGGGGGCGCGAGCTGCTGGCGGGGGAGGAGCTGGTCGTCGGCGGCGTGGTGGAGATCCCCCGGGAGGCGCCGCCCACGTTCGCCGCGAAGGACAACGAGCTCAAGTGGCCGATATCGGTCCGGATCGGGATCGCCGGCTGGCCGGACTGAAGGCGGGCGTACCCCATCGCGGTGAGGCGGTGAACGGGTTCCGAAGTCATGGAATCTCCGGCGTCACCCCCGGGGCGTCCGCATGCTACTATTAATGGGAGGCCCGTGCCGGTCGATGGGCCAAGAGATAGTTTACTGCGCCAAGTGCGCCTCGCGCATCCTCTCCAGCGATTTCGACAAGGGCCGCGCGTTCCGCATCGGCAACCGGACGTTATGCAAGGACTGCGCCCTGGAGGAGGCGCCGGGACTTTCCGCCGACGAGCTCCGCCGCGCCTCGCAAGAGACGCCGCGAGGGGGCACGCCCCTGCCGGCGGCCACGCCTCGGGAGCCCCTGCCCGCCGTGACCCCGCGATCGTGCAGCCGGGTCGTGGACTCAGGGCCTTCGACCAAGACTCGCCGCGCGATCGCGGGCGCCGTCCCGGCGCGCACCCGTCTCCTCCTCGTGCTGGGTCTCTGCGGCGGCGGATTGCTGCTTGTACTCCTCGTGGTGTTCGCCGTCGGCGGATCTTCGCGGCAAAGGCGGCTGCCGCCTTCCCCGCCGGCGCCTTCTCCGTCCCGTGCGGCGGCGGCCAAGCCTCCTGAGGTTGAGGATGCCAACACCCGCGCCGCCCGCCAGGCCTGCGAGAAGGCGAAGGGATTCATGAAGGAACGCCCCGACGACCTGGAGGGACAGATCGCCAGGTGGGAGGAAGCGGTGCGGACCGCCCTAGGCACGGCCTATTACGAAGAGGCCAAGGCCGCCCGCGACCATCTGTTGCTCAAGCGGATGGAGGAACTGCCCCGCCGGATCGCCGGACTGCATGAACGGGCCCGGCCGCTTCTCGAGCGCGAGGAGTACAAGGCCGCGCTTGACGTCTACCAGCAGGCCCGCCCGCAGCGCGAGACGCCCGAGTGGACCGGCCCGATCGACGAGAAGATCCGCGAGATCCTCAGAAAGGTCGAGCGCACGCTGGAGTTCATCAAGGAGCGCGCGGCCGAGGACAAGAGGTGGGGGGTCGCGGGGGAAGTCCGGAAGGCCCTCGATCGGGTCAGGCGCTGGGGATTTCCAGAGAAGCTCTCGGGGCTCGAGGCATACCTGTCGACCGTCAAGGAAATGCGGGTGTCGGCCGAGGGGCTGGCGGGCTGGTGGAGGATGGACGAGGCCGATGGGACGTCGGTCGAGGACTCCTCCGGGCGCGGCCGCAGTGGGATCATGAGCGGATCGGTCGAAAGGGAGAAAGGACGTTTTGGGAACGGACTCTCCTTTGATGGCCTCAGCGGCGTGGTTCGGATATCCCCGGGCGACGACTCCGTCAGGAACACGTTCACCATCGCCCTCTGGGCCCTGCCGCGCGCCGCCGCGAAGATGACGTCGGAGGGGAACAGCGGGGTCACGGAATTGAGGGGCCATCGCTTCGCGGTCTATCCCGCCCACGGCAAGAACTTCGGGACCGGTCGGGCGGGCATAGGGATTTCGATCGGGACGAACGGGATACTCGTCTTCGAGCACGCGGACTATCATTTCCCCTCGCCCCTGGTGCATCAGGTTCGGTTGAGCGAGTGGACCCACGTGGCCCTCGTGTATCTCGACAGGGAGCCGATCCTGTACGTCAACGGGCACCGCGCGAGGGTGGGGGTGAGGTCCTCCATGGAGGTTCATCCTTCGTGGGAACTGGGCGGGGGTTCTTACGGTCACTATCAAGGGCTGCTCGACGACGTCCGTATATACGGCCGGGCGCTCGCCGATGCGGAGATCCAGGAGTTGGCGGCCTCCGACGGCCGCCCCTGGCGGGCGATATTCGACGGAAAGACCAACGAGTGTCTGAGGAGATCGTGCCGGGAGCAGTGGCCCGTGGTGGACGGCGCGCTGCAGTGGAACGGGGTGCAGAACGCGGCGCAGACCGTGATGGAGTTCGATGACGCCGAAATCCGCGTGCGGTTCGAGGTCGCGGGATTGGAGGCTTTGCGCATCGGCGTGCGTCAGGGAGAGGGAGGGGGATGTTTCGTCAAGTTCGACGGGGGCATGGTCCGGTCCTTGGAAGGGGCAATCCACGAGGTAATCTTCAAGTGCATGGGCGAGTCGGTGACCGCTGCGCTCGACGGGAGGCAGGTGTCCATCCATCTCGAAGGGAAGCCCCGGCGAGGTTGCCTGCAGATCACCGGGCTCGGCCGCGTGATCCGGATACTCTCCATAGAGTACCGGTGATCTCTGCCGCCCGCTGGAGTTGACTTCGCTCGTCGCGGTGTCCTAATCTTTGAAATCGAGGTCGCATGGGCAGGGAAGTCGTCCTGTTTCAACTGCGGCATACGCCTCCTGTACTCTGATTTCGGCAAGGGGGGCGGCCTTCAAGGTCAAGTCGGAATATGCCTGCGCCGGGTGCATGCCGCTGCTGCTGGAACTCTTGCCGGAGCAGGCGCGGGAGACCTACCGGAGGGCGGCGGGGAAGTACGCCGAAATCAGGAGGGAGGCGGGTGAGGCAAGGGAGAGGGGCGGTGCGGAGGAGGCCGCACCCGGAGCTCGGCAGCTGCCGGGAGTGCCGGGAGGAGGTGGCGGGCAGGGCGGCGAGGGCCAATCGCGGGACTGTTACGTGATGGTCCCGAGTTCCCCGTCCCTGAAGATCGCCGGCGACATCACGATCGCGTTCTTCGTGAAGGAGAACGCCGAGTCGCCTGAGTGGATACGTTTTGCCGGCAAGGGCGGGGTGGATTTGCGGAACTACTAGGCATGGGACGAGGAGAGGGATGGGAAGAGGGTGCTCTTCCAGCAGTATGACGCGGCCGGCAGGAGCAAACTGCACGTGATGAGCGCGGCGGCGGTCGAGACCTGCCGATGGACCCACGTGGCGTGCGTGGCGGAAGGGGACAAGGCGTTCGTCTACATCGACGGCGAGCCCAGCGGCCGGGGGACTCGTTCCGGCACTCCCGCCACCAGCGATGATCCCCTGACGTTCGGATAAGGCCTGCACCGCTCGCCCCTCAGCGGGGCGCTCGGCGAGGTCAGGATCTATTCGCGCGCGCTTTCGGCCGCGGAGATCAGGAAGCTGAGCCTGGGGCGATGACAATGGCCCCCCGCGGCGCTGGGAGCCGCAGATGTTAACAACGCGTTCTTCTTCTGGTAGTCTGGGACGTTGCAGGAGGGTGCGGACATGAACGGGATTTCGTCCATCGCGGCCGCGCTGGCCGCGGTTCTTCTGTCGCCGTTGCGCGCGCAGGAGGTCGATCCGGCCAAGGCGGGGATGGATCCGGCGAGGCTTGCCCCGCTGCGCGCCCGCTTCCAGGAGTTCGTCGACGACCGACAGATCTCCGGCGCGGTGGTCCTCGTCGCGCGCCGCGGCGCGGTGGGCTGCCTCGAGGCGGTCGGCCTGCGGGACGTCGAGTCCGGCGACCATATGAAACCGGACACGATCTTCCGCATCGCCTCCATGACCAAGCCGATCACGGCGGCGGCCATTCTGATGCTGGAGGACGAGGGGAAGCTCTCCGTGGACGATCCGGTGGAGAAACATCTCCCCGAGTTCAAGGGGCAGATGCTGGTCCGGTCGAAGTCGGGCGGCGCCCTCACGCTGGTCAAGCCGCCGAGGCCGATCACGCTCAAGGATCTTCTCACCCACACCTCGGGGCTCGCCGGCCTCCCGCCGGGTCTTTCCGACCTCTACAGGCGGCGCCACCGGACGCTTGCCGAGGAGGTCATGGCGGTCTCGCAGAGGCCCCTGGAGTTCGAGCCCGGCACGAAATGGAGCTACTCCAACACGGGGATGGACACGCTGGGGCGCGTGATAGAGGTCGCCGCCGGGAGGCGCTACGAGGATTTCCTGGGGGACCGCATCTTCAGGCCGCTGGGTATGAAGGACACCTTCTTCTATCCGACCGCAGAGCGGTCGGCCCGGATCGCCGGCCTCTACAAACGCGAGGGGTCGAAACTCGTCGCCGTGGAGAACTTCCTGGGTGACGTCGCCGGCGGATCGCATCCCATCCCCGCGGGGGGGCTCTTCTCTACGGCCCCCGACCTCTTCAGGTTCTACCAGATGCTGCTGGACAAGGGGTCTTTTGGCGGCCGGCGCTGCATGTCGGAAGCCGCCGTGGTGAAGATGACCTCGGTGCAGACGGGCGATCTCAAGACCGGATTCGTGGCCGGCATGGGCTTCGGGCTCGGGGTGGGGGTGGTGAGGGAGCCGCAGGGTGTGACCGAGATGCTGTCGGCCGGCTCCTACGGCCACGGCGGCGCGTTCGGGACGCAGGGCTGGATAGATCCGAAGAAGGGGATGATCTACGTCCTGATGATCCAGCGGGTGGGGCTCCCCAACGCCGATGCCTCGGAGATGCGCAAGACGCTTCAGTCGATAGCCGCCTCGGCGGTCGCCGACTGAGGGCGCGCCGCCGGCGGCGGGCTCACAGCGACCACCCCTTGCGGTATTCCCTCCTGAGGAACCGGAAGGTCACCCCCCATCCAGGCGCCTCCGACCTAGGCGTGCACCTCCTCGATGGGGCCCACCGCGCCCGCCTGGACCGGCTCGACCACGCGGCGGCAGTTGGACGTCGCGTGTATCGGCATCCCCGGCTGCGTCGCGCGCTTCTTTTCCGCGGCCAGCCTTGCCCTTGGCGAGGTTCTGCTCGTCCACGTCGCAGAGGGCGGGTATGTTTTCGCTCGAAACCCTCTGGGTGTTGTCGGCGCCGCGCCTCCCGGCGGCGCCTATGACCGCGACGTTAAGCCCGGCGTTCCGCGCGTATCCGCGGCCGGGCGCGCACCGGGCCGAGGTCCAGAACCCGGCGCCCAAGGCGGCGGCCCGCCTGATGAATGCCCTGCGGTTCACCCGGATGGGCATTGGAGTCTCCT
>FWPU01011340.1_pt1 | contig 10300 bp, 12 predicted proteins | sample 2228361 | NCBI WGS metagenome assembly FWPU01 (sample SAMEA103939777, study PRJEB20133) | metagenome | reverse complement strand
GGGACTCGTTTGCGAGCCTGCTTTTAGCAGGCTTTGTAGCCGTCTTAGACGCCGAATTCGATTCGGCGGAATTCGATTCGGCGGAATAATGCACCCATAGAGTCTGGTTTTGGCTCACAGGCGAGCGTCTGCGTGGCAGCAGACGCTCGCCTTTTTCTTGCGCTGAAAGACCTGAGCAACGACCGCACGGTCGCCGTCATCTCCCATCCTCTGAATACCCTCGCCCTTTGCCTCTGTCGGCGATTGCAACACCATGTCATTCCTGCCAACATTAGAATTTTCCCCTATTTTCTGCCGCGAGGCAGAACAATTGCAGCAGAGTTAGGGGATTTCCTCCATTGGTTAAACGGGCGATTTATGTAAATTCAGTCGTGAATCTTTTGAAAGGAGATAAATCATGCCTGATTGGAATGCGCTGGCGCAAGCGATTATTGAGGGTCAGAGGGATAAAGCCGTCGCGCTCACGCAGGAAGCGTTGGCAGAAGGGTGCGAGGCGAAAGGGGTGCTGGACAACGGTCTGGTGCCGGGAATGAGCGTCGTCGGGGAGAAGTTCAAAGCCAACGAGTTCTACATCCCGGAGGTGCTGCTCGCGGCGCGCACCATGAAATCGGCGATGGAGATTCTGCGCCCGCTGTTAGCGTCGTCACACGTTGAGCCGCGCGCCAGAGCCGTCGCGGGCACAGTGCGCGGCGACCTGCACGACATCGGTAAGAACCTCGTCGTGATGATGTTGGAGGGCGCGGGATTCGCCGTGACCGACCTCGGCGTGGACTGCTCGCCTGAAAAATTCGTCGAAGCAGCGCAGCAGAGCAACGCCAACGTTGTCTGTCTCTCCGCATTGTTGACGACGACCATGCCCGCCATGAAGGACACCATCGAAGCCTTCAAAAACGCGGGACTGCGCGACGCGGTGAAAATCATGGTAGGCGGCGCGCCCATCACCCAGCAATATGCCGACTCCATCGGAGCGGACGGCTACGCTCCCGACGCAGCAAGCGCGGTGGACAAGGCGAAAGAGTTGCTCAGCCTGTAAGAGAAGAAAAGAGATAAGGGAGGAGGGATGAAAGATGAGGGATAAAGTTGCCATCCCTCATCCCTTATCCCCTATCCCTTATGGATATGACCAGCCGTGATCGCCTGCTGAAAATTCTGCGCGGCGAGCCGCCTGACCGTGTGCCGTTTTCGCCTAACATCGGGCAGTGGTTCGACTGCCACAAAGCGCGCGGCACGCTGCCGCCGGAACTGGCGGACTGCAAGGACGAAACCGACGCGATGCTGGCAATGGGCTGTGACATCTTCTCGCGGCGGGTGGGCGGCGCGGTGCGCGCCAAACGCACAGGCGTCGAGACGCGCTCGTATCAAGAGAACGGCTGGAACGTCACTGAAATCATCACGCCACACGGCACGCTGCGCGGCACGTCGCGCTGGCAAGCCGAGTCTCACACTTCCTACGAACACGAACATTACGTCAAGGACTGGAACGACATCAAAGCGTTTCGCTACCTCGTCGAAAACACCGATTACACCTTCGACTCCGACGCCTACCGCCGCATCGCCGAACGCATCGGAGAACACGGCATTCCCATCATGCCGCTCGCGCCTTCGCCCATCAAACTATTTCACCTCTGGGCGGGGCAGGAGCAGGCGACGATGTTCATGCTCGACCATCCTGACGAGATGAAGGAACTCGCCGACCTTCACACCGAGAAGGTGCTGCAAGCGGCGCGGCAGGGCGCGGAGTCGGACGCGCTGGTGTTCATCACAGGGGATAATCTGGACAGCCTCTTCCACACGCCCCGCCTCGTGCGCGAGTTTGCCCTCGACTTCTACCGTCGCATTGCCGACGTTCTTCATGCAAAGGGGAAATATCTTCTCTCGCACGCCTGCGGACAACTGCGCGGTTTGAAGCGACTGCTCGCGGAGGCGGGCGTTGACGGGGTGGAAGGCATCCCACACCCGCCGTTAGGCGATTTGCCGTTACCCGAAGCGCAGCGCGACGTTCACGACGGTTTCATCGTCATCGGCGGCATGACCTGTCACGAACAGGAAATCTCAGACAACCCTCGCGAGCGCATCCGCGACTACGTCCGAACGCTGTTCGACCAACTGCGCCCGTTTGAACGGTTCGTGTTCTCGTCGGGCTGAAATACGTCCATCCGGACGCCGTGGGCGAACCTGATGTATTTCAAGGAGGCTTGTGAGGAGTTTGGAAGGAATTCTTCTGTCAACGAATAGGAAACGAATTAATGAGTGGAGAGAGCATGGGAGGGAATGTCATTCGTCAATTCGTCCCCCATTCGTTGACAGAGGCGTCTATCAGTTGCACATCTACCTGCCGCGCGCGACGACGATTGAAGTCGGACGCTGGGGAACGTTCCGCTTCCCCGCCGGCTGGTACGTTTACACGGGCAGCGCGATGGGCGGGTTAGAGGCGCGGGTGCGGCGACACCTGCGGCGCGAGAAGAAATTGAAATGGCACGTTGACTATCTGTTGCAGCACGCAGAGGTTCACCGCGTTGTCACCATCCTCGTTTGTAGTCAGGCACGAAACGCAGTGGAGTGCCGTACGAACGCCACTTCGCTGCGCTGCGTGGCTCACTACGAACCGCGGCTGGAGTGCGCATGGAATGAAAGAACGCTCACGCAGCCGGGCGCGAAGGTGATTGTGGAGCGGTTCGGTTCCAGCGATTGTCGTTGCGCGAGTCACTTGATTTACTTCGGCAGGCGAAAGCCGCCCTTTGTAGCCGCCGAGTAGAATTCGGCGGCTACAAAACCTGAGAAACCTGCTGGAGGCAGGAGGGGAGGGAATGAGTCTGCTTTCAGCAGACTTCTGTTCAGTTGTGATAGACACCGAATTCTACTCGGTGGCAAAGGGATATCGTGATGACCTTCCGAGAAAAACTCGAAGCTGGACAGTTCGTTTACACCGCCGAAGTCAACCCGCCTAAGGGAACGAACATCGGAAAGGTGCTGGACGACGCCGAGCAGCATTTGAAGGGCGTGGTGGACGCGGTCAACGCGACGGACTGCGCGGGGGCGAACGTGCGCGCGGGGTCGCTGGTGACGTGCCATCTGCTCAAGCAGCGCGACATAGAACCGGTGCTTCAGGTGTCGTGTCGTGACCGCAACCGCATCGCGCTGCAAAGCGATTTGCTGTCGGCGGGGATTTTGGGCATCCGCAACGTGCTCGTCGTGACGGGCGACCATCCGCATCTCGGCGACCATCCGCAGGCGAAACCAGTGTTTGACCTTGATTCTGTCACCGTTTTGGAAGCGGTTGCCAACATGCTCGAAGGCAAGGACATGAACGGCAACCCCTTGGACGACGCGCCGAATTTCTTCATGGGCGCGGTGGTCACGCCCAGCCATCCGATTCCCGAGTTGCAGATTATGAAGATGGAGAAGAAAGTGGCTGCGGGCGCGAAGTTTTTCCAGACTCAAGCAGTGTTTGACGTGGAGAAGTTCGCGGAGTTCGCAGCGCAAGTCAAGCACCTCAACGTGCCGATTTTGGCGGGCGTCATCCTGCTCAAGTCGGAGCGCATGGCGACGTTCATGAACGAGAGAGTCTCCGGCATTTCGATTCCGCAGTCCATGATTGACCGCATCAAAAACGCCGAGAACAAAGCCGCCGAAAGCATCGCCCTCACCGCCGAACTCATTCGCGGATTGAAACCCTACTGTCAGGGCATTCACTTTATGGCGCTCGGCTGGGAACGGCACATTCGGGCGGTCATTGAACGATTGGAGTGATGGAGTAATGGAGTAATGGAACGATGGAGTTCATCTCAATACTCCACTACTCCACTACTCCATTACTCCAATCAGAAGAGTTATGCTCATCATCGGCGAACGCATCAATACGAGTCGTAAAGCCATCGCGCCAGCGGTGGCGAGTAAGGACGTGGCGTTCGTGCAGAACGAAGCCCAGTCGCAGGCAGCGGCGGGGGCGCAGTATATTGACGTGAACTGTGGCACTTTGCTTGAGCAAGAGCCGGACTACATGGCGTGGTTAGTGGACGTCGTGCAGGAGGTTGTCAGCGTGCCCCTCAGCATTGACAGCCCCAACCCCACCGCCGTGCGCGTCGGGCTGGAACGCCACCGGAACGGACAGCCGTTCATCAACTCCATCTCCAACGAGAAGGAGCGGCTGGAAGGGCTGCTGCCGCTCGTGCGGGAATACAAGGCGAAAGTCGTTGCCATGAGTTCCGGGTCGAAGGACGCCATGCCGCACACAGCCGAAGAGCGCATCGCCGAAGCCACGCTGTTGGTGGAGCGGCTGACCCAAGCGGGCGTGCCGCTGGATGACATTTACGTTGACCCGATGGTGTTTCCTATCGGCGCGGATTCCAACAGCGGCAAGGCGGTCATGGATACGATTCGTGTCGTGATGGAACGCTTCCCCGGTGCCCACACGATTTGCGGTTTGAGCAACGTTTCCTACGGCTTGCCCGTGCGCAAGTTGCTCAATCAGAACTTCCTTGTTCTCTGCATGGCAGCCGGACTGGACGCCGCGATTTTGGACCCCACCGACGGACGCCTGATGTCCAACGTCCTCGCCGCCGAAGCCTTGTTAGGACGCGATGAATTCTGCGTCAACTACGTGCAGGCGAGCCGAGAGGAGAGACTGGTGTTATGAAGGAACTGCCGAAGCCAATCGAGAAGTTCATCTACTTCTTGGAGCGCCACATCAAAAGCCCGATTTTCGGCTGCAAGATGTGCGGGCAGTGCGTGCTGCACCAGACGATGTACGTCTGCCCGATGCGCTGCCCCAAAGGACTGCGCGACGGTCCGTGCGGTGGCGCGAGCGCGCAGGGCAAGTGCGAACGGTATCCCGACCGCGATTGCATCTGGGTGCTGATGTATCGTCGCGCCAAGAAGCAAGGGAAACTGGAACAGTTGAAGTCTTTCAAGCCAGTGCTCGACCATCGGCTCGTCGGAACGTCGTCGTGGGTCAATCTTATCACGGGCAAAATTGACATCCACGGCAAATCGCTGCTCGACGAAGCGGAAAAGCCCAAGGTTGAGCCGGCGAAGCCAAAGCCGCAACTGCAACCATGAATCAGACAGGATTGACAGAATAAACCTGATTCCTTCAATCCTGTTCATCCTGGCAAAAGAGGAGAACTTGCATGACACACCGCGAGCGCTGGGTGCGCACGCTGCATTTTGAGTCGGTGGATCATGTGCCGGACGAGGAGTTCGGTTACTGGGAGGATACGCTGCGCGTCTGGCATGAACAGGGGCTGCCCAAGTGGGTGGACAACAACGGGCGGGCGGATGATTACTTCGGCTTCGCCCCGCGTCGGCACGTGCCCGTTCATCAGGGGTTGATTCCCCACTTTGAGTATCAGTTGCTTGAGGAAACTGACCGCCACAAAATCATCATTGACGGCTCAGGCGTGAAGTGCCTCATCAATAAAGACGGCTCCTCGTCCATCCCCAAGTATCTCAAATTTCCCGTCGAAAGCCGCGCGGATTGGGAGGAGTTCAAGGAACGCCTCAACGCCGACGACCCGCGCCGCTACGCGATGAACTGGAACGAACTCAAAGAAACGTGGAAGAACCGCGACTATCCGCTGGGCATCAGTTGCGGCTCGCTCTACGGCTGGCTGCGTAACTGGATGGGATTCGAGAACGCGGCGATGGCGTGCGCGGCAGAGCCCGACCTTGTCCACGACATCATGGAGCACATCACCAACTTCATCCTCAAAACGATTGACCGCGCCGTGCGTGAGGTGCCGTTGGATTTCGCCTCGTTCTGGGAGGACATGTGCTTCCGCAACGGACCGATGATTTCGCCCGCGATGTTCAAGGAGTTCATGGTGCCCCGCTACAAGCGCATCACGGATTTTTTGAGGCAACATGGTTGCGACATTGCTTACGTCGACTGCGACGGCGACATCACGCAACTCGTCGGGTTGTGGATTGAGGGCGGCGTCAACTGCATGTTTCCGCTGGAGATTCGCGGCGGCACCGACCCGTATCAACTCCGCGCCGAATACGGCAAACAGGTGTTGCTCATGGGCGGCGTGGACAAGACTCAACTAATTGAGGGCAAGGGGGCGATTCGGCGGGAAATCAAGCGGCTGGAAAAATTGGTCGCCGACGGCGGATTCATCCCGCACGTCGACCACCGCGTCCCGCCGGACGTGACCTACGAAAACTACCTTTACTACTTGAAAACCAAACGCGAAGCGTTTGGCATCCCCGAACCGCCGCCGTTTGAGGAGCGGTTTGCGAGCGGGCGGGTGAGGTAAATTGGTCAATGGCTCAATGAGTCAATTGGTCAATTGGACATTGGGCATTGAGAGCAGAGGGCTTGGAGGATGGATCACATGAGTTTAAGCGAGGGCGAGAAACGTCGCCCGAAGTTGAGACCGATTACAGACGTCGCCGCCCGTTTGGGGCTGGGCGCGGAGGATGTGGAGTGTTACGGACAGTTCAAAGCGAAGATGTCGCTGCTCGCCGTGGAGCAGGCGTTGAAGCGACCGCCCGGCAAACTGATTGTCGTCACGGCAATCACGCCAACGCCGCTGGGCGAGGGAAAAACGACGGTTGCCGTCGGGCTGGCGATGGCGTTGAACCATATTGGCAAGAGGGCTGTGGTATGCGTGCGCGAGCCGTCGCTGGGTCCGCTGTTCGGCGTGAAGGGCGGGGCGACAGGGGGGGGCAGGGCGACGGTGGAGCCGGCGGAGGACATCAACCTGCATTTCACCGGCGACCTGCACGCCATCACGTCGGCGCAGAACCTTCTCGCCGCGCTGGTGGACAATCACTTGTTTCAGGGCAACGCGTTAGGCATTGACCCGACGACGGTGCAGGCGCGGCGATGCCTTGATACGTGCGACCGCAGCCTGCGCTCCATCGAAATTCATTCTGACGGCAAGCGCAATAGCCCCACCGTCCCGGCGGGGTTCGAGTTGACGGCGGCGTGTGAAATTCATGCGACCCTGACGCTCTCGCAGAACATATCAGACCTGAGACGGCGACTGGCGCGCATCATCGTCGGGTTCACGCAGGACGGCAAACCCGTCACGACTGCTGACTTGAAAGTCACCGGCGCGCTGCTGCTGCTGCTGCGCGACGCCCTCAAGCCCAATCTCGTGCAGACTTGCGAAGGCACGCCCGCGCTGATTCACCTCGGTCCGTTCGGCAACGTCAGTTGCGGCAACAACAGCGTGATGGCGACGAAGTTGGGAAGACACCTTGCCGATTACACCGTGACCGAAGCAGGCTTCGCCAGCGATTTGGGATTTGAGAAGTTCTGCGATTTGATTTGTCGTGCGGGTGGATTCGCTCCTGATGCCGCCGTTGTCGTTGCCACCGTCCGCGCCTTGAAGTATCACGGCGGCGTTGCGCTGGACAAGTTGACGGAGAAAAACTGCCGCGCGCTCGCGGACGGATTCGCCAACTTGCAAAAACACATTGAGAACGTGAAGGCGTATGGGCTGCCGTGCGTGGTGGCGATCAATCGTTTCAAAGATGACGACGACGACGAAATCGTTCTGCTCAAAGAGTTGTGCGCGCAGCAGGGCGCGAAGTGCGTGACCGCCGACGTGTGGGCGCACGGCGGCGAGGGCGGCATCGCGTTGGCGGAGGCGATGGTGGAAGCAACGCAGCAGCAGAACCGTTTCCGCTTCCTCTACGATTTGGACGCGCCGCTGCCGCAGAAAATTGAGAAAATTGCCCGCACCCTCTACGGCGCGGACGGCGCGCAACTGCTGCCGCTGGCGCAGGAGAAGTTGGCGAAGTTGAAAGCCGCCGGCTTGGACAAACTCCCGCTGTGTGTGGCGAAAACGCACCTGTCGCTGTCGGATGACGCGAAACGGCTGGGGCGTCCCAGCGGCTTCACCGTCACGGTCAAAGACCTGCGCGTGATGGCGGGGGCGGGCTTCATCGTTTGCTATCTGGGCGATATTCTCGTCATGCCCGGCTTGCCGAAAGTGCCCGCAGCAGAGCGGATTGAAGTGACGGACGACGGAGTCGTTGTGGGATTGGTGTAAGGAGTCATTCATGCGTCGTTGACGCGCCACGCCGCATGAAAATTGCGGCATAGGATGCCGCACTGGACTGGGCGGACAGACCACGTCGGCATCCTATGCCGACGATTTTCGCAGGAGGGCAAGGAAGATGGCATGGATTCAGACGGTGGACGAGTCGCAAGCCAGCGCGGAACTCAAGTCGCTCTACGACGGAGTGAAGGGCATCCTCGGCTTTACGCCCAACGTGTTCAAGGTTTCCAGCCTGAAGCCGAACACGCTCAAGGCGTTGGCGGGGCTGGTCGGCGAAGTGATGTTCGGCGAGTCGGGGTTGAGCCGCGCGGAGCGGGAGACGATTGCGCTGGTGGTGTCAGCGGTCAACAAGTGCCGCTACTGAGTGGCGGCGCACGGGATGCTTCTTCAGGGTGAAGGATCTAGCGCGGATTACGTCGGCAAACTTGAGAGCAACTGGCGCGACGTCTGCGCCCAACCGCGCGTTCATCACCTGCTTCGCTTTGCCGAAAAGATGACCCGCGACGCAGATTTGCGAGGACGACGTTCGGATTCTGCGCGAAGTGGGCTTCAGCGATGCCGACGTTCTTGACATCGTTCACGTCACCTGCTTGTTCAACTACATGGACAGATTAGCCGACGCTTTGGGCGTCGAACTGGATGAAGTGTTAAAACGAGGGGGAACAAGCGCATGAGCGCAAGCGAGCGTCCCATCGGCACAAAGGGAGCGAACAACTCCCGACCGATGTTCCTCAAAGTTATCGCCTGTGAAATCGCCTTCCGCGAAATCTGTTACGCGGCGGCGCGGTCGCCGAACCTGACGGACTTGGAGTTTCTGCCGCAGGGCTACCATGACAACCCCGACATTGGACGCGAGCGGATTCAGGAGCGGATTGACGCCGTGCCCGAAGCAAAGTTTGACGCGATTCTGGTCGGCTACGGATTGTGCAATCTGATGCTGCAAGGGTTGACTGCGCGACACACGCCGCTTGTCATTCCACGCGCCCACGATTGCATTACGTTCTTTCTGGGCAGCAAGGAGCGATACCAAGAGCAGTTCTTGGCTTGCCCCGGCACGTATTGGTATACGTCAGGTTGGCTGGAACATCGGCAGCGCAAAACCGAGCGCGTGGAACGCAAGCAGGGCGCGGGGATGGGGTTGCAACTCCAGTATGAGGCGATGGTAGAAAAATACGGCGCGGACAACGCTCAATATCTGATGGAGTTCTTTGGGCAGTGGACGAACCACTACCAACGCGGGGCGTTGATTGAATTTGATTTCACGCGCCACCTGAACCTGAAACAGCAGGTGCTGGACATCTGCGAGCGGCACGGCTGGACCTTCGAGGAACTGGAAGGCGACATGAGTTTGCTGCAGCGTTGGATTGACGGCGACTGGACGGACGATGCGTTCGTGACCGTAGCGCCGGGCGAGTCGGTGCGCGCTACATACGATCACAACATCATGGGAATAAGGAGGTGACGAGATGGCGAAAGCTGCTACGACGAAGAAGTCCACGACCAAAGCCGGTAGCGCCAAGAAGTCCTGCGGCAGCAAGAAGACGTGCAAGTAACTGACCGCCGCAGTCGTCACAGGCGCGGGGCTATCGCCCGCTTCCAAATTGGATTCTTTTAATGTCCCTCCTGTGGTCCAGTTCGGCGGCGGGCGATAGCCCCGCGCCCTGCCGGATTGCAGTTGTCATTCGGAGCGAAAGGAAGAATCTGTTGGTGCGCCGAGATGCTTCGCGGCGCTCCGAACGACAAGGGGAACGGATAGCCCTGCGCAGATGGTTATTCGCGGCGATTTCCTCGTTTCTGCCAACGCGCAGCAAGTGTGGATGTTTCTCAATAACCCCCACGCGGTCGGCGATTGTCTGCCCGGTTGCGAGGAGGTTGAGGTGCAGGACGAGCAACACGCGCAGGCGATGTGCGAAATGCCCATCGGTCCGATTGTTGCTCGTTTCCTGTGCACCGTCACTATCACGGGATTGGCCCCCCCGCGTCGTTTGCAGGGCGTTGTGGAGGGCTATGATGCCTCCATTCGCGGCGGGTTCAAAGCGACGGGCACGTTGAGCATTGAACCCGCCGCGCCCGACGTGACGCGCGTGACCTACGATGTGGACGTTCAGATTCGCGGGCGCATTGCGCCGTTCGCCGACCGCTTGCTGCCGTTCGTGGCGAAGCGACTGGCGGGGGAGTTTGCGGGAAACGTTTCGGGGAGGTTAAGAGCACCTAACAAAACCCAGAGTTGAAACTCTGGGCTACTCTTACGAAGTCCAGTAAACTGGACTGCATGGTGCGACCGGCTT
>FWPU01004926.1_pt1 | contig 10300 bp, 10 predicted proteins | sample 2228361 | NCBI WGS metagenome assembly FWPU01 (sample SAMEA103939777, study PRJEB20133) | metagenome | reverse complement strand
CAGGATCTCCCCACATACTGAAGCACATCAAGAAGAACATACATCCAGACGCCGTCATCGACATAAACAGGCGCTTACAACGGATAGGGATACGACCGTGGTTCAACTTCATGGCTGGGTTTCCCGGTGAAACTGCAGAGGATCTCGACAGAACGAGAGCGCTTATCTTCCGGCTCCTCGATCACAATCCAGACTGCCTTATCTCTCCCATCTACCCTCTTGCGCCGTATCCGGGTACAGAACTCTTTACCACAGCAGTCAGGTTGGGATTCTCCCCGCCTTCTCATCTCTCTGACTGGAAGAATTATCATCTGGCCAACAAGCGTCTTCCTTGGCTCAGTCGGAGGCGACGTAGGCACATCATGGCCATGTATTTTCTTTCCATATTCATCGATGCAAAGCTTGACCTCTACGACACAAAGCCACTCTATCGGTCTCTGGCAAGACTCTACAGGCCTTTGGCACGATTTAGGCTGCGCCGAGGATGGTACCTGGGCATGATAGAACTCCGCCTGTTCCAGCGCTTGTTTGACATCTCATGAACATCCACCGCACACCCTTGACTGTAGAAACCATAGTACTCATGGGGTTGCTTGTCCTCACCTTTTTGGTACGGCTCCATTACGTGTTCCATTATCCGTTCAATGAGGATGAGCTCAGGGCGTTTCATCTTTCATGGCAGGTAAGCCATGGCCTTCTCCTTTGGGAAGAGGTCAAGCCTCTGACAACACCCCTGTTTTCATTGCTCCATGTGCCATTCTTTTGGGTGTTCGGGGATAGGATCTCGACACTGTTTCTCTTGCGCATAGCGAGCCTGTGCTTCTTCTGTCTGTTTCTGCTGGTGTACTATCGCGTGGTACAGCATCTGTTTTCACCGCGAGCAGGGATGTATGCAGTACTGTTCTTTAGCACCTTTAGCTATAGCTTCTCGAAGGTGGCCGAGTTTAGACCCAACAGCCTCATGCTTCTTTTGGTGATGCTCGCCTGGTGGATTTATCTTAGGAGAGATACGCTCCATATACCCTACGCCGGCGCTGCACTCGCAGGTGTGCTCCTCGGTATCAGCTACAACGTCTACCAGGAGGCCTTGTTGTGCTTCTGCGCCTTTGGCCTCCATCAGGTCGTCCTTGTGCTCACCAGGAAAAGGGACACACGTCGCGCGCTCGCATCGGCCTTGGCGTTCTTTGGTGCGTACCTAGTGACAATCGGTTTTTTTCTCCTGATCCCGTACTCGGCCGTAAAACTCGTCTACTCCCTATATGTCCAGTTCATCGTTTATGCTGTCACACCCGATATGGGCAAGGGCGACCCAGGGATCTTTTATCGCACGGCACTCCACAATGCTCTCTTTTTTGCCTTATGCCTGCTCGGGCTCTGTGTTTCGCATCGAGCTCCCTTTCTCCGAGGAACTAAGAACCAGGAGGAGAGACTTTTACTCTTGCTGCTCTTAGTGTTTTCCCTGGTTCGTGTGACAATTACCAAGAAGGTGTTCGAGCAGTATTTCCTTCTTGGCGTTTCAGGTCTCGCGATGCTTCTTGGATACTGGATCACCGTATATGGTAGAAGGCTCAGCTCAGCCCGCACAACCTACCTGCGTACATTTTATTCTTTACTGGTTCCAGCCCTTGTCGCCGCAACGGCATATCAGGGCATACACAACCATTATCGATCCTATCAACGTCTCGAATCATTCTCCCAACAGGATCTTGCCTGGCACGCTGCCACCTTTGATCAGGGTGGCCTTGGCCACAGCCTTTCCTTGACCGAGGTCGAAGACCATCTGCGCCGAGGAAACTATACTCGGCCTATGATCCTCACCCAAACCCTGCACCAGCAAAAGGCATTCTTGCACTATTGTCTCACTCACCTTGCTATGAGGGCCCGGGCATTTGATGGGTGCTCCTCGTATGTCTTTGCAAACGACAGCCCGAACTTCAATCCACCTGACCTCACGAACATGTACCCGTTTCTTGAATTCACTTATGAGTTTCTTCAACGCAGGAATAGCTTCCTTGGCGTTGCACCTGAGCGATTCGGCACCTTGTACAGCGCCCGTCCTCCAAAAAGCCTAGATCAAGCGCTCCGAGAGGATTTCGAACGCTATCCGCCGGACCTCATCGTGTATGATCCATGGGTTCGGTGGTTGTGCCTCCGGTTCCCTAGTGTGTTCGCATTCTTCAATGCTGGGTATCGTTATGCGTTTGTATCTGAATTCAACAATGTAATAGGAGTGGCACAGACCAGACTCCATGACCTGCTCCCGATGCCATTGTCATCAAGCGACAAATGAATCAACGCTATCGTGGAAGCCATGTGATCCGTTGTCTGGTCTGTACGATCGTGTTCGAATGCAACCAAGAGCGAGTGACGTGCAGTGAAGCCCAATAACAAGAACAACCAGGGTATGCTTCTCCTACAACTAAGCCTGCTGCCCGAAGGCGAGACCCGCATTCGCAGCTATGGTCAGACTGTCGAGGGTCTGAACATCAATGCACCCCTCGGTCTCCTTTATCTTGCCGCCATGCTCAAGAAACATGGTTACCATGCCGAGGTCTCTGACCAGCGTATAGAACAGTTTGACGCCTCAAGCATAACAAACCACATCCAATCCCTTGGGTATAGGTCGGTAGGCTTTTACTGCTGCGATTACGATCTCCTCCGAGACAAGATCATTTACTACATTCAGGCTATCAAGCGCAGATGTCGCATCCCTATTATTGTGGGTGGGCCACCGTTTGATCATGAAAGGCTTCTTGCCCACGGTGCAGATGCCGTCTGTGTAGGAGAAGGAGAGACCACCATCCTTTCCTGGATGGAGTATGTAGAGGGCAGCAGGTCCATTCAATCAGTCCCTGGTATCCGCTATACACAAGCGGATGGGACGAGCGTTGCGACCACTCCTTCTGGATTGATCCAGGATCTGGACAGCCTCCCGTTTCCTTACCGCAGATATCCGGACCGCTATCGGATTCTTGGGAACCCCTATTGCAGACGGCCTGTTCTCGAAGTCACTGCATCTCGAGGTTGCCCGTTTCACTGTGCATTTTGTGCCACCCCAGAATTCTGGCAGCGACGGGTGCGGTTACGATCCCCGGAGAATGTCATCGAAGAACTCACTCAATTGAAAGGCCGCCATGGTGCCAGATACTTCCATTTTCGTGACGATATATTCGGCACCAATCTCTCCTGGATAGATAGATTCGCAGAGCTCTACATGAGGGAAAACCTTTCAACCCACTGGTCGTGCTATCTCCACCCTTTGTCCTTCGGACAGCATCAGGAACGATATTTCGAACTCCTATCGAGGATCGGCTGCGATATGGTCTGCATTGGTCTTCAAACCGTCGTCCCATCCATCCTTACGTCGATCGATCGCAGACCAGAGGAGACACAGGCATTTGCAAGGCAGATACGTGTGGCCAGAAAACATAACATGCTCACCTTTGCATCGGTGATCTTCGGGCTGCCTGGGGAACAAAGGCATACCATCCGGGCGACCACAGATTATCTCAAGAAAAACAGACCTGATATACTTGTCATCCTTCCCTTGCAGAAGCTACGAGGCAGTGCCATTGCACAACGGTACCCATCAGGGCCTGTGTGCGAACTCACGGATCAGGAAATCAACACCGCTATTGCCAAGGCAACGCGGTCCTTTTACTTGAGCATCATCCCTATGGCGATCTTTTGCTATCGCATCCTCAAGAACAATCCGCGATGGTTTTTGGAGGTGCTCCCCTTCTTGCTCACTGGGCTCAAGTTCTTCCAGATCCTGCCACGCAGGGCAAACTGGTAAGAGTCGTATCGAACTACATCTGAGCGAACTGGCATACCTCCTTCTAGTGCCTCTGACCTCTGTCTGTTCACAACTTGAGATTATGGATCCACACCTTTCAGCTCATTCAATAGATGGCTTTGCGTGCACAAAAATTATAATTGACGTGGCTAAGTTCGCTTTGCTAAAAGCTGTTTATAGGTAAAGGCTTGGAGGGCCGATAGGCTGTTTAATCAATAGCCAGCGGGAAAGGAGAGAGCCGATGACGAAGAGGTTCGCCGCCGCTTTGACAATATTGATGGTCTTTATATTCTACGGGTGCGTCGGCAGTCCTGTGCATTCAACGCTGAAATACCAGAGCGTGCAGAGCGAAATCTCACGCAACAACAAGAACTTGATGACCCTGAGAATCGGCATGACACAAGAGCAGGTTCAACAGCATATGGGACAACCGGAGAGATCCGAAGGATACCAATGGGGGTCAGCATGGTTGTACCGCACAGCCATGACAAGCGGTATCTACGGTACAGCTGATAGCGACTTCACGCCCGTTGTATTTGATGCAAATGGAAAGCTGGTCGGATGGGGTAGAAACTTCTTCACTGAGCACGTGAAGCGTTACGAGATAAAGCTAAAAAAGGAATAGAGGCTCCCGCTAACAAGGTACTCAAGAGCGACTGGGGAGAAGTCCGCCACTGATGCTAGACATTAGGCTCGAAACATGGCAGGAACCTTTATGAAGAGTGTATAATGAAAAAGTACAAGTTTACTGAGTACTTTGAGAACGAGGTGTTGCGAAAACGCCCCTACATCAAGAGGGAATGGTGCATTAGGATCATCGAGAATCCGTTGCGCAGCGAGCCGCAGGAACTCAACCGATTTCGTTTCTGGGGGCGTATCGACGAATTCCATGGGCGGGTGTTTCGAGTCATAACCCTAGAGGACAAGACCACCATACACAATTCTTTTCCTGACAGAGGATTTGAACCATGAAAATAAAATACTACCCGGATACGGATTCCTTGTACATTGACCTCTCGGGTAAGAGCAGCGCAGACAGTCGCGAGATATCGGAAGGCATCGTCATTGACTATGACGAGTCCGGCTGCATCGTCGGAATCGACATCGACAATGCCAGTAAGAAGGTTGACCTCCAAGAGCTGATGGTTACTAAGATCCCCTTCAATATGCAGACGATCACGGGCTAACAAGCTGCGGCACAAGCATCGTTCGTAATCTCGCGGCGCGGCCTGTGAGCCGCAGCGTTAGACATACCAGAAGATGATGGTGTGCGATAAGGAGGAGTCACAGGTATTCGAGAAAAGGAAGACCTGATAAAGAGCAAAAGAGCTATGATCCACTGAAGTGCACCCTCGCCCGGGCTCCATGGCCTCCCTATGTGCATGGCTGCACACACATAGGCAAAACCCCATCCTTGCACCCAGGAGGGCTATCAGTGTTCTCATCGATCACTCCCTTCAGCAATGAGTAGGAAGACAAGGAATACAGAGACTATTAGGTTTCCTAGAATCTATCTCTGTCCAACATCGATTTCCTAACAGAAGTCGCCGATTTCTGGACGTTCAACGCGATAGTGGCGTTAAGCTGCATCAAGACGGCTGTTGTCACAGGTGGCAAGCAGACAATATCTCTTCTTTCGATGTCTGTTTACTGCAAAGAGTTGGACCTGCTGATTGCATCGAACACCCGCACACATCGCCACAATCGTCTGCCGAAAGGCTGAGATCGAAACTCTCTTGTCCTGTGTGGCAGATACGAGGCGTGCAAGTGGATCTATACCAACTGTCCCATGGTATCTTTAGTCATGTGTACACTCATCTGGTATGGGCATGGGCTCGCGCTCAGATGGGTCAACACCGGCACGTTACGGAGAATCCTCGCCCCATCAAACATCCAGCAGATTATGTAGTTGCCCTACTGGATGGATCGCATGCTTGGGTATATAGAGGAGAATTGGTAGACTATCCAACACGAAAGACCATGGTGGACAACACCCACATGCGAAACCTTGCACTCTTCTTTTGCTTGCTTCCCTGGCTACTGCTCGTCACTTGTAAAAACGATAACAGAGCATCCCAAAAGGACGATGACGTGGCATATGAAGATATCGATGGCAACGATTCGCTGCCTGACGATTACGTAGCGCCATGGTCTCAGTCCACTATTGAGGCGCCTGACTACGATGAGTGCTTGGAACCAGGACCCCTTCGCCAGAAGGCTCAGAATTACGACCAATGGTACGTAGAGCACCACAGTCCTTTTTACGGATCAACAGTAGAGATCCTTTTTAAAGATGACGACCGCACCGAGGTAGAGAAGTATCACGGCACATGGGATAGTTGCTTTTGGACAGGCGAGTATTTGGCGAGCCAAGCGTTCAGATATTACGTCACGGGCGACCCTCAAGCAAAGGCCAATGCTATACGGGCGGTTGAAGCGCTCGATGCACATCTCCACGTAACTGGATTGGCTGGCTACATCGCGCGCTATCGCGGTCCCCAAGACCCTCTGGTTCTGTGGGAGGATTGCGAGACGAACCCTGACTGTCATCTCGTGAACAAGGGCGAGTATGCAGGCGATTTCTGGGTCGGTGCTACCAGCCGCGACCAGTATAACGGTTGGTTCCTAGGGATGTGCGTGGCTTACGATTTGGTCGATGACGAACCACTGCGCGAGATTATCAGAGCAGACGTGGTTGAAGTGTTAGACTATCTGATTGCAAGCAACTGGCAAATCAAGCACTTTGATGCAGAGCCACATGCGGCACCTGCGATAGTCCTTCCAAACATGCAGCTTACGTGGGCGCTTATCGCTTATCATATAACCGGGGAGGAGCGGTTCAAAGCAGTAGTTCAGACGTGGATACAAAACCAAAACAGAACATTGCTGTGGCTCACTGGCATCTCATGTTTCTCTAGGTATATGGAGTATTACGGAAACCATCTCGCTCACCAGCTCTTTTACAACCTTTTGAGGTTGGGTAAGGTGTACTTTAGCGAAGACGACTACACGTTCTTCAAGTGGCTTTTCGAAAACCAGGCTCACCTGTGGGTGAGACTCTCGCACAATCCTTTTTTCAATCTCGTTCACATGAGTCAGGGTAATTACGTGCCTTGTCCTGACAACGATGAATATCAGCAGCAGCTCGAGCAAGATTTGACGGATTTTATCGACGCTCCCTCATATCAGCGCTGGGTGGAGCCGCCGGCCGCTGAGATCGACCCGATTTCAGTGTGGCTCGATGAGCTGGTCAAAAGCATCCCTTGGCTTGAGGAGCAGATCGGAGACAAGATAGAACCGCAAGCACAAAAGGCATACCCAATTCAATATCAATGCCCTACCCATTTATATTGGGAAAACAGCCCGTTTCGCATCGTGTGCGACAAGCCCGAGAATTGGCGTTACGTGTATCCCGGCTTCGACTATCTCATCGCTTATTGGATGGCGAGCTACCATAAGTTTTTGAGGAAAGACCAGTAACTACACGGTCCTTCCCACCACACGCTGGAGGTGATCAAAGGCAACATGTGTATATAGTGCAACGGCGAGCCGCTTGTACCATGCTGATTCGCGACGGTTCTCTGCCTGATTCGTCTGTAAATAAGGCCAAATTCAACGTAGTCCAAAAAGGCGGGATAGATGTATTTTTGTTGTCCGGTCAGCATAACTGATGACAGTACTCACGTCTGAAGAAGATCTCGCTTCCTCGGTGTTACTCATCTCTGCTCATATCGCCCAAAATGGAGCCGAAACGTACATCTGTTTCTTTGTTCATGTTATTCATTTTCTTCGTTGGTAGATGGGAATATCCGTGTTATTATTTCTCTCCAGGATCAGATTCGGTAAAACAGGAGACACCCTATGAAAGTTACAGCCATTATCGAACGCGAGGGTGATGGGTACGTGTCTTTATGCCCGGAGTTAGATATTGCGAGCCAAGGGCGTAGTATTGAAGAAGCTCGAGATAATCTTCGAGAAGCATTGGAACTCTTTTTTGAAACAGCATCACCCGAGGAGGTTAACCAACGTCTTCGCGGCGAGATTTTCGTAACTCAAGTCGAGGTGGCGATTGGGTAAGCTTCGAGTTCTTTCCGGCAAAGAAGTATGTTCCATTCTTTCAAGGCATGGGTTCTTTGAGGTGCGTCGAGGAAGTAGCCATATCGTAATGCAAAAGAAGCTTCCACAGGGTACAATAACGGTTCCTATCCCAAATCATGACGAAATCAGAATCGGAACGCTTCAATCAATTATCCGTCAGTCTGGGGTACCCCGCGGTGAATTTGAATCATAAGTGTTGAATGCCTAACAACCGCATCAACTGGACTGCCAATTCCGTTACGCTCACTAGCAGCAGGGAGGTTTAACGTTAGCTGCAGGGGACCAAGCAGCCACCGGTTTTTTGACCTGAAGGAAGCGGCGCTTGGCTTCTGCTTGAGCCACATCGTACTGAAGTTGCTGCAGCAGCCAGCTTTCGGCGGTTGTGTTGAAGGCGATCGACAAGCGGACGGCCATTTCCAGGCTGATCCAGGCCCTGCCGTTCAGGATGTTCGATGGAGTCTTACGGCTCACACCCAGTGCCTGGACCGCATCGGTCACGCTCAGGCCCCGGACTTGAGGCAGAGTTCCCGGAAAATCTCCACCGGTTAGGTAGGATTGTGCATCTTGATGTTGGAGTCAGTGATTGTTTTCATAGGCGACATCCTCAACGTCGGAGCCGGAAAACTCATCTCTGCTCATATCGGTAATAAACCTGCGTCGAAAATAAATCTCTCTCCTTATGTATGCATGTGGATCGAGCCTCACCCGTACTTTATCAAGGAAGCAGTATTTGAGTTTGGGATTGATATTGAATAAGCTTTTGTTATTTACGCTAATCCTCGTGATGTGCAGTTTGCGATTAGTGCAGGTGCAAGACAAGACCGAGATAGGTTCTTTTCGGCCACAGGCCACAGGTTGAATTATCGGCACGGACTTCTGAAAGACACGGGAGATTTCCCGCGGAATCCACGAGACCGCTGGCATCATCCTGCAACAGGTTAAACAGGCACAGAACATTCAGCGCAGTTTTGGATTAACACAGGAGGGACCATCGAGATGAGTAATTTCTTCACCGTTGTGAATTGCATGGACGGCCGGGTGCAATTGCCTGTTATTAGCTACTTGCAAAGGCGCTTCAAGGTTGCGTATGTGGATACCATAACCGAGCCGGGTCCGAACGTAATCTTGGCCCGTAAGGATGATCAGGTTCTGGTTCAATCCATCTTGAGGCGGGTGCGCATATCAGTTGAGAAACACGCATCCGTGGGTATTGCATTGGTAGGACACTACGACTGTGCTGGAAACCCGGCTAACGAAGAAGAACAGCTACAGCATCTAGCTGATGGAGTCGAGTTTCTTCGACTGCATTTTAGGGAAATACCAGTCCTTGCCTTATGGGTAGACGAGAACTGGAAAGTGAAAGAAGTTGTTAACAGCGAACAAGGCACTGCAGCCGACGCCGCTACGCAGCGCAGGTAAGGTCCAAGGAGCATACCAAATGATCGACATCTCCAAGATCAATTACTCAGAGTTTGATCGGCCTGAAATCCTCATGTTTCTTTTCCACCCCAGGCCAGAATGGGGTTCTCCTTCCACGGATGTGCCATTTCAGGAAATCACGATCCCGGTCGAAAAGGGGGTGACAGTGGGGGGTCGATTCTACCAGGCTGCCAAGGAGGCTCCGACCATCCTGCACTTCCACGGCAACGGCGAGATCGTGGCAGACTACGAAGACATGGCCCCGCTCTTTACCCGTACCGGCGCGAACTTCCTGCCGGTGGATTACCGTGGCTACGGCCGATCCACTGGAAAGCCCACAGTCACAGCTATGATGCGGGATTGCCACGTGATCTTTACCTGGGTCCTAAACTGGCTTTCAGAAAACAGCTACACTGTACCTGTCATCCTAATGGGCAGATCACTGGGTAGTGCCTCGGTGCTCGAACTTATCTCCTGTTATGAAAGTCAGATCGACGGCCTGATTGTGGAAAGCGGTTTTGCCTACGCAGAACCCCTCCTCAGGCTGATCGGCATCGATACCCGCAGGCTGGGCTTCCGGGAAGAAAAAGGCTTCCGCAATGTGGACAAGATCAGAACCTTTCCAAAGCCCACCCTGATCATTCACGCTGAATTCGACCACATCATCCCTTTCTCCGACGGCGTGGCCTTGTTTGAGGCCTGCCCGGCCGCAGATAAGACCTTCCTTAAGATCCCAGGAGCGAACCACAACGACATCTTCTTACGGGGTGGCAAGGCTTACATGGAGGCGGTAGGAGAGCTAGTGGCTAAGGTCAGGGCAAGCGCAGGTCGCGGCGTGGGCGGACGCCGAGAAGTTTGATCGTCTTTTGTTGAGCGTTCTTCGCGGGTGAGTGCAAGCCGACCGACGTTTACTATGAGAAATGTGTCCACCAATCCCTTGCCCTGCCGTCTCCAGACACGGGATGCATAGATAACCTCGCGCTGCCC
>FWPU01013456.1_pt1 | contig 10301 bp, 8 predicted proteins | sample 2228361 | NCBI WGS metagenome assembly FWPU01 (sample SAMEA103939777, study PRJEB20133) | metagenome | reverse complement strand
GAAGGGAAATTTTATAAGTAATAAAATTTTATTTAAGAGTAAAAATTCTATTATAACTTTTGATATTACAATATTAAAGATTCATTTTTATAATGAAAAAGAATTTGTAAATGCAATTATAAATTCTATCGATTTAATTGAATAATTATTAAATAGTATCTAATTAAAATGTGTTTGAGTTTTTAATGTAATTTTCATCATTGATATAATAAATTACATTAAAACTTAAAGTCTAATTGAAGTGATATACTATTGTCAATGTTATTGGAAATTTGATTATAGCCACTGCTTAAGCTTTTTTCGTTTGGCTTAAATAATTCTGAATATTTAAGAGTTAATATCAATCCAAATCTGGTTCTGTATTTCAGCATAATATACCATCTCATACCTTCACCATAAAGTGCAGGAATGGTTATTATACCCATTAAATCATTTTCATATTCATAAATTCTTGAATCGTAAGAGTCTGTTCTGAAGAAAACTATTCTTCCATTTATTTGGAAGAATTTATTTATTATATAAATAATATCTTCGTAATGCAATAGTCCTTTTTCATTTGTTGCAGAAGAATTTTTCTGAAGATATACATATTCAATCCTGGTTCTGTAATTTATATTTCGGGATAATCTATATAAAAAGTCAAATCTGATATTTTTATAACTTGTAGGTGAGAGTGAAATGGTATTGTAAGTTACAGACTCGTAATATTTCTTTTTGAATTTATATTTAAGCATAAATTTAAGTTTTTTTGTTAATATACAATCATAGTAAATAAGCAATTCGTTCCCTTTAAGTGGATAAGAAGTTATATTACTAACATCTCGATATTTAAATATATCATGATAGAAATTAATATTTCCATAACGCGTACTTAATTTTAGGCCGGTATAAAATCCAGTTTCATTTTGAACTGTAGATTTTTCACCAAATGAATTACCATGAATACTGAAAAAATTTTCCGGATAATTCCTTAATGAAAAGATTAATGAAATATTTTTATTGATATTAAAAAAGATGTTATTAATATGTGCAAGCAATGACTTATGATAAGCAATTTCTCCACTTAAATTTAATTGTTTGATTAATAAATTGTAGCTCACTGAATAATAGTTATTTGACTTAGATGAATTGGCAAAAATATTTTCGTTAAGTTCATAATTAAATTTTGAGTTATAAAATAAAAATTCAATTTTATTACAATCATTTAATAAATATTCAGCTATTATTCCTGATATTTTTTCATTGACATTGTTTTTCTTGGAGATTTCTTTTTCTGTTCTATGATATCCGTCTTCTATGAAAGAATTTATTTTGTAAGATATGCTATCAATAGAGGCATCCAGAAAATTGTTTGAATAAAATGGAGTAATTTTAAAAGATCCTAAGTTGATGTTAAAAGCAATACCTCTCATAAATCGATTTTCATCAGTACTTGAATATGGCTTTATACTTGCAAAGTTTCTATTTACAAAGTTTGTAGCATCAATAGATTTTGAATAGTTATAAGGATTGGATAATGCCAAGCCTTGACCAAAGTTAATTAAATAATCACCTATTATAATATCCGAAAGAAATGAAATGTTATTAAATTCAATATGAAAAGAATAAAAGTCTACTAAAGAATTTTCTCCAGGGTCTTTTTCAAATAAAATTCCAGCCCGATAAACATTCTTTGATTGTAATAATAATCTATTATAAAATTTTTGTTTAGAACCAACAAATTTATTCTCAAAATATCCCCTCGCAGTTTGAAAGTCGTTAATTAATCTTGAACGATAATTTATATTTTGTGTTGATAAAATCTCTCTCAAAGTGAAATTATTTTCTTTTCTTTCATGATCCACTTTTAAAAATGGAATTATTTTTTCGATAGTTTCTTTATTAATATCTTCTATTTTATATAAATCCAAAAGTGAATTAAACTTCCCAATTGAGTTCCTATAATCAATAATTGATTTAGCAGTTCTTGTATTTAAAAATGGTATTTGTATTAATTGATTAAATGTTGCAGTATTGATGTCGAGAGAATTGTTAATTTGAGTTTCCAAAATATCATGCAACTGAGAGTTATTGTCGTAAGATGATTCTTCAATTAAAGATTGCAAATTAATATTATTATCAATCGTATCGATTTGAGAATAAATTGCTTTAGTAAATACAAAAAGAAGTACAAGTAATCTTATGCAATTTTTAATAACAATCATAAGTTAATAATTATACTAAAATGATGAGTTAAACCTAAATCAAGATGAGAAATAACTGCGTAATCAAAAGTGATAAAATTGTAATTTAATCCTATGCCACCGGAAAATTGATCTTGTTGATTAGTTGTCCCAATTCTTAACGAAAGGAATTCAACAAGATTATATTCAATACCTCCTCGAAATGAAAAATCATAATTCAGTTCTTTATTCATTGCTAAGAATAAAATTATTTTTTCAACTGGTTTGAAATTAATGCCAGTACTTAAGACGATTGGGAATTGATTACTTTCTTCTTTAATTGTAGTGCGTGTAAAATTTTCGATAAGAAATCCAAGACGAAACTCTTTAGTAAATGTTATAGTGCAACCAATGTTTAGGAGAACAAATCCATTACTTCCATAATTTCTTATAGATAAATTTTTATAAATGGATGAAATACCAATCGAAAATTTTTCTGTTAAATATGTGGAATAACTAAATAGAAGTTGAGTTTCTTTATAAAGTTCAAATCCATAAACCATTATTCCTGCACCAAAAGTTCCAATTTTACTTGGATATACAAAAGATAAGTAAGCAGTCGAAAGTTCTTTTAAACCAAATGGTGCAGGGGAGTAAGAAAATCCAATTGCTGTTTTATTAATATCAACCAATACTGACGGATTATAAAAATTAGAAAAAACTTCTTCAGGTGAAGTTAGATCCGAAAAAGATAAAGCAGCCTGTCGTGCCCCAGGTCTGAACTGTGCGTTTATATAACTACTTAAGATAGAAACAAGTAATAGAAATTTAATACCCTTCGTCATACACTTATCAAATTAATAGATTGTAAAATTATTTTCAATTATATATTTTGAGTAAAAAGAAAATAATGAGTATGATGAAAAAAATAATTCTTTTATTAATAATTGTTATATCTATTAAGATCATTAAAGCTCAGGAACTTGATGCTAGTGTTGAGGTAAATTATGAGCAGCTTCCTGTTGCAGCAAAGGAGAGATTGGAGAATTTTGCAAATCAGGTACAAAATTATTTGAATAATACAAAGTTTACAAAAGGGAATTGGGAAGGGGATAGAATAAAATGTAGTTTTAATATTTTCTTTTTGAGTGCAAGTGATGAAACTACATATATGGCACAACTGGTTATTACAAGTCAACGCCTAATTGAAGGGACAGAAAAGAATTCATTAATATTGAATATTCTTGATAATGCATGGAAATTTAAATATGAAAAAAATCAAACAATGTATTTTAATCAAACAGATTTTGAGCCGTTAGTAAGTTTGTTGGATTATTATGCTTATATTATTATTGGGTTTGATTTAGATTCTTACTATAAGCTGGGTGGTTCTGAATATTTTTCAAAGGCTCTGGAAATTACAGTTAAAGGTGCTAATAGTTCATTTTCTGAAGGTTGGCAATCGAAAGGGACTTTGTATAATAGAAGAGGATTAGCAGAAAATTTAATTAATGCGAAGTATCAACAATTTAGAATGGATTATTTTGATTATCATTATAATGGATTAGACCTTTATGAAAGCGAACCCGAAACAGCAATTAAAAATATTGTAAAGCTTATAAAAAATCTTGAAAAGGTTAGAGATCAGATTGATACACGTAGTGTTCTCTTAAAAGTCTTTTTTGATGCAAAAGCTGGTGAGATAGTCGAGTATTTAAAAAATTATTCAGATAAAACAATTTTTGATTCATTAAAAAAAATTGACCCATCGCATATATCTAAATATGAAGAAGCAATGAAATAATATTTATATGGCAATTTCGTAGATTCTATATTTTTTATAAAGTTCTGCATTCATAACTTGAGCACCGCGATTCATCATTTCATTATCTTCTAATATCCAGCTTGCTTCCCCCAATTTTATCCCAAGTTTAGTAGCCCGTTCTATTATTTCCCAGTAAAATACTGCATCTAATCCTTTTAACTGGTATTCGGGTATAATTCCGAGTGTAAGAATTCTTACCCATGTAATTTTTTTTCTATGTGTAAATAATTTAATAAAACCCAGTGGGAATAGATGTCCATTCATTGACTTAAAGATTTGATTATAATCGAGCATAACCAAAGAAAAACCTACGAGTTGATTATCTATTTCACCGAACAAAACAAGAGAAGGTTCAACAAGAGGTTTTAAATCTTTTGCAAGTGAATCAATTTCTTTTTCTGTCATTGGTACAAATCCCCAATTAGGAGCCCATGCTTTATTATAAACATATTTAACCTTTTCTAATTCTTTTTTAAAATCTTTCATATTTAATTGAGTAATTTTAATTTTGGAGCGTTGACGTGCTAATTTAGCCACCCTTTGAAGTTTTTCTGATTTAATAATTTTATCATATTCAATTTTATATGCATATAAATCTTTAGCTTTTTTAAAACCATAATTTTCACATAATCTAGGATAATATTCTGGATTATAAGGCATAAGCAGACGGGGTTGATCGTTAAAGCCTTCGATAAGCATTCCATATTCGTCGTTTGAAGAAGGATTAGCAGGCCCACGCATAGCAGTAAGTCCTTTAGATTTAAGCCACTCTTTTGTAGTATCAAATAATGCGTTTGCAATTTCCTGATCGTTGACGCATTCAAAGAAACCAAAGAAACCTACTTTGTCGTTATGATATTGATTATGGAGGTCGTTTTTAATAGCAGCTATTCTACCTAAAATTTTACTGTCTTTTACAGCTAAATACAATTCCATATCGGCATGTTCGAAGAAAGGATTTTTTTTTTTATCTAGAATTTTTTTCTTGTCATAAATTAATGGTGAAACCCAAAAAGGATTATCTTTATAAATTTTCCATGGAAATTTAATGAATGCCATTAAATCTTTAGTAGATTCTACTTTGTTAATTTTTAATGAAGACATGTGACCTCCACTATAAAAATTAAAAAAAGAGCCACATCAGAAATTGATCTGGCTCTGTGAAAACAATTAAATAATACCTAATTGTTTCCCAACTTTTTTAAATGTATCCACTATAAATTCAAGATGCTCTTCTTCGTGAGTTGACATATAACTTGTTCTCATCATTTGTCTTCCCGGGGGAACACCAGGTGAAATAAATACGTTGACAAATACACCTGCATCAAATAATTTTCGCCACATTTGAAAAGCCAAGTTATCGTCTCCTACAATTACAGGTACAATAGCAGTTCTACCATCGATAATATTAAAACCAGCTTCTTTTAATCCCTGCCGAACTTTATTAGCATTATTAATTAATTTTTGAACACGCCATGGTTCTTCTTCTAAGATATCCAGTGCGGCAAGAGCAGCAGCAACAGCAGCAGGAGTGGGGGATGCACTAAAAATTAAGGCAGATGAATGATGCTTTAAATAATTGATTACTCTTTCTGGTCCGGCTACAAAACCACCTAATGATGCAAAAGTCTTACTGAATGTACCCATTGTCAAATCAACTTCTTTTTCTAAATTAAATTCACTTGCAGTACCTCTTCCATCTTTACCAATTACACCAACTGCGTGAGCATCATCGATTAATACACGTGCATTATATTTTTTTGCTAAACTGACAAGTGTGGGTAAATCTACTATTTCACCACCAGTACTAAAAACTCCATCACTTACGATAAGTTTTCCTGCTTCAAGAGGTATTTTTTGTAGAACTCTTTCAAGATCATTCATGTCGTTATGTTTATATCTTACAAGTTCTGCTGTAGCTCCTCTTGCCATTATCTGTCCAGCGACAATACAAGCATGATTATCTCTGTCGGATATAACATACTCACCTTTTTGAACCAATGCTGTAATAATACCCTGAGCTGTTTGATAGCCTGTACTATAAAGTAATACTGCTTCGGCTCCAAAAAATTTTGCCAAACGATTTTCTAGTTCAATATGTAGATCAAGTGTACCTGTTAAGTATCTCGAACCAGAACATCCGGTACCATATTTCTCTACAGCTTTAATAGCTGCTTCTTTAACCTTTGGATGTGCAGTTAAACCTAAGTAATTATTGGAACCTGCCATTACTATTCTTCTACCTTCAATTTGTACTACAGGTCCCTCATTTTCTTCAATTGGTCTGAAATATGGATATACACCCAGAGCCTTTATATCATCTGCTCGGGTAAACTCATAACATTTTGTGAATAAATCTCCCAATAATACCTCCAGATTGTTTTACAAGTTTTAATAATTATGTATAAGTTATTTTTTTATATAACATTTTTAATTAACTTAAACAATATAAATAATTTTAATAATTATTTAACACTATGGATTCAAAAATAATTTCTATAGTAACTGGAGCCTCAGGCTTTGTGGGAAGCCATTTGGTTGATTATTTGATTTCAAAAAATCATTATGTAAAATGTATATTAAGAGAAACAAGCTCAACAAGATGGCTTAAAGATAAACCTGTTGAGATTGTTTATTCGAGTCTGTATGATAAAGAGAAATTAAAAGAAGCCTTAAAAGATGCAGATTATTTATTTCATGTAGCAGGAGTTGTCAAAGCAAAAGATGAAGACGGTTATTTTAAAGGAAATGTTGAAACTACAAGAACATTGCTTAATGCATTGACTGAAATTGAAAATAAAATCAAAAAAATTGTAATTGTAAGTAGCCAAACTGCATGTGGTCCATCTCTCAATGGATTGCCTTGCACAGAAGAAGCTCCTGAACATCCAATAACAGCCTATGGTAGAAGTAAACTTGAAGAGGAGAGACTTGCCAAAAGTTATATGAATAAACTTCCTATTACAATTGTTAGACTACCGGCAATTTACGGCGAGCGTGATACGGAAATTTATAAGTTATTTAAAACGTATAAAATGGGTATAATGCTTTTAGTTGGTTTTAATGATAAAAAATTTAATCTTAGTCATGTATCTGATGTCGTAAATGGAATATATCTTGCTGCTATGTCAGAAAAATCTAATGGACAGACTTATTTTATAGCCTCTGAAAAATATTATAGTTGGAAAGAAGTTGTCGAAGTAATTAAAAAAGTATTTGGAAAGAAAGCATTGATAATTAGAGTTCCTCATTTTATTGTTTATGCTGTTGCTGCAATTGCAGAATTTTTAGCTTTATTTAATTCCAGAGCAGCTACATTTAATCTTGAGAAAGCAAAAGATTTTGTGCAAGAAAATTGGACCTGTGATGTATCTAAAGCACAAAACGAATTAGGTTACTCGCAAAAAGTTTCTCTTGAGGTAGGTATTAAAAGAACGATTAATTGGTATAAAGAAATGAAATGGTTATAATATATTTTTTGATTGAATAGACTAAGTGAATAAAAAAAACGAATTGCATAGTAAAATTTGGTTATAAAATATGAAGTTTAATTTTTTCCATATATATTTTTTTAAAGAATTAACAAGAAATTGATTTAACGAGTATATTAAAACCACATGAATTCATGAAATAAAATTTAGAATTATTAATTTGATGAGGGATAAAAACTTATTAATGCAAGTATTAGTGTATAGTTATTAAAATCCCAAATTTTTATTCCTTGCTCTTACTTTAAATCTTTTTAAGTAAGAGCAAGGATTAAAGAATTTATTTTACTGATATTTCTTTTTTCAAGAATAATTTTTGTAATTCTCTTTTTTCTCTGGCTTTCCATGCACCTTTATGATAAGCATATCCAGCTATTAAAGGCATAGCAAGAGTAGCTTCAGAATAAACCATTTGTTCGAATGTAGTTTCAACTTTCCCCCACGAACTTGCTTCTTTCAATGTTGAACTTGAAAGGGCTCCATCACGAACATCTGCCACAGTAATTTGAATGGCATATTTGTGCATAGGTGCATTTTCTTTAAGAATATCTGCAGCTACAACAATATCCTGTGTAAAATTCTTTGGAACACCACCACCAATCATAAAAATGCCAGTTTCTTTACTGTTTAATTTAATTTGTGTTAATTCGTAAAAATCTTTCCCCGAATCAAAAGAAACATGATTATCTGGATTGTTATGCTGATGCATTACAATTCCAAATCCAGCTGAACAATCAGAAAAAGCAGGCACAAAAATTGGAACATTATTTTTGTATGCTGCATAAATAACACAATCATCAACTTTGGGTCCACTATTCTCATCGAGGTATTTCCCGAAATACCATAAAATTTCTCTAGATGAATATGGTTTTGGCTCGAGGCTATCAAAAATTTTAGCTGTGGTATCATCACAAATCCTTAATTCATCTTCGTCAATAAAGGTATCATAAATTCGATCAATATGTAATTCTCTGAGTTCGTTGTCATCAACATAGGGACTGCCTATGTAATGTTTGAATCCAAGTGCTTCAAAGAAATCCTGATCAACCATTATTGCACCAGTCGATACAATTACATCTACCATGTTATTTGAAACTAAATCATATACAACCTTTTTTAACCCCGCACTAAATAGACTCCCTGCAAGTGTTAGAATTACTGTGCAGTCTTTATCTCTTAGCATCATATCATAAATCCTTGCTGCACGATTTAAATCTCTTGCACTGAATGCCATGTATTCCATTGCATCGACCAGATTTACTACATTGTGCTCTTTAATGTCTATGTGCTGAATTACTTTTTTAAGATAATCTTTTTTTGTTGCCATGTTATTTCCTTTACTTATTTTTTCTGGTGCCAAATATAAATATTCTTATGACAATAAAGGAATTCTTATAATTAAAAAATATACTTAAGATATTTCAATAATCCCTGATTCCATGAAGATGTATGGTTAATTCCTTCTTTATTTTTTATGCTGGATAGATTTTCCAGATACCATTTGTAATTTCTTATCAGAGCTTCTTTGTTAGAATATTTAGGATTAAAACCCAGAATTTTTTCTGCTTTTTCAATAGATACATAAGAATCTTTACTTACTGTTTCATAAATCCATTGATAAAGTGGTGAAAGCTTTAATAATTCTAATATTTTTAGAACTAATACTGATGGCAAATATGGAAGAGAAATTATTTTTTTGCCAAAACCGGAATAATCAAGTACTGCTTGAAAATCGTTTTTAATATTGTCAAATTCTTTTGCACCTATATTAAATGTATCATTTGCAATATCAGAGGATAAGGTTATACACTGATAGATCGCTTCACATAAATCTTCTACATCTAAAAGCTGATATCTATTGCTTCCTTTACCAATTATAGGAAAATTCTTTCCGGAACTTGCCCAATCATAAAGTATTGCAAATACACCAAGTCGTTCTGGACCAATAAAAGTTTTAGGTCTGAGTATTGTTATACACATTCCTTTATTTCTGTATTCACAGCAGACTTTCTCAGCTTCAATTTTTGCTTTGCCATAATTTCCAATACCTGAAAGTTCATGTTCTTCATAGATAGGAAGAAATTCAGGTTTACCATAAACAGCAGTGGTTGATATATGAATAAATTTTTTTACACCATATTTCTTAGCGTGAAATAATAAATTTTTTGTGCCGTCAATTTCTGTAGAGAAAATTTCTTCTTTTTTATATAAGGGAAGTGCAGCAGCTGCGTGAACTATACAATCAACATCTTTTACTATTTCATTAACTATTTCACAGTTTCGTATGTCCCCCTTAATAAATTTTATTTTTGGTTTAACATCTTCATAAGTAAAATCTGAAATATCAAGACAAATAATGTTTTTTCCCCCTTTATTTAATAGATATCTAATTAAATTTATTCCTAAAAATCCAGCCCCACCTGTTATTAAATAACGCATATATAGTTTTTATTAATTATTAACTAATTTAAGTAAAGGTAATAAAAATTGTGTTAGAGTAGAAATTTCATTTATAAATGTTGACTTGAAATTATATAAGTACTTTATCTTAAATTCTATTTTTATTTGTATGAATATCAAATGTCATTTCCTAACTATTAGATAGTTTTAAATATGGTTGATAATAAAATACATATAATTTTTAAGAATTAGATAAGGTATAGTCTTGACTTTTATAACTAATGAAAGAACGCTTTGGACTAACTCTTTGATCAGTATAAGTTATAAAAAATTAATATTTTTTACTTAAAGTTAATAACTCGATGTAAAAAATTATTTGGTTAGTCAATCTTTTCGTTGAATTATATTTGAGTAAAAGTATTATCT
>FWPU01013452.1_pt1 | contig 10302 bp, 9 predicted proteins | sample 2228361 | NCBI WGS metagenome assembly FWPU01 (sample SAMEA103939777, study PRJEB20133) | metagenome | reverse complement strand
CAAAAAAGAAATCTATATCTTTTAATTTTTAAGAAAAAAGCTTTTTAATTGTTTAATAAAATATTAAAATATTTAAGCTCTTCATTAAATTTCATAAATTAAAAATCTTACACAATTACAAGGGAAAATTGCTTGACATAAAAAATATTGGTATTTATAATAAATAAACTTAAAATTGTAATTCACAAACAAAATTTAATATAGGAGGCTTTAATATGGTAGGGATAGTAGGATATGGGTCAAACTTGCCTCGTAATCGCATTAAAGTTGAAGAAATTGCTAAAGTATGGGGTGCTGACGCTGAGTCTTATAGAAAAGGTTTATTTGTAGAAGAAAAATCTGTTCCTTCACCTGATCAAGATACAATAACAATGTCTGTTGAAGCAGCTTTGAATGCATTAAAAAGGGCAAAAATTGATCCTAAGAAAATAGGTGCTGTTTATGTGGGTTCAGAATCTCATCCTTATGCAGTTAAACCATCAGGTACAGCAGTTGCTGAAGCTATTGGTGCGACACCCGATGTTCATTGTGCTGATTACGAATTTGCATGTAAAGCAGGTACGGAAGCAATGTTTGTCTGTTTATCATTAGTAGAAGCTAATAAAATGGAATACGCACTTGCTATTGGAGCTGATACTTCTCAAGGAGCGCCAGGCGATGCATTAGAATATACAGCAGCTGCTGGAGCTGCAGCTTTCATAATGGGAAAGGATAATTTATTAGCTGAAGCATTAGAAACATATTCATTCATGACAGACACACCAGATTTCTGGAGAAGAGAATATCAGCATTATCCACGGCATGCAGCAAGATTTACAGGAGAACCTGCATATTTTAAGCATATAGTTGGCGCAGGAAAAGGAATATTGAATAAAACAAAAATGAAACCTTCGGACTTCAAATACGCTGTATTTCACCAACCGAATGGAAAATTTCCATTAAGAGTAGGCAAAATGTTAGGATTTGAAAGAAAACAACTAGAAACTGGGTTGCTTTGTCCATGGTTAGGGAATACTTATTCAGGCTCTTCTCCTATGGGATTAACAGCTATTTTAGATGAAGCAGAACCAGGAGATTTAATATTTATGGTATCATTTGGCTCTGGCGCTGGTAGTGACGCATTTATATGGAGAGTTACAGAAAGAATTAAAGAAGTTCAAGATGCTGCACCTAAAACAAGATATATGTTAAATAATAAAAAAATATATTTGCAATATGGTACTTATGCAAAATATAGAAAAAAAATAAGAAAAGCAGAATAGGAGGAAAAATGAGAGAAGTAGCAATAATAGGAATTGGTATGAATAAATGGGGAGAATTATGGGACAAACCATTAAGGAATATATTTGTAGAAGCTGCATTAGAAGCTATTGATGATGCTGGAGTTGATAAGATAGATTCCATGTATATTGGTTGTATGAGTTCAGGTCTTTTTGTTGGTCAAGAACATTTAGCATCTTTATTATCTGATTATTTAGGAATAGGTTTTATTCCATCAGCAAGAGTTGAATCTGCTTGCGCATCTGGTGGATTAGCAATTAGAATGGGATTTATAGAAGTAGCATCAGGTATTAATGATATAGTTTTAGTAGGTGGAGTTGAAAAGATGCTTGATGTATCAGGTGATGGAGCTACATATGCTTTAGCTACTGCAGCTGATCAAGAATATGAAGTATATAATGGAGTAACGTTCCCAGGATTATATGCAATGATGGCTGTAGCGCATATGGAAAAATACGGTACTACTAGAAAGCAACTTGCGCAAGTTGCTGTAAAAAATCATTATCATGGCTCAATGAATCCATTAGCACAATTTCAACAAAAAATAACAGTAGAGGATGTGCTAAATTCAGTGTTAGTAGCTGATCCCCTTAGAATATTGGATTGTTCACCTATAACAGATGGAGCAGCAGCTGCAATCTTATGTCCATTAGATTTAGCTAAAAAGATATGCAAAAAGCCTATTGTAAAAATAATTGGTTCTGGACATGCAACTGATACTATTGCCCTTCATTCTCGTGATAATTTATATGAAATTAAAGCTGCAGAAAAAGCAGCAATACAAGCATATAAAATGTCCAATAAAAAACCAGAAGATATTCATTTAGCTGAGGTGCATGATTGTTTTACAATTGCAGAAATTTGCATAATAGAAGCATTAGGATTTGTGGAGAAGGGTAAAGGAAGTCAAGCTACGGAAAATGGTTTGACAACATTAGGAGGAAAAATCCCTATTAATACGAGTGGGGGATTAAAATCTAAAGGACATCCTGTAGGAGCAACTGGAGTTGCCCAACTAGTAGAGATAACGAAACAATTAAGGGGCGAAGCTGGAGATAGACAAGTTAAAAATGCAAAAGTCGGTCTCACACAAAATATGGGAGGCAGCGGTGGAAGCTGTCTAGTACATATTATGGAGGTGCAATGATGCCATCACCAAGATATTGGAGGGAAATCCCTCAAAGATATAGATTAGAAGCAGCAAGATGCAAAAAATGCGGAAAAATATTCTTTCCACCCAGACTAATTTGTTCTCAGTGCAAATATAGAGAATTTGAAAAAATAACTCTTTCTCGGGAAGGAAAGTTGCTTACTTATACAATAATAAGAGTTGCTCCAAGCCAATTTGTTGATCAAGCTCCTTACGCAATCGGAATAGTAGAATTAAAAGAAGGTGCCAGAATACTTACCCAAATTACTGATTGCGAATTAGACAAACTTTCGGTCGGAATGAAATTAAATCTTGAATTCAGAAAAATTCAAGAGGAAGGTGAAGCTGGGATAATATGCTATGGTTATAAAGCGGTACCTGAATAAACAATTTAAAGCTCTTCAATAATTTTAAAAAATTAAGTACATCAAAGCTTTAAAGATTTTCATTCATAAGGTGTCAGAGTAAATTTTAATAGACTAAATATGTTATAGCGAATGTTTAGATAAATAGGTGTTTGATTTCTAGTCATTTATTGAGATAAGGAGTTATTATGTTTAAAATAGAATCAAAAGTTGATACGAATTCATTGGAATATAAAGAAAATTATGAATATTTTGAGAAATGTGTAAATGATCATAAAGAGTTATTAAACAAAATTAAGTTGGGTGGCTCCGAAAAAGATAGAGAAAGGCATAAAGCAAGGGGCAAATTATTGCCAAGGGAGCGGCTACAACTCTTATTTGATAAGAACACACCATTTCTTGAATTTTCGCCTTTAGCGGGTTATAAAATGTATCCAGAGGAACCTCCAGCATCAGGAATAATAACAGGAGTCGGCATAGTACATGGTCGCGAAATATTAGTTATAGCTAATGATGCTACAGTAAAAGGTGGCACATATTTTCCAACTACAATCAAGAAACATGTAAGGGCGCAAGAGATTGCAATTGAAAATAAATTACCATGTGTCTATCTAGTAGATTCAGGAGGAATATTTTTACCATATCAAAGTGGAACATTTCCTGATAAGGATCATTTTGGTAGAATATTTTATAATCAAGCTCGCATGTCAGCAATGGGGATACCACAAATTTCAGTAGTCTTAGGTTCATGTACCGCAGGGGGTGCTTATGTCCCTGCAATGAGTGATGAAACTGTTATAGTTAGGAAGCAAGGAACAATATTTATAGGGGGGCCTCCTTTGGTTAAAGCAGCTACTGGTGAAGAAGTAACAGATGAACAACTCGGAGGTGCAGATGTCCATTGTAGAATATCAGGAGTAGCTGATCATTATGCACTTAATGATGAACATGCAATTGAAATAACTCGCAACATAATAGAGAATTTAGATCCTCCAAAGAAATTCGAATTAGAAATAGCTGAACCAGAGGACCCTGCATATGATCCAAAAGAGATTTACGGGATAGTACCAAAAGATTTAAGAAAACCTTATGATACAAGAGAAGTTATAGCTCGATTAGTAGATGGGAGCAAATTTCATGAATTTAAAGAACTTTACGGTATTACCCTTGTCTGTGGTTTTGCAAGGATAATGGGCTATCCAGTAGGAATACTTGCTAACAATGGTGTACTATTCTCAGAAAGTTCAGTTAAAGGTGCGCATTTCATTACTCTATGTACAATGAGAAAAATTCCATTAATTTTTCTTCAGAACATAACAGGTTTTATAGTAGGTAAGCAGTATGAACATGGAGGAATAGCAAAAGATGGAGCAAAGATAGTACATGCTGTTGCAAACGCTGATGTCCCTAAATTTACTGTAATTATTGGAGGTTCTTATGGAGCAGGCAATTATGCTATGTGTGGAAGAGGATATAGCCCTCGCCTTTTATGGATGTGGCCTAATGCTCGTATATCAGTTATGGGGGGTGAACAAGCTGCAGATGTTTTATGGACTGTAAAAAAGAAAGCATTAGAAGCTCAAGGTATCATAGTAACTCAGGAAGATGAAATTAAATTTAAAGAGCCTGTTTTAAAAAGGTACGATGAAGAAGCACATCCTTATTACAGCACAGCAAGATTATGGGATGATGGTATTATAGATCCTTTAGAAACAAGAACTGCCTTGGCTCTCGGAATCGCAATGTCACTTAACGCTAATATACCAGATACAAAATATGGAATATTCAGGATGTAAATCTTATTCTTTTTAAGGAGTAACATATAAATATGGATAATTACAATGTCATATCTATAGAAAAGAAAAATAAGATTATAAAAATAATACTGAACAGACCTGAAATCCATAATGCATTTAATGATTTAATGATAGATGAATTATCTCATGCTATTAATGTAATAAAAGATGATCATGAAATAAGAGTTGTTATAATAACCGGAGCTGGAAAATCATTTTGTGCAGGGGCAGATTTAAATTGGATGAAAAAAATAATTAATTATTCTTATGAAGATAATTTAAAGGAATCATTAAAATTAGCTGAACTATTTGATTCAATTTATAATTTACCAAAACCAACTATAGCAAAAGTCAATGGCGCAGCTATAGGAGGCGGAACAGGATTAGTTGCTGTTTGTGATATAGTAATTGCATTAGAAAATGCATTATTTAGCCTTTCTGAAGTAAAATTAGGATTAGTACCTGCTTGCATTTCACCATATGTACTAAAAAAAATTGGAGAAGGTGGTTGCAGAGAGTTATTTTTAACAGGCAAAAGAATAAGCGCTTATGAAGCAAAAGAATATGGCCTTGTAAATCTTGTAACAAAAGAAGAAGAATTAGATAAAACTATTGAAGAATATCAAAATTTATTATTAAGTAGCGGACCAAATGCAATTTCAATCTGCAAGCAACTACTACAAAAAGTATCTAACATGACTCCAGAGCAATATAAAAAGTATACAGCTGAAGTTATAGCATCTTTAAGAATAAGTGAAGAAGGACAAGAAGGAATGAATGCATTCTTAGAAAAAAGAAAGCCAAAATGGAGTTTATAAAATATGTTTAAAAAGATATTAATAGCAAATAGAGGAGAAATTGCTGTTAGAATAATAAAAGCATGTAAGGAATTAGATATAAAAACTATAGCTATTTATTCAGAAGTTGACAGAACCTCTATGCATGTCCAATGCGCTGATGAAGCATATTATGTAGGTGAAGCTCCACCACTTCAAAGCTATCTAAATATTGATAAAATAATAGAAATAGCTAAACTCTCCCAAGCTAATGCTATCCATCCTGGTTATGGTTTTTTAGCTGAAAATCATTTATTTGCAAAAAGATGTGAAGAAGCAAGAATAACATTTATAGGACCTAATTCCAAATCTTTAGAATTAGTTGGTGATAAATTGGAATCAAGGAAAATGGCTGCAAGAGGAAATGTTCCTATTATCCCTGGTATGGAATCTAAAGAACTAAATATTTCTAATTTTTCAAATTGGGCAGAAAAAATAGGATATCCAGTAATTTTAAAAGCTTCAGCTGGTGGCGGTGGAAAAGGAATGAGAATTATTAATAATAACGAAGAATTAGAAGCTTCTATTGAAGCCGGGATGAGGGAAGCCAAATCTGCATTTGGAGATGAGACAGTTTATTTAGAAAAACTAATAGAAAAGCCTCGCCATGTAGAGTTTCAAGTCTTAGCAGATAATTATGGTAATGCAGTTCACCTCTTTGAAAGAGAATGCTCCATACAGAGAAGACATCAAAAAATAGTTGAAGAAACTCCTTCCCCTGCTTTAGATCAAGAATTAAGAAATAAAATGGGTGAAGCAGCTATTAAAATAATAAAACTCGCTAATTATAATAACGCTGGAACAGTAGAATTTTTACTCGATAAAAAAGGTAATTTCTATTTTTTGGAAGTAAATGCAAGAATTCAAGTAGAACATCCAATAACTGAAATGATTACAGGAATAGATTTAGTTAAAGCCCAAATAAGAATTGCTAATGGAGAAAAATTATGGCTTAATCAATCTGAATTAAAACAAAGAGGCGCGGCTATTGAATGTAGAATTTATGCTGAAGATCCAGATAATAATTTTTTCCCATCATTTGGAAAAATATTATTTGTAAAAGAACCTATAGGACCCGGAATAAGAATTGATTCTTCTCTTTACTCAGGATTAGAAATATCAATGTATTATGACCCAATCTTATCTAAATTAATTACCTGGGCTGAAGATAGAACATCAGCTATTAAAAAAATGTATGAAGCTTTATCAAACTATGTAATTATGGGAGTTAAAACACAAATTAGTTTCCTTAAAGCTATTATGAAACATCCCGATTTTATTGCTGGAAAAACTCATACAAGCTTTATCGCTGATAATATGCAAAACTGGAAAAATGCTTCCACAGAAAATTATATTCAGCAAGCTATCATAACTGCAGCTATAGATTCTCTGAACCAACATAAAATAAAATCCACAACAAAAAAACAAATTTCATGGAATCCATGGCTTAACATAGGTCCATGGGAAATAGGAAAATAATATGGATTTTGAATTCGAAATAAAAGGAAAAACTTTTAAAATTGCATTAGAAAAAAAAGACAATAAGCTTTTCTTATCCAATCCAAATAAGACCACTGAAATCGATTACCATTTAATATCAGATAATTGCTTATCATTAATAATTGATAACGAAAATTATACCATTTTCTTTGCTAAATCAGACAACAAATGGTACATAACAATAAAAGATGAAGAATATATCGTCGAATTACCATCAACAACAAAGAAAAAATCATATTCAACAGAATTATCAGAACCAGTGGAAAATTTAATTTGCGCTCCAATGCCAGGTAAAATACTCAAAATAAAAGTTAATGAAGGAGATATAGTAAAGAAAAAACAAAGTTTAATAATTGTTGAAGCTATGAAAATGGAACATGATATTAGAGCACCATTCGATGCCATTGTAACGAAAATAAATTTTAAAGAAGGACAAATCGTTGATACTGAATCGCCTATTATTGAATTAGAAAAAAAACAGAATAGCCAATAATGGTTATTAATCCCTATTAAAATCTCTTCTCATAATGGTGACAATAAGGCTTTTTATTATTTTTCATATAATATTGTTGATGATATTCCTCCGCTAGCCAAAATTCATTAGCTCTAAGAATTTTAGTTGCTATTTTATATCCTTTAATTTCCAATTCATTTACTAACTCTTCAGCAATTTTCTTTTGTTCTTCATTGACATAAAATATAGCAGAGCGATATTGAGGACCTATATCTGGACCTTGACCATTCAATTGTGTTGGATTATGTATTTCAAAAAATAGTTTAGCAAGATTTTTATAATCAATTACTGAATTATTAAAAAATATTTCTACAGCTTCATAATGTCCAGTATCACCTTTACTCACTTCCTTATATGTTGGATTTTTCTTAGTTCCTCCCATATATCCTACACGCGTAACAACAACACCTTTCTCCTCTGCTAAAAAGTATTCTATACCCCAAAAGCATCCTCCAGCAAAATAAGCTTTTTGCAAATCTATTTCTCCTTTATATTCGATCGGCTTAAAATCTAATGAAATTGAATTTACACAATATCTTACATTCTTGCTTGTAAATCCTTCACCATAAAACACATGCCCTAAATGACCCCCACAATAATTACATAATATTTCTACCCTCTTACCATCAACATCTGGAACATCTTTTATAGCATTTGGAAGAGCAGCATCAAAACTTGGCCAACCACAATGTGAATTAAATTTATCCGAAGACACAAAAAGTGGTATACCACAATTCTTACACAAATATACGCCCTTTTTATCAAAATTCCAATATTTACCAGTAAAAGGCAATTCAGTACCTTTGTTTATTATCACACGCTCCTCTTCTTTTGTTAAATCTTTATATTTCATAAAATTTTTTCTCTCCTTTATTTGATTACTTGCAGATTTACCGCTTATTAAATTATTTATAGTTATTTTATTATTTACAAATCCATCCCCTTTGAATAATAAAATGCTTAAAATAAACATTAATAGCATTATCCTTAAAAAACAAATTCACCACTCTCCTTTTTGTTCAACTTTTCATTACTTAACTTTGATCTAATTTTCATTCTCTTTGTCAACTATCCTTAAGAAGATAAAATAGTAATCTTAAAAACAAAAATCAAGTAATACATTAATATAATTTCTATATATCATCAAATATTTATTTCTATCAAATCTTATTATTAGCAACTCTTTTAAACATGAATTATATCAATCCAATCACAAAATCTTTTTATACCCTTTAATCATAAAGGAACTTTTGAGACAATATAAAACAATTACTCAAAACAATTACTCTGACACCCCAAATAACAGACACCCCAAATAACACTCTAAATAAATAACACCCCCAAATAGATAGACACTCAAATAAAGACACTTCATATAAAACATACAAACAATTTTCAACCGACCGAACACATGTTTAGACAACAATCATCTTCTCTTAAAAAATTACTCTGACACCTTCCCAGACACCTTCCCAAATGACTCTGACACCTTCTCCAATTTGTCAGATTCCCGCTGAACCTATACACAAAAGTTTATGATAATAGCAATTGTTAATTATTAAATTCTTTATTATAATAACAAACTATGCCAAAAAATAAATACATCTTATTCCTTATACTTTATATCACAATTGCTATAAATATTTTATTTTCTAATAGCTGCAAATTCGCTAAAATAAAATCAAGATTCTTAAAGGGTCCTTATCTAATTTATGAAAATATTAATACTCAAATGCTCATACTATGGCAAGCTACATCTGTTGCCACAACCTCTGAGATAGAATGGGGAACATCATTATCTTATGGTAAAGGACCATTTAAGGCTATATCGTATGGCGATAACCAATATAAATTTAATATTACCGGACTGCAGCCAGAAACATTCTACTATTATAGAATAAACCTCGATGGGACTTATAGATTAGGAAACTTTAAAACTGCTCCATTAAAATCTTCATCTTCTGTAACTTTTTATGCCTATGGAGACACCAGAAAACAAACAGATAAACATAATATTGTTTTACGTAGCTTAATTAGAGACATTAATAAAATACCATCCGAAAGACAAACATTTCTACTTCACACAGGCGATTGTGTTAGTAATGGTGATAAAGAAGACGATTGGAATAAAGAATTTTTTAATCCTATATACCCAAATCTACTTAAAATACAAAGCAAATTACCTATTATGATTGTTAAAGGGAATCATGAAAAAACGGGATATCTCCTAAAAAAATATTTCCCTTTCAAATATCAAAATCAAAATGCTTTCTATTATTCATTTGATTACGGCCCAGTACATGTATCTATTGTCGATGATAATGCACCAAGAGAACCTTATACTGAACAGCATAATTGGATAATATCAGGTATATCCAAATCAAATAAAAAATGGCAAATTATAGCTTTCCATCAACCAGCTTGGGGAGCTGGAACTCATGAAAACAATAAAATAAACCAAATGCTTACCTCTGAAATCTCTAAGTTAAAAAAAACAATTATTGTATTAAATGGTCATGACCATTTGTATGCTCATTGTTACAAAAAGCCTATTCATTACATTACGACAGGAGGAGGCGGAGCTCCATTATATGATCTAAATCCTAAAGCACCTTACTTCACCAAAAGTATAAAATCGTATCACTTTGTCAGAATAGATATAGATGGTAATGTATTATGTCTCAATGCAATTGGAACTAATAACAATATATTTGATCACTTTTGCATAGAAAATGAATATTAAAATATAAACAATCTATTCCACACTCCCAATTTACATAGCAATAGTAAAAATCAACTTAATAAGATTAGAACAAATTTTCAAAGAAACAACCTCTGTCCCTCCCTAAACATCTATTAA
>FWPU01013447.1_pt1 | contig 10305 bp, 5 predicted proteins | sample 2228361 | NCBI WGS metagenome assembly FWPU01 (sample SAMEA103939777, study PRJEB20133) | metagenome | reverse complement strand
GTGAATAGAAGTGGGAAGTGGTGAGTCGTAAGCCAGCCTGTGCCGATTCGAGCGGGAAGATACTCTGTAGCGATCCCTTACCGAAAGTTCGTTCGCCGACCACCGTGGCCCGACCGTTCTGCTGCAACGCGCCCGCCAGTATCTCGCTTGCACTGGCAGTATTGCCGTCGACCAGCAGCACGAGCGGGAAGCGCCACTGGGCTGATGGCTTCGCCCGATAGGTATATGACTGGCCGGCGGCACGCCCGCGGGTCGATACGATCAGGCCCGATTAAAGGAATTGGTCCGATAGTTCAATAGCGGCGCTGAGCAGTCCGCCAGGATTGGCGCGCAGATCAATTATCAGTGCCTTCATGCCTTGCCGCTGCAACGACTGGATCGCCTGCCTCAGCTCAGCGACAGTGGTGCGCTGGAACCCGCTCAACTGTACATAGCCGATACCCTCCCCAGGAGAGAGCAGGGCGGCGTACGAGACGCTGTGTACTTGCACCGGCCGGCGGACAAGCAACAGCCGTCGCGGCTGCTCGGCCCCGGGCGATAACACCCATAGCTCAACCTGCGTGCCCGCCGGACCTTGCAGCTTGCCTGCCGCCTCCTCAAGCGTCATGCCGCCCATGGGCACGCCGTTGACCGCGACAATAAGATCGGCCGGCCGCAAGCCCGCCTCCGCCGCCGGACTGGACTCGATCACCTTCACTACGCGCAGGCCTCGTTCGTCACTGCGCACTTCGACCCCAATGCCCACGAAATTGCCGTCAATGACAGCGTAAAGATCGTCCAAGCGGCTCGGTGTCAGGCACGAGCAATACTGATCCAGGGCACTGAATGTACCGTAAAGGAACTCCAGTAGCAGCGGTGTAGCCCGGATGCCCAGCCGGCTCCGAGCCGATGCTGTCAGCTCCGCTGCCTTCTGCCTGAGGGCCCACAGTTCGCGCGGCTGCTCCTCCTTCCAGCGGTAAAGTCGCTGGCGGAAGGCCGATACTTGATGGGCATCCGCGCCGGCAAAGTTTGTTCGACGGAACAGCGGGTCCTCCAGTGCAACGAGCAACTGCTCGATGCCTGAACGGAACATGGCGGCGTAATCGGGCGGGTCAACGTAATCCCGGTCCACCCGCTCGAGCACCTCGTCGAATAGCTTCCACGCCGGCCGTTCGGGCAGGCCGAGCAGCTTGTCGCGGAAGCTGGTATCGCGGTAGCGGCGAGCCAACTCCTGATGGATCCGGCATTCCCGGATGCGCTGCCGGAGCAGCGGCGAGTTCGGGTGTAGCTTCGCCACTCCCTCGTAGAGCTCGACCGCCTGGCGCCATTTGCCCTGCCGCTCAAGCTCGAATCCTCGCTGCAATATGATCTCGAATTCTTGCTGGGGCTCAGCTTCGCCCTCCCGACCCGCGGCACGGCTAAGGGGCAGGCCGCAAGCGTAGGAGAGCAAAGCGGCCAGGAACCAGAGCAGGACAAGGTGCAATCTCTGCCGCCTCAGCACTTCAGCCCTCCACTATGACTGCGTAAGACCGTAACGAGCCGCCCCGTTAGCCGACCTCACCGCTCGTTGCCAGGCTTGCTTTCTGCCCACTTTAGGCCAGAATGCCCCCGCGCCGCAACCACGCATGAAAGTTCAACTCTCCTTCCCAAAGTGCCTTATCGCCCTACGATTCAATGCCCAAGGTTGCGAGAATGCGGCCAAGAACCGACCGCCGCTCCTTTCCCGGCCTAACGATCGGCTCCAAGGGCGGCTCAGCAGGATCTTTGCCCTCCCGTTGCCCGCCGCCATGGATCACTTGCGAAACTCTCCTGTCGTACTCTGAGTCCAGTTCGTACGCAACAAAGCGGACCGGAAACGCGTTGCCAGAACCTGTCGCAGGCGCTGGGAACATTGCGGGCAGTGGCGGAAATTCGTCGAAGGAAAGGCCGAGCTCCCGCTGAGCCCAACGGGAGTAGCGCAGGCACCGAAATCGAGAACGCCAGGTGTAACAGAGTTGGTTGGCACGTGGTCTTTTCGTCTGGCATGACACCGAATCGGCCGCGGCCGGCCCACCAGGCTAAGCGCCGTGCGATAACTGAGCCGTCAGCCGACACGACCGGCAGCGGCCAGCGCAATCCGCTCCTTGTCCGTACGCCTCCAAGCCGTCTCACACAGCGTTGTTCCCTTATCGTTGCCACGTCGGGCAAGCACCCTGCATGAAGCGAGGGCACGGTCCTCACCAGCCATCCACGGCGAGTATAGGCCACGGATTTGCAATGGTCAAACTGGCCGAGCCGCAGCTCAGGCCGGACGAGCCGACCGGCAGATGAATACCGTACTAATCAGCAGCAGCGCTACAAGCTGCCCGAATCATCGGGCCGCCCCAACTTCAAAACGGGCAAGAGCCGGCCCTAGCCCTGCAGGCTGGGCCGTGCAATAGGCTGGACCGAAAGTGCCAGTTCTTGCAAGCCTGGCATCGCAATAGGAGACGAGCTCGATACGAACCGTCGCTTAATCCGCTACCCGGCCACGCAGATCGAAGGCGCTCATGGCACTGACCCGCAAGCAACGAAACAGCTAAGAACGCCAAGTGCATACGCAAAGCGACTGTGAACGGTTACCTGGCGAGTCCGCACCTTGATCGTGCCGAAACCGGGTGAGACAGGCCGAATTTTGGGCTCGTGGCAGAGGCAGCCTACCGTCGTTGCCGGCGCTGGCAAGGTCGGCTACGCAGCGGTGGTAAATAGCGGTGGTAAATAATAGAATGCCCTGCTCGGTTGCGGCTAAGCCAAGCGGGGAGGCATGAGCCGCTTCATCCGACCGAGCTCGACAAAGAATTGTCGACATTGCGGCGGGTTCGGAAGGCTGGTTTTTCTCGCAGGTTCATTGGGCGGCGCCGTCCCAAACAGGCTCCCCGCCGGGTCCCAGCTCAACGAGCTAAGGCCGCCGCGCATCGGGCGCCACAGCTAGACCGAATCGACGATCGCAGGGACAACACGACTAAGGCTGAAAACGGCCCCGTTCTCCGAGCAAAATCCCGGACGAAGCGTATCCACTTACTCAGGCACCATAACTGCTTTCACGATCGGTTCGGTGCCGTTGATGATGGCCTCAAACGTTTGGCGTGCCTGGTCGAACCCGAAGGTATGCGTAATGAGGAGGCTGGCGTCGATCAGCCCATCGCGCAGGAGCCGGTTCGAAAGCGGAAAGTTAATGGCCGGCTCGGCAAATGTAGGCACAAGCGTGATCTTGCGGAAGATCAGATCGTTGACGTCGATCTGGACCTTGTTCCGGCCGCCGAAGTGAAGACCGTAGAAGGTAATGATGCCGCCGAAACGGATGATCTTCAGGGCGTCGCAGAGACTTTCCGGAGGCGCGGATACAATCACGCGGTCCACTCCCTCGGGGAACTTCCGCTTAATCTGTGCCTCGATATCGTGCTTGCCCAGCTCGAATATATCGTCGCAGCCGATCTTGGCGGCGGCTTCCAGCCGGGCCTGTTCCCGCGGGTTGTCAGCCGGCAGGCCAGCAACCGCCACATAGCCCGCGCCACTCAGCCTGGCCACACGGGCAGACATAAGGCCGAGCGGGCCTGGGCCCAGCACCACGACACTGCCGCCGAGCGGAATCTGTACGTTGAGCACAGAGGTGAGGCTGACAGCTAGCGGTTCTGTCAGGCAGGCCGACACATGGTCCAGACCTTCGTACTTGTTCAAACAGTTGTAGCGTACCGACAAGTACTGGCCCATGCCCGGCTGGCCCTCCAGGTCATACATGTTACGGCAGAACTGGGGCTGGCCACTTTTGCAGTGCTTGCACACGCCGCACATAGTACAGTCTTCGACGATGACGCTGTCGCCCGGCTTGACCGTGCTGACGTTCTTGCCGACTTCGACCACTTCGGCCGATATTTCGTGTCCGAGCGGCATGGGCTCACCTTCCCAGTCACGAACGAAATTAACGTCCGTGCCGCAGAGGCCGCAGGCTCGTACCTTCACAATAACATGGTCTTCGTCCGGCGGCGGTATTTCCCGCTCCCGCTGCTCAATCGCCAGATACTTCTTCCCGAACAGGCCTTTGCTCTTCATCGCAGTTTGCTCCAGCCACTAGCGTTTCTGCTCTCAAAGGTAACCTCAACCTGGTACGGTGCGTTGAACTGTTTGCAGTGGGAGTTTTCTTGCTGTTGTCTGGCTACTTTCGGTTCGCTGCGCTATTGTGCCCGCGGGGCGTAACGACAGTACGCAGGTTAAGCGCGAGGCGAGGCGGCAGTGAAAGCGGCGTCCAAACGCGGCACTCCAAAGCAGCGATGGGTAGCTGAGACGCCGGACCCGAAACGCTCACCGCACCGACACTCCGGGAGTCCGCCGGCCGTCAGGGACGATCAGCCGGTTCCGTACAGTTTGCCCTCGAAGCCAGGCTTAATGTCGTCGTCGGCGTGGTCCATAACTTCGCCCAGGTTGTCGAACACTTTGTGGAAAGCTGTAACCACCCGTTCGTTCAACTCCAGCCCGTTGGGCGGATGGATCGAATGTATGTTCGTGTAAGTGTCGCAGTAAAGCTGGGCATTGGGGTAATCGCTGACGTCATATTTGTACTTTATGCCTTTCGCCTCGTTGATTGCCCACGGGTAACGCTTGCCAATCCCGATCATGCTCTGGAAGAAGTCCTGAGCGGGTGTGGGCATGACCTGCCATTGGCCGACGATTACCCCTTCTTTGAAGAGGGCCTTCTCCACGGCGATGCGGAACCTGCGCGGCTCGGCGTCAATGCCCGCTGCCTGCGGGTCGAACCGGACCGGATAGAACCAATGAACGTGTTCGCGATCGGGTGGGCAGTAAGGTGGAATCACACCCGGTATCTTGCTCAGTTCGCGCGTCAAGTACTCGGCATTGCGTCGCCGTATCGCGTTGTTCTCTTTCAGGTGTTTCAGCTGCCCGCGTGCCAGTGCGGCAGGCAATTCCTGGTTGCGGTACATGTAACCGAGAATTGATGAGTTATACTTTTGGCGCAAGGTGACTTCATCGCATTCATCGCCGAAGTAGCGGACCAGGTCGCCCTTCTTGAGCACGTCTTCGTCGTTGGTAACGAACAGGCCTCCTTCGCCGCCGCAAAGGTTCTTCAGGTTATTCAAGCTGAATGCGCCGGCCACGCCCATTGTTCCGCACATGCGCCCTTTGTAAATGGCCCCATGAGCCTGACAGGCATCCTCGATAACGTGCAGATTGTTTTTCTTGGCGATTTCTAAGATCGGGTCCATATCGGCCGGACAGCCCTGGATATGGACTGGGATGATCGCCTTGGTGCGCTCGGTAATGGCCGGCTCGATCTTGGCCGGGTCTATGTTGTACGTCTTCAGCTCGATATCGACAAAGATGGGGATTGCCATCTGGTGAATGACGCACGAGGCGGTAGCCATGAACGTGTAGGCCGGCACGATCACCTCATCGCCCGGCCCGACATCCACGGCAGCCAAGGCCATGTGCAGCGCTGCCGTGCCACTGTTGGTCGTCAGGCAGTACTTGACGCCGAGGAACTCAGCCCACTCCCTCTGCAGCGCCACCACCTGAGGGCCGGTGGCGCCGGCAAGAATGCCCGAGTCCAGCACCTCGTTGACGAACCGGCGGTCGTCATCGGTGATCACTGGCCAGCTCTTGTAGTCGCTCCGTTTCAGCACCGGTGTGCCGCCACTGATCGCTAACTTCTCCGCCATGGCCTGCCCTCCAATTTCCTTGCATATCGTCGCTGCTACGCTGCGCGAAGCTTAGCCCACCAGGTCCGGCTTGCTGAGCCGGACCTAAACGCTCAACTCTACGATAAAGGCCCGCTCCCGCCAGGCAACTCGGACATGCCCGCCACGATTGGCCCGCTCTGCTGCCCCCACCACGCGGGTGCCTCCTACACGCTCTCTGTCGATCGCCTCTCATAAACAAGGCGACCCGCCGCGATAGTGTAGAGCAGCTCCAACTCGTCGCTGACAACGATCAGGTCGGCGTCCCTGCCGACCGCAATCTCGCCTTTGTTCAACCCCATCAGTCGTGCAGGGTTCCTGGACCAGACGCGACTGGCCGTCGCGAGGTCCTTGCCGAAGAGGCGGATTACGTTGCGGAACCCCTCGATGGGGGTCAAAGCGCTGCCAGCCAGCATGAGGTCCCGGTCCAGCAAGCGCACGCCATCGTTCGAGTCCCGGATAATGATCTTACCCCAATCGCCCGGCGGCGTGTACCGCCCCGGCGGTAACCCCGCGCCGTAATTGCTATCGGTAACGAAGAGAAACTTGTCCGCCGGCTTACATCGGAACGCCTTCTCAACCAGGATCGGGTCCACGTGCGTGCCGTCGCCGATAATCTCACAAGCGACGCGGTCTTCGATGAGCAGGTAATCGACCAGGCAAGGGGCATAGATATCGGGGTCCGGGTCCTTGCGTTCCGGCGTGTGGAAGAAGACGTCGAACAGGTGAGTAACCAGCTTGGCACCGGCCTCAACGGCGTCGCGGCCCTGCTGGATCGTGGCACGCGTATGGGCAAGGCTGCAAACGATACCCTGATCGGAAAGCTGTCTGATAAGTTCCGGGGCACCGGGCAGTTCTGGCGATATGTCCCAAAGCTTGACATGGCCACCGCCGCCGGCCAGTAGCAACTCTGTCGTCTCGCGGTTGATCTGGCGGAGCGCCCGCTCCGAGCCGCCGCTGGCAATGGCCAGGTAGGGAGCTTCGAGCCGGAAGCCGCCGACCTGCGGCACCGTGTGCAGCTCATCCGTCTCGCGCCGGTGACGCTGCATCTGCTCGGCCATCTGCTCCGGCGGGCAGAACAACGTCGGGTAGAATGTCGTTGCGCCGTGGGAGGCCTCGATGCGCGCGTACTCGGCCAGCTGACCCGTCTCCGCCGATTCCGTGTGGATCGCAATCGTGTGCAGGTCGATCAAGCCGGGCAGCACGAACGCCCCGGCTGCATCCACTACCAGTTCCGCCTCCAGCCCGTCGCCGATAGCCTCAATGCGACCGTCTTGCACGAGCACGTCGCCGCCCATCAGCTCGCCGCTGGGCAGCAGCACGTTGCCGTTCTTGACCACTAGCGATCGCAGCTTACTCACCTGCTGCTCTCCTCATCCCTGGGCAACCTCATCCCGCCCGCCGTTGTGGCACTCATTGTATCGGCCTCCGCCTGGCTGTCCAGAATCGGTTCGCACTGTTAGCCAGGTTCGACCGGTGAAAGGTAACGTTTCACCGCGTTGTTGGAATACCGCGGAATACCGCATCAAGGCCGTCGCAAGTGAGCAAGCGGCGATACAGTGTTTAAGCTCCGTCGTCTGCCTGGCCCAAACGGTCGGACTGGGCACAAGGCAGAACCTCCGAAATGCATAAGGGCCGCAGGGCCGCCCAATTGCCTGCGCAGACTGCCAGGCCCTCGGCCCTCAACTGACTCTGCTTCCGCCTCCCAAACCAACTGCGGCAGACTGAGCCAGGCAAACGGCCAGGCCTCTGTCCCGGCTGGCTGCCAGCCCGCCGCTGCAGCAAAGAGGAACGCTGTGCCCACCAAGCGCTGTAGAGCTGCAGGGCCGGGCAATTATGGAGGTGTACTTCCACAGTGATTCACTCGCCCTGCTACCCAAAAACAGCCGCTGTAGCCGTGACATGCCGCTGAACAGTTACATGGAAAGGACTACGACCATCTGCTGACCTAACCCCAAGCGGCCTGATTTTGCAAACTTCAGTCCGATGGAGCCTTCTAGGACAGTACTAATCGTCTTGGCCGGCTCATGGCCACATCGGCTATGCGCTGGAAAGATCGACGTGAGCAGCAGCTGATATTCAAGGCCACAGTTGGTGTCATTGTAACAGCCGTCATTAGAACGCAACTTGCGATACTTTCAGGTCGCTTTGAGGGTCGCGCGATGACCATGGGCCGGTAACTCTGGGTCATTCTTTGAAGCGCTTGTCCGGTAACGTATAGGAGAGCCTTTTGAGTAGTGGTTGCGCCTCCGATTGCCGGTTTATCAGAACCAAGAAACAGTTAAACTGTTCGTCGAGACGGAATTCGACCGGTACCAGACGATGAACCCAGCAAGAGCCACCAGGAACGGTGCTCGAGCATGGCGTCGCCCCCCTCATGGCCGCCGGTCCGTCGCGGAAGAGTCACGGCAGCCTGTGGAGGAGCTTGCGGATCGAGTGTCCAAACATTTGGGGATGCGACGTTTGCGGGGCCAAGAACACGCTGCTGGGGACCTGATGTTCTCTGTGCTTCTTCTGTGTGCTTCCTTGAGTCTGCCATGACGTCCGTCAAGCGCGTGAATTCCGGCAAAACGCCACGCACAGATTAGCTTTTGTGCTATCGGAGCAGTAAGATAAAGGTTCTGTCTGATAAGCCTTCTGGCTTCGGGGTGCCGCCAGGCGGCATCCGCGCATTGCAGCAACTGGGAGGAAACAACCATGCGTATGGCCGTTCTTGTGTCCGTTCTGTCGTGCTGTGTTCCGCTCAACGTCTGGGCAGCGGGCCAGAAGCCGTGGGTCGTTTACGAGGGCAAGGCGAGGCCTGGCAAAGGCAAGCACATTGTCCTTATCGCGGCCGACGATGAATATCGCTCTGAGGAACTGATACCTGCGCTGGCCAGGATACTTGCCGTGCACCACGGGTTTAGCTGCACCGTACTGTTTGCCATCGACAAGGACAGCGGCCAGATAAACCCTTCTGTGCAGGACAACATCCCTGGGCTGGAAAACCTACGCTCAGCCGACCTGATGGTTATCTTCGCCAGGTTCCGCGAGTTGCCTGATGAGCAGATGCGCTACATGGACGAATACGTCCATTCGGGCAAACCGATCATCGGCATTCGCACTGCCACGCACGCGTTCGCTTATCGCCGCAACTCGAAGAGCAAGTACAAGCACTATGACTGGCGGAGCAAGCAGTGGCCTGGCGGGTTCGGTCGGCAGGTGCTCGGCGAGACTTGGGTCGCACACTACGGCCGGCACAATCGCGAGAGCACGCGAGGTAAGATCGCTGCAGGCATGGAAGCACACCCAATCGCCCGCGGGTGTGATGACATCTGGGGTCCGTCCGACGTCTACGCCCTGAGCACGCTGCAGGGCGACTGTAAGCCCGTCGTCCTCGGCGTCGTGCTGGCAGGCATGAACCCAGAGGATCCACCGAACAGGAACAAGCCGCCTGTGCCAGTAGCCTGGATAAAGACGTTTACGGGCCGGAGCGGCAAGACGGCACGCGTGTTCGCCACAACGATGGGCCATGCAGGCGATTTCAAGAGTGAAGGGTTCAGGCGGCTGCTAGTCAACGCCTGCTACTGGTGTTTGTGTATGGAAGATGAGATTCCGGAAAGGGCCAAGGTCGATCTAATCGGCCCATACGAGCCGAATCCGATCGGTATCGGTCGGTTCAAGAAGGGGCTTAAACCCTGCGACCTCCGGATCAAGTAGCCGCGGCAGTTGCAAAGGGCTCACCGGGAACTTCGCCCTCCCGGCTCGACGCCGTATTTGACCGCCATGCCCATTCTACGCTCTGTTTACAACGTCTGGTTGAATATCCCGTCAAAGGCGTCAAATGCCGTGTTCACTTTGCCCAATCGCGCCTCTCGCTAAACAAGAATCGATCCAGGTGACCCCGATTATTCGCCGCGGACAAGGCAGAGTGCGCGCAGAAGAGGGTTGTCGGGCAGGCCAGGTTCCTGCCGAGCCGCTCAAAGGGCAAGTTGTGCCCCCGCGCCTATTCGGGCCGGCTGTTTTCATGGCCCTGCCATGATTCCTTCCTCTTCTCTGTGGTCTGTGCCTCCTATGCGGTTGCATGAACAATCTGAGATAGGGCATTCCGGACCGGCCCGTGCTCTGACTTTGTGCCGGACTGTGAATGGTCAGCGTTGACCCGCCAGAGCTGGCTGCGAACGGCGCGCAACTGCCCATGCGGACCAGAGGGCCAAGCCTGTTGTGCCCACGACGATTGCATACCGCGCCGTCAGAGTGCGCCAACCCGGCTCCTCCAGCAGGTCCATACCGGCTATTGGGCCGCCTAGAGCCATGATCAAGAAGCAGATTCGCTGCAGGAGCCGCGGCAGAGCGTTCAGCACTGCCGACGAACCAGCCAGCGCGAAGGCCAGGTAAAGAAAGAGGAAGGCCGGGCTGACGCTTACGGCCCGAACCGGCTGAAGCATCGCGCCGGGGTAGAGGCTGTACCAGCCGGCGGCGAGCCCAGCACTGCCGGCTGCCAGCAGTGCCGCCACAGAAGCGAGTAGTCGCCGAAAACGCAGCTCTGCAGCACCTGCAGCGTGCGCCAAGCTACTGAAGTTGTGCGACGACCGGTTCGGCACAAGCTCGGACATGCCCGTCCGAGCTAGCAACGGGC
>FWPU01013446.1_pt1 | contig 10306 bp, 9 predicted proteins | sample 2228361 | NCBI WGS metagenome assembly FWPU01 (sample SAMEA103939777, study PRJEB20133) | metagenome | reverse complement strand
CTTCTTTAATTAATTTTAAAAATACTCGCTACCCAAATCGTTGTCCAATGTAAAGCCCCGGACACTTTCCATTTTGCATCATTTAATAGGGTAAATTTGATTTTTCGCACTAATTATTTTTATGACAATGTTGTAAAATAAATCCAAATAAGCGACTTTTATGTTGAAGGTTCTACCTTCAACATTGGTACCTTCAACATTGGCCTACCTTCAACAGACATTCAACATTGAATTTAGTCAACAGCCAACCATATCATCAACTTTCAGCCAACCGCTGAGCATTGACTTACTCTACATTTGGGCACACGAGGATTTGAACCTCGGACCTTTCCGATGTGAACGGAACGCTCTGCCGCTGAGCTATGTGCCCATATAAAGATTATTTAGTAAATTTATAACTTTTTATTTAGTCACCATTTAATCGCTTATATAAATCTAACTTAAAAATAGCAAATTTAGGCAATAACTGCAATCCCTGCACCCAAAAAGAAAGAAAGCGCTAAACGCTTTCTTTTTGGTTAATTTTGCTTCAATTCGGTAATTTATCAACTACGCCAATCGCTGAAGTAATTCTTTGGCTTTGGCTCTAGCGATTTTAACCTGAAGGGTCTTTTTTGACTTGTAAATCTGGTATTCTTTCTTTCTTGAATCCAGCCATTCTTCAAATTTTATGATTCGGGACCTAAAAAGCCAAATAATTAATAAAGCTATAAACAGGGGTAAAATAAAGGAGTCAAAAAAGATATTGTCGGTGAAACCGGCAACAATGGCAGTAGCCGCTCCAGCCACGGCTGTTTTCAAAACAATAACCTTGGCGGTATCGGAATGAGAAACATCGCCGCTGGAAACCGAAACGGTATTGGTCAATTCGGTCTGTCCGAAAGCAAAACTCGCTGAGCCAGCCACATCCGCGCGGAAGGTGATCACCCTTTCCTCTCCCGCTTTTAAGTTGTCGATGTTAAGACCGGTTAAAATGTTTCCCGAAGCCAAAACGTTGTCAATTTTTAACTCGCCCCTATAGGTTAATCCGGGGGGAAGTGTATCTTTGATAACAACATCAGAAAGATTCTCTTGCTCAGCTTTTATTGATATGCGGAAAATTAACACCTCTGCCGGATCAGCTGCAACGGAGTCAGTAAATACCGTTCCATCAGAAAGATTTCTCACCGTCTTTTGAACTGAAAAATTGGCTATCGGTTGCGAACCAACATTCACTTTTACGCTATCAGAAGCTGAACCGCGAGGACCCCAACAGTTAATAGTATAATTTTTTGAAAAAGTTAAATTACTTATTAACTCTGAATCTGCGGTGCTTTTGCCTCCAGACCAATCTCCCGAAGCGGTACAATCGGTAACATTAGAAGAGGTCCAAGAAAGGGTAACCGAATTTTTGTAATCAACACTAATTGGACCGTCGGATCCATTAGCCTTAAGGTCAACTACTGGTTCTTGAGTGGTGGTAAACGATTTTATCTCTCCATAAGAAGTTCCAGCAGAATTTCTGGCAGCGGCTCTATAATAATAAGTGGTGGAAGGCTCCAGACCGGAAACGGTAATACAATAAATCTCTTCTTGAGTTAAAGATTTTTCAAAAGTTTTTTGCTCCAAAGCGGTTGTTTTGCCATACTCAAACCAAACATAGTTAACGTTATCTCCGCCGCCATCGGTCAATTCTCCCACAAAGGTAACAGTTGTTCCTTTTACCGTAGTAATGTTCGGACAACTTTCGGCAAAAACAAAACTAAAAACAAACAAAACTCCCACAAAAATTAAAGGCAAACCTAAAACAACATTCCTTTTGTTGATTATTTTTGTTGTCATATTTTTAATCTTTTAATAATTTTAAAATTGTTTCGACCATTTTTTTAATATTTTATCCTCAAACGCAATAGAACCTGCCTTCGAGGAGATAAAATAATAAATTATCCCCCCGAGAGGCAGACTCTATCTTAAATTGTTATTTAAACTAATAAGTAACAATCGCTGGTTTGGTAACAACTACTGGCGGATTAGCTGAAATTTTAACCGTCACCGAATCTGTTTTTGTCTGACCGCTTTGGCCGCTACAAGTGATATTGAAAGTATAATTCTTTATCTGATTCAACTGAATTGTCTGGCTTCCGGAAATTGACTTTGAACCAACCCAATCTCCTGAAGCGGTACAAGAAACAGCGTTTTGAGAAGTCCAGGAGAGATTTACATAATCTTTATATTTAAGAGTAACCGGGCCATCTGAACCATTAGCTTTAATATCAACTAAAACCGGTGAGCAGGTGGTGGTAAATGATTTACTGTCGCCATAAGAGGTGCCGGCGGAATTTTTAGCCACCGCCCGATAGTAATAAGTAGTACAGGGTTCTAAATTATAAACAGTAGCACAGAAAAGTCCTGTCCCATACTTTGACTGATGAGCAGTTTGATAACCATACACACTAGTTTTTCCGTACTGAAACCAGACTTCTAAATTGGGATCTCCGCCATCATCCATTATTTCTCCCACTAGTGTAGCTTGAGTTTCTCCAGGTATTGTATTGGCAGGACAACTCTCTTGGGCCAAAACAGAATGGTTAAAAAACGCAAAACCAGCCACCGCAAAGATAGCTAAAGAAATTACACTTATAATTATTAATTTTTTTGTCATAATATCTATCTATTTTTTGCTACGACACGACCTTTTTACCCCTTCATTTTCTTGACTACAAAAAATTTTTTTATAGCCAAGATAATAAAGGAAAAAGTATTTATCCTTTTTCCCAACTTCAAACTAAAAAATTAATTAGCGAGTAACAACAGTAGGTGGTTTCGGCAAAGAAGAAACAGAAGAAACAGAAGGTCTATCTTTGCTGCGCGGCAGAATAATTCCCGCCACCACTGCTCCGCCAATTCCCGCAATAATAGGAATCAGCCATTTTTTAGACCAAGCTTTTCCCCGTGGACCGGCAGGCCCTGGAGGACCAACGGGTCCTGGAGGTCCTTGAGGACCAACGGGTCCTGGCGGCCCAACAACCGGTACCTCAACATTTTTAACAACTGATAATGTTTCTCTAATAATTCTTTCTAAATAAGCTGGACGGCAAGCAACAGCAATGTTGCCGCAGGGTTTGGCAATCCACAAAACTTTGGCGCCCAATCCCTGAGGCAAAACAATCTGCCAGGCATCAACCGAAACCTGACCGGCAACCGAAACCTTTTGCCGGATAATCCCTTTCCCAAACATCATCTGTTCAAGAAAAGTACCAACTGGCAAAACAACTTCTGAAACCTCAGACCAGGGCTCCAATGCCGCTTCAAGCTGTTCTTTAATGTAAGAAGAAGCTGAAGCGGTAAATCCCATTTTGCCTAAATCATTGCCAAGGCCCGGCTTTGCGGCCAAAAGCCGCAAATCCTGGCGGCTATTAAGAGCCTTAAAATAAGGATTAGCGCCATAATTGCTCCATTTAAATTGCGGAGAAAAAATATTCTCTTGACAATCCTCAGGTTTTGGAGGCACAAGAAGCTCCTTAACAGAAATAACAGAACTGGTCTCCTGACTAAATATCGGCAAAGCGATGAAAGCGATGAAGAAGTATAACCAAACTGCCACTATCCTTTTTTTCATTTTTCTTTTCTTCTTTTCTTCAATTTAAAAAGTACTCTTTAAAATATATTATTAATTATTAAAATGTCAAGCCCTTGTAATTAAAATCTGGCGCTAATTTTTCAAAAGTTTAAATTTCTAATAGCGAGAGATTCAACTAACTCTGCCGAAACAACAATTCTTTGCTCATCTTTGCCCGGAGGCCAACAACTCAACAATATTAACCCTGACTTGAAATTTGTAAAGTCCTGAGGAATTTCTTTTCCTTTTTGAATAAAAGTTTTTTCCCGCACTAAAAAAATATATTGTCGCTTGTTAAAAAAAATGTAAATGGCATCACCCTGCTCTAATTTATATAAATCATTAAAAATTCTGTCATAATTAATTTTGGGCCAGTTAGCAGGAGCTGAATGTCCCAAAATTACGGTCGCCCCTTCTTTTCCCGGCAAAGCAGATTGGGGGTAATGCATAACTCCCTTTTTTAGAGCTCTCTGAAAGCCCTGCTCGGTATTGTTTTCAGGAAAAATAAGGGGGGCCTCCACGCCAATTTTGGGGATATTAACTATATTTTCTTTATCGCCGGTAACTCCTGTAATATCGTCAATGCGGTAATCAGATTTTTCTATGTCTTTTAGTATCTCCAGTGTCGGCAAATCACTTTTTCTTGCAGAAAAACTTATCTTGTCAAAAAAATCCGTTAATGTACGAGCAATAAATTTGTAATTAAAAACCCAGGAAACATCGTTCCAATTAACAATAAGGGTAGCCGTGAAAAACACGGTTAAAAAATATTTAAAAAGCTTTTTAATTTCTTGTATTGAAAACATTTTTGTAATAAGTAGGGATAGTTTTTATTCCATATTTATCATTTTATTTATTAAAACCGGTTAATAATTTTTTCCCAATGATTTCATTCAATCCTAAAATTAGAGGTAATGCTTTGAATTATCATAAATTTATCCAAAAATACTAGAAAAATCCACAAAACAACAAAACCAACTCCTTTTAAAATAACGTCTTTGTATTGAATTTCCCAGCGACGGTAAATAAAAATATCATAAAAAATAGTCAAAAACAAAGAAAAGATAATGAAAGCCAGAGAACCATAAATAATTTTTTGAATCAGGTCGTAATAATCGCTGGTTATAAATTGAAAAAGAACAAAAGACGGTGTTTTCTTAAATTCCTCTGTCACATCAAGAGAAATAACTTTTTTGGGCTCAATAGCCGTTTTTTTACTTAAATCTTCTTTTGCGACAAAGGGTTCTGTTTTTTCATGGGACACCGCTGTGTCGGTTGCCTGCCTTTGGACAAGCGGCTCTTTGGCGGGCTGGGTTTTTTCTGTTAAAACAAGAGTTTTCTGGGCCCCAAAAAACTGAACCACCAAAGATGTTTCATTATTCTGAAAGTTGCCCCTTAAAACAGCGATTCCTGTTTCTTGAAAGTTGGGATTTAAAATGTTTTGTCGGTGCAAATTTGAATTCAGCCAGGCCTGATGAACTTGTTCTGAATCCAAAAAGCCGATGGCTAAATTTTCTCCGGCTAAACGATAGTTATAACCAATTATTTTCAACCAATACCAAGGAGTAATTCCTTCGGGACTGTAATGACTAAAATAACCTTTCTCTAACATATCTTTTGCTTTTAAATAAGCTGCCTGATTCAAAGCCAAACTTTCTTTTAGGGGCTGAAGGCCAAAATATTCTCTCGTGTCGTTAACAAGTCCAATTAACCGGGTTTTGGTTAAGTCAGCGAAAAAAATAGTTTGGGGAAAATAAAGAAAAAACGGAATAATAATAAGTTTTAAAAACAATAGTAAAAGGGCATAATAAAACAAAAATTTGCTCTCCAAAAGTTTCGGTCGATATTTGTTTTCTTGGCAGGGAGTAAGTATTATTTTCAGCTCGTCGACTATTTTTCCAATCATGACGCCATACTAATTATACCTAATTTTTCAAAAAAGGTCAACCTGTTTGTTTCTCTTTTGATGTTTCCAATAGGGTTTGCTACAATTAAATTAAGATATTATTATGCGGGTTTTTGAACTACATTTTAACCCTCCTCATTTGTCCAGTTTTTTGGAAAAAGACGACTCTCCGGATTCAATTTTTGACAGTTTTTGTTACCAGCCAGAAAATGTTTACGAAAAAAGGTTAGGGTCTTTATTTTTGGTCGGCGAACTCCGTAATGTTCTCCCTCATAATCTAAAGTTTTTGGATAATTTAGCCGCTTTTTTGAAAAAACAATATTATTCTACCCCAATCAAATCTTTGCCGGAAACTTCCTTAAAAGAAAGTTTAAAAAAAACCAACGAGTTTTTGGAGGAAATTGCCAAAAAAGATGATGTCAGTTGGCTGGGAAACCTAAATCTGGCGGTTTTGGCTTTAATTCCACGAAAAAACGATTGGTGGGAAATAAACTTTACTAAAGTTGGTGAGGTTAAAATTTTACTCTTGAGAATAAACCAAATAATTGATATTGGTAAAAATCTTGAATTTTCAGAAATTGAACCCTATCCCCTAAAAATATTCAGCAATATCGTTTCGGGAAAACTGGGCGAAAATGATATTATTGCAGTATTAACCAAAGAGGTTTTTGATTTTTTCTCTGCTCAAAATTTGCTCACTGAAATTGCCAAAATAGTTCCCTCTTCCGCCAGCACCGAAAAACTCAAAAGCGGGTTTGTAGAGAAAAAACTAAAAGAAATTTTAAAAGTTAAGGAAAAAGAATTGCTGAAACTTTCTGGAATTTGCTTTCTCTGTCTTGTGAGAAAAAACGATTTGTCAGACGAAAAAAAACCGAAAAGCTCCTTTACCTTTGGAAAAAAATCGCAAAAGTTTTCCGCCATACAGCTTTTCCTGCCGATATTTAAAGGTACTTTGCAAGGTGCCGATTTTTTACAAAGGTTTATTAAAATCTCTTACCCCGCTCAATTTTTAAAAACTTTGGCATCCAAATTGCCAAAAAAAATATTAAACCTTATATCCAATAATAAACTTTCTGCCCCCCTTCCCAAATTGTCTTTTAGAAAGATTTCGTTTTCTAAGTTAAGAATTTTTCTTTTGAGCAGAAAATTAATTTTAATTCTCTCTTTACTGCTTTTTCTTTTATTTGGTTCTTTTGTTTTCAAAGCAGAGCGAACCCACCAGATGAAATTGGCTCGGCAAGAATTAGAAGAAATAAAGTTAAAAAAAATTCAAGCGGAAAATTTCTTGATTTTAAAGGATGAAAAAAAAGCTTCTCTCTTGTTTAAAGAAGCTTGGGAAAAAATTTTACCTCAAACCAAAGAACCATCACCCCTGAAAAAAGAAGCTCTTTCTCTTAAAGAATCAATTGAAGAAAATCTCTTTTTACTCAATAAATTAGAAAAAATTACTGCGCCCGAGATCTTTTTTGAAATTAAAAAAGACGAAATAAATTTTTTACCCCAAAAAATATTGTTTTTTCTTGATAATCTTTATTTTTTCAGTCCAGCAACTTTAAAATTTTACAAGCTTTCTATTAAGGAAAAAGAGGGAGAGATTTTAGAAGTCAAAAGAAATGTTAAATGGGGTGCCTCTTTTCACAATTCCCTTTTGTTCTTTTCTGACCCCAATGTGTTACTTTTTCCTAAAGACAGCGCCTGGCGAGAAATAATTCTCCAAAAACCTTTCGCTGATTTTAATTTTGATAAATTTGTTGTCTTTAACTCAAATATTTATTTTTTAGACAAAAAATCAGGAGAAATTATCAAATACTCACTATCTCCTGATAGAGATTACCTTTTGCCAGACCTCTGGCTGTCTATTCAAACAAAAAAGCCACTGGAGGCAAAGTCAATGGCTATTGACGGTTCAATTTGGGTTTTAACCCAAGACAATAAAATTCTTCGCTATTACCAAGGGTTTTTAAAAGAGAATATTCCGATTGACTTTTTTCCTCCCCTCAAAAATCCCATTAAAATTTGGACATCGCAGTTTAATTCCTATCTTTATATTTTAGAACCTGCCCAAAACCGAATAATTATTATAGATAAAAAGGGGGGAATTATTAAACAATTCCAGTCAGAACAATTTGACAACCTGCTTGATTTTACTGTTTCTGAAAACGGAAAGACAATCTGGCTTCTTAACGGCCCAAAGGTTTATCGCTTGTTATTTTAATTCAACCTTGGCGCCCGCTGCCTCAAATTTCTTTTTCAATTCTTCAGCTTCTTCTTTTTTAACATTTTCTTTTACTACCTGAGGTTCTGTAGTAGCCGCATCAACCAAATCTTTGGCTTCTTTTAAACCCTTCTGGGTCGCATCTCTTACAATCTTAATCACTTCAATCTTTTTATCACCCACAGCAGTTAAAACAATATTAAAAATGGTTTTCTCTTCGGTCGGAGCAGCCGCAGCCGGCTCAACGGCTGCTGGAACAGCAACAGCCGCTGCCGGAGTAATGGCTGATACACCAAATTTCTTTTCCAGCACTTTTACCAATTCAGCCAAATCTAAAACCGAAAGCTTCTCAATTTCTTCAACAAGTTTTTTAAATTTTTCTGGAACATCTATTTTTTCTTCTTTTTCTTCTGTCATATTAATTAAATTCAAAATGTAAAAATCAAAATGTAAAATGAAACATTAAAATTCAAAAAAGTTTTCTCTTTACATTCTGTCTTTCCATTTTGACTTTTATTTTATGTTTTGGCTCTTGCCAAAACATATATCAGACCTTTAATATTTCCTTGTAATACATTAACAAAATTTAATATTGGGGCTTTAATGCTACCGACCAATTTCGTTAAAAGTTCTTCTTTGGAAGGAATTTGGGCTAAAATAATAATTTCTTCAGTCTTCCTGGTCTTTTCTTCAAAAAATCCATCCAGAATTTTTAAATTTGGGTTCTCCTGAGAAAACTGATAAATTATTTTAGCCGGAGAAATTATATCTTTATATCCAAAAACTATACCGATTTGACCGGACATTTTTTTTGGTTTCAAATCTAACTTTAATGATTTAAAAACAATTCCAGCTAAAGTTTTCTTAACCACTCTTAATTCGCTGTTTTCAGCTCTTAATTTTTTTCTTAAGTTAGAAAGGTCTTTTACTTTCAAACCGGTAAAATCAACGAAAATCATTATTTTTTGTTTTACAATTTTTTCTCTCAAGCCTTCAATAATTTTCTGTTTTTGGACTTTAGTTAACGCCATATAATTAAGCTCTAAAATAAAAATGTCTGCCCACCGCAGACAAAATTGAAATCAACTTTTTAGGCAGGATAAACCTTCCTAAAATATTCCTCGGCAGGACCAGAGTAGATAAATTATACGCTCCCAAAGCGTAATAATATAATATAAGTTTTGTGCTCTGGTTTACGCGAAATTTGCTACCTGCTGTCTGCGGATATTAATATATTAATTTTTTTTAAAAATCTTGTCAAATTTTCTAACTGAACTTTACTGTTGAATACAAAGCAATCTTTGAGGAACATTACAGGGTTTTCCTAAGGAAAAATGAAAAATTTGTTCTTCCTCTTTTCCAGTTATACCGCTAGACAAACCGGCTAAACCAACGGCATTAATTCTCTGGCCCGTTGAAGTATAACAAACTGGAAACTCTTTTACTTGGCCGATTTCTGGCGGATAACCGGGGAGTATTTCCAAATCTATTGTCCAATTCTGGCAGGTGGTAGTAAAACTATAATTCTTTACCATCTCACCGAAAGCATATTTGCTAAAAATATTTACGCACTCTCTCTCACTCTCTTTGTTTATTCTTCCTAACCAAACATCTGATATATTTTTAAGAAATTCTTCTCCAAACTTTGACCGAAGAAGAAATAAAGGTTCCGATAATTTTTTTAAAAATTCGTCAAAATTTTTTCCTAAAAGCCGGTGGCAAGTTTTTCCTTCGGGCAAATCAGCAGCTTTTCTGGCTTCCACAAAAATGCCGTCTAAATTTAATCTATCAATAGCTAAAGTAGTGTCGTCTCCCAACAAAGCTTTCCATGTGCCCTCAAAACCTTCCTTCTCGGCTGCTGCCTGACATTTTTGGTCAGCACCTTCCAAGCCCCCTAAGTTGCCTGACCAAGTGGTTTCAGTGATAAGCACTTTTCTTAGGTTTGGAAAATCATTCGGCACATACGGCCATTCGCCATTGACTGATAACTCATCGCAAGAGGCAAACTTTGGTCCTAAAATTGTAAAGAAATTAGAATAATCAATTTTATTACCCTCTTTCCAGGGATACTCAAAAATAGCAATTTTATAGTCCTGACGCGGTTCCTGCCAAACAAAAATCTGCCAATCATACCTTCCTTTTCCGGCCGGAAAATCCTTAATAATCCATTCTGATTCTTTAGGTTCTTTATCTTTTATTAACATAATTCCTATCTTTCCTATCTTTTTGGACTTCCAAACAATCGGATATGTTTTGTTTGCCTGCCAAACTTCATTGCCCCGAGGAGAAAAAATTTCAAGATTTTTTTTGGTCATAAAATAATAAATTAACAAAATTACTGCTACTACAACAATTAGTATCAATAAAAGCCAAGTTATTTTTTTTTCGCGCAAAAATTCTATGTTTATCATAAAAAAATTATTTGTTTTTAAAAGTTAATAGGTGGTTTTACAACCACTAAAATACAGATAAATTAACAGATTGAAAAAATTATTCTGACATTGATTGTGGTTAATATTTTATTTATCAAAATTATTTCGGTGTGTAGTTTATTTACATTATATAAAATTTTATATACAGCGTAAAG
>FWPU01013445.1_pt1 | contig 10307 bp, 7 predicted proteins | sample 2228361 | NCBI WGS metagenome assembly FWPU01 (sample SAMEA103939777, study PRJEB20133) | metagenome | reverse complement strand
TGGAGTGCCGTTAAAGCGACGGCACTCCACTGCGTTCCGTGCCTGACTGCCGTTCGGCGATGGTCTCATGACCACGCCGAAGCAGTTGACCGAAGGTCTCAAAAGACAGGAGGTCTTCGGTCAGGTTCGTGTTGTGGTCAGGAGACCACAACACATCAAAGGGACGACGACGATTGGATGGGGAGGCAATTCATGTCAAAATGGCTCACAATTTTTGCGGTCATCTTCCTATACGCAGCAGCCAACGCGCAGACGAACAAAGGCGTCACGCTTTACGTTGCGCCTGATGGAAACGATGCGTGGTCGGGCAAACTGGCATCGCCGAACCGGCGCAAGAGCGATGGACCGTTTGCGACGTTGCAGCGGGCGCGGGACGCGGTGCGGGAGTTGAAGCGGCAGCAGGGCGGCGCGTTGAAACAACCCGTCACTGTTTTTGTGCGCGGCGGGACTTACTTTCTGACGGAGCCGCTGGCGTTCACGGCGGAAGATTCTGGCGCGGCGAACGCACCCGTGACCTACGCGGCGTATGAGGAAGAAAAGCCAGTCGTCAGCGGCGGGCGGCGCATCACGGGCTGGAAGCAGGTGACGGTGAACGGCAAGCCACTGTGGGCAGCGGAGATTCCCGACGTGCGCGAGGGCAAGTGGTTCTTTCGGCAACTGTGGGTCAACGGGGGGCGGCGCACGCGGGCGCGGCATCCCAACAAGGGATACCTCAGTGTCGCCGAACCGCTGGACGTGACACCGCAGACGCAGTGGCATGAGGGGCAGACTCGGTTTCGATTTAAGGAAGGCGATTTCCCCGTAGCGCAATCTGATAGATTGCGTCACAGCGACGCCGACGTTGTGGTGATGAACCGCTGGGTCGAGTCACATATCCCTATCACCAGCGTTGACGAAAAAGAGCGCATCGTTGCGTGCGGCAAGCGCAGCGTGTTCAAACTCGACCCCGGCGACCCTTACTACGTGGAACACGCGATGGAGTTGCTGGACGCGCCGGGCGAATGGTATCTCGACCGCAAGAGCGGAACGCTTTACTACATGTCGCTGCCTGGTGAGGATATGCGCAAGGCGGAAGTCATGGCGCCTGTGATTGCGCAGGTTGTTCGGCTGCACGGCGAGCCGCAGATGGGGCAGTGGGTCGAAAACCTCGTGTTTCGCGGGCTGACGTTCTCGCACACCGAATGGTGGTTCCCGCGCGGCTCAGAGCCGCAGTGGCCCAAGCCTGATGTGGGCGGATTTGCGCAGGCAGCGGTGGGCGTGCCCGGTGCGATTTGGGGCGAAGGCGTGCGCGAGTGCAGTTGGGAAAATTGCTCCATCGCTCACGTCGGCAACTACGCGATTGAACTCGCTCGCGGCTGCGCCAATAACCGCATCATCGGCTGCGAGATTTTCGACCTCGGCGCAGGGGGCGTCCGCATCGGCGAGACCGCCATCCGCGAGAACGAGGCGGAGCAGACGCACGACAACGAAGTGAGCGACTGCCACATCCACGACGGCGGGCGCATCTTCCACAGCGCGATTGGTATCTGGGTGGGGCAGAGTCCCAACAACCGCTTCACGCACAACCACGTTCACGACTTCTACTACTCCGGCTTTTCCATCGGCTGGACGTGGGGATACGGCAAGGCGTTAGCGACAGGCAACCTCGTCGAGTTCAACCATGTGCACCACATCGGCGTGCGCTCCGACGGCGACGGTCCGATTCTGAGCGACATGGGCGGCATCTACACATTGGGCAATCAGACGGGGACCATCATTCGCAACAACGTTTTCCACGACATCGCCGGGTTGCGCTACGGCGGCTGGGGCATCTACTTCGACGAAGGAACGACGGGCATCCTCGCCGAAAACAACGTCGTCTATCGCACGACGCACGGCGGTTTTCATCAGCACTACGGCAAGGACAACGTTGTGCGCAACAACATCTTCGCGTTCGCCCGCGACCATCAGATTCAGGCGACGCGCCCGGAGCCGCACACGCGGTTCACGTTTGAAGGCAACATCGTCTACTGGCGCGAAGGGCAAACGATCACGGGCAACTTCAGCGACTTCCACTTTGCCTTCGACAAGAACCTCTACTGGCGCGAAGGCGGCGGGGAAATCAAGTTCGGCAACCTGACGTTGGAACAATGGCGCGAGAAAGGGATGGACAAGAACTCGCAGATTGCCGACCCGCTGTTCGCCGACGTGCAGAAAGATAACTTCACGCTCAAACCCGACTCACCCGCCTTGAAGATGGGGTTCAAGCAGATTGACCTGAAAGGTGTGGGCGTTCGCGTCAGATGATTGCGACGGAGTGCAACTCCGTCGCAGAAGGTTCAGGGAGTTCAACTTCCGTCATCGTGTGCGACGAAGTTGCACTTCGTCGCAATCAAGGTAGTAGGGAAGAAAGGGTCACATGACCGAGGATGAGCAATGATTGATACCTCAAAGATGATAAAACTCGCAGACCTCCTCGACTCCGATGTGGAGGACGCAACCGAATTGAAAGACATGGCTGCGGAGGCAGAGGGGTTCTTGCTGTCACACAAGTGGTGCCAGTCCATACGACAGGGATATTTCGACCGCGGATGGTCAGGGATACTGGCAGTTTTCTACTTTGAGATCAAACCTGCCACAAAATCGGCTGATGACGCTGTGTGGGTTATTGTGGGAGATTTGCCGCCTGCCTACTTGGATGTTGTAACCTGTCCTAATGGGGCAGCTGCCGTTGACGGGTATGTTGGTGCTATGCGAGAATGGGTGGAGCATGTTAAGGCAGGCAAGTCCGTCAAGGGATTAATTCCTGTCTTTGTCCGTGATTCACTTCTTCCTGTGCCGTCTACTTTAGAATTCGCAGAGATGTTGGAAGGACGCTTGGATTTCATTGAGGAGCACATTCTTGCCCAGTTTGAGGATGAGCTGGAGGAATGAGCAGAAGACAAGAAAAGTGTTGAGGTGAAAAACATGCATGAACAAATAAACCGACGCACGTTTCTCAAACAGTCCCTCGCCGCCGGCGCGGGGCTGGCAATAAGTCGCTCGCTTTCAGCAGAAGCACGAACGCAGGAGAGCGCGAAACTGAAGAAGGCCCTCATCTTCTCCATGCTCCCGCGCGATTTGAGTTTGGAGGACAAGTTCAAGTTGGCGAAGGCGGTGGGCTTCGACGGCGTGGAGATTGCGCCCGTTGACGAAGCGCAGGGACAAGCGATGCGCGCGGTGGCGGAGAAGGCGGGGGTGCGGATTCATTCCATCATCTACGGTGGCTGGAGCGCGCCGCTGTCCAGCGCGGACCCGCAGGTCATAGCGCGAGGCTTGCGCGAAGTGGAAGGCGCGCTGCGCTGCGCGAAGACGGTGGGCGCGGACGCGGTGCTGCTTGTTCCCGCTGTGGTCAACGAAAGCACGCGCTACGCGGAGGCTTACGCACGCTCGCAGAAGCACATCCGCACGCTCATCCCATTAGCGAAGGAGTTGGGTGTGGTTATCGCGGTGGAGAACGTCTGGAACAAGTTCCTGCTCAGTCCGATTGAGTTCGCCCGCTACGTGGACGAGTTTGAGAGTCCGTTCGTCCGCGCCTACTTCGACGTGGGCAACGTCGTTCTCTTCGGCTTCCCGCAGGACTGGATTCGCACGTTGGGCAAGCGCATTGTAAAGATTCATTTGAAGGACTTCAAGCGGCAGACGAATCAGTTCGTCGCCCTGCGCGAAGGCGATGTCAACTGGAAGGAAGTCCGCCGCGCGCTGGACGAGGTGGGTTACAACGGTTTTATGACCACCGAGTTGGGCGGCGGGGATGAGGCGTATTTGCGCGACGTGAGCGCGAGGGTGGATAAGATTATCGCGGGGGAGTAAGTTTTCCGCCAACGGATGAAACGTCCCAACGGATTTCGGATTTCAGAGTGTTATCCGTTGGGACATTCCATCCGTTGGCAGAAATAAAAATGGCAACCTCTGAACTCAACGTCGTCACCGGTGCCTTCGGCTACACCGGCAAATACATCACGCGGCGGTTGCTGGCGATGGGGAGGAGGGTGGTGAACCTCACAGGGCATCCGAACCGTCCGAATCCGTTCGGCGAACAGGTGAGCGTCGCGCCGTTCAACTTCGACGCGCCAGACAAACTGACGGAGAGTTTGCACGGGGCGACGACGCTTTACAACACCTACTGGGTGCGGTTCACGCACGGGCAGACGTCCTACGACCAAGCGGTGGAGAACACGAAAATTCTCGTCCGTGCCGCCGAGAGCGCAGGCGTGAAGCGACTGGTGCACGTGAGCATTGCCAACCCCTCGAAGGATTCGCCCTTGCCATATTATCGCGGGAAAGCCCTGCTGGAAGAGTTCATCCAGCAGTCCACCCTCTCCTATGCCATCCTCCGCCCGACGGTCATCTTCGGCGTGGAGGACATTCTCATCAACAACATCGCGTGGCTGCTGCGGAAGTTTCCGCTGTTCGCGGTGCCGGGCGACGGCAGTTACAAAATGCAGCCGATTTATGTGGAGGACATGGCGGACCTCGCCGTCAACGCCGGGCAGGGGACGGAGAACGTGATTGTTGACGCGGTGGGACCGGAGATTTTCCCCTTTGATGAATGGGTGCGGCTGATTGCTGAAAAGGTTCACAGCAGCGCGCACATCGTTCATCTCCGTCCGAAGTTAGCGTTTTGGCTGGGCAGCGTCATCGGCTGGTTCGTGAGAGACGTCGTCATCACAAAGGAAGAGGTCGAGGGGCTGATGGCGAACCTGCTCGTGACCGACAGCGAGCCAACGGGCAAGACGCGGCTGAGTGATTGGTTGGAGGAGAACGCCGATTTGGTGGGAAGTCGGTATGCGTCGGAGTTGGGAAGGCATTACGTGAAAACGTAACTGGGCAATGTTAAATTCGAAATTCGAAGCACGAAATCCGAAACAATTTCAAAATTCAAAATTCGAATGTCCCAAAACTCTTCGCCGCAACTGATGTAAGGCGTTGCACGGTTTTGAATTTTTGAGATTCAGTCATTTGAATTTGTTTCGGATTTCGGATTTCGAATTTGAATTGCCAATAGAAAAATATGACCCCCAAACAACGAGCCATCATTGCCTTAGAGCGCCGTCCGCCGCCGCCGGGGCTGGTGCCGACGTTTGAGTTGGAGTTCCAACTCACGCAGGAATTGTTGGGCAAAGAGTTTCACACAGGAGCGTTCAAGGACGCGACGCCGACGGAACGCGAGCGGATGATTGCGGAGAACGCGGAACTTTACGTTCAGGTCGCAGAGACGCTGGATTACAGCATCATCATGATTACCCGCGCGCCCGATGAGAAAGGTTTGATGGAGACGGCGCAGGGCATCCGTAAACTGGTGGGCGACAAATACTTGCTTGTTTGTCACGGCGACGGCACTTACGCGATTCCCAGCGGCGCGAACATGGTGGATGTCGCCGTCGCGTTCTTCGAGCGTCCCGACGAGATGAAACGCCGCGCCGACCAGATGGTGGACAGCGCCTTAGAACGCGGCAAGCGTTTGCTGGACGCTGGATTCGATGGCTTTGCTCTGTGCGCCGACTACTGTTTCAACACCGGACCTTTCCTCTCGCCCCCGATGTTTGCGCAGTTTGTGACGCCGTATTTAGCGCGGTTGGTGTCGGGGTATCGGGAGATGGGCGCATACGTCATCAAGCACACCGACGGCAACATCATGCCGATTCTCGACCAACTCGTGGCGTGTAACCCGCACGCGCTTCATTCGATTGACGTGCAGGCACAGGACATGGATTTTGCTGTCGTGAAGCGATTGGTGGGCGACAAAGTTTGCTTGATTGGCGGAGTGAACTGCGGCTTGCTGCAGACGGGCACAGAGGAGGAAATCATTGAGAACTGCATCTACACGCTCCAACACGGGATGCCCGGCGGCGGCTACATTTACAGCACAACCAACGTGGCGTTCAAAGGTTTGCCGCTGGAGCGGTATTTGCTGATGCTGGAGATACGGAAGCAGTATGGGTGGTATCCGTGAAGTGTCGGGTATCGTGTGATGCGTCACCCGTCACTCGCCATGCTGACAGGAGTTATTCATGTCCCTCTGGGGACATCCCCCCGCATGAAAATCGTCCTCGTCGTCGTCCTCGTCGTCGTCGGTCGTTTTGGGAGTTCGAGAAAGAGGACGACGAGGGCGACGACGATTTTCGGAGGAGGGCTATGAAGGTGAAACGCTTTCTTCCGTGGGTTTGTAGTAGCGCAATTTGTTGCGCGCTGTCGACTGCCGTGTGCCGTCCCACATCGTTATCAGAAAAGCAGACATGGACGTTCCTGGGCGGCAAGTGGCAGGAGCGCGGGAATCAGCTAGAAGGCGAAAGCGCGGGGCACGGTTTTGCCCTGTTATCCGCCAGTGACTACGCCCGCGAGCAAACGATGGAGGTCACGTTCACTCCCCTGCGCCGCGTCTCTGCGCAGGGTTGGGCAGCGGGCGGACTGTGCCTGTTTCAGGACGCGGCGAACTTCTGGCGGCTGTCGTTGGTGGAGGGAGCGAACGGTGAGCGTTACGCCGAACTGCTGGAGAATCACAACAACGTCTGGCAGGCGCAGAATGAGGGCACAACCGCGCTGCGCGTCGTTGCCAACGAAGGGCGCGACGTGAACTGGAAGTGCGGCACGCCTTACCGTCTGCGGCTGACCGTCACGAAGGAGAGTATCACCGGCGAAGTGCTGGACGCGCAGGGCAAACGTTTGAGCCGCTTGGCTTACGCTTTCGACAACGCGCCTGCTATTCGTTCCGGCTGGCTGGCAGTCAACGTGCAAGAAATGTCGGCAAAGTTTGAGAACGCGGCGCAACGCGCGACACAGGAGGCGCAACGAATGATGAACGCGAACAAAGTCACCCTCGTGCGCGATGCGGCGATGGGCAAGATGGCGATTGCCAACATCCTCAGCGAGGCTTTCATTCAAAGCCGTCTGGAAGTCGTCTCCGCGTCGCTGTCGGATTTGACGCAACCGCAGTGGTGGGACAAAACGGGCGCGGGGATTCTCGCGCTGCCCAACGCGCGGCGGTTGCCCGCTGCCGCGAAAGAGCCGCTGCTGGACTTTCTGCGGCGGGGCGGGAAACTGATTTGCGTCGGCGCACCGCTGTTCGGAGAGCCGCTGTTTCAGGGGGGCGGCAGTTGGCTCACGGCAAACGAACTCGCCGCCAAACGCCGCACCGTCGCGGCGCGAGCGAAGTTGCTGGACATCGCCACCGAAGACCTCTCGCGCTGGCAGCGGGCGTCCAACAACCTGCCCGCGCCCAGCACACTGAGCGTTGAACAGACCGACAAAGGCAACGCGCTGCACGTGGACATCCGCAGCCTGAACGGCTGGGATAACTTCGCCCGTTCCTTTGCGCAGAGCCCCTATCCCAAAGGACATACGCTCCTCTGCTTCTGGGCGAAGGGGCAATGGCAGAGCGACTTCCTCGCTATCGAATGGCAGGAGCAAGACGGCTCGCGCTGGATTGCGACGGTGCCGTTGACGAACGAGTGGAAGTATTACGTTCTGACACCGCAGGACTTCGACTACTGGCAGGACAACCCCGCGCACGGCAAACGCGGCGGCGCGGGCGATGGTTTCCAGCCGCAGAACGCGGCGCGGCTGTCTATCGGCTTCGCATTCTCGCACCGCGCCACGGGGGGCGACCACGCGGTTTGGATTTCGGATTTGAGCACTGCGCCTGATCCGTTCGGCGCAGTGGACACGACGTTTGAGCCGCCGAAGTTGGAGGGGTTGAGTCCGGGTTATAAGTTGTATCCGCTGCGAACGGCTGCACAGTTAGACCCTATCGGTTACCCCATACTCGCCCAGCGGATGGCACCGCTCGCCCCCAAACTGACCGGCGCGCTCGCGGACGGTGGGTCGCCCATTGCACGGCACGAGGGCATCGGGTTGACGGAGCAGCGGGCGTATCGCTTCGTGCCGCTGATGTGGGCGTATGAAAAAGGGCGCGTGCGGCGCGCGCTGGCGTGGACGCTGCTTCACTTCGGGTTGCCTTATCGCGGCGCGTGGTGGTTCGTGCTGGGCACAAGCGATGAACGCTTCTGGACGGAGAACAAAGCCGCGCTCAAGCCTTTCCTTGTTGAGACCGTTCAGCGGCTTTCGCAAAGCGTATTCTTCGTGGAAGCCGGCGTTGACCGTTTTACTGCCTACGCTGGTGAGCCGCTGCACGCAGGCGCGCGCATAGCGAACTTCACCGACCGCGAAGTGACGTTGAAAGTTCTCGTCCATCTCGGCACAGAGCCGAATGTGCTCATTAAAGATGCGCCACTGGATTTCAAGAAGGAACAAACGGTGCGCCTCGCGCCGCGCCAGATTGCAACCGTCCGCTGGCAAGTTCCATCCCTGCCGCCGGGAGACTATGGCGTCACTGTCGCTATGTTCGGCGAGCCTCGCAACATTTACGATGACACGCATCATGACTTTAGTGTGATTGCCCGCCCCAAGGTCACCGACGCCGACAAAGTGACTGTCCGCGACGGGCACTTCTCCCTCAACGGCAAACGCTGGTTTGCGCTGGGCGTCAACTTCTGGCCCCGCTATGCGATTGGGCTGGAGCCGGGCGATTACTGGGTGCATTGGCTCGATCCGCGATATTACGACCCCAACGTGGTTGAGCAGGATTTGAACATAGCGAAAAGGATGGGCGTGAACTGCGTGAGCATCCAGTATGGCTCGGTGGAGCAAGCCCTGTCGCTGCGCGATTTCTTGCGAAGATGTCACGAGAAGGGCATTAAAGTCAACGTCTTCCTCCCCGGCGCGAACCCGCTGCACTTCGACCCTGAACTTGTGAAGCGATTGATTGAAGCCGCTGACCTTGCGAATCAGCCCGCGATGTTCGCCTACGACGTCGCGTGGGAGCCGAGGTGGGGACGCTACGAACAACGCAAAGCCTACGACGCCGCGTGGCGGGCGTGGCTGATGAAGCGATATGGCAGCATTGAAAAAGCGGAGGAATCGTGGGGGTTCAAAGCAAACCGCACCGTTCGTAGTCAGGCACGCAACGAAGTGGAGTGCCGTGAAGAACGCCACTCCGCTGACGCTGCGTGGCTTACTACAAACGTTCGTAGTCAGGCACGCAACGAAGTGAAGTGCCGTGAAGAACGCCACTCCGCTGAAGAACGCCACTCCGCTGACGCTGCGTGGCTTACTACAAACGACGAAGTAACGGGACCGACTGACGAGCAAGTGACCAGGGATGGCGCGTGGCGGAAGATGGTCGCGGACTACCGCCGCTTTCAGGACGCTTATCTGAGCGAAGGTTACGCGAAGGTGCGAAAGCACATCCAATCACTTGACCCACACCACTTGATTGGCGTGCGCACCGGTTGGGGCGGTGGACCGTTCATCAACTCGCCTGACATGCCCTTCGACCATGCGAGCGGCGTGGAGCATCTGGATTTCGTTTCGCCCGAAGGCTGGAACCTGAGCGGACCGTGGGAGAACGTCGAACGCGGAGCATTCATCACCGCCTACGCTCGCGCGGTGTCCGGCGGCAAGCCGGTGTTTTGGGCGGAGTTCGGTTTCAACGTCGGCTACCCGCTCGCCGGCGTCACGGCGGTCACGGAGGACGCAACACACCCCAATCTGTCGGGACAAGAGGTATTGCAACGGCAGGCGCAGCACTATGAGAACATTTATCGCATGGTGAAAATCAGCGACGCGGACGGCGCGATGGCGTGGTGGTTTCCCGGCGGCTATCGGGTGGACGAGAAAAGCGATTACGGCATCGTCAACCCCGATGGCACGCCACGCCCGGCGGGTGATGTGCTGCGCCGCTACGCGCAGCAGTTCGCCCGCCTACCGCTGTCGCCCGCGCCCGACACCTGGATTGAAATTGACCGCTTCGCCGACGCGCGCGGCGCGTGGGCGGTGTGGCAGAAGCACGCGGACGAGTTTGTGAAGTTGATGAGGCAGGGGAAGAGAGTGGGACTGAAGCCCCGCTCGTAGTCGCGCATTGCCCGACTATCAACACCCAAAACCCAGAACCTTATGATGACCTCCCGCCAACGCCTTCTCACCGCCCTGCGCGACGGCACGCCCGGCGGCGTGCCAGTCGCACCGTTCGATTTGAGCGAGGGGGCAAGGGTCATTGCCAGTGGTTGAGAGGGTGCCCCCCGTTGGCGATAGGTACTCCTGAGGCAAGACGGTTGGTTATGGCGCGAACAATATCGTGGTAGCCTATGTCCTTGCCAGGATATTGTCGAGAGATAGGGAGTCTATAATCTTCGGGTGCATGGCGCAGAATTTGCCGCCCTGTTGCCACCGAATCGAATTCGGTGTCTTAGAGCCTATCCGAAAAGTAGCGCCGACATCCTGTCGGCGGG
>FWPU01013444.1_pt1 | contig 10309 bp, 1 predicted proteins | sample 2228361 | NCBI WGS metagenome assembly FWPU01 (sample SAMEA103939777, study PRJEB20133) | metagenome | reverse complement strand
GTGGGTGTCGGCGTCTCGGTCGGCGTCGGGGTAGGCGTGGACGTCGCCGTCGGCGTGGGCGTCGGTGTCTCGGTCGGGGTGGGGGTGGGTGTCGCCGTTGGCGTGGGGGTCGGCGTCTCGGTCGGGGTCGGGGTGAGGGTAGGTGTCGCCGTCGGTGTGGGTGTGGGCGTTTCGGTCGGCGTCGGGGTGGGGGTGGACGTCGCCGTCGGTGTGGGTGTGGGCGTTTCGGTCGGGGTCGGGGTGGGGGTGGGCGGCAGCCGCAGCGTCTCCGTCACCCGCACCCGGTTGCCCACGCCGTCCAGTTCGTATTCATATCGGGCCAGGAGTTCCCCCTGGGCTCCCCGGTGTTCAATCCCCACCAGCCGCCCGGCCCCGTCGTATTCGTAGGCGGTAGTCACGCCGTTGGGCAACTGGATGCCCCTCAGGCGTCCGGCGGCGGTGTAGGTGTATACGGTCACGCCTCCCGCCCAGTCCTCTACCCGCGCCAGCCGCCCCGCCGCGTCGTGGGTGTAAGTCACGACTTCGCCGCCGGGGTAGACCAGATGGGTGCGCCGGCCGGCGGCGTCGTAGCGGTACTGCGCCGGGCCGGTGGGCGCGACGATGCCCAACGGCCGATACAGCGCATCGTAGTCAAAGGTCGTCACCCCCATGGCATCCGTCACCACCTCACGGTGGCCCAGCGCGTCGTAGGCGACCTCGACGCTGAAGCCAGGCACATCCCTGACGGCCGGATAGTCAATCCGCGTCGGCCGGCCCAGCGGGTCATAGGTGGTGGTGACGGTGATGGGGCCCTGCTCGTCGGGATGGACCTCGCCCACCCGCCGCCCCAGGCCGTCGTAGAGGTAACGGGTCACGTTCCCCAGCGCGTCCGCCTCGGCCACCCGCCGCCCGGCCAGGTCATAGGTGTAGACGGTGGTGTGGCCCAGCGCGTCGGTGATGGCGCGCAGGTTCCCCGCCGCATCGTAGGCGTATTCCGTGCGGACGTTGGTCTGGGCGTCGGCCGGCTCGCCGGGGCGCCAGTTCTCCACCACCGCCACCAGACGGCCCAGCCGATCGTATTCATATCGGGTGACGATGCCGTTGGCGTCCGTCATCACCACCCGGTTGCCCAGGGCGTCGTAGCCGTATTGCGTGGCGTGGCCCAGCCCGTCGCGGGTCTCCACCAGCCGGCCCAGCGCGTCGTAGACAAAGTAGGTCGCCACGCCGTCGGCGTCGGTGATCGCCGTGCGCCGCCCCAGCCCATCGTAGGCGTAGCGGGTGACGTTCCCCAGCGGGTCGGCCTGGGCGATCAACCGCCCCGCCGCATCGTAGGTGTAGACGGTGGTGTGGCCCAGGGGGTCGGTCTCGGCCACCCGCCGCCCCAGGGCATCGTAGCGGATGACGGTGGTGCCGGAGAGGGAATTAGTGGTGGTGACCAGCCGTCCCGCCGCATCGTACTCGTAACGGGTGCGGCGCCCCTCCGCGTCTATCTCCTCAATCCGCCGCCCCAACGGGTCGTAGTGGGTCACGGTGGTGCCGGAGAGGGGATCGGTGGTGGTGATCAGCCGCCCCGCCGCATCATACTCGTAGCGGGTGACATAGCCCAGGGCGTCCCGCCGTTCCACCACCCGCCCCAGTTCATCGTAGACCGTCTCGGTGCGCAGGTCCCGGTCGGGCTCCTCGGGCTCGTAGACGCCGTCCTCATAGTTCTGGATGACGGCGGTCTGGCGGCTCAGCGCGTCGTATTCGTAAAACGTAATACGTGATGCGTAATCCGTAATCTGCTGCACACGGCCTGCGGCATCGTAGGTGGTGACGCGCACCAGGTCCTCGTCGGGACGGGCCGGGTCAAAGACGCCGTCCTCATAGTTGGTGGTGACGGTGACCGGGCGGTTGAGGGCGTCGTATTCGGTACGGGTCACCCGTCCCAGGGTGTCGGTGACCAGGACCTGATTACCGACGGCGTCGTAGGCGTATTCGGTGACCAGGTTGTAGGTGTTCTGGTAGTTCTGGGGATAGCCAGGCCGGTAATTCTGCCAGGCCCGTCGCACCAGGCCCCGTTCGTCGTATTCGGTATAGGTGACGTTCCCCAGGGTGTCGGTGACCAGGACTTGACGGCCAGCCTGGTCGTAGCCGTATTCGGTGACCAGGTTGTAGGTGTCCTGGTAGTTCTGGGGGTAGCCGGGGAGGAAGTTGCGGACGGAGCGGATCAGCCGCCCGGCCGTGTCGTATTCGGAGCGGGTGACGTTCCCCAGGGTGTCGGTGATGGCCACCTGGCGGCCGGCCCTGTCGTAGCCGTATTCGGCGACCAGGTTGTAGGTGTTCTGGTCGTTCTGGGGATAACCGGGCCGATAGTTCTGGATGACCTGGACGAGGCGGCCGGCCGCGTCGTACCGCTGGACGGTCACCTGCCCCAGGGCGTTGGTGGTAGTGACCAGCCGTCCGGCCGCATCGTAGCCGTAATAGGTGGGGATGCCCAGGGCGTCGGTGACGACGACCCGCTGGCCGAAATCGTCGTAGCCGTAGAGGGTGGTGTTCCCCAAGGGGTCGGTGGTGGAGATGACGTGGCCGTACTCGTCATAAGCGTAGCGGGTGACGTTCCCTAGGGGGTCGGTCTGGGCCACCAGGTTGTTCCGGCTGTCGTAGATGTAGCGGGTGGCGCGCCCCAGCGCGTCGGTCAGCGCGGTCAGGTTGTTGCTCCCGTCGTATTCCATCCGGGTGATGTTCCCCAGGGTGTCGGTGATGGCCGAGAGTTGTCCGCAGCAGCCGCTCCACTCCATTCGGGTGGTGCGCCCCAGCGCGTCGGTCAGTTGCTCCGGACGAAAGTCCCAGTTGTACCCCTTCGCCTGGGCGTTCCCGGCCGGGTCCACCTCTTCCACCAGCGCGCCGAAAAAGTCGTAGCGGTGGACGGTCGTCTCTCCGGCCTGGGTGACCCGTGTCTCGTGCTCCGCGTAGGTTAGCGTCAATCCCACGCCGGCGCCGTCTTCCTGGGCGATGGCGCGGCCGGTCTCGTCGTAGAAGGTGCGCTCCACCAGGTTCCCCGCCGGGTCCCACACCTCGTGGAGCAGGTGGGTGCCGGTGTAGGTGTAGGTCCAGGCCAGCCCGGCGGTGTCGGTGAAGACGGTCAGGTGGCCGGCCTCGTCGTAGCCGTAGCCGACGCTGCGGCCGGCGGAATCCTCCACGGCGATCAGCCGGCCGGCGTCGTCGTAGGTGAAGGCGAGCCAGCGCTGGCCGGTGGGGTCGGTGACCCGCTCCAGGCGCCCCTGGGCGTCGTAGGTCAGGCGGGTCTCGTTGCCGTGCCGGTCGCGGATGCGGATCAGGCGTCCCGCGGCGTCAAAGAGGCGGGCCGTCTGGTCGGAAGCGGTCAGCGTGTAGGTGACCGGGCCGTTCCCCTCTTGTCGGATCAGGCGGGTCTGGGAGCCGGGGTAAGGGGTATAGGTGCCGTCGCCGTGATCGGCGAAGCGCAGCCGGCTGCCGCCGGGGAGGCGCACCAGCAGGTAGGGCTGGAAGAAGAGGAGCGAGCGGTCCAGGGCCGCATCCCCGGTGGTCGCGGTGAAGAACGCTTGGCCCGTCAGGTCGGGGAACTCCAACCGCATTCCATAAGCGTGGGTCCAACCTGGGCCGAGGGGCTCGGTGTCGCTCAGAACGTTGCTGCTGTTGTAACTCCGCTTCATCACCAGCGGCTGTCCGGCGGTGGGGAGGGAGAGGTCGGTCGTCTGGTAGCCATAGTTGCCGCTGCGGGTGTTGATGGGGCCGCCGACACAGCCCTGCTTGTCGCAGGTGGTGGCATCGGGGCATTCGTCCCCGTGAAAGTCTCGTAGGTCATTGGGAACGATGATCTCCCCGCCCTCACAATAGAGAAGGTTGGAGAGGGCCATCCCCTGGTAGTCCAAGTGCTCGCAGCGCACCCCCAGATGGGTGAAGCGGCCGTGGTGGGAGAACTGCAGCATCCAGCCGCCCGTGATCACCTGGCCCGGGGCCAGGTCGCCAAAGTTGAGTGTCAGATCGCCCCGCTTGAGGGTGCCGCCCTCCAGCGTGCCCAGCATCTGGAAACTGACCGGTTCTCCCTGCTGGCGCACGATGCGGGGGTAGGTGCTGGCGATATGCAGGTTGCGGGCGGTGCCGGCGCCGCGGTTGGTGGCGCGCACGCCCAGCAGCACCGGCTCGCCGGCGCGCACGTATTGGGGCGCGAAATATTCCAGGTAGACCTGCGGCTGGGGCTGCACCACGATGAGCGCCGGCAGGCTCTCCACCACATAAGGAACCCCGCCCATCCAGAAGGTCAATACCGCTTGCAGGGTGTAGGTGGCGGGCCGGGTGAGGCCGAGGTAGGCGGGGACAATGAGCCACTGCTGGCGCCGCGCTTCGCCCGGAGATAGATTCCCCAGGGAAGTGGGCACCGTCGGGGTGATGGTGAAATCGGTGGGCTGCAGGGCGTCACTGGCATCACGGGCCCGAATGGAGACCTCTAGGTCGGTCAGTTCCGCCTCCGGGTTGCTCAGGCTCAGTTCCGCCAGGAACGCCTGCCGTTCCAGAACCGCACTCTGGCGGATCTCCAGTTCCAGAACGGTCTGTTCTATCCACGGCATGTTCAGGCAGGGGAAGTAGGGGTAAGGCCCGCTGTAGAGGCCGATCGCCCCCCCGCTACCCCAGTCCCATGACCAGCCTCCGCCGCCGGTGCAGGGGGTGTTGACGAACACGGGCGAGCGCCCCCACGCCACCTCTGTCCCTTTGGCGAAGATCCAGCCGTCCCCTCGGGCGTAGGGGGAGACTTGCGCGGTGAAGGGGAAGTCGGCCACCTGGCCGCCCCCGATGGTGATCCCCTGGTTGGAGACTTGGAAGGTGGCCTCCCGTGCCTCCACCCACACCTGGACGTTGGTCACCGGGAAGGGTGAGGGGTTGTACACCCGGATGACGCCCTGGGCGGTCCCCCCCTCACACGGCCCGGTCACCTCCAGCGGCAGGATCTGCAACTGGTCCGCTTCGAAGGTGAGGCTGACCGTGACCGCATAGACATCGGGGATCTGGGTCTCCCGGACGGTGTAGGTTGCCTGGAACGGCAGCCGGGAGAGGGAGATGCTCTGCACGGCTATCCCCCCGGGCGGGACGACCGGGTCCTGGCGGTGGGAATCAAAGCCGCGGGCGTTCACGTAGGCGTCGTATTCCCCGGCGGGGATGTCCTGGAAGAGGGCCACTCCTCCGGCATCGGTTGTGCGCACGAAACTCTCGTAGTAGGTCTGGGTGACCCCCTCGGTGACGATCAGGGTGGGATTCTTGCTCATCAGGGTCACCCGCGCCCCTTCGATGGGCGCGCCGGCGGGGTCGCTCACCTGCATCTGGAAGGTGCCCGTCATCTGCTCGGCGACCCGGACGGTGAGGGCGAAGCGGGTGGGCGGGGCGTTGTCGGCCTGCACCTCCACATACTGCCGGTAGACGGCCGGCGTGGGGAGCGTCGCCGGCGGGGCCGCGAGGAAGGTCACGGAGAGGGCGGCTCCGGCCGTCAGTTCCTCGGCCGGGCCGGTCACCCCCACGGCCAGCCAGGGGAGGGTGGCCAGCGGGATGACCCGCACATTGCGCGCCGCGCCCAGGCCGGCATTGCGCACCGCCGCCTCCAAGGCGGCCGTCTCGCCGGGCCGGACGTGGAGTTCCGGGTAGAGGGGCTCGGGCACCAGCAGCGGCAGCCGCTCCAGCGAGACCCCCAGCCCCTGGGGGCCGCTCCCTGCCGTCACCGTCACCACCCCGTGGGCCGCGCCGCGCCCGAAGGCCGTCACCGTATAGTCGTAGGCGCCGACCTCCAGCCCCTCCAGCAGCGCCACCCCGTCATCCCCGCTCTGTGCCTGCGCCTCCTCGTGGACCGTCGCCGTGACCCCTTCGGTCACCAGCAGGCTCTCCTCCCGGCGCACCAGGTGGACCTGCGCCCCGCCCACCGGGCCGGCCGCGTCGCTCACCGAAATCGCCAGGGTGCGGGTGATCTCCACCACCCGGGCCGAGAAGGCGGCCGCGTGTTGCACCCCTTCCCCCGTCACCCGCACCAGGTCCCGATAGGTGCCCAGGGGCAGGCCCCCCGGTGGGGTTAGGGTGACCGTGATCGTCGCCACCGCCCCTGGCGGCAGGTCTGCCAGTTGATCCGGGGCGACCGCCACCCAGCCCAGGGCCGGCGGCGCGGTGAAGGTGAGGGGCCCCGTGGCCCCCATCCCGACGTTCTCCACCTGATAGATCACCGTGTTGCTTTCCCCCCGGCGCAGGGTCAGGGCCGCATAGGACGGCGTGATCCGCAGGTCTGGCACCGGGTATCCGACGATGACGTAATCGGCCTTGACCTCCGTGTGCCGCTGGCCGGCGCCCTCCACCGTCAGCGAGACGGTGTAGCGGCCGGGGCGGGTATAGACGTGGGTCGGGTTCATTTCACCGCTCGTCTGGCCATCCCCGAAATCCCAGCGGCGCCGGGTGATCAGGCCGGGAGGTGCGGAGCGATCGGAGAGGGTGACGGTGAGGGGGGCCAGGCCCTGGCGAACGTCGGCGGTGAAGTCGGCCCGCAGGGGGCGGAAGCCGGCGCCGTAGATGGTGCTGGCGTTGAACCAGGCCAGATAGACCCCATATTCGCCGGCCTCGGCGATGTTCCAGCCCCGCTCGTCGCCGGGGTTGGCGATCAGCAAAAGCGGCGCCCCCTCGGCCACCCCCTGCGCTGTGATCCGTTGGGCATAAACCTCCCAATCCCCATAGCGGTTGCTGCCCCAGATCACCCAGGTCTGATCCGTGGCGGCATCGTAGGCGGCAGAGGGCCGCGCGGCCGCCGCGCCCATCCGGGCCACAGGGAAGGCCGCCCCCAGCGGTTCGGTGAGGGTCGCCGGACGGCCCACGACCTCCCGATCCCCGGGCGCCCCCTGGGTCCAGACGACGAGGAAATGGTCCTGTTCGGCGTCGTAGGTCACCGCCGGCTCGGCCGCCCCCGCCTCGGAGAGGGAGAAAGCCGGCAACGCGGTTCCGTCGCTGAGCACCCCCCGCGCCCAGATCCGACCGTCTGCCCCGACCCAGACGGCCAGCGCCGCGCCGGATGGGTGATAGGCCAGAGAGGGCGCCTGGTCGGGGTTGACTCCCGTCGCCAGGGTGAGGATCTCGCCGACCAGCGCCCCGGCCGTGGAAACCTGGCGGGCGCGGAGCGTGCCGGTGGGGCTTTCGCTCCAAACCACCAGGAAGGTGGCGGTGACCGGGTTGGCCGCCACCTCCAGCCGCTGGATGCCGGAGTAGATGAGGAAGTTCCCCCCGATGAGGCTTCCGGTGCCGGAGATCCATTGTCCATAGAGTTGGGAAGCGCTGGCCCGCTCATCCCGCCAGACGGCCAGGTAGAGGCCGGCCCCCCGATGGTAGGCCAGGTGGACGTCGAATTGGCCGCCGGGGGCGGTGCTGATGCCGAAGGGCCCGCCGATCGTCCCTCCGGTGGCAGCATCGAGGCGCTGCCCGTAGAGATCGGCCGTGCCGGTGGCGGTCACGCTGGCCGCCCCCAGCAGTTCCACCCGATCCGGGTTGAAGGCGACATCGGTGGCCTCGACGGGAACCCCGGAGAAGGTCACCTGGGGGTTCATCACTCCGACGCGGATGTAGGCGGGTCGGGTGAGCGTATCGGAGAGGCCACCACTCCAGACCGTCAACGAGACGGTGTAGACGCCGGCCAAGGAATAGGTATGGGTGGGAGAAGCAGCCGTGGCCGTGAACCCGTCGCCGAACGACCAGAGATAGGCCTCAATGGGGCCGCCGCTGGAGTGGTCAGTGAACTGCACGGTGAGGGGGGCTGCTCCCACATGCGGCGCGGCCGAGAAATCGGCTTGCGGCCCGCTCTGCTGGGGAAAGGCAGGGAGCACGACGGCGGCCGGGGGATCGGCCAGGCGGGCCGCCCGGACCGCCGGGGAGCCCGGGGAAAGGAGAAAGAGGAGCACACAGGCCAAGACAGCCGGTAGCCCGCACGAGAGGAGAAACGACCAGGCAATAGTGTAACCCAGTAATTCACTACCCGACATCTGAACGCAGATGACGCGGGTTTCCCGCCGATTAACGCTAATCGAGCCGGATTTGCGCCGTTTGCACCCAGGAATCAGGAACATCTGCGTTTTTCTGCGTGCATCTGCGTCCCAGAAAAGGCGCCTTGGGTAACTATTCAGCCATCCCCGCCGGAGGGTGAATCCTCCGGTAAGGGCGACCACAGGGGTCGCCCCTACAAAACCCTGAACGCCCCTCCGCTACGCTTCGGGGCTCACTACAAACTGAACGCCACTTCGCTACGCTTCGTGGCTTACTACGAACTGAATGCCACTTCGCTGCGCTTCGTGGCTTACTACGAACCGCTGCGCTTCGGGGCTCACTACGAACAGCCCCGAAGGAGCTTTCCCTTTGAGCCCGACGGTTTAGCATCGGGCAAAGGCGGCTGAATAGATTGGCAATGGCAAATTCTAAAGTATATACACAATACAACTTGCGCGGAAGTCAGCGACAGGGTAAAAGCGAAGTATGGTGACACAACATACTTCACCGCTGGCAGACCCTGATCGCTGGGGAATTCCCACCGAAGCGATCCAGACACTTCCCGATCGCTTACGGGCATTCTGGGAAACCTATCGCCATCACTTCCGGAATCGGACTCGGGATGGGGGATGGTATGCGTTCCATTACATCAGCGCCCTCACCCGAATGGAAGCACACCGGTATTTCTCCGGGATGCGGTATCCACCGGCCTGCCTGCGGAGAACATCCAGCACTTTATGTCCAACTCCCCCTGGGAAGTGCGCCCCCTTTATCGTCAAATTCAGACCGAGATCGCCGCGATTCCCGCTTTACACGGGGGCGCCCTCATCGTGGATGAGAGTGCGGATGCTCGTGCCGGAGAGGCTTCTGCAGGCGCCGGTCGGCAGTACAATGGTCGCCTGGGCAAAGTAGACCTTTGCCAGGTTGGAGTATTTCTCACCTATGTCCAGGGAGATATCTGGACCTGGGTGGATGCCGAGTTGTTTCTGCCCCAAAAATGGTTTACGCCCGAATATGCTCTCCGCCGTGCTCAGGTGGGGATTCCCCCCGAGCGGACTTTTTGCACGAAACTGGAACTGGCTAAAGAAATGATCGCCCGAGCGCAGGAGAATGGCCTCCCTTTTCAGTTCGTAGCGTCCGACGAACTGTATGGTCGCTCGGATGACTTTCGCTCCTGGCTGGATCAGCGGGGCATTATCTATTGGGTGGATATCCCCTGTAACACCCAGGTGTACCTGATTCTTCCCCCCACCGAGCCGGTAGAAGTCCGCGTCGTTGCCCGGGACCCCCAAACCTCCTGGCCAGCGCTACGGGTGCGCCCCACCGAAGGGGGGGATCTGGTGGCCCCTTACGCCGCCCGACGGGTCTGGACAATGCGGGACGGATGCCCGACCGAGGAATGGCCGGTGATGCGCCGGGAGGAAAATGGGGATATCCGCTACGCTTTGAGCAATACTTCCGCAGAGCCGCCGCTGTCGGGACTGGCCTGGATGGAGGCGATGCGCTACTTTGGGGAACGAGCGAACCAGGACGCCAAATCAGAATTGGGGTGGGATGAGTTTCGCGGCCAGAAGTTTCGGGCCTGGGAGCACCAGGCAGCGCTGACGGTGCTGGCTTCCTGGTTCATTGCTCGGGTGAGATTGGAGTGGGCAGAGCAGTACCCGCGAGACCCGCATCTGGCTCAGGAACTGGAGTTAGAGGTGTTACCAGAGCTTTCGGTTGCCAACGTCCGGGCCTTGCTGCGGGCGGTGATGCCCCTCCGCACCCTGACGATAGAGGAGGCGCGGAGACTCGGGGTCACCCATTTGCTCCGGCGGGCTCGTTCCCGTCGCCGCTGGTTGCAAAGCTCTTCCAGGCACAACAAAGACCCATTGGTTAAATGTACTTTTTAAGGTTTTGTTTGCAAATATACATTCAAATTTGCCGTTGTCAATATAGTTACGGGCATTTAAAAAAGCCCGCCCTTTCGGCGGGCCCCAGGTGGACCCGGAGGGATTCGAACCCTCGGCCTTCTCAATGCCATTGAGACGCGCTCCCAGCTGCGCCACGGGCCCACGGATGGAGCTGAGGGGATTCGAACCCCTGGCCTCTTCAGTGCGATTGAAGCGCTCTCCCAGCTGAGCTACAGCCCCGCTTGCGTTTTAATTTTACCGCAATTCAAGAAGATGTCAAGAGAAGTTCTATTGATGGGCTTGTGCAGCAATTCGCCCTGCATGGGAAAGGATGGGGTGTGGGGTTTTTGAGGGCGGCGAAGCCGCCATCAAAAACCCCACTTTCCCTTTTCTTCGCGGGCGTGTCGCTCCACCGAAAGGAT
>FWPU01013440.1_pt1 | contig 10310 bp, 10 predicted proteins | sample 2228361 | NCBI WGS metagenome assembly FWPU01 (sample SAMEA103939777, study PRJEB20133) | metagenome | reverse complement strand
GGGTATGAGCGTGCGGGCCATCGCCCAAACGCTCGGGCTGAGCGTCAACACCATTGAGACCCATCGCGCACACCTCAAGGCCAAACTGCACCTCAGCACGGCCGCGCAACTAAACCGCTTCGCGGCGCAATGGCTTTTCACGCGGCAGCAGCCGGGTGCCTAGCTCCGTGCGGCCTGTGGAGGACCCATCAGACTCGGCTCTTACCGATGATTCGCCGAACAGGCTGCAAGGCGTTTCCCTCCTTTCCCCACACCTCGCCGGGTATCACAGAAAGTGTGATGCCAAAATCATCCTTCCCCCGTGATACCCAGCGCCGGAACCTTCGTCCATACTCCTCGTCCTGTGAAGGCAGGGAAAAGTCAGATCGTCCTAGTCGATGACCACGCGTTTTTCCGGTCCGTGTTCACACGCTTGATCGCGCGGTCGGAAGACCTGGAAATGGCCGGAGAGACGGGCGACCCCGAGGAGGCCCGGCGTTTGGTGGAAACACTCCGACCCGACCTGGTCGTTATGGACATCATGCTGAGCGGAGCGGACGGAATAGATCTGACGCGGGAGCTGGTTACCCGCTACGACGCGCGGGTACTGGTCCTTTCCATTCACGACGAAGACAGCTTTGCGGTGCGCGCGATGAACGTGGGAGCGAAAGGGTACGTGATGAAATCCGAGCCCTTCCGGATTCTCCTCAAAGCCATTCGCGACGTGCTGGCTGGGCGCTTGCATCTGAGCGCCGCGGTGAAAGCGAAACTCACGCCTCCGGCGTAGAGGTCCGAACAAGGCGTCGCGCGTGTTTTGTGCCGCCGCTAAGAACGCTTTCCGGGCATTAGGAGGGGGGAGGAGGGAGAGATTTTTCCTCCTGTCCGCTCGGCCATCGGTTGTTGCGTCCAGGGGAAGAAACGGCGCGTTTTTTGCGGCGTGCGGCGAATCGATCGGCTGCGTTTGGCCCTGCGCCGGCTGGCCGGGCGATGCGTCTGACGCCGCGTAGGCGCAACGCCCGCTTCGGACGTGACAGAGCGTAGCGGTCCGGATATGCTTTCCCTGTGACGTGTAACGTGAGAGTGTCGTTCGTCGTTGGGATGAAAACCGCAGCCCTACTGACGGCGGTAGCCGCAGAAGGTTCTCTCGAGCAAAATCTTCGCGTCGCGATTGACGCGCTGCGTCCGCTTCATGCTCCGCTTCCACCACCCCGACCGGGTGACTGGCTTGATCAACACCCCGAGGCGGGACAAACGTTCGACGAATATGTGCGGCTCCGCCCTCACCGGCCGGTTGCTCCCCGTCGCGTGATTTGGGTTCAACCGCTGGGTGATCTGACCCGATCGCAGCGTCGGATCGTGACCTGTGCGGTAGAGTGTTTGGGCCGATTCTATCATTTACCGGCCCGGCTCGCGCCGGATGTGCCGCTTCGGGCGGTTCCGCCGTACGCCACGCGGATCCATCCGCAGTGGGGCATGCGGCAACTCCTCACCGAGTACCTTTTGGACAGCGTCCTGCGGCCGCGGATTCCGTCGGATGCGGCGGCGTATCTGGCCTTTACGGCCGAGGACCTCTGGCCTGGGGAAGGATGGAATTTCGTGTTCGGCCAGGCCTCGTTGCACGATCCGGTCGGGGTGTGGTCCATCCACCGAAACGGCGATCCGGACCAGGGGGAGGGCGCCTATCGGCTGTGTCTGCTGCGGACGCTGAAAACGGCACTCCATGAGACGGGGCATGTGTTTTCGCTTGCGCATTGCACGGCGTATGCCTGCGGTATGTGCGGCAGCAACCATCGTGAAGAATCCGATCGTCGGCCGCTTGGGTTCTGCCCGGAGTGTCTGGCGAAAGTCTGTTGGCTGACTGGCCAACAGCCGCAGGAACACTGCGAGCGCATGGCGGCCTTCTGTGCGGAGCACGGATTGACACGCGAGGCGGAATTCTATCGGGCGCAACAGGCGGCTCTCGAGAAAAATCGGTCCCTGAAGCGGAGGCCGGCCGTTCCTGCGTCCTCTGCGCCGCGCGCGCTTCGATGAGGCCTACCGTGATGGCGACAAAGGGCGACGCATCGAAAACGATGCTTATCGATATCCCGCCCGACATCATGCGCAAAATCAGTACGGGCAAGCTGATCCCCGTACGGAAGAGGCGCCTTTTCCGGGGAGGGGTTCCTCCTCCCCCTCGTCCTCCGGCCGTTACCGTCGAGAACGCGGATCTCCAGGAGCTCTTTCAGGGAGTCTATGATGCAGGGCTGATTACGCGTCTGAACGGCGAGATTCTGGATGCCAATCTCCGGGCGGTGCAATTCTTCCAGTACACCCGACCGCAGTTCGCCGCCTTGACCCTCTCGGACCTCATCATCGGCTTTACACCCGATCTCATTCAGACGATCCTCGACAACCTTCGCGAGGAGAAATTCACTCTGATCATGGCACAATGCCTTCGGCGCGACGGCACGCATTTCCCCGCCGAAATTTCTTCCAGCCGCTTGCGCCTGTCCGGTCAGGAGTACTTGTGCTTTTTCGTCCGAGACATCACGGCCCGACGGGAGGCAGAAAACGCCTTGCTAAAAGCCCACCAGGAACTCGAACGCGAAATGGCGGAGCGGGAGCGCATCAACCAGGAGCTGACTCGGGAGATCGAGGAGCGACGCCGCGCGCAGCAGGAGTTGAGTCAGGCGGTCGAGACGCTGCGGCAGCACGACCGAGCGAAATCTCAGTTTGTCTCCAACGTGTCCCACGAATTGAAAACGCCCTTGGCCTCCATACAGTACGTGGCGGCGAACTTGTTGCGGGGCGTGGCGGGTCCCCTGGCGCCGGCCGTCCGGAATTACGTCGAGATGATCCGCGAGGACGGCCAGCGCCTGGGGCGAACGGTGGAAGACATCTTGGACATGAGCCGCATCGAAGCCAATACCCTGAACCTTGCGCTGATGACCCTTCCGCTCGCCGATGTCGTGATGCGGGCCGTCGCATCCATGCGTGTTCAGGCGGAGGCGGAGGATCTTACGCTGAGCGCGGCGATCCAGGGGGAAGGGCGTTTCGTGCGCGCCGATCCGCAGAAGATCGAACGGGTACTCTTCAATTTGATTCGCAACGCCATCAAGTTCAACGTGCCCGGGGGAACGATTGAGGTGACGCTCCGCGACGATCCCCACCATCCCGGCTATGTGACGCTGGCGGTGAGCGATAGCGGAATCGGCATTGAACCGCAGCACATTCCCCACGTCACGGATCGTTTCTTTCGCGTTGGGGAGCAGGTCAGCGGGACCGGACTAGGGCTTTGGATTTGTAAGGATCTGATTGAACGGCACGGGGGCACACTGGACATTCAGAGCCCACCGCCGCAGCGTTCCAGAGGGACGCAGGTGACCGCGCGGTTGCCTGTGGTCCCTCCTCCCACGGTCGCGATTATCTACCGGAACCGCGCGCTTCGCCTGGAACTCACCCGCCAGCTGGCCGCGGCGGGATATACCGTGGTCGGAGTCGAGCTGGGGGAAGACGTCGTTTCTCGCCTGCGCGCAGAGCGCGCGGAACTAGCGGTGGTCGATTGGACTTCCGCCGGTCTTGAAGCCGGCGTGGCTATCGCAAAAATCCGCAACGAGAAGGACGGGCAAACCCTTCCGATCGTCGGCGTGGTGGGGACGGAGGCGGAGACCTCGACAACCGATATCCTTGATGGTCTGGGCATTCCGCGCGTGGTCTGGCCGTGGAAGGGGCGGGAAATCCTCGATCGCCTGTATGAAGCCATCGTCAACCGTAAACGCTTAGAAAAACGCAACACCTGAATCGGGAGGGTATGTCACGATGAGCGAACCGCATCCGAGCACCATTTTGCTGGTGGACGACGAGAAGCACCTGCTGACGTCTCTCAAAGATTATCTGTCGTTTGAGCATTTCACCGTTCTCACGGCGCGGAGCGGAGAGGAGGCGCTGAAGATCCTGGAGCAGACAGAACCCGACTTGATCATTCTAGACATCAGTATGCCGGGGATGGGCGGCGTGGGGTTTCTGCGGCGCATTTCCAATGAACAGGGCGTTCCCCGCTATCCGGTGCTCGTTCTCACCGCGCGCTCGGCCATGCGGGAGTTTTTCGAATCGGTCGAGGTGGATGGTTTCCTGGAGAAACCGTGCGAGGAATCCGAACTTCTGGTCAAAATCCGCCGCATTCTCGCGCGGCGCACCGGACGGCCGGATGCGGCGGAGCCGGGCGGCCAGAAAATCCTGCTCGCCGAAGACGATGCGGCCGTAGCGAACCGGCTGACCGAAGCGTTTACACGGGCAGGTTACCGTGTGGAAGTCGCTCGCAGCGGACCCGAGGCGCTTGAGAAAGCGACGACCAGTAAGCCCCATGTGATCGTTCTCAAGGAGGTCCTGCCGCGGCTGAACGGAGGAGCGACCGCTTCGCTCCTGGACGTCATGCCCAGTCTCAGCATGATTCCGGTCATCCTGTACGACGAGACGCGCGCCGGAATGCCGGAGGGAGACGGCCGCCGGGACGACGTGAAATGCATTCGGCGCCGGCTTACAACGTCGGATTCCGAAGCGCTTCTGAAAGCCATTCGCGCGGTCCTATAGAAGCGAACCAACCGAAAAATCGGCCGGTGCGGGCGGAGGCGGCCGCCATTCGGCATCGCGCGGCGGTTGTCGTTTGGCGTGGCGTGCGGTCCGGTATCGGCGATGGGCAGGATACCGTACTGCGGAAGCACCCCGCCACCTTTCCTCGGCGGTGCGAAGCAAGGAAACCAAGCAGAACCATGCCGGCGATCGTCAAGAAGCGATCCGAACGTGGGATGGGGCTGGAAGACGTTCCCGAACCGAGCTATGGAATCAACGATGTCACGATTTGCGTGAAGAAAACGGGCGTCTGCGGGACGGGCCTGCATCGTGACCATGGAGACGCCTGGGCACAGAAGACCATCTGCGCCTCGCTGATCGCCGGCCACGAGTTCGCGCCTTCAAGCCGGGCGACCGGGTTAGCGGCGAGGGCCATCGGGTCTGCGGCCGATGCCGGAACTATCTGGCAGGACGCCGGCATCTGTGTCCCAACACCCTGGAGATTGGGGTAAACCGCGACGGCGCGTTTGCCGCGTATCTCGTGATACCGGTGACGAACGCGTGGGTTTGCCATCCCCGTATCCCACTTGAAACATACGTGTACTTCGATCCGCTGGGCCACGCCGTGCACACGGTGTTTCCCGTCAACGTGCTGGGAGAGGACGTCCTGATTACCAGGGCCGGTCCCATCGGGCCGATGGCCGTGGCGATTGTGCGGCAGGCGGGGTGCGCGCTATGTGGTCATCACCGACGCGAATGACTACCGTTTGGATCTGGCTCGCCGGATGGGGGCGACACACAAGCGTTGAATCCCCGGCGCGAAAGCATCGCTGAATCGCAGAAGCGCCTGGCCATGTTGGAAGACTACGGCGTGGGCCGTGAGATGTCCGGGAATCCGCAGGCTCTACAGGACATGTTGGCCAACATGCGCCAGGGCGGCAAGGTGGCCATGCTGGGCATCCAGCCGCCCGACACCACCATTGATGGGAACGCGGTTGTCTTCGGCGGGTTGGTCATCCAGGGCATCTACGGCCGCGAGATGTACGCAACCTTTGCGGGACAATCGTTCTGAATTGGGGCTGAAGCGGACAGCGGCTCAGGAAGGCCGCACGGCTCGTTGGTTCGGCGAGGGAAGCCGGGATGAGCGCGACGGAAACGTTCGAACAGGTTTTGGCCGCAATACGGGAATCGGGCGCGTACCAAGACCGAGCGCGTCCCGCCGCGGGCAGCAAGCCAGGCCTTTCTGTGCTCGAAGAAACGCTCGGCAGCATCAAGCCGGCCCGGCCTTGGCGGTGACGCGCCGGGACGCACGCCCCACGCTATCCGTCCGACCGATTGGGAACCAGGAGGGACGCGTTCGGGTCGTGGTGGCCCGCTCGCTCCACAGCTCGCTCGTGGGAACGCGTGGAGTAACAGTACGCGCACCCGTGCCGACAGCTATCCACTGCGCCGATGTCGCGGGATACGGCGCATCGGCAGTCGGGCCTTTGTCCCGGATCCTTTGTGAGAGGCAGTCGCGTTTTCCAGATCCGGTTGATGAGTGCAGCGTCCACGCAGGCGCCCGGCCGGATGCCCAGCCGATGCAGACGCGGATTCTCCGCGCAGGTCTGGAGTGCCAAACCGTGTTCTCGGGCCAGGGCGGATAGACCGTTTATGAGACGGGGAAGCTCCGGATGCGCCAGGGGATCGCGGCAGAAGGCATCACCGGTTGCGGCTTCAATCGGCGCGAGCCGCCGTTCGGTCTTACGATAGAAATCGAGGAAACTCACGGTCACACGGTTCGTGGCGCCGTGCAGGGCTCCGGCCAATGCGGCAAACGCCTCCAGATGCCAGTCCGCGCTGAACCGGGGCGAAAGGATGATGGGGTCGTAGCGCCAGACAACCCGATCCGGCCCCAGCCGGCCGGCCAGCCGGCGGAACGCCGCGATACGGTCCACCCGTGGCGCCAGGAACGGCTCCAAGGGCGGTCCATAGGGCGTGAGCGTGTAGAGAAAATAGTAGCGGAACCCGAGCCGATCCAGTTCATCCAGGTGTGGTTCGAAAGGCGTCGGGTTCCGCGTCCAGAACACGATGGCGTCAACGTCCTGCGGACGGAGCGAGACGCAGGTGCGCTGGCTGGGGCGGAAAGGATTGAGGGCATCACACCACCCTGTTCGGACGCGGCGGATGAACCACTCGCCATAAAAGGACGGAAGATCCGTGCGTCGGCTTGCGCTGATGATCATAGCCAAAACAATGCTCGGGTTCGAAAAAGAGTGACGCGACGCGCGTTTCTTGTAAAGCGTAACTGCGCTGGGAGGCCTCTGTCCGATCCGGTGTGATAGAGGATTGGACATTATGTGTATGAGGCAGAGACTCCTGTCTTGTTCGGTATGGAGAGGCCCGCGGCGGATGCAAAGGGCGATTCCCAACGGGTGCGGCTTGCTTTTGGGGTTCAAGCGGCACGCCTGGTCCTTCCCGGGACAGGCTCAAACCCCAAACGGTTATCTTTTCTGTTCCACCGGAACAGCCTTCTTGACCGTGAGAACCTTTTTCTCTTCCTTCTCGGTCACTGTCCCGGTCACTTTTACTTTCTTGCCTTCGTGCTGGGCCATCTTCTTGCCTTCTTCGTTCAATACGACCTCAAGGGCTTCACCGGCCTCGGAGTTGATGATCACAGCGGTTACGTCGCCCGCATCGTTTTTTGTAACCTGCACGGCACCTACCAGTTCGGTCTCTATCGTCTCGGCAGCCACGGCAGCCAGAGTTACGGAGAGACCCAACAGACAGCCTACCAGTATGTCTTTTCTCATGAGACCTCTGTGCGGTTGTTAATGTCCCTTGGGTTTAACAATGCCCGAATGGTATTTCAAACATGAAAAAAAGCTCCTCCATTTGCAAGCGCAAAGCATCGCGTTTCACCCTCGACGCAAGAACGCAGTGGCAAAAGCATCGGGAAGGGGAGAGGTGACAACGATGGAGCACGCAGACCAACCAGGAAGGAGTGGCGCGGATAGTGCAGTGCATCGAGGACACTGGTGTCAGTTGGAGGCATCGAAAGGGCAACACTCTGTGTTAGGGGCGGGATGCCGTGTCCTTTTGCTTACCCAGCCTTAGGGCCTGGTATAGAAGCAGCGGCAGATATGCGTAGGGCTTAGCGAAAGCGCGGGCGGGAAGGCTTCCTGGCAGGAGGGGCGTGCCTCGGGACACCGTGGGTGAAAGGGGCATCCAGGGGGGGGAGAAAGGGGCGAGGGAACATCGCCGGCCAGAACGATGCGGCGGCGGGGAGTGTCGTCCACCTGGGGCACGGCGGCCAGGAGCGCGCGGGTGTAGGGATGGCCGGGAGACTGAAAGATTTCTTCATTGCGTCCTTCTTCGACGATGCGGCCCAGATACATGACCGCGACGCGATCGGCCACGTAGCGCACCACACCTAGATCGTGCGTGATGAAAAGGTAGGCGAGTTGGAATTGGGCCTGGAGTTCCCGCAGCAGGTTGAGAATCTGTGCTCGCACGGACACGTCCAGAGAGCTTGTGGCTTCGTCGCAGATGATCGCGTCGGGATGGACGGCCAGGGCGCGGGCCAGACCGATTCGCTGGCGTTGCCCGCCTGAGAACTCATGCGGATACCGGTTGAGCATGTCCGCGTCCAGCCCTACACGCGGGAGAAGCTGTGCCATGCGTTCCTCGCGTTCGCGACGCGAGGCGCCGATGCGGTGCGTCTCCATACCCTCGGCCAGGATGTCCCGCACGAGCCGTCGCGGATTGAGGCTCGAGAAGGGGTCCTGGAAGATCATCTGCACGCGTCGGCGAAGCGGTTGCAGCGCGGAGCGGCTGAGCCGGACGATGTCGCTATCGTCCAGGAGGATCGAGCCGGCAGTCGGATCGAAAAGCCGGACAAGGCATTTTCCCACCGTGGTTTTCCCGCAGCCGGATTCGCCGACCAGAGCCAGGGTTTCACCCGCGTGTAGCGTCAAGTCTACGCCGTCGACGGCCCGGACCACCGCGGCTGTGCGTTGGAAGAGACCGCGGCGAAGGGGAAAATGCATGACCAGACCGCGGACGGTCAGACGCGGTAAGGCACGTGGCGCTTCGCCCGCTGCCTGGGAGGAGGGGCGGGCTGCCGTTTCGATCACGACCCGGGAGGGAGGAGACGCCGCGTCCAGGCGAAAACAGGAGACGGTGTGGCCGGGTCCGAGGCGGATAGGCTGCGGTTCGTCCCTACGGCAGCGATCCACGGCGAACGGGCAGCGCGTGTGGAAGCGGCAGCCGGGCGGGAAATCCGTAGCGGGTGGGACCACGCCCGGGATGGTGTCCAGAACCTCGTGGCGTCGCGCCCGGGAAGGAAGGGAACGCAGGAGGAGACGGCTGTAGGGGTGGCCAGGGGAGGCAAAAAAAGTTGCGCAGGGCGCCTCCTCGACAAGCTTTCCGGCATACATCACGCCCACGCGTTCTGCATTGTGGCGAACGATGCCGAGATCGTGCGTAATGAGAAGGATGGCCATGCCGAACCGGCGCTGCAGATTTCGCATGAGGTCGAGAATCTGGGCTTGGATCGTCACGTCCAGCGCGGTGGTCGGTTCATCGGCGATGAGCAACCGGGGGTGGCAGGCCAGGGCCATGGCGATCATGACGCGCTGGCGCATGCCTCCGGACAACTGGTGAGGATAATCGCGGAGCCGTCGGGACGGGTCCGGAAGGCCCACGGCTTGAAGCAGCTGCACGGTTTGCTCCCACGCGGCGCGCCGGGAGACACGGTGATGGAGGCGGATCGTTTCGGCGATTTGAAATCCGACGGTGAACACGGGGTTGAGTGCGGTCAGGGGCTCCTGGAAAATCATCGAAATGCGATGGCCGCGGAGGGCTCGCATGGCCTTAGGAGGGAGCGCGGAGATCAGGCGCCCTTCCAGCCACACGTCGCCGCCGGCGATGTAACCGGCTGGTTTTTGCACGAGCTGAAGGATGGAGAGGGCCGTGACGGTTTTCCCGCATCCGGATTCGCCGACCAGCGCATAGGTTTCCCCGGGATAAACGGAGAAGCTCACGCCATCAACGGCGCGAGCGACGCCGCCGGCCGTATGGAAATAGGTGCACAGATGGCGAACGTCCAGAAGAGGCGAACGCGCCTCCGTCGGTTCTGCATGAGGAGGTCTTCGGTTGTTGGTGGCTGCAAGGGGTTGTTCCATCGTTGTCACCGGGTGCGCAACCGCGGGTCGAGGGCGTCGCGGAGGGCATCTCCGAAAAGGTTGGCCGGGAGCACGAGCCCAAGCATGAACACAAAGGCGCCGAAAAGTTTCCACCACACCACGGGATCGCGGGCCAGCTCGCGGAGGGCGTCATTGATCATGATGCCCCAGGACATCGTGTGGGTTCCGACGCCGATGCCGATATAGGTCAGTACGGCTTCCGCCATGACGCGGCCCGAGAAACTGAGGACGGCGGTGATCAGCACGATGTGCATGATGTTTGGCACAATGTGTCGGATCATGATACGGAAGCGCGGGACGCCTATGGCCTCGGCGGCCTGGACGAACTCCATCTCACGCAGTTTCATGGTTTCGCCGCGCACCACGCGGCAAAGGCCGGTCCAGGAAATAATACCCATGGCCACACAGAGCTGAAGCAGTCCGCGGCCAAACACAACCATAAATGCCATAATGAGCAGAATGCTCGGAATGGAGGCGAGAACGGTGTAGACGTACTGGATCAGGTCGTCCACCCACCGGCCGCAGTAGCCGGCCAGAACGCCAAACAGGATGGCCAGGGGGACGACTAGGAGAGTGGTGAACCCTCCGAGGATG
>FWPU01013439.1_pt1 | contig 10310 bp, 9 predicted proteins | sample 2228361 | NCBI WGS metagenome assembly FWPU01 (sample SAMEA103939777, study PRJEB20133) | metagenome | reverse complement strand
GCGACGCGCAACCAAGCCGGGGAGGAAGGTGAAGTAGCATGACCCAGGCCGGAGACTTTTACAGGAAATTTGACACTTGACCCACTTGACCTATGCCCTGCGTGCAAACTTGTCAACTAGCTCATTACCTACACTACTGTACTCTCGAATGCCTTGACAACTAGGGTCCGGCTGTCCCAATATATATACAAGAATAGGGTCAGCGGTCTTGTTGTGTCTGCACGTGTGGGGTTCGCTCTAGGCTACGATCCGACAATGGATATCCGCGAAATGGCCCGCTGGATGACGTACGCGGAGGACCGGGGATTTGAGATGGGTTTCTTCTCGGAGACTATCCAGCTCGTTCGGGATTCCGTCAGCGCGCTGACCGCGTTCGGACTGGCCACCCGGCGCATGCTGCTCGGCGCGACCCAGATCGTGAGACTCCGCCACCCCGTGATCATGGCCCAGACGGTTGCGTCGCTTGACGAGCTCACTGGCGGCCGCATCGTCCTCGCGCCCGGCGCATTCACCCGTAACCACGCCCGTTTCTACGGTCTGGAGCACCGCGACCCTGTACTCACCCTCACCGAATGGATCCAGGCTATCCGGGGGCTGCTCACAGGCGAGAAGATCACCTATCGCGGCCAGGCAGTGGAGCTCAATGGGGTGCAGCTCTCGTGGAAACCCCGGCGGCCACACGTGCCGATGTGGATCGCAGCCACCAGCCGCACGGGGCTGCAACTGGCAGGCCGGATCGGCGATGGCGTTCTGCTCAACGCGGTGGCTTCGCCGGAGTACAGCGCCAACGCTATCCGGATCGTACGCCAGGCCGCCGAGGAGGCGGGCCGGGATTGGGGCCGCTTTGAGGTCGCCAAGATTGTGAACTGTTCAGTCGAAGACGACCATGACCGTGCGGTTGATGCCGTACGCTGGGAGGTCGCCAGTAAGTTCAAGCCGGGCCGACTGGCGTACAATGCCAGGATCCGCCTGGATGTCGGCGAGCCCTACCTGAACCCCGAGGACATCCCGCGACTTGAGCAGATTGGGCGTGAGGCCGGTTTTGCGGCCTTGATGCGGGCAGTGCCGGCATCGTGCGTGGAGGGGCTGACAGCCTCCGGCACGCCGGACGAAGTGCAGGCTCGCGTGCAGGCCTACGTCGATGCTGGAGTCACGTTACCGCTATTGAGGCCTGCCGCGCGCCACCAAACGCCACGCCTGCTGGATCTATTCACACGAACTTGAAACGACCGGCTGGTTACCCGGCTGCGGGAGGCTGCAGGCTCTCCTCGATCAGCCGGGTCGCTTCGCGCAGCGTTGCAACCACCCGGTTCATCTCGCGCACCACCTGCGCTCGCAGGAACCCGTACTCAAACTGCCCTGCCAGTCGGGGCAGCTCGGCAGCCATTCTCAGGCCCGGGAGAGTATGCTGGGCAGTCGCGCGCATGATCGGGGACCACTCAGCAGGATCATGAGAGAAGCGGCCGCTCTGACTGTAGATGACGGGATTCAGTATCCGCGACAACCGCATCAGCAGAGTGTTCAGCCGCCGGGCCAGCGACCCCGTGGCACGCTGCTTCATGCCCTCAACGCGCTCCGCCGCAGCGAGAAATGCGTCGACTTCAGCTAGCACCCTGCTGAGATCGAGATGTTGGCCAGTTTTCCTAGCTAGCGCCTCAACGACGCTGCGTATTTCTCGGCCGGATCCGACATGATTGATCGGCAGCACATCGGCGTTTGCCAATGCTGCGATCGCGGCCAGCGAGATGCGAGTGTCCCCCGCTAGGATCTCGATGTCCGCCTTATCAAGAGTATCGAACTCTGTATGCCACCACCAGGCACCGGCGCTGCCGCCGACCCATGGCCGCCGGTCTGGATGATCATCGGGCAGGAGTGGGTACGTTGAAAACGACGGAACGCCGTTAGCGATGAACGACTGATCGGCGGCACGCGACGGTCGCTGTACCGGCACATCCGCCTGCCCCGTCATACGGATGATGATGTCCTTACAGAACTGCTCCATCTCCGCGCTGGTATGCCGGGCGACGTACCTGGTCGCGCCCTTTACCCCTGGAGAATCGATGTTGTGGTATGCAACACAGTGCTCCGCAAGGTCGGTAAAGAAGGTGTCGGCGTACCAGGTTGAGCCACTGTACCGACCGTGCGAATGTCCTGGCCACCAGCACACTCGCACACTGCGCTTCAGACCCGTGCGGTGCTCCCAAAGCACCCGCGCGATCTCCAGCAGGCTGGCGTCGCCCGTTCCGTTGTCGGTAGCCCCAACATCCCATGAACAATAATGGCCGCCCACCAGGATGAACATCTCCGGCTCCTCACTGCCGGGGATGCGCGCTTCCGGCAGTTTGGAGCGCAACCACCCGGTCTTGACCTCGGTGACGATCTTCACCCTTACACGCTCGCCCTGCGCCAGGAGGCCCTTCAGCCATTCCCCGCTCTCGCTGTTGATCGAGATGGCGGGTATCTGCGGCAACCGATCAAGCTGGTCCAACCCCGGCGTGCCCCAGATCGTGGTTCCGATCATGTTATGGATTACCCGATCCTGGTTGGCGAAGATCACCGCTGCGCAACCGGCTTTGCTAGCGCGCAGGATGGTGACCGGGGTTGCTAGTCCGTCGATGAGCGCGGCACGGCCTGCTCCACGATTGGTGTCGCCATCATCGAGATACACCAGCTCGGCGATCAAGCCGTGCGGTTCGGTCGATCGAACGAAACTGTGAGTGAGGCACCGAATCGCCCGGCGCTCAGGTTCCGAGACCTCGAGGGTGGCTCGAATCGGGTAGCTGAGAAAGGCGTCGAACTCGTGCACGGTCACGGGCAAGCCCCATGTTCGCAACTGGTTCATAATGTACTCCGCTGTCTGATCCTCGCCCGGACCGCCAGTGTCTCGACGGACTTTCGAGAACCACGTCAGGTGTTCAGCCAAGTGTTGAGGATCCACTGCTTTGATCAGCGTGTCCTGCAGATATGTCACCACGGTGAAATCACCTCCACTCGTCGTCCCGCGCATCGCCCCACAGAGCAAGGACGGCATTCAATTCAAATCAGGTCCTGCCGCTCCCAGCGGATGAATCGGCCAGCGGCAATGATGCCGTCGATGCGGTTGTGCTCGCCTGGCACCAGCACCCGCAGATCCTTTAGTGGGTCCGCACCCACAACCAGGAGATCGGCCGCCAGGCCCGCGCGTACCATGCCCGTCAGATGATCGATCCGCAGCGCCTTCGCAGCTCGCCCGGTCGCCGCCGCAAGCGCTTCATGCGCCGTGTAGCCGCATTCAGACAGCATCAGTACCTCAATGCCTACCGACCCATGGCGGAATAGCGGGTTGCCGCCAGCGTCGGTGCCGGTCGCCACGAGAACACCGTGCTTGCGAGCAAGCTCCATGCGATGCCGGTATGAGGGCACCTCGAAACCCATCATGGCGAGTTCGCGCCGGCGAGCAACGTACGCCGGCGGCAGAGCTCCCTGCTGTTCGGCGGTCTCCAGCCAATAGTTCACGGTAAGTGTCGGAACCAGCCAGATGCCGCGGCTCGCCATCTCTTCGGCCAGCTCATCATCGAGAAACGATCCGTGTTCCAGCGTGTCCACACCGGCGCGGATCGCGTGCTCCATGCCCTCCCGAGCGTGCGCGTGCGCCGCGACATGACGGCCCCACCGATGTGCCTCGTCCACCGCTGCTTCAACTTCGGAGAACCGGTACTGCGCCACACGGGGATCCTGCCCCGGGGACGCCAGCCCGCCCGTCACACCCATCACCTTGATCCACTCCACGCCCTGCGCCACGTGCTCTCGGACCGCGCGGCGGACTTCCTCCTCGCCGTCGGCGTTGCGGCAGCGCCAGTGCACATGGCCGCCGGTCGGAGTGATGCCTAACCCCGCCGGCACGACCCGCGGGCCGATCACCAAGCCCTCCCGCACCGCGTCGCGCAACCGCACATCCAGGTAGTCACGGCAGCCCACGACGCGCACGGTGGTTATTCCCGCCAGCAACGTTCGACGCGCCGCCTCTACCGTCCGAAACGCGTGCAGCCCCTCGGGCTCGGTCAGTCGGCGAGATGTTGGGTAGTCGCCGTACGGGAGCGGCTCGCCTCCCACCAAGTGCGTGTGCACGTCGATCAGTCCCGGCATCAGGGTGGCGCCGACCAGATCAAAGCGCACCGTGTACTCCGACGGTACCGCTAGGCCCCGCTCGGCGGCGATGATGCGGCCGTCCTCTACCAGGACGGTGGCTCCCTCGAGGACGCCACCGGCCCCATCGAGCACGCGACAACCTATTAGCGCGAATCGTCGCGGGCTAAACATCCTGATTCCATCACCGGGTAAGCTGACCGGGGACGGGGCTGCCGGGAGGGAGCCCGCCCCCGGATCGCCAGAGGCTCGCCTACTTTACCGATACCAGATGCATCCATTGCAAGGCGTCGCGGATCCCGAGGTTCGGATAGCCGTTCACGCGCTTGTTCATCGCCAGGATCTCGGTCTGGTAGTTGATCCAGACCAGTGGCACGTCATTGTAGAGGATCTCCTGAATCTTGTGATACAGCGCAATCCGCTTCTGCTTGTCGGTCGTCGCCCGCGCCTGGGCCATCAGGCGATCCACCTCTGGGTTGGAATACCCGTAGTGGTTGTTCACTCCGCCCGTCGTGTATTCCGCAGTCTTGTCTGGATCAGGCGGAGTGATCCGCCATCCGGTGCGGGCGTCATAGTCACCGGGGAGCGCGTTCCCTCTGCGAATATAGACCGACCACTCTTGAGGGTCGAGTTTCACATCGGCGCCCAATTGCTTCCAGGACTGTTGCACAAACAAGGCGATCTGCTCTCGTACAGGATTACCTCTGTCGACCATGAGTTCGAACGCCAGACGCTTCCCGTCTTTCTGCAGCACCCCATCGGGACCGGGGCGGAAGCCGACCTCCGCCAGGAGCCGCTTGGCGCGACTGACATCATAGGCATATGGCTTGAGGTTGGGATGGGTGTACGTAGGCACCGGCGGCCAGGGGCGCGTCACCCTTGAGGATCCTCTGCACGATGAGCTCGCGATCAAGTCCGTGCATCAGCGCCAGTCGCACCAGCCGCTCAGTGAACGGCCAACGGGTGTTGTTGAGTGCGATATAAAAGGTACTCGGCAGCTCAGTGACCTTGAATGTCAGATTGGCAACACCCGCCAGAGCTTCTTTGTGGAGGGATTCAACCACGGCGAGATCAAGCTCGCCTGTCCGCAGCTGCGCCACCACCGTGTTGATGTCCGGAATAACCTTGAACACGATGGCCTGAAGCTTCGGCGTCCCGCCGTAGTAGTCGGGGTTGACCTCCACAGTGACGTGTGACCCTTTGACCACCTCCATTAACCTGAACGGCCCAGTGCCGACCGGTTTCTGGGCAAAGTCGCTGAGGTCATTCAGGTCCTTCCCTTCCAAGATATGCCGGGGAGTCATGGGGATGTTCCAGGCCAGCACGATCGGGAGGGATCCAAACGGCTGCTCGAACTCGAGTCGCACCGTGAAGTCGTCGATGACGTCGACGGATTTCAGGCCCCTCAGGGCACTGCGGAACTGGGCTTTGACTTTGGGATTGACAATGTTTTCGAGAGTGAACTTGACGTCGTGGGCAGTGAACAACCTGCCGTCGTGCCATCGCACCCCGCGCTTGAGTTTGAATATCCAGACGCGCCCTTCCTCGAGCGCCTGCCAGAAGGTCGCCAAGTCGCCCACGGGTTGCAGATCACCCGGCCGGTACCGAGTCAGTGTACTGAAGATGGTCTTGGCGACCATCGTGGTGGGCAACTGTTGTGGGAAGGTGAATGGGTTCAGTGTCACATCGCTGATGATCGAGGTGCGCAAGACCCCGGCGGGCGCCTGGGCCGCCACGTGTGAGACAACGGCCAGCCCCACCACCAAGAGTCCGGCCACCAAGACTACCGTAGCTCGCTTCATCGCTCTCCCCTCCTTAAACCATGCTGTTCACCTTGTCCGCGCGGCATCCTCAACGTGTGCACTTGACGGCGGCGGCCATCCGTCTCTACGCCCCCACCTGCCGCGGATCTAACGTGTCCCGCAGGGCATCTCCCAGCGCGTTATAAGAGAGGACGGTCATCATAATCATAGCGCCAGGGTAGAGTGCCAGGCTCGGCTTCGTCCAGACGTAGTGCTGGGCTCCAGTCAGCATGTTCCCCCAGGTCGGCGTCGGAGGCGGCACGCCCAGCCCGAGATAGCCCAGCGCCGACTCGGTCAGGATCGCATACGCCACACTCAGAGTGGCCGCCACAATTATGGACGGTCCCGCCTGCGGCACAATGTGGCGGAACAGAATACGAAAATCGGTGGCCCCGATTGCCCGCGAGGCGAGCACAAACTCCAGCGGCAGGGTCCGCAGCACCTCCGCCCGCACCACCCGCGCCACGACCATCCAGCCGGTCAGCCCGATCGTTAGCACCACGTTGATGATGCTTGGTCCGAACACGGCCAACACGAGGAGGGCCAAGAAGAACGTCGGAATGGTGAGCATGCCATCCGTCAATCGCATGACCAGTGCGTCGATCAGGCCCCCGTAGAATCCGCTGACTGCGCCGAGGACGCTCCCGACCGTAATCGCCACCGCCATCGCCGCGAACCCCACGGACAGCGAGGTGCGCGCGCCAAAGATGAGTCGAGACAGGACATCGCGCCCCGTCTCATCAGTTCCTAGGGGATGATCCGTCGACGGCGAGGCGAACTGGTTCAGCAGATCGATATACTCCGGGGAATGAGGCGCTAGGTACGGTGCAAAGACGGCCACGATGTGCACGGCGCACAAGAACGCTAAGGCGGCGACCGCCAGCCGGTTGCGGCGGAATCTGCGCCAGAGGTAGCCGATACCCCGCCCGGCCAACCGCACCTGCGGAATCGCCGGGGTTGCCACTACCGCCCGCTGCGCCACGGTCGGCAACTGGATTCACCGCAGTTTGATTCGCGGATCGAGCGCCACGTAGGCGACGTCCGTGAGCAGGCTGCTCACGATAACGAGGCCGGACACGAGGAGTGTCACCCCCATGATCACCGGATAGTCGCGTGTGATCGCCGAGTCGACCGCGAGGCGGCCGAGTCCGGGCCAGGCGAAGATGGTCTCGGTCACCACGGCCCCGCCCAGGAGGCGGGGCATCACCACCCCCAAGACTGTGATCACCGGGATCAGGGCGTTGCGTAGAGCATGACGGCGCAGGATGGTTACTTCGGACAGCCCTTTGCTCCTGGCCGTCCGGATGTAGTCCTGCGCCAAAACCTCCACCATGCTGGATCGGACATACCGGGTGAGTTGGGCCAGGGGAAACATAGAGAGAACGATCGCCGGCATGACGAGGTGGCGCAGGAGGTCGCGAATGCTGAACGGCGCGCCGACTGTGACCATACCGGCGGAGGGGAGCCACCTCAAGGTGACGGAAAACACGATGATCAACAAGATCCCAAGCCAAAAGACGGGGATGGAAACCCCGAAGAACGCCGTGATCGTCGCCGCGTAGTCGAGCACCGAATACCGGTAGACTGCGGAGATGATGCCCAGCGGCACGGCCAGCGCCACTGCCAGTAGCAAGGCGGTCCCAGAAAGGAGGAGAGTCTTCGGAATGCGATCCAGGATGAGCTGGGTGGTCGGGAGGTTGTGCTGGTAGGACTTCCCGAAATTTCCGTATGCGACGTTCTTAATCCACCGCGCGTATTGTACAGGAATCGGGTCGTCCAGGCCAAGCAGCTCTTCGAGTTCCCTGGCCACGGTGGGATCCATATCGGGATGGTTCAGCAGTGCCGGTCCGCCGGGCGCACTGTGGACAATAAAGAACACAACCACGCTGACAATGAACAACAGAACAATGCTCTGAGCCACCCGAGTAAGAATGTACCGGCTCATGGCGGATTAGCTGCTGCCAGTTCGGCAATGCGCGCGACGCCGAGGCCTGGCTTGTCCGGTGGCCTGACACGTGATCCGTCTGTGATGATGCTGGTTGTGGCCAGCTCGGGCTGGGTCACGAAGACCGTCAGTTCATGGGCGTACGGCGCATGCTCGAGCGAGACGGCCAGATGCAGCCCGGCGGCCGCTCCGACCTGAGTCTCGAACGGACTGACCACCACACAGGCGATGCCGGCAGCCTCCGCGATCGCCGCGACCTTTCGTGCCTGCCACAACCCGCCGGTCTTGATCAGCTTGATCGCAAAGACGTCGACCAGACGCTCGGTAGCCAGGCACAACGCGTCGGCCGGTGTGTGCACGCCTTCGTCCGCCATGATCGGCACGGATATATGTCGGCGCAGGATCCGCAGGCTTTCGAGATCTGCAGCCGGCAGTGGTTGCTCCACGTACTGAAGCTCGCACTCCTCCAGCCGCCGCAGCACCCAGATCGCGGTCTGCAGATCATACCCCTGATTGGCATCGACCCGCAACGCGACCTCTGGTCCGAGGGCCTGACGGATCGCCCGCACACGGACCACATCCTCCCGCGGCTCGCGGCCGACCTTCAGTTTCACGGTACGAAACCCGGCGGCGGCGTAGGCGCAGGCGAGGTCGACGGCCCGCGGAACAGGCAGGATGCCGATTACCCGGGCTAGTTCGATCTCCGCCCGACAAGGACCCCCTAGCAGGCGGTAGACTGGCTGACCGGTGAGCTTGCCCGCCAGATCATGGAGGGCGATATCGACTGCCGCCTTCGCGCTGGAGTTCCGCGGCAGAAGGCGCGCCAGATCAGCAACTAAGGCCGCGATCTCCAGGGGATTGCGCCCCACGATGCCCGGGAGGTAGACGCGGCGCAGCACCAGCGCGATTCCCTCGGCAGTCTCGCCGGTGAACTCGGGAAGGGGCGACGCTTCCCCCCACCCGGTCAGCCCGTCTGCCTCGATCTCTACGATAACGTGAGGCCGCGTCGCCGGTCCTTCGCCATATGACGTATTCAGCCGGGATGTGACCGGGCGTTCGATGATATGGACCTCGAAACGGCGAATCGCAGTCCTCTGCTCCACAGGACATGCTCCGCCTACGCCGACACTGACACGCCTCCGGTCACGAGAAATTCGTCGATCACACGTGCCAGGATAGACCGCGCCAGAATCACGGGCTTCCCGGTCACTTCGCCGACGATGGCGCGCATGGGTTCATCCATCCCGACGCAGGTCATCCAGACCAGGTCAACGCCGGCGTCTCGCAGTACTTCGGCGGCCTTTCGCACATCAATAAGCCGACGCGGGCCGGTATAGGGGGATGCAGCCGTAACGACAGCATCGATCCCATGCTGTGCAAACTGGTTCCTGGCGGCCTCGATCTGCCCGAGCGATGGCTTGATGACTCCAACCTTCTGGCCCGCAGCGAGCGCGGACACGATAGCTGGAAACACTCTGCCAGGGTTTACGATCAATGCATCTGAGCGCAATGCGCTCCAGTCGGCGCCGCACAGGATCACCACGAGCTCCGCGCCATCCGCGCGGACACGGTCCAGGCATCGCTGTACGCGAGGCAAAATCTTGGCGTGAGAAAGCAGCGTATGTGTACCGTCGCGCAGGCGGGCCACGATCCCGACCTCACCCTCCAACGGGCACAGCTCGCGGATTTCCTCGGAACTCAGGCCGTCGAGCGCCCCAGCTTGCAACACCTGAACGCGGCGGGAGAAAATCTGCTCCATCGCCGGAACCAGGTCGTCACGAGGGGACTGGCCCACTGTCACCATCCCGATCCGGTCCATACGCCGTCCTGGTGCTACCCTGGTTCAAGCTAAGGTAGAAATCTAAACTGCTCTATGCTCCCCTCCGGGAACTAGTATAGTTAATAAATCCAGAGCGCACCAAGTCGTCAATTACAGAATAATTATAGCTGACCTGTGGAAGGAGATCAAGGACCTCCGCCGCCCTCGGAATGCATCCCTGATTTGCGGTCAGACCGCTCGGCGGGCAAATGAGGTCCGGCGCCGACCCGGGAAACCCCGCTCCCCGTTAGCGCTGAGTAGAGGTAGGTGCATCAGCGCGCCGCCGCCATCCCCAGCCTATTCCCCGCTTCTAGTACCGACGCCCCACTAGCACGCCCACATCGGCCCACAGGTACCCCCGCCCGGCGCATCTCCGCTACTCTTGGATGCATCTGTGGCACGCCCCTGGGGGCGGCCGCCCTGTCACTCCGGGTAGAAGGTGCGGATCAGGGCGGGTTTCTCACGCCAGTCGGGGGTCACCTTCACCCACAGGTCGAGGTAGATCTTGCGGCCCAGCAGCGCCTCCGCCTCCACCCGTGCCGCGGTGCCCAGCGCCTTCACCCTCCCCCCGGCGGCGCCCACGAGGATCTTCTTCTGGGAGGGCTTCTCCACGTGGATG
>FWPU01013438.1_pt1 | contig 10311 bp, 6 predicted proteins | sample 2228361 | NCBI WGS metagenome assembly FWPU01 (sample SAMEA103939777, study PRJEB20133) | metagenome | reverse complement strand
AGCGAAGCCGCCCACCCAAACCCTACCTTTTCCCCTTTCACGGGCACGCCGCTCCACCGAAAGGATTCGCTGCGCAATCTCACCATGTGTGGATTAATTTGTTAAAACCCATAAGCGCCCTTTTCCCCCAGCCCCGCCTGTTTACGGCGGGGCTGGGAAATCGGCCTATTCCGCCCCGCCGTGAACCGGCGGGGCTTGGGAAAACGGCCTATTCCACAATCTGCCATAAAACTGAAATGCACCCGGGGGAAGGAGGCCAGGGGGATGGGGTGAGGTTTCTGACCTCACCCCCGCGTCGCCTTCGGCGACGCACCCCCTCTCCCAGAGGGAGAAGAGGCAAATCCCCCCCCTCCCCTCTTCACAGGGGTAGGTTTTTCGCCTCTGGCGAGGGGAGGGGGTAAAAATCCTTCTCGCCTGACCGTAAACGGTCAGGCTGGGCTTTAGAAGGACGCTGAAAGCGCCCTTCTAAGCGAGAATTCCCTCAGAACAGTTCGTGCCCGGCACTCCGGAGCACCCCGGCCAGGAAGTCCCGCGCCAGGCCGCGGCGCAGGTCTTCGTGGCAGAACTGGTTGTAGTAGTTGCGCAGGCACTGATAGCAACTGGTCTCCTCGCCACACTCGCAGCGGGCCACCCGCCGCCAGGCGGCCCGGAAGACCAGGACGGGGTCATCGGTGATCCGCCGCACCAGCGCCGCGCCGCCCGGCACATCGTCAAAAAGGACCAGCGCCGGGCTGGAACTTCCCGGCAGAGGGTACAGAGTGCCGTTCAGGTCCTCCCGGGGGATGCCCAGCGCGTCGCTGGCCCCCTCCAGCAGGGCGTAGAGCACCGAAAGCCAGAGACTCCGATCGCTCCGGTGGGCCAGCGGGCCCTCCATCTGGATTTCCAGGACGTCGGTCACGAACTCGTGCCCCAGGTGGAAGGTCTCCACTGTGCCACTGCAACTCCGGCCGGTGCGCGGGTCCTCGTGGGTAGCGGAGGCCCGGCCGCGGTGGGAGCGGTCCCTCAAAAAGGGCAGAGGGGCCGGCTCCGCCCAGCCGCAGAGAGTGCAGACCCGAAAGCCCACTCCCACCGGACCGCTGTTGACCACGGCCAGTTTGCCGTAGCGGGAATACCTGTAGAGCACCCGGACGTCCCGACTGGAGAGGACGTCCATCTCTATCAGCGGTTCCGGCGCCCGCTGATACTCGGCGAAATAGGGCCCGGTGATGTAGAAGCGCTCCGGACGGTTCTCCCCCGGCTCCTCCGTCTTCCGCGCGGCCAGGAAGCCGAATTCGGGCACGAGGAAACGGCCGTACAGTCGGCGGGAGTGAAGGGGCGCCCCACAGACAACGCAGGTTTTCTGGAACAATTGTTCGGGGCGGGAGTGATACCGGCCGCATTCGGGGCAGACGGCGTACTCAAAGACCTGCCATTCTCGCCCCGGCAACTTGTAGATGCCCGCCGAGGTCCAGACCTTTTTGGCCGCCACCACCTGCCCGCCCGGGGCGTACTCCGCGACGGCGATGCGCAGGTCCCGCTGGAGTTCCACCAGCGACGCCTCCGGAACCGGGACATGGGTCAGGCGCAGTTCCACCACGTCGGTGGGGAAGCCGTATTTGGGGAGGACGTTGCGGGAGCCCAGGAAACCCAGCAGTTCCCGCTCCCGCACGGTCCGGGCGACCTCCTTGTACCGCTCCGCCTCCCGGTATTCCCGACGGGAGACGGCCTCCTCCTCCAGTTGTCGGTAGAGTTCCAGGTCACCAGCCACCTCCTGCGCGGCCAGGTCCAGGATGCCGTCGCCCTGGTCGCTGATGAGGCGGGAGAGCCATGTCCAGTCCCGCAGTCCGAAGGTCTCGTAGAGCGCCGAGGGGACGATGCGGTAGAGAGCGTCGGCAACCTCCAGCGGCTTCCGGGAGACGTATTCCCGCAGAAGGTGCGGGCCAGAGGGGCCCTCCTGGGGGGCGAAGAAGTCCCCCACGGTGCGGAAGAGGAGGCCGTGGGTATCCCGCGCCCAGCGGAAGAAGGTGGCCATCAGGACGGAGTGGATGTGGCGGCGGACGATTTTCTCGTTCTCCACCACGACCATCGGCGGGCGGATGTGCCCGGCGACCAGGCGCTCCGGCTCTTTGTAATGGCTGAGGTCGTGGGAACGGCGCTGAGCGTAGGTGAGGGCCACCGCGGCGGTGTCGGTGCGGCGGCCCGCCCGACCGGCCCGCTGGAGGTAGTTGGCCGTCTGCGGCGGGACGTTACGCATCAGGACCACCTGCAAACTCCCCAGGTCCACCCCCAGTTCAAAGGTGGTGGAGCAACTGAGCAGGTTGATCTCGCCGCTGGCGAAGAGGTCCTGTATCCGCCCCGCCTGGTCGGAGCGCCACTGGGCCGTGTGCTCCTCGGCCCGGAGGGGGATCGGCGCCAGGTGCTGGTAGAGGTGGCGGTAATGGTTCTCCCGCCAGACCGGATCGTCGGCGGGGACGGCCTCCAGGGTGCCGTCGCAGCCGTAGGTCGGGCAGACGCCGCGCAGGTTGACCGGGGAGATGGCCTGGCAGCGGTTGCAGCGGTAGAGGACGGGGCCCCCGTCGGCCACCGGCACCCACTCCCAGAGGTGGTGGTCCAGACGGTGGACGACGCCCACGCGGGGGCGGTTCTCCGCCACGATGTGATCCTTCCAGGCGCCACGGGGGTCTGTCAGATGGAGCCAGAGGCCGTGCAGGAGATCCCGCGCGGCGGCCTGCCGGGCACGCTCATCCAACGAGGAGGTACGCCTCAGGAGGCGCATCAGGAAATCCAGCCGCCGGTTACTGCCGCGGGAGGGAAGCCAGCTGAGGACGCCCGCGCGGGCGTCGCTGCCCGTCTCCCGGATAAAGAACTCCCGGTTGCGGGGCGCGAAGATCGCCTCCCGCGGGTCCACCCCGTCCGGAGCAGGCCGCGCGCCCGGTCTTCCTCCACGGGCGGGAGCGACTGGTAGAGGGAGGTCGCCAGGACGCTGACAGGCGCATCGCGGCCGGTGAGGAAGCGGAAGACGACGCCGGCAGGGCTACGGGTGCCACAGACGAGACAATGGCGGAGGATCGGCGCCCGGTCTTTCTGCCGGACCCGATAGACCTGTACCTGGGGCGCGGCACAGTTGCAGGAAAGGTCGTTGCCTGTGGAAGAGAGCGCGCCGCACCCGGCGCACAGCCAGCAGGGGTCCGCCCCCTCCTCCTCCAGCGCTTCCGGACTTTCCCCCGCCAGGACCGCCTCGTCCTCGTCGGGCTGGAGGATGCGCTCGCCGAGGACAAAGTAGGTCAGCCCCCATCCGGCCTCGTCCTGGAGCGTGCTCAGGGAGAGAGTTCCATGCCTTTCCCGTCCCACCAGGTAGGCGGTGCCGCAGCGGGGACAGGCCGCCAGTTCAAAGACACGGGCCCCGCAATGGGGGCACGTCTCCTGGCGGGAGAGAAAGAGCGTCGGCGGGTCGGTGGCGGGATCGCCCCGGCGATGGGCGGGTTCGTTCAGGCAGAGAAAAGCGCCCTCCAGCGCGCGGGCGAAGAAGTGATAGCGGGTGGGCAGGATGGGCATCGCCTCCTCGCCGGCCCGCGCCCGCACCGCCAGGTCCACCAGTCGGATCAGGGATTCCGCCGCCTGGGAGTCGCCGGGGAAGAGGACGGGGGCCAGTTCGCCCAAACTGCGGGGGCGCTCCAGTTCCTGGCGCAGGCGGTGGACGCGGGCGTCGCCTTTCAGGATGTGGTAGAGGAAAGCAGCGCTGCGCTCTTCCGGGGGCACCCGGGCGCTCTCCAGAAGTGCGGCCTCCGCCACGGACGGAGGGACGCCATGGGCCACCGCGCGGGAGTGGAGGGATTCGGGCAATTCGCTCCGGTCCAGCGCGTCGCTCAGCGCGGCATAGAGGGCAGGCGTGCCCTCGCCCCAGGTCGGGCCCAGCGCGGCTGCGGGCTCCCGCTCCGCCTCCACCACATCCTGCCGGGCCGGGTCGTCGTCGTCCCATTCAAAGGGTTCGCCGAAAATCTCGTTGGCGAAGCGGGCAATGGCGGGGAAGTCCTTCCGACCGCGCCCCAGAGTGGCGCTGGTGGCGATACAGCGGAGGCGCCCTATCTCGCCCCGCACCACCCGGTCTTTCAGACGCCGCAGGAGCATGGCGATCTCTATTCCCTGTGCGCCGTCGTAGATGTGCGCCTCGTCCAGGACGATGAAGCGCCAGAAACGGCCCGTCTCCCCGTCAAAGAACTCGCAGTCCTGGGGACGGAGCAGGAGGTACTCCAGCATCGCGTAGTTGGTGAGGAGGATGTGGGGCGGGGTCTGGCGCATCCGCTGGCGGCTGAGCAGTTCGTTCGGGATGCGCGGCTCTCCGGGGAACTGTTCCCGGAAGCGGGCCTCCGCTCTGTTATCGTCCTCTTCCGTCTCCCCGGTGTAGCGGCCGAAGGTGATGGCGGGGAAATGGCCCAGGACGCGCCGCAGGCGCCGCAACTGGTCGTTGGCCAGCGCGTTCATCGGGTAGAGGAGCAGCGCGCGGACGCCGGGCCTTTCCAGGGTGCCCTGGGCCTGTTCCCGCACCAGGTGGTCCAGAATCGGGATCAGGAAGGCCTCGGTCTTCCCGCTCCCCGTCCCGGTGGCGATGACCACGTTTCGCCCCCCGACGACTTTTTCTATCGCCCGCTCCTGGTGCAGGTAGAGGGGCCGGTCCAGCGGCAGCGCCTCCGAACAGAGGGCGCGGAACCCCGGATGGAGGACGCCGTCCCGGATCAACTGCTCAATCGTCCGCCCGGATCGGAAGGGGGCGGCGGCCTCCAGGATGGGGCCGCGGGTCAGGAAATCAGGGGCGGAAAGCGCCCGGCCGAACTGACGGCGCAGGTCCTCATTACGGAAGAAGTAGATGGTACTCAGGTAGCGGATGTAATCCTGCTGGATGCGGTTGGCCGTTTCCAGAGGATGCAGGCGCATGGTACTTTCACCTCTCGTCCATCACTCCCACGGATTCTCCGGTGGCCGGCAGGTGAACTCCAGGGGACCGGTTTGCCGCAAGGTGGCCGTTTTTTCCTGCCGAAAAGAACTTCCCATTCTCCCTCCGTGCGCTGCCCGTGCGTGTCTCTGGGTGACCAGGTGATGGAAACCTGAAGCGAATTGTTTGCAGATGGGGCAGGTGTAAACCCGCTCCGCGTTGATAAAGGTGACGGTTCCCTTCTCCAGTTCTATCACCACCTCTTCCGCTTCTTTCTCCTGAGCGCGCAGGAGAACCCGCAGGCGCAGGCCCGGCTCCGGACTATCCCGCAGGAAGCCCATGCGGGGCTCCCCGTCGGCCCCCTCTACCCGTTGAATGCGTCCCCATCCGGCCACGCAGCGCACCCAGTGACCGGGCCGGATGAAAAAGTACTCAAAGGGAACTTCGCGGGGATACCGACGGCTCAGTGCCTGCAGCAAGCGCACGGCCACGGGATGCGGGAGCGACTCTCGTAGTGCCCGGACGGCCTCATGAAGAAAGGGCTCCAGCAATCGCAGCGCCTTTTCATCAGAGATGATTTCATCCTGAAGCCAGCGGATGACCACCCGCGCAGCCGCCAGTGGCTTTCGGCGAAGAAGTTGCTCCATGGCCTGGAAGCGCACTTCTCTGTCATCTGCCTCCAGCAGGAGTTCGCAGGTATCTGCTCTCCAGGATGAGGCGGGGGGCAACTGACGCAGGTAGTCCCGGTAGAGAGGCTCCGCCAGCGCGCCGCGCCGGAAATTCTCCATCACCCGTCGGAGGCGATCAGGAGAGGCCAGTTTCATCCGCAGCGGAACGTCCAGGTCGGGCATTCCGGCGACGGCCCGGGCACAGGCCAGGATGTGTTCCACTTCGGCCTCATCCAGGTGATCGTAGCACCACTGCAGGGCCTGGTTGGCCAGGTGTTCCTGCCCCACATCCCGCCGGATGAGCGCGATTTCCAGGACTATCGGGAAGGATAGTCCCTCCTCCGCGGCCCGACGGCGCGCGTCCTCCAGCCGCCGCGCCACCGCGTCGGGGGGGAGCAGCACAGGAGTGACGGCAGGGTCATCGGGCGATGGTCGCTCCGCCGATGGGGGAGCAGAGACCCAGGGGTCGCGCGTGCCGAACTCCAGAAGGTAGCGACCCGGAGGAAGACGGTCGGCGGGCAGGGCACACCGGTGCTCTTCCACCGCGTCGTCCGGGATGGGGATTTCCACCATCTCCTCCCAGGACCGCCATACGGGCCACAGGCGCGCGAAGCGATGCCGTACCCGAACGGCCGCCTGCCAGCGCAGGCGCAGGTAGACCCGCTCCCCCTTGTAGAAGGCGTCTACGGCGGCCTCCTGGACTGCAAACCGGCGGGTGATGTGCAGGACGGGGAAGGACTTCCCCTCCTCCACTCCCGGTATCCCCTGAAGGGCGAGGGAGAAGACGAAATGGGCAAGGGGCGTACGGCGGAGCGTATCCAGGAAGGTTGCCAGCGTGAAGCGCAGATAGGGTTGCCCCGGACGGGCGCGGCTTTCCACCTCCTGCAGACTCTCCCCCTCGTCGCCCTCCAGGCGCAGCACCACCTCCCCCGGCCCATCCAGGCCGCCGAAGAGGCCCACCAGGAGCAGCGGCTCCCGGCTCTGTTCCAGCGCGTCCAGCGGGAGCGTCAGCGGGGACATCTGCCAGCGGAGCGACAACCCCCGCTCCGGGTCCAGAACGACCATCCAGCGCAGGCGGCGGATGGGGACGGAGAGGGGGATGGAGACGGTATCTCCCTCATCTGTCCGGCGTACAAAGCGCAGGGGGACCGTCTCCCGATCCAGCCCAGCGATGACTTCGTAAACGGCCCGACCAGTCTCCGATTTCACCGGCACGATCCGGCAGCTGGAAGTGCCCGGCGGAAGGGTCAGTTCGGTCCGGGCGTCGGTCTCTACCAGCAGGCGAACCTCGTCAGAGTCTCCCGGCAGATACAGGCTATCATGGCCGACCATCTCCAGATAGGGGAGGACGCGGAAGGCCAGGTCGGCCCGCTGGCCCAGGGGGCCGCGCACCTTCACCCCGTAGGTGCCGAAGGCCTCTTCTCCTAGGAAAGGGCCGAGGTCCAGAAGGGCGAAACGCTCCCCGATCGCCGGATGCGCCCCCGGTTCATCCAGCGCGAGCGAGAAGTCGGCCTTCGGGATGGCGGGCCCCTCGTTCCAGAGCGCGATACGCCAGCGGTGGAGGCGGGGCGAAGGCGGAAGGGGAACGCGCTGGGACGGGGGAGAGCCCACGTAGAGGGGTGGACGGCCATCGTCTATCGGCAGGCGGTTGTCGCCCTCCAGGGTGGGAAGGTCCGAATCGCCGCGCCCCAGGACTCCGTACTCCCGCCCGGCGTTTCCCCGACACACCGTCAGGAGTCGGACTTCGGAGAGGTCCACCGCCTCGCCGATCCATTCGCTCCACTCCCCGGGCTGGCGCGGCAGGCGCTCGGTCACCCGCAGGGCGTCGGGCGGTTCGGCCCGCAGGGAGACCTCCGGCGCGCGTAGAAGCCACAACCCCCCGGCGGGGAGAAACCCCCGCGGCGGAATCAAACTCCCGTCCTTCAGCGAAAACCACAGGAGCGGGCAGTCCCCGGGAGCGCCCGGCAGAGACCATTCCCGATCAAACTGGTTTTCCTCGTCCTGGACCAGTAAGAACCGGACCGTGTACGCCGGTGCGGGTTGGGGCAGGGCGAAAATGCCGGATTCTGTCCGCCACTCCTTTTCCTCCCGAAGAATGCTCACTTCCACAGACTCCCCATCATCTCCCCAGTTAATGACCCAGACTGCGCACAGGCCGGGCTGTGGGGCGGGCGCCGGCTGCGACGGCAACCGTATGGCGACGCCCAGCCCCCAGGGGTCCAGAAAGAGGGTTGGACTTCGGTAGATGGTGGGTTTGTGCAGGGAAGGACGGGGGCGCCCTTCCAGCCAGGCCCGGTACTCCTCCACCACGCGGGGCGGCAGCCCCACTTCCTCCGGCGCTGGCACCTCTCCCGTTTCGGCGTACCGCGCCGCCATCTCCCGGCAACGCTCCACAAAATCCACCGCCACCGGTCCGCCGTGCTCCAGAAACCGGATCACCGGCCTGTCGGTCAGATAGACCGCCGTGTAGTGACGGAGGCGCTTCTGGATGAACTCCTCCGTGGAGAGGAGGCGTTCTCCGGCTGACGGATCAGGGGGTCTATGAAATGCTCAAAGAAGTCGGCCAGGCAGTAGACCGGGATGCCGCCGTGAGCGAGGATCAATTCCACGTAACGGGGCCCGCCCATCAGGGGGAACTGGGCTACGGGCAGGTCGGCAACGATGTCCTCAAAGAGTTGCCCCCAGAACCGGGTCTGGCCTGGAGGGATGGAGAGGCCTGTGGCCTTGCTAATCGCCGACCAGAAACTCCCCGCTTCATATTCTCGGGCGCCCTGGGCAACCATAAAGACGGCGAAGGAACAGGGGTACTTCTCCCGAAATAACCGTTCGGCCCCTGCCCATCCGTGCTCCCGCACCAGGTCGCCGATGGGACGGCCCAGATGGGAGAGTTCCTCTTCGGGAAGGTCTATCTCTCCCAGCAGGTCCACTTCGGCGACCTGGGGGCGCAGGAACGCCTCCCACTCGTCCAGAGAATTCCGGGCCATACCTACCACTCAATCACGATCCGCACCCGGGATGGGTCCTTTCCGCTCAGGCGTTGCTGGAGGAGTTTCTCCCACCGCTGACGCAGGTCATCGGCGGTGCAGGGCATTCCGGGGCGGGTGAGGGCCTCCAGGATTTCCTCCGGGGAAAGGGTCACCCGTTCCAGGCCCTCCAGTGTATGGGCCAGGGCCTGCAGGAACGGTTCGTCCAGGTCCGGCAGTCTCCCCTCATCCCGCAGCGCCTCCAGCCGCGCGCGCTCCTCCGGCGCTATCAGTTCCAGGCTCTTCTGGGCGGTGGGGGAGCGCAGCGCCTCGCTCAGACTCCGCACCCACTCCCACCGCAACCGGTCCAGTCCCTCCTCCAACTGTCGGAGGGTCTCTCCCACCGGTTCCGGAGGCGCCTCGGTCGGGCGGAACTGACAATGTGGACAGCGGGGCTCCCGGTCCAGTTCCTCCGGAATGAGCCGCCAGCAGGAGACCAGGCCGCTCAGTCGCTTCTCCAGATCGTCCAGTTTCTTCGCCGGGAGTATCGGCACCCGTTCGGCCAGCAAACGCAGCTGCTGGAGCCGGGGGTCTTTCATCAGCAGGCGCTTCCGCTTGTCCTCCTCGCTATTCAGCCGGGCCCGCCGATGAGCCTCCAGATAACTTTCCCGGTACGCCTGCTTCAACCCGTCCAGCCGTCGGCGTCCCTCCTCCAGGGCACGGGTCTCCGCTCCGGGGGGACTCTCCCACAGCCCGTTCAGGATGGAATTCTGCGCCTCCTGGAATGCATGGGCCAGCGGATGCTCTTCCGGCAGGAGGGACAGCGCCTCCCGCAGGTAGGAGATGCGGGGCTGGAGTTCCTGCTCCACCTGCTCCGCCAGGAAGGCCAGTTGCCCGGCCCGCTCCCGCCGCGCCCGCTGTTCCCGCACGTCGTCCGGGGAATAGGGGAAGTTGCGGGGTTTGCCCGGCGTGTTGAAGGGCGGAAGGGAATCCAGAAACGTTTTGTAGGCTGCCAGGTCGGCCAGTGTCTCCTGAAGGCGCTCCCCTGCCAGGATCGCCTGGCCTCCCAGAGGGATTCCGTCCCGCACCCGGTTCTGGAGTTTCACCACCCAGTTCTGAAGTTCAGACATAAGTTGGGACAGGCAGGACAATGCGGGTGAAAAAGGCCAGCGCTCCCTGAACAATGGCCTCCCACTGTGCATCCGGCACCGACCACTTCTGCTTGAGAAGAATAAACAAACCGGAATACCGCTTCCACTTCTTCCCCTTCTTCCGCTCCGCCGGGCCGGGGATGCGCTCCTTCTCGGGAACGACCTCCCCCTCCTTCACCGGCTCGCCGTAGAGATAATCCCGTAACTCCTCCCCTACCAGAAAGGCGGCCGCATACACCAGCAATAGCAACGCCAGCATCTTCTCCATTTGCTCCCAGCACTTGTTCATCAACCGCTCTATCCCCAGCAAACTCTTCCCGTCCCGAATCATCTCTTCTACCTTCATCCGCTTCCTGTAAATCCGTAGCCCTTCCTCCGGTTCCAGGTCGGTCATCACCCACAGCGGCTCGGAGAACCCTTTCTCCCATACCCCAATCAGGTTTACGCATACTTCCCCTTTGTATCACACCTGACGGTGTATCACCGTCTCTCCGGGGGATATCTCCAGCGCTATCTCTCGCCCTTCCCCATCCAGAAACGTGTGGATCACCGATGGCAACCAGGCAATGCTGAACGCCATTCAAAAGAAATTCCCTGCGGCGCGGCGACAGCGGTGTATC
>FWPU01013437.1_pt1 | contig 10312 bp, 7 predicted proteins | sample 2228361 | NCBI WGS metagenome assembly FWPU01 (sample SAMEA103939777, study PRJEB20133) | metagenome | reverse complement strand
GGAGGAACCCGGTAGTGGTCGGGGTGCTCGTAGGCGTAGGCCATGTCCACGACGTTGACGATCGTTGCTGGTACCGGGCCGACGTTCTTGACGCCGTGCCAGACCTGGGGTGGCACCCGCACGAGCGCAGGACGGTGCTCGCCGAATCGCACCACGTTGAGCTGGCCGTGCGTGGGCGACGCGGGTCGGGCGTCGTAGAGGGCGATCAGCATCTTGCCGTGCGCCACGAACAACCGGTCGAGGGTCTGACCGTGGGCATGCCACGCAGAGCACTCGCCGGGATCGAGCACCGACTGGAAGACCTGGCCAACCGGTTCGTCGTCCCATTCGGCGCGGTAGATCTCGGTGAGCCGCCCGTACCCGGTCATCACGTTGGCGATCTCGCCTACAGCTACACCGTCGATGAAGGATTGGCCGACGAGCTGCCAGTCGCGTGTGATCGATTGGGTGTCCCGGCGGGCACCTTTCAGCTTCCAGTCCGTGCTCATCGCCTTCATCCTCGACCAGTGCCTCCCCGCCGGTAGCTTGCCAGATGTCCGGACGACTGTCGCTCGCCGCTGCGGAGCCCGACTACCGAGTCTCGAGCCCACTGGCGCAACAGCTACCGGCGGGCGAACTGGTTACACCAGGTTGTCGACGAACTTTTCGAGCTGGCGGAGGTTGCGGCACTCGAAGACGCCGTCGCAGTGGATGCCGTATTCGCTCACGATCGAGTCACCGGTGTCCCAGTACGATCGGGGTTCGGGGTTGAGCCAGAAGACGTGGCGAGCCTTGTGCCGCATCTCTTTGACGACCCAGGACTGGGACGCGTGGTAGTTGTTCCTTGCGTCCCCGAGCAACATCACCGTGGTCTTGGGTCCGACATCCTTTCCCCACTTCTGCCAGAAGACCTCGAGTGCGTGCCCGTAGTCGGAGTGGCCGTCCACCCACACGACATCGGCCTCGGTGTTGACCCGGTGGACCGCCTCGGCGATGTCGTCGACGCGGTCGAAGTAGTCGGTGACCTCGTCGATGCCGTCGATGAACACGAACGACCTCACCTTCGAGAACTGATTCGAGATCGCGTAGACGAGGTGCAGGGTGAACCGGGCGAACGCGGCGACCGAACCGGAGATGTCGGCGATCACGAAGATCTCCGGCTTGGCCGGCCTCGGGTACTTGAACTTGGGCTCGGCCGGAACGCCGCCGTAGGAGAGCGAGTGGCGGATCGTGTTGCGAAAGTCGAGCGGTCCCTTGCGACCGTGCCGGCGCTTGCGGGCCAACCGCACCGCGAGCTTGCGAGTCAGCGGGTAGATGGCCTGGCGCAGCGCCTTCATCTCGTCGCGCGACGCGTGCATGAAATCGATGTCCTCGGGCAGCGGCTTGCGCAGCGTCTTGGCCATCGCTTCGACCCCGCGGTCCATCACGAGCCGCCGACGGATCTCGGCTTCGATCTCCTTCTTCAACTGCTCGATGCGGCTCTCGAACTCGTCGCGCTCGAGCCGCTCCTCCAAGGGTGTCAGCGGCGCGGGCGACTCCTCCCGGGTCTGTTGCATGAGGCGCTCGAGCATGTTGTCGAGATCGAGGTTCCGCAGCGTGCGATACAGGTAGTACGTGCCGCCGACCGGCCGGCCCGGTTCCATCCCCGCGTAGCGCTTCACCGCGTGGCGGGCGAGTGCCCGCAGCATCGCCCCGTCGCCCTCCATCAGAGCCCGGTAGAGCATCTCGGCCAGCTCTTCGGGGCTGAGGGCGTCGCCGCCCGCGCCGCGGAGGCCGGCCATGCCCTCCACGGGCGCCATCTCGCCGTCCTGGTCGGCGTCGCCGTCGAGCTCATCGAGCTCGCCGGCAAGCTCCCACTGCTTGCCCCGCAACGAGAAGTAGACCTCGAACACCGTCTCGAAGGCCCGCCAGTGGGCGTTCGACTTCACCAGGGTCGCCGCCAGGGCGTACTTGAAGGCCTCTCGGTCCTCGAGCGGGATGTGCTTCACCGCTTCCATGGCGTCGAGGTTCTCGGTGAGGCTGACCGGCAAGCCGGCCTCTCGCAGCTCGCGGATGAACCCCTCGAGCAGCTCCAGCATCGGCGCACCGGTGATCACCGCCACGCGATCACCGGAACGGCCGCTCGCCGGAGCGTCGCTCACGTCATCGACCCCGCGCTCTTCCACGGCTTGCTGGACTCGGTGCCCGAGCTCTGGAGCTCCCGCAGCGCCTTGTTGATGTCGCTCTGGTACTTCAGCAGGATGTTGATCGTCTCGGAGGCGACCTGCTCGTCCACCGCCTCCACGCCGAGCAGGATCAGCGTGCGGGCCCAGTCGAGTGTCTCGGACACCGACGGCGCCTTCTTCAGCTCGAGTTGGCGGATGGACCGGACGATCCGGGCCACCTGATCGGCCAACGCCTCGGTCACGTCGGGCACCTTGGCCAGCACGATCTCCTTCTCCCGCTCCATGTCGGGAGAGTCGATGTGGAGGAACAGGCACCGCCGCTTGAGCGCCTCGGACAGCTCCCGGGTGTTGTTGGAGGTGAGGAACACCATCGGGATCTGCTTGGCCTCCAGCGTCCCGAGCTCGGGGATGGACACCGTGTAGTCGGAGAGCACTTCGAGCAGGAGCGCCTCGGTCTCGACTTCAACCCGGTCGACCTCGTCGATGAGCAGCACGACCGGCTCCTCGGCCCGGATCGCTTCGAGCAACGGTCGGGTCAGCAGGAACTCGTCGGAGAAGATGTCGGTCGACAGCTCGTCCCAGTCCGCCTTGACCTCACCATCGGCCCCGGCGCGCTCGGTCTGGATGCGCAGCAGTTGCTTCTTGTAGTTCCACTCGTAGATGGCCTTCGATTCGTCGAGACCCTCGTAGCACTGAAGCCGGATGAGCCGGGCGCCGGTGATCTCGGCAACGGACTTCGCCAGCTGCGTCTTGCCGGTGCCGGCCGGTCCCTCGACCAGGATCGGCTTGCCCAGGCGATCGGCGAGGTACACCACCCCGGCTATGCCCTCATCGGCGAGGTAATCGACCTTGCGTAGCCGGTCGCGGACGTCTGGCACCGAATCGAAGCGGGCGGGGGCGAAGCTCTCGGCCATCCGGTCAGCCTACCGGGATACTTGACCGGCCGGTCAATTGAGTCGTTCCCGCTCGCCGGGCTCCAACCCCCCGGCGCGGTCCCTCGATGTGTGGCGCGCATCACACGACGGCGAGACGGCCGCCCGCCGCTGCGGTGTCTCCGGCCACGCTCCCCTACGCTTGTGCCATGTCGTGGGGGAGGCGGCCGGCTCCGGGCTCGGGCAGGCGGCCATGAACGCGCTGTTCATGCACACGGTTGTCTACGTCGCCGTCAACGGCTTGCTCGTCGCGTGCTGGGTGCTCTTCGGCGAAGGCACCACCGAACAGGCCGCGGCATCGTTCCGCAGCCTCGACGAGGCCCGTCAGGTCGGCTTCTGGCCGCTGTACGTGATCGTCTTCTGGGGCGCGGGCCTGCTCATCCACGCCGGTGCGACCCTCAGCTACCGGTTGAGCTCGCACAAGCGCCGCAAAGCGCGGGAGCGCAAGCGGCGGGAAGCCCAGGCCCGCCTGGTCGGCGCGGTCGACGGCACCATCCTCGCCGACGCGGCATTGGCGGGCATCTCGTACGTCGACGGTGAGAAGGCAGCCAGGAAGGTCAAGCGCAAGGCACGCGGGGTCGCCAAGGGCGGCACGAGAACCAAGGCCGACAAGCCGAAGAAGAACAGCGGGGGCGGCACGGTCCACCCACGCCCCACCGCACCAGAAGTGACGCAGTTGCCGACGCCCTCGCCGACGCTCACGCCCCGCGGCGAACCGGCCTCGAGTCCAGCCGGCACGGGCGAGGCGGGCCGGCAGTGGACCGCCGTCATGTTCACCGACATCGACGACTCGACACCGCTCACCGAGGCACTCGGCGATGACGCGTGGGCCCGGCTACTCGTCGAGCACCGCCAGATGGTGCGCCGGTGCGTCCGGGACCACGGCGGCCACGAGGTGGGCACCCAAGGCGACGGCTTCCTGATCCGATTCGACGATCCCGACGCCGCCGTTCGGTGTGCGATGGCCCTCCAGCGCCACCTCGCCGAACTTCAGGACGGGGAGGGGGTCGTGCCCTCGGTGCGCATCGGCATCCACGCTGGCGAGGTCGTGCACGCCGCCCACGAGGACGACCTGGTGGGGCGGGTCATCAACCTGGCCGCCCGGGTCACCGATGTCGCAGGGCCGGGCGAGATCCTCGTGACCGAACCGGTCGCCGACCACCTCACGATCGACGTGAAGCTCGTCGACCGCGGGCTCGCGCAGCTGAAGGGCTTCGACCGCCCGCGCCACCTGCTCGCCGTGGTGTGGCGTGCCGGCGCCGACCACATCGTGCTGGAGCCGGCCCGCGACGTCGACGAGCGCGTCGACTGAACGGTCGCCCACTCAGGTGCGGATCTGTCCCGTGCCGTGCACCACGAACTTCGCGGTGGTGAGCTCGTGCAGCCCCATCGGGCCGCGTGCGTGCAGCTTCTGGGTGGAGATGCCGATCTCGGCACCGAACCCGAACTCCTCGCCGTCGACGAACCGGGTCGAAGCGTTCACCAGCACCGCGGCTGCGTCGACCTCACGGGTGAAGCGCTCGGCCGCGTCGAGCGACCGGGTGACGATCGCTTCGGAGTGACCAGACGAGAAGCGGTTGATGTGCTCGATGGCGTCGTCGAGCGAGTCCACCACCCGCACCGCGAGCTTCAGGTCCAGAAACTCGGTGGCGTAGTCGTCGTCGGTCGCGGTCCCGGCCCCCGGGACCAGCGCCCGAGTCCGCTCGTCGCCAACCACCTCGACGCCCCGCATCGCCTCCACCGCCGCCGGCAGGAACTGCTCGGCCACCGCGGCATGGACGAGCAGCGATTCCGCCGCGTTGCACACCGACGGACGTTGAGTCTTGGCGTTGACGACGATCGCCAGCGCCATGTCGAGGTCGGCCGATTCGTCGACGTAGACGTGGCAGTTGCCGTCGCCGTCGATGACGTAGGGCACCGTGGCGTTGTCCAGGATTGACTGGATCAACGACGGTCCACCGCGGGGGATGAGGCAATCGACGTAGGCGCGCTGGCGCATGAACTCGAGCGCTGCGTCTCTCGACGTGTCCTCCACCAGCACCACCGAGTCCGCCGGCAGCCCCGCCTTCTCGATCGCTTCCTGCAGCACCGACGCGACGGCGATGTTGGAGTCGATCGCGCCGGACGAGCCCCGCAGGAAGGCGGCGTTGCCCGACTTGAGGCACAAACCGGCCGCGTCACTGGTCACGTTGGGACGGTTCTCGTAGATGATCGCCACCACGCCGAGCGGCGCCCGGACCCGCTCGATGCGCAGGCCATTGGGACGTACCCACCCGTCGAGCACCTCGCCGATCGGATCGGGCAGCGAGGCGACGTTGCGCAACCCGCCGGCCATGCCTTCGAGCCGCTTTGCGTCGAGACGCAGGCGATCGATGACGGTAGCGCTCACGCCGTCGCGCTCCGCTCGCCCGATGTCGGCCCGGTTCGCCTCGAGGATGCGCTCGCCCCGTGCGAGCAGCAGATCGGCGGCAGCGAGCAAGGCCTCGTCCTTCTGCGCCGTCGGTGCAGTGGCCAGGACGCGGGACGCCGCCTTGGCCCGGCGGCCCAGCTCGGGGATGGATGGGCGATCGCTCGGTGAGGTCACGGACGCCAAGGCTACCGACGACTCGCCGGCCGGTAACGTTCGCCGGCGTGAAGATCGATCTCGGGCTCGAGGTCTCCGTGGGCGAGTTCCTGCGCGCCCTCGTCCCGATCGTCACCGAGGTCGTGGCGAACACACCCGGCGGCGAGGTCGACAAGGTCGCCGGCGACGTCGCACTCGAAGCCTTCAACCTTGCCGCCGGCTTCATCGACGCCGACGGCTTGGCGACCGACGACGAGCTGTGGGCGCTGCTGCGGACCTTCGCACCCCTGGTGGACGAGTCGTTCGCTCGCACGACCCCCACCGCGGCCCGAAAGGCGGGGCTCACCCAAGGGAAACGGGCATTCCTGTCCGCGCCGTCGACGCTGTTCGAGATCCTGCTCGCCGTCGACCGGCGCGACGGAACGAGCTACTCCACGACGTACTACCGGCACGCCATGGCGATCGCGCACATGGTGGCGTCGCTGGACGCCCACACCACCCGCACTGAGCTGCTCGCCATCGAGGACTACCGGGCGATGCTCCTCCACCGAATCACGAGCGCCTCCGATTCGGACCCCGCCGGTCCCGCCGGCGCCCCCGCCACCGGATCCGAGAGCGCGGCAGCCGCGAAGGTCGCGACCGCACCGGGCGAGGAGTCCGAGACGCTGCCACCGCCCCGGCCGCTCGATGAGCTGCTCGCCGAGCTCGACGAACTGGTCGGCATGGCGGAGGTCAAGCGCGAGGTCAAACTCGTGGCGAACCTCATCCAGGTGCAGAAGCTACGGCGTGAACGCAACCTGGCCACTCTCGAAGCAAGCCATCATCTCGTGTTCACCGGGAATCCCGGCACCGGCAAGACCACCGTCGCCCGACTGCTCGCCCAGATCTACCGCACCCTCGAGGTCGTCGAGAAGGGGCAGCTGGTCGAAACCGATCGGGCCGGGCTCGTGGCCGGCTACGTCGTCCAAACCGCCCTCAAGGTGCAGGAGGTCTTCGACCGCGCGGACGGCGGCGTGCTGCTGATCGACGAGGCCTACGCGCTGGTGCGCGGCAGCGAGAGCGACTTCGGCCGGGAGGCGATCGACACGATCGTGAAGCTGGTCGAGGACCGCCGGGACCGCACGGTGGTCATCGTCGCGGGCTACCCGGACGAGATGCAACTGTTCCTCGACGCCAACCCCGGTCTGCGCAGCCGGTTCCCGAAGACCATCACGTTCCCGGACTACAGCACCGACGAGCTCGTCGCGATCTTCGAATCGCTTGGCCGCAAGGCCCACTACACCTTGGACGACGATGCGCGGGGCAAGGTGCGAGCGTGGCTCGACGCCGTCCCTCGGGAGAAGGGCTTCGGCAACGGTCGCCTGGCCCGGAACCTGTTCGAGGAGGCCGTGGCCCGCCAGGCCACCCGCATCGTCACGATCGCGAACCCGACCGACGAGCAACTGGTCACCCTGACCGCGGCCGACATCCCCGAGATCGGCGACGGTCCGGGCCACGCCTGAAAGCACGACCGCACCCGCCAGGTGACCGGTGGGACGACCGGGGGTCCGGTAGCGTTCTGCCCATGCGACGGGCGCTGGCGGCGATGGCAGCGGTGCTCATGATCGTCGCCGCCGTGGTCATCCGCGCTCGCCTCGAGGCGCGGACCGGGCCCGCCGGCGGCGGGGACGGCGGGAGCTCGGCGAAGCCGACGTTGGTGTGCGTGAAAGAGGTCGAGAAGGTCTGCAAGGACCTCGAAGCGCGCCACGCGAGCATCACGGTGAGGGTGGAGGACGCGGCCACCACCCTCGCCACGCTCTCCGCACCCGACTTCGACGCCACGACCGCCAAGATCGACGCCTGGCTCGCACCGCGGCCGCTCCCCGGCATGGTGAACGACGCCCGAGTCCGGCGTAGCCTGGACCCGAGCCTCGACGAGGGCGCCAAGGTCCTGGCTCGTACACCGGTCGTCGTCGCCATCTGGACCGATCGGCTGCAGGCACTGCAGACGCACTGCCCCAACGGCAACGTCGACTGGCGCTGCATCGGCGGGGTGAGCGGTGAGCCGTGGGCCACCGCCGGTGGCTCCGAGTCCTGGGGTGACGTTCGCACGGCGCTGCCCCGTGACCAGAGCGCGTCGGGCATGCTCGCCATGGCGGAAGCTACCGCGTCGTTCTTCGGGCGGACCGACTTCGCCTCCAACGACTTCGCCGATCCGGAGTTCGGCCGCTGGCTCGAACAGCTCGCGCGCACCTCCGAGGACACGCTCGGCCGGTCCGCGACCACGCCGATCACCGAGATGCTCTCCAAGGGCCCGGCGTCGGTGCAGATCGCGGCAGCGACCGAAGCCGAGGCCGGCCCGGCGATCGCGACGAGCGCGCGGAAAGATCGCGTGGCCGTGCTCTACCCTTCCCCGCTGGTGACCGCCGACCTCGTCGTGGCCTCGGTCACCGGCTCCCGCGCCGCCCCGCGGGTCGCGAAGCTGGTGGATTCCGGCGAGGTGGCGGCGGCGCTCGCGCAGAGCGGGTGGCGGGTACCGGGGCAGGCAAGCGCCGAGGGTGTGCGCGCGACGGAGCCTCTGCCCGACACGAACGGTGCGCCCCGACCCGGGGTGCTGCTGGCGCTACGAGACAACTGGCTCGAGGTGATCCGATGAACGACCCCACGACCTCCCCCGCAACCCGGGGATGCCGGCGGCGCACCCGGCGGCGCGCCCGCGCCGTCGCCGGTGTCGCGACCGTGCTCGTCGCGGTCCTCGCCGGCTGCACGAAGAAGTCGGCCACCTCGACCGACGACAACGCCTTGCCGAAGGATTGCGTCGTGGTCGTTCAGGCGGTCGTCTCGTCCGAGAAGATCGATCTGCTCACTGATCTGGCCAAGACCTTCAACGGCCAGAAGATCAAGGTGGACGGCAAGACGGCGTGCGTGCAACCCCGGTCCAAGTCGTCCGGCGGTGCCACCCAGGCCCTGGCCGACGGCTGGGACGAGCGGTCCGAAGGAGAAAAGCCGGTGATCTGGAGCCCGGCGTCGAGCGCGTGGGGCGGCATCCTCGACCAGCGACTGGCCTCCAAGGGTCAGCCCCCGATGGCGGGCCAGGGCACGTCGTTCATGAACACGCCACTGGTGATCGCCATGCCTCAGCCGATGGCGGCAGCACTCGGCTATCCCGACAAGGCGATCGGGTGGTCCGACATCCTCGCCCTCACCAAGGACCCCAAGGGATGGGAGTCCTACGGCCATCCCGAGTGGGGTCCGTTCCGGCTGGGCAAGACCAACCCGAACTTCTCGACCTCCGGTCTCTCCGCGCTGATCGCCCAGAACTACGCCGCGGCGGGCAAGACCCGCGACCTTTCCCAAGAGGACCTCAACCGACCCGATGTCATCGGGTACAACAAGGACATCGAGTCGGCCGTGGTCCACTACGGCGACATCACGATGACCTTCCTCAACAACTGGTACCGCGCCGACCAGCGGGGCACGGCGCTGCAGTACGTGTCGGCCGTCGCGGTCGAGGAGAAGTCGGTCATCGATTACAACCAGGGCAACCCCGATGGCGTGCTCGACGCCGGCGAGGAGCCGCGCAAGCCGCGGATCCCGCTGGTGTCGATCTACCCGAAGGAAGGGACGCTGTTCTCCGACAACCCCCTGTACGTGCTTGACGCACCCTGGGTGGACGAAAACGAACGAGAAGCGGCCCGGCAGTTCATCGACTTCGTCACCAAACCTGAGAACCAGCAGAGGGTGCTGCAGTACGGGTTCCGTCCGGGCAACCCGCAGGTTGCGGTGGGCGCGCCCATCACCAAGGACAACGGGGCCGATCCCGACCAACCACAGACATTGCTGCAGACGCCCCAGCCCGCGGTGCTCGTCGGGCTGCTCGACAAGTGGGCCGAGCAGCGCAAGGGGGCACGAGTCCTGCTGGTGATCGACGTGTCGGGCTCGATGGGTGATCCCGCCGACCCGAAGAGCAAGACCCCAACCAAGCTCGACCTGGCCCAGGAGGCGGCGATCGACGCCATCGGCCAGTTCGGCGACCACGACCTCGTCGGGCTACGCACCTTCTCGATCGGGCTCGGTCCGAGCCGGGACAAGATGTGGTTGGACCTGGTGCCGGTGGGGCCGATCACCAACACCCGCGAGCAGATGCGCACCCAGATCCGGAACCTCTCACCGGTCGGAGGTACCCCGCTGTACGACGTGACCACGTCGTCGATCGAGCTCATGGTCGACAACTACGACCCGGAACGGATCAACGCGGTGGTCCTGTTGACTGACGGGCGCAACGAGGACGTGGACAAGTCCAACGACCGCCAGCAGCTCCAGGAGCTGATCGCCCAGCTCCAGAGCCAAAGCCAGGGTGAGAACGCCAAACCCGTCCGGCTCTTCACCATCGGTTACGGGGCCGATGCCGACCTGGCCACGCTCAAGTCGATGGCCGAGGCGGCCAACGGGGCGTCGTACAACGCCAGTGATCCGAAGACGATCAACAAAGTGTTCACCGCCGTGATCTCCAACTTCTGACGATCCGGCGCGAGTCCCGCTCGGACGTCTGAGGCAGACTGGTTGCCGTGCCGGCCCTCAGCCTGCGAGACCGCTTCTACACCCGCCGCGTCGCGGCAGCCATGACCTCCCCGCTCGGGATCGTGCTCGCCGGCGCGGGCACGGCGCTGGGCATCGTCGCCGGCCTGCCGATC
>FWPU01013436.1_pt1 | contig 10312 bp, 12 predicted proteins | sample 2228361 | NCBI WGS metagenome assembly FWPU01 (sample SAMEA103939777, study PRJEB20133) | metagenome | reverse complement strand
TAATTAAAATATCTATATTATTGTTTATATTGAATATAATGGTAGGTAGTAGTAATTGCCTTTTAACTTGTTCAAGTGTAAATGAGAAAGATTTTAATTCAGAGATAGGAGATCAATAGCAATTATTTTCTATGGAAGATAACTATAAATATTCGAGTGAATTACTGTTAATATTGAGAAATGCATGGGTAAAATCATATGGTGGTTCAGGGGCTGAATATTTTTCTGTTCTTCAACCAACTAATGATGGAGGATTTATTGTATTGGGCTATACTTAATCATTTGGAGCGGAAATTTTTGATATATGTTTTATTAAATTAGATTCTGGAGGAAATATAGAATGGCAGAAAAGGTGTGGAGGAAGTGGAGATGATAGAGGTGGTTCGATAGCTCAGACGACTGATGGAGGATATATATTAGCAGGTTATACCACTTCATTTGGAGCAGGAGCATCAGATGCCTTAATTCTTAAGCTAAATGCGCAAGGTGAAATACAATGGCAATATTTATATGGGGGAACTGGTAGAGAAAGAGGAAGATCAATTAAGCAAAAAGCTGATGGGGAGTTCATTATGGCTGGAGAAACTTATTCTTATGGAGCAGGTAATTTTGATTTTTGGGTAATTAAGTTTACAGAAACGGGCATTATCAGATGGCAAAAAACATATGGTGGAAGCGCTACAGATAATGCTTATGTAGTTCAACAAACAGGAGATGGTGGATACATTGTAGGAGGTCATACTGTTTCATACGGTGCTGGTAGTTATGATATCTGGTTGTTGAAATTAAATTATGCAGGAATGATAGAATGGCAAAAAACATATGGTGGAAGTGGGGCTGATTTTTTTAGCTCATTACAAGAAACGCTTGAATATGGATTTATTATAGTAGGTAGTACCAATTCTTTTAGCAATTCAACAGATGCATGGATTTTTAAGATAAATTCAAATGGGGCTATGGAATGGCAATATGTATACAGTGGAATTGGTTCAGAAGTATCACAAACGGATGATTATGGATATGTAGTCGCAGGAACCACTAATTCTTTTGGAGCAGGTAATACTGATTTATGGGTTTTGAAATTAGACGAACGAGGAGGAAGAAAATGGCAGAAAACTTATGGAGGGTCTTCATATGATGGCGCTGACTATATTAAACATACTAATGATGGTGACTATATAATTGGGGGTCGTACAAATTCTTATAGCGTTGGGGAAAGTGAAATATGGATAATGAAAATTTTTTCCAATGGTTCAATAACAGATGATTGTCCTATTATTTATTCAGCAAATGCTTCATCATCTTCTACAAATTGTAAAATTAACGATACAAGCGTTTCAGGCAGTAATACTTCTGTTACGATAAGTACGCCAGCAACATCGGTTGTTAATACAAATGCTAATATTTATTAGCAATGCTTGAGCGGATGGATTGAATATTATGGATTTTCAGATGGTTCAGAAATAGCTTATTCTGTGCAAAATACTATTGATGGAGGTTATGTTGTTGTAGGAGTATCTAAACCGAATGAGCAATTTTATGATAGATTTTGGGTATTAAAGCTAAATGTTGCAGGGGACATTCAATGGCAAGCTTCTTATGGAATAGGTGAGCGAATTGCAAAATTACCTTAAATACAACAAACATCGGATAATGGATTTATTATTGGAGGTCAAATAGATCAATTATATGCATATAGCAGAGCATAGATACTAAAACTTAATAATTCAGGACTAATAGAGTGGCAGAAAGCTTATTCAGAAAATATTCAATCTACCGTCTTTCGATCGATACAACAAACAAGCGATAGCGGATATGTTGCAGCAAGATTTAAAGGTAGTTTTGCTACGATAGCCAAATTAAATTCTTTAGGAGATGTTCAATGGGTAAGAAGTTTTTATCAGGTTGGTAATGAATATTTTGTCTCATTTAAGCAAACGAGTGATAATGGTTATATTTTAACTGGTAGAATCAGAGGATCATCAGGTGGTGATGATATTATGGTAGTAAAGCTATCTTCAAGTGGAGCTATCCAATGGCAAAAAGAATATAAGACGACAAATTCAGTTGTGTCTACATCAATAAAGCAAACAAGTGATGGAGGATATATTGTTGTAGGTAATTTTTCACAACAGTATCCAGAGGAAAATGGTTTAATGTTGAAATTAGATTCAGAGGGGAATATTCAATGGCAGAAATATTTTTCTGATGGGTCGTTTTCAGATGTTAAAGTAACAAATGACGGATTTTATATAATGGCTGGGAAAATTCTATCTGAAAGTGGTTATGAAGATTATTGGGTGTTAAAATTAAATTCAGCTGGTGAAATAAATGCTGATTGTTCAATAATACAAAATGCAAGTTTAACTGCATACACATCTAATTTGGAATCAATTGTTCTTTCTTTGTATGTTACTAGTAGTGGTTTTGATTCAATATACTCAACAAATGCAGATAGAATGGTAACTGATGTTACAGCTAATATTCAATGTGATGGTTTTACAAATCTTTCTGGTAAAATTCTTAATACTTTGAAACTATCAAAATCAGGTAATAATATTGTATTAAATTGGAATCAACCAGATGGTTCTTGTTCACCTATTGCATATGGAATTTATAGAGGCTCTTTACCTTGGATAACATATAATCATGCATCATTATATTGTGATGTTACGGGATTAAATTATACAGATAATTCTGCTACAGGAAGTTATTATTATTTAGTTGTTCCTCGAACCAATTCTTTTGAAGGTTCTTATGGCTATAATTCTAACTATGAACAAAGACCAATTGGAACTAATTCCTGTAAGCCACCAAATACACAATCATGCAATTAGCATTACACTTTATCTTTGATGGGAAAATTTTTAATAAATTGAGATGAAGAGAAAAGTTTTTTAATGTATTGGATATGAAGGAAGAAAGTGTTGCGATATCCTTTAGGAAGGTATTGTTATACACTCTATATCGATGCAATATAGGATAAAATTAAAATCCCCCTTTACATATTTTTAATTGTGTTTTACATTGTCTATCATTAAATATCCGAGGATTAAAGATTTTAGAGCGAGAAGGTTAATATAGCTTGATGCTTATTTAATAAAGTGTATTTGTTATATTTAGATAAATATTTTTTTGATCTCTTTATCTCTGTGGTTAATAATAAGCCATAGAGAGATAGAGAAATATAAGCGATGCTTGGGTTATGGAATAGTTTCATTTTTTTGAAGATTTTTTGAAGATTCGATTTGATTTTACTTGACAAGTCGGATTTAGTCATTATATAATATGTTACTAATTAGATAGAGATAATGAATATTAGGATGAGGATAAAGAAATGAAATTATCTAAAAGCGGTGAATATGCACTTAGAGCTATGATATATCTTGCTTATGAATATGAAAGAAATAGAAATAATGCGATTAGAATACATGAAATATCAGCTAAAGAGAAGATACCGAAAAAATTTCTTGAAGTGTTGTTATTAAAGTTAAAGAAAGCTGGTTTGTTGAAATCTGTTCGTGGTGTAAAAGGGGGATATGCATTGAATAGATCACCTAAAGAGATTACGATGGGGCAAGTAATAAGATTAATAGATGGTCCATTAGCTCCATTAGGATGTGCAAGTGTTACAGCGCATATATATTGTGAAGAAGAACAGAGATGTGGATTACAAAGAGTAATGAAAGAAGTAAGGGATGCAATAGCTGCAATATTGGATAATTATACATTACGGGACATATTAGAGAGGACTTTAAGCTTACGTGTATAAAAATTTTAGATAAAATGTCTACAAAAATGATAGAATTAATCGTTTTTAATAAAAGGAGGTATTAAAATGACTAAAATTAAATTAAATTGTATATTTACATTCTTTATATTTTTTATAAGCTCTCTTTACATTTTCATGTCTGAAACTATTAAAGGGAATATTACTATTTCAGGGGCTTGGGCTATATATCCTACTGCTGTTGCATGGGCTGAAGCTTTTCAGAAAAAGTATCCTGATGTAAAAATAGATATTTCTGCTGGAGGAGCAGGAAAAGGAGCCGCTGATGCTATAGCTGGACTTGTTGATATTGGGATGGTATCTCGTGAACCTGATCCTGCTGAATTACAAAAAGGTATTATTCCTATATATATTCTCCATGATGCTGTTTTCCCTATTGTTAGCAAAAAAAATCCTGTAATTAATTTGATCCTTAAGAATGGAATAAAAAAAGCTGATCTTGAGAAACTATATATAAAAAACGAACAAATATTGTGGTCAAATATTTATCCTAGTTCAATTAGAAGATCTATTCATGTTTATACAAGATCGGATTCTTGTGGTGCAGCTTCTGCATTTGCTGGATATTTTAATAAAAAGCAAGAAGATTTAAATGGTATAGGTATTTATGGAGATCCTGGATTAATTGATGCTGTAAAAAGAGATCCATTATGTGTAGGTTATACTAATTTTGGTTATGTATTTGATCGTAATGGGAAGATAATTGATGGAATAGAAATTATTCCAATAGATTTAAATGAGAATGGGATAGCTGAAGTTGATGAGAAATGTGATAACCGTTATAAAGCAATAAAACTAATAAACGAGGGTAAATATCCGATCTCAAGAAAAAATTATTTCTTTATAAAAGATGAAGCTTCTGGTTTAGTGATAAAATTTATTGAATTTGTTTTGTCAGACGAGGGGGCAAAAATTGTAGAAGAAGTAGGTACAAGTATACCTATATTAGAAGAAGAAAGAGAAGCTATATTAAAGAAATTAAGATAAGGAAGAAATGAAGATAAGATATGTATCTAATTATGTAGTTAAGAAAGTGTCTTTCTTTTTTTGTTGTTCTATTATAAGTTTGCTATTTTTGATAGCGATTATGTTGCTTTATAAAGCGAGAGCTATATTGGCAATAACATCATTGAAAGGTTTACTTTTTTCGTTAAATTGGTTTCCTGCAAAAGGTGAATTTGGGTTAGCATCATTTATTATAGGTTCTTTATGGGTAACAGCAATAGCAATTATTATAGCTGTACCATTTAGTATATTTACTGCTATTTATATAGCTGAGTATGCAACAAAGAGGATAAAGAATATATTAGCTGTATTGATAGATTTGTTAGCAGGGATATCGCCTGTTGTATATGGTGTATGGGGCATAATAGCCATAGTACCGCTCATTGGTAATTATTTAATGCCATTTTTAAGCGAGAAGTTGAATTTTTTTCCCTTTTCATCTGATAATTATACGGGCTACAGTAGTTTAGCTGGTGGGATTGTATTAAGTGTTATGATTTTTCCTATTATTATTTCTGTAATATATGAGGTGATAGAATCAATACCATTTGAGATGAGGGAAGCATCATTTGCATTGGGATTTACTAAATGGGAGACAGTAAAGTATGTTGTATTAAGGAAGGCTAAGGCAGGTATAATAGCGGCTATTATTTTAGGTTTATCAAGGGCATTTGGTGAGACGATGGCAGTATTGATGGTTGCAGGTTGTAGTTTATATGGATATCCTAAATCGCTTTTTGATCCTGCTTACCCTTTACCGGCTCTTATTGCAAATACATATGGAGATATGATGTCAATACCATTGTATGATTCAGCAATAATGTTAGCTGCTTTATTTTTAATGTTAATAACTTCATTTTTTAGTATGATTGGATGGGGCATACTTATATATATAAGCAAGAGAGGTAATTAATGAAGAGAAGAAGAATAGAAGAGTTTATTTTTTTAATGATAATGAGATTTTCAACTTTTGTAGTGATAGGAAGTTTATTATTTATAATTTTGACTATTTTAATAAAAGGGATACCTGCTATAAATATTGATATGATTACCAAGACGCCGCAAGGAGGATATTATATAGGAAAAGAAGGTGGTGTATTAAATGCAATATTAGGATCGTTAATTTTAGGGATTTGTTCAGCTATAATAGCTTTTATTATAAGTTTATTTATAGTTTTTTATATAAATATAATATTATCACCTAATTCAAAATTTGGATTAGCCGTGAGATTTTCACTTGATATATTATTTGGTATACCTTCGATAGTATATGGAGCATTTGGATTTGCAATTATGTTGATGGTAGGGGCAAAATCATCATTATTAGCAGGTATATTAGTTGTAGGGGCATTAATATTGCCAATAATGACTCGGAGTATGGATGAAGTAATTAAAATGGGATCATTTGAATTAAAAGAAGCTTCCTATGCTATAGGAGCAACTGAATTAGAAACTGGAATAAATATAATATTCAGGCAAGCATATCCAGGTATAATAACTGCTTTTCTGTTAGCATTTGGGCGTGGAATAGGAGATGCAGCATCAGTATTATTTACTGCAGGATTTTCAGATTCTTTACCGACTTCTTTGTTTAAGCCGGTTGCTACATTGCCGTTAGCTATATTTTTTCAATTAGGTACACCATTTATAGAAGTGCAGCAAAGAGGATATGCATCAGCTTTAATTTTAACAGTAATAATTTTAATAATAAGTTTAGTTTCAAGATTATCAATCAGGAAATTTTATAAGCAAATAATAAGGTAAAAGGAGTAATAATTATGGAAGAAGGAATTCATATTCAAACAAAAGATTTAAATGTATACTATGAAAACAAATTAGTATTAAACAAAGCTAATATTATTATACCGCAGGGTAAGATAACAGCGATAATAGGTCCATCAGGTTGCGGAAAGACAACTCTATTGAAAAGCTTTAATAGGTTAATTGAATTACAGGATAATGTAAAAATTGAGGGAGATATAATAGTTGATGGTAGAAGCATTTATGATAACAGTGTTGATGTCATTTATTTAAGAAAGAAGATGGGATTATTATTTCAAAAGCCTCAGGTATTACCTATGTCTATTTATGATAATGTTTCATATGGATTAAAGATACATGGGAAAAAAGATAAAAAAGAAATAAATACGGTTGTTGAACATTATTTAAGGGAAGTAAGTTTATGGGATGAAGTAAGAGGCAGGTTAAAGGAGTCAGCAGCTAAGCTTTCTGTTGGTCAACAACAAAGGTTATGTTTAGCGAGGGGATTAGCTATTGAGCCAGAAATTATATTAGGGGATGAACCAACTTATGCACTTGATCCTGTGTCTGCTGAAAAGATTGAAAAAAAATTTCTTGAACTTAAAGGTAAATATACTATTGTTATAGTAACTCATATATTAAGGCAAGCTAAGAGATTGGCAGATTATGTAGTTTTTTTATATTTAGGGAATGTTATAGAACAAGGTAAAGCAGAAGAAATATTTAATAATCCAAAAGACAAAAGAACAGCTGATTATCTTAGTGGGCATTTTATAGCTTCAGCCTAAAATGTTATTTTGAAATAAATTAGTATATTATTTTACTTATTCTTGTTAAATTATTATTTTCTTTAATAGTATTGGTATTCCATTTATGTTTTTTTTCTTACAATTGATATTTTTAAGTAAAATTTATCAATATTTATTTTAAGGAGCGCATAAGTTATTACTTAAATACATTTTATTTTATTATTTAATTAACAATGTACGACATCTTTGGTTTTCAATTTTTAAATGCAGTTAAATCATTATTTCCTGACATCTAAAAATATTAAATGCTAAATTAAATATATGATTCTTACAGCTCTATATAAAAGCATTGACGAGGAATTTTGCCATTTGACCACGTGAGACATTATTAGTTGGGCAATATAGTGAAGGACCGCATCCGGAAACTATATTAGCGTTGTAAAGTGCTTCAATATAGGTACAGAATGGATTAGAAGATGGTACATCTGTGAAGATAGATGCACAATTGGTAGTAACACATGAGCCGGGTGTTGCAGCCTTCATTGCGTTGCAGATGAATTTAGCCATAGCTTGGCGATTAGTAAGATTTGTTGGGCAATATTTAAGGGGATTAATTTGGCAACCAGCTACTACATTATTTTGGTAAAGGGATTCGATAAATGGGCAGAAAGGGTTAGAAGTGGGTACATCGTCAAATGTGTTATTGCATGTTGAAGTTGGACATGAGCCTGGAGTCAAAGCTTCCATAGCAAGGCAAATAAATTTTGCCATATGCTGTTGTTGAACATTATTAGATGGGCAGTAATTAATAGCATCACATCCTGAGGTTACTCCGGAATGGAGCAATTTTTCAATGTAAGTATAGAACAAATTGGAAGGAGGAACATCTGCAAAGCTATTACCTACATGATAAGTGAAATCATATGAATTCTGTAATGCACAAGTAGAGCATGAAGGAGTTTCGGTTACAACGAAATCCCAGTGGAGGGCAGGTCTGTTATTTGCAGGTGCAGTGATTGTATAGCATGTTGAACAATCAGCAGATTCCGATGGTGATAGATCAGGATAAGATGCATTAGCATTAATTATGGTGATAGGGTCTAAAGTGGTAAGTTGACCTGTAACTGAGGTAGCTATTGAGTTCCCGGTATTTGTTAGATTTCCGATAAGGTTTACCAGTTCATCGGTTTCAATTATGCCATTTGGGGTACTGCTTCCGGAATCATCTATTACAGGTTCTTGAGATTGAAGATTTGGAAGTGGTGCAACTGCGCAGTAATGTGCGCCATCGTTCATATAGCTTATAGTTGAATTTCTACCTCCCCAGACGATCATTTCATCTCCAGTCCATATAGCAGTATGAAAATATCTTTCAGTAGGAGTCTCTGTGGTTGAAGTAGGTATCCATGAATCGAGAGCTGGGTTGTACCTGCCGCCGGTATTAAAATATTGAGAATAGTTATATCCTCCCCAAATAATCATCTCATTGCCAGTCCAGACCATGGAATATAAGGCTCGTGGTGATGGAGCTAAAGTGGTAGTTATGGATAACCATGAATCAGACGATGGATTATAAATTGCACCGGTATTTGTTACTTCGCTGCTTGATGCGCCGCCCCAGATAATCATATCTGTTCCAGTCCAGGCTGCTTCTATGTAACATCTTGCAGAAGGAGCATTTATAGTTGATGTTTCAATCCAGGAATCAGTGGATGGATTATAGCGTGTTCCTGTATTGAGGTAACTGTTTGAAAAGCCTCCCCAGACAATCATTTCAGTTCCTGTCCAAACTGCCACATGCCTATATCTGCCAATTGGAGGCCAGGTATTTATTTGTACTGGCGACCATGTGTCATCTGTACAACCCTGGTTAATAATTGACGGTAACTTATAGGAATAATTTAAATCATCAATGTCTAATTTTATATCTTTTCGTACACTCAACCATCAATTCTCAAACGGAATTTTTTCCCATTTCATAACTCCTGCTGTTAACCTGTTATCTTGTATGTGTATGATTTCAGTTAAATAAAAAGAATCATCGTTTTCTTGTAATTTTCCCTGAGCTTCTGATAAATTCTTCAGAAGATTATCCCACTCCTCTCTGCTTAAAACTATTGCTCTATTGCCGGGATCATTTTCAAGTGAATATTCAATCTCTATATATTTACCTGACAATGATTTTATATCGGAAGGATTCTTAATATTTTTAATCTCTAATTCAACACGATTCTTGATCTGACCATGAAATCTTTCATTATAGCTGTATCAGTTTCTAATTAGTCTATCTGCTAACAATGGACTAGCAAGACATTCTGCTATTTTGTGAGGATCATTATTAATGCTTTTCCATAATTCACGAAGCATACGTGGTTGCTTGGTATATTTAGCCATTCGATCCATTTCTATTTGGAGTTGTTCGCCTGTTATCGGTCTATTCCAATACAATTCCAGAGCATTAGATTTTTTTAAAACATCTTCAACTTTTTCTTTAATTAACTTATCAGGCAGTATTGATTTAAGAGAAGGCTTTTTTGTTTTATTATATTCAGGCCAAATCCTATTGTTCCAATATACTTGTTCAATTGCTTTTTGGCACGTTATTCTGTCGTTCATTTTTAAATTATTGTTACTAAAAACCCATTGTGATGATGCTGTTATAATAAATACTAAAGCTAAAATGGGAAGCATTTTGATACATTTTTTCATAATTTTACCTCATTATTAATATTTAAAAGTGTGTTGAGAAAAATTTGTTTACAAATTGTGTATTCTTTATTTTAAGCATACTCCAAATTATTCTAAATACAAATAATAACGTACAGAAAATACTTTTCTTAGTACATCATTCTTAGTACATTATTGTAAATTATAAATAGAAAATCTGTCAATTACCGGAGAAAAAGATGTAATTCTTTAAGCTTTTTTTCTGAAGAATTGATTTTTGTTGAATGGGATTTTAATGGTAAATTAATAAAACTAATTAATGTATTTATAATCTGGAATA
>FWPU01000838.1_pt1 | contig 10312 bp, 10 predicted proteins | sample 2228361 | NCBI WGS metagenome assembly FWPU01 (sample SAMEA103939777, study PRJEB20133) | metagenome | reverse complement strand
AAGGGCATTCGTCAGGCCCACGCCTGGTACGTGGCCTTTGCCCCCTACGAGGACCCGCAACTGGCCGTCGTCGTGCTGATTGAGGGAGGCGGAGAGGGCAGCCGGGCGGCGTTGCCGGCTGCGGTGGACACGATCAACTACTATTTCAGCCGATAAGGAGCAGACGGATGGAAGAAAAAGTTCGTCTCAAGGGCGAACGGCAGGGGTTACGCCTTTTTCTGGACGAAGAGGCCCCGTTTGCGGACATTCTGGCCAGCCTGGAGCGGCAGTTGCAACGCGGCGAAGGTTTCTTCCGGGGGACCAGCCTGATGGTGGATGTGGGCAACCGGGCGTTGGACCGGGACGAGGTGCTGGCGCTGGCTGCCCTCCTGGGAAAGTGGGGGGTAGAACTGCGGGCCCTCGGCACGGATAACCGCCAGAGCCGTGGGGTCATCCGGGAGGCCGGACTGCGTTCTGTTCCCTCCAGTGCGGCCCCCGCGCCGCCGGCCGAACCTCTCCAGCGCCCTTCCGCCAGCGCCGACGCCCTCTTTATCACCCGCACCGTCCGTTCCGGGCAATCGTTCCGCCACCACGGAGCCATCACCGTCGTCGGCGACGTCAACCCGGGGGCCGAGGTAATTGCCGGAGAAGATGTGGTGGTCTGGGGCCGGCTGCGGGGCTTTGTCCATGCAGGAGCCATCGGCGACGAACGGGCCATCGTCTGTGCGCTGGAACTTGCTCCCACCCAGTTGCGCATCGCCGGACTGGCCGCCCGCCCTCCGGAAGAACATGTCCCCTCGACCGGCCCGGAGGTGGCACACATCGAGAGCGGACGCATCGTCGTCGAGCCCTGGGATACCTTCCGACGGGGGTAGCCGGCCATAGCAGGGATTGTAACCGTACCGTAAGTTCGTGTACTTGCCTTTCGGCCCTGGATGGTATAGGATAATAAGCAAGATTTTTGACTAAAATTGCTTTTTGCGGTATAAAAGGGGTATCATCCGGCAGGGCTTTTTCAGGAGGCTACAGGATGGCCAAGGTTATCACCATCACCTCAGGGAAAGGAGGCGTGGGCAAGACCACGGCGACCGCCAACCTGGCCACTGCCCTGGCGATGCTGGGCCAGCGGGTAGTGGCCATTGACGTGGACATCGGCCTGCGCAACCTGGACATCGTTATGGGGCTAGAAAACCGTATCGTCTATGACCTGGTGGATGTCGTGGAAGGACGCTGCCGGCTCCGCCAGGCCATGATCAAGGACAAGCGTCTCCCCGACCTCTACCTGCTCCCAGCTGCTCAGACGCGGGACAAGACGGCCGTCAGTCCGGCCGACATGATCGAGGTTTGCCGACAACTACGGGGGGATTTCGACTTTATCCTCATCGACAGCCCGGCCGGCATCGAGCAGGGCTTCAAGAACGCCGTAGCCGGGGCCGATGAGGTGGTGATCATCACTACGCCGGAAGTCTCGGCTGTGCGCGATGCCGACCGCATCATCGGTCTGGTGGAGGCTGAGGAAAAAGGCGTGCCACAATTGGTCATCAACCGCCTGAACATGGCGCTGGTGCGGCGGGGGGAAATGCTCAGCGTGGAAGATGTGGGAGAGATTCTGGCGATCCCCCTCCTGGGAATCGTCCCGGAGGACAACCACATCCTCATCTCCACCAACCGGGGCATCCCTGTGGTGCTGGAGAACCGCTCGCCGGCCGGCCAGGCCTTTATCCAGATTGCCCGCCGCATGATGGGCGAAGACGTGCCTATCACGCTGCCGGAGGAGCCGTCGCTCCTGGACCGACTGGCCCGCTGGATGGGCCGCCGGAGTCCGGCCTCGTAGGCTTCCCGCGGCCGGGAATGGCCTATTGAAATGGAGGTTGAACTGTGGAAGCCGTACGGAAACTCTTCGGACGCCGCCCCAAGAGTTCGGCCATCGCCAAGGAGCGGCTGCAACTCGTCCTGGTCCACGACCGGGGCTTTTCCCCGCAACTCCTGGAAACGCTCAAGAGCGAGATCATCTCCGTCATTTCCAAGTACGTGGAGGTGGACCATAACGGCATCGAGGTGCACATCACCCGTAGCGAGCGTCAGGACCGGCTGGTAGCCAACATCCCGGTGCGAAGGGCGGCCCTGCGCTGAAGCACCTCCCTGCCAGGCATGGAGCGGAGACGATGGAGCGGCAGACGTTGGAAGATCCCCCCGTCGGCCCGATCGGCGGATGCAAGGCGGTGATCGCTACTTACCCCTTCGGTTCGGCCGGGGGCCGGCCTTATCGCCATCGTGGTCTGGATGCCGATGTCCGCCTGGACCCGCGGCAGGAACTTGGCACCGAGGTGCTCGCGACGCGCTTGCAGAGGCTCGACGGCCGTCCAAAACCTTTGCGACGACCGAGGATACCTCTTGAGGAATACCCGACCGACGAAAAGATCCAGGCCATCGTCGAACGCCGGCCGCAACCGGCCATCCAGATTTGTCCGGCCATCGCCGATTCCCTCTAGGAGGCCCAAGTTGAGGGAAAAGGAAGCCGTTCGTCGGCGAATCGAGGAACTGCGCAAGGAGATCGAATTTCACAACTACCGCTATTACGTGCTCGACTCTCCGGTCATCAGCGATGCCGAGTACGACCGTCTTTACCGCGAACTGTTGGAACTGGAGGCAGCCCACCCCGAGTTCATTACCCCCGATTCCCCCACCCGCCGTGTCGGTGGGGAGCCGATGGAGGGCTTTAAACGGGTGACCCATCCGTCTCCTATCCTCAGCCTGGATAACGCCTTCAGCACCGACGACCTCTACGCCTGGCGCGAGCGCATCCTGCGCCTCCTCCCGCCGGGGACGCCCCTCTCCTACACCGTGGAGCCCAAGATCGACGGCCTGACGGTGGTCCTGCACTACCGGGACGGCCGGCTGGTCCTGGGCGCTACCCGCGGCAACGGCGAGGTAGGGGAGGACATTACTGCCAACCTGCGCACCATCCGCACCCTGCCGCTCCGCATCCCCGTCGCCGGGGAAGTCGGGGTACCGCCCTTTATGGTAGTTCGCGGCGAAGCCTATATCCCTATCGCCGACTTTGAGAAGATGAACCGGAAATTGGCGGAAAACGGGGAAAAGACCTTTGCCAACCCCCGCAACGCTGCCTCCGGCACCCTTCGCCAGCTGGATCCACGGGTGGTAGCCTCCCGCCCTCTGCGGCTGTGGTGCTACGCCATCGTTGCCGCCGAGGGGACGATCCCCACCTCCCAGTGGGAAACGCTGGAATACCTCCAGGCGCTGGGCTTCCCGGTGGTGAAGGAACATGCCCACTTCGACGACTTTGAGGAAATGGTTCGGTATTGCCTCTCCTGGATTCCCCGCCGCGACACCCTTCCCTTCGAGGCCGACGGCCTGGTGATCAAGGTGGACGACCTGCGCATCCAGGAGCAACTGGGGGTAGTTGGCCGGGCGCCCCGGGGGGCGATCGCCTTCAAGTTCCCGGCCCGCGAGGCCACTACCCGCCTCCTGGGCATCGGGGTCAACGTAGGGCGTACCGGCGTGGTTACCCCCTACGCCATCCTGGAGCCGATAGAACTGGCCGGGGCCACCATCCGCCGGGCAACCCTCCATAACTTTGATTACATCCGGGAAAAGGACATCCGTATCGGCGACCGCATCCTGATCAAGCGTTCCGGCGACGTTATCCCCTATGTGGTCGGATCGATTCCCGACGTCCGCGATGGCAACGAGCACCCCTACGAGATGCCCCAGAGCTGTCCATCCTGCGGTGGACCGCTCGTGCGGGCGGAGGAGGAGGTGGCCGTCTACTGCCTGAACCCGGCCTGTCCGGCGCAACTGGTGCGCCGTGTAGAGTACTGGGCCGGCCGCAACCAGATGGACATCGGCGGGCTGGGCCGGCAACAGGCCGCCCTGCTGGTGGAAGAGGGCCTCCTCCACGACGTGGCCGACCTCTACTTCCTGCGTGCGGAGGATCTCCTGCGGCTGGAAGGCTTTGCCGAAAAAGCCACCGAGAACCTCCTCCAGGCCATTGCTGCCTCGAAGAAACGTCCCCTGGCGCGGGTGCTTTCGGCGCTGGGCATCCGCCGCGTTGGCAACACGGTGGCCGAACTCCTGGTGCAGCATTACCCCAGCCTGCAGGCCCTGGCCCGGGCCACACGGGAGGAACTGGAAGCCATCCCCGGTATCGGCCCCTTTACCGCCCAGGCCGTCGTGGAGTGGTTCGCGGACGAGCGGAACCGGGCCTTGTTGGAGAAACTGAAGCGGGCCGGGGTGCGCCTGGCAGAGGAAAAGGCCGTGCCGGCCGTTGCCCAAACGCTGGCCGGCCGCACCTTTGTCATCACCGGGACGCTTCCCACGATGACCCGCGAGGAAGCCATCGCCTACATCCGTGCCCACGGCGGCCAGGTGAGCGATAGCGTCTCCCGCAAGACCGACTTCCTGGTGGTGGGCGAATCCCCCGGCGGGACCAAATATCGTCGTGCCCAGGAACTCAACATCCCCATGGTTGACGAAGCCGAATTGCGGCGTATGGCCGAGGACGGGTTCGAAACACACCCCGGGTAGGCGGGGCCGAAATCTGTACCTAAACGACGGAGGAGATGATGTCACTTCTTGCCGGAAATCTGGGGGCGGTGCAGCGCCTTCTGGACGAAGCCGGACTTGGCTGGGGCGTCTGCGCCGGGGCGGCAGCCCATCTCTACGGTGTGCGCCGGCCGATTGAAAACGTGGATATTCTCCTGCCTCCGGGCCGACTTTACCAGGTGCGCAACCTCCTGGACCGGCGGGGACACACCGCCCAGTACAACGGGCACATCCTCCTCTGGCGAGGCATCAAACTCTTCGACGATCTGAGCGTAACCATCGCCGGCCGGCGCCATCCTTTCCTCATGGATACCCTGATGGAAACCCGCCTGCGCCGCCAGATGCTCCTGGGTTCCCGCGTCCTGGTCCTTGCCCCCGAGGACGTGTTGGTCCACAAGGCCCTGCTCACCCAAGCCGACCGTTCCCCGGGGAAACACCACTATGAAGACTTCCTGTCCATTATCCGGAAACAGGGGGAGACCTTGGACCTGGATTACCTGCTTCACCGCCTGGAAGTCTGCCAGGCCCGGCAGCAGATCCAATCCCTTCTGAAGGAGGCCGGCCTCGCCCTGCCCGAATGACCGGAGATGCCCTATGCCCCTTCCCCGCTTTCCCCGGAAAACACCCCCGGCCGGCCCATCCCTGCCTCTGGAAGGGGAACGGGTGCATATCCGGGCCCTGGAACGGGAAGACCTGGATCGTCGCCAGGCTTGGAAGCCGTTCAACGACCCCCTACACCTCATCTGGGATATGCCTCCCAGCAGTGCCTCGGAAAACGACCGCTGGTTCGCCATGATGACCGACGGAAGGCACCGTCTGGCCTACGGTGTGGAAGACCGCTCTGGGGAACTCATCGGAATGCTCTCTCTGCGCGAGATCTCGTGGGGCCATTCTGCCCGTCTGGGTATCGCTTTCGCCCCCACCCACGTCGGCCAAGGGTACGGGACCGAAAGCCTTCGCCTCTTTCTCCCTTATGTCTTCCTCACCCTGGGGCTGGAGAGAATCGTCCTGGATGTGGCGGCGGCCAACATCCGGGCCGTCCGCTGTTACCGAAAGGCGGGTTTTCGCCAGGTCAGAACCTTCTGGCAGCAGGTGGACGGCTATGTAGATTCCAGGATTTTCCATTCCCCCGAATATGCTTCCCTGCGCCCCCTCTTCCGCTGGTCCTGGGGACGGACGGAGACGCTTTACTACGATATGGAGTTGAGGCGAGAGGATTGGGAGAGGAAAAACGCCCCGCCTAGTGCCGAAAGCAGCGCTGCCCGGTAAAGGCCATCGTCGCCCCGTATTCGTTGCAGGCCTGGATCACCTCGTGGTCGTTCAGCGATCCACCGGGCTGGACGACCGCCGTCACCCCCTCGCGCAGCCCTACCTCCACCCCATCGCGGAAGGGGAAAAAGCCGTCCGAAACCATCGTTGCGCTGTCCAGCCCACCCTGCAGAGCCGCCACCTCCTCGGCGATCTCCCGCTTTTGTCCCTCCTCCAGCGCCTCGTAGCGAAGCCCGTAACGTTCCAGCGCCAGCCGTTCGCCGAAATTCCGGTAAGCCTTGTCGCGGGCCACCTCGGCGATGCCGACCCGATCCTGCCCGCCGGCCGCGATACCCAGCGTGACGCCATCCCGGACATAGAGCACCGAGTTCGAGGTCACCCCCGTCTCCACCAGCCAGCCAAAGAGCATGTCCGCATACTCCTGTTCGGTCGGCTCGCGCCGGATGCGGTATACCTGCCCCTGGTAGACGGCCTCGGCCGGCCGCAGATCGGCCCGGCTGCGCACCTGCGAAACAAAGGACGTCTGGACGATCAGCCCGCCGTCCAGCAAACTTTTGAAATCCACAAAGCGCTCGACGGCAAATTCGGCCAGGCGGGACAGGTGGGCAATGCGCATGATGCGCAAATTTTTGCGCCGGGCCAGGATACCGACGCTTCCTTCCTCAAAATCAGGGGCGACCACCACCTCGGCGTAGCGTTCGGAGATGGCCTCGGCGGTGGGCCGGTCCACCGGACGGTTCAGGGCGATGCAGCCGCCGAAGGAGGCGATGGGGTCGGCCAGGTCGGCCTTGAGGTAGGCTTCCAAGGGCGTATCGGCCACGGCCACGCCGCAGGGGTTGTTGTGTTTGATGATGGCGCAGGCCGGCCGCTCTACTAGATACCGCAGGATGTTCAGGGCACTGTCGGCATCGGTCAGGTTCGTCTTGCCGGGGTGTTTGCCCAAGTGCAAAAGTTCGGCGTTGGAGACCAGATAGCGGCCCGGGGCGATCGTCTCCACCTCTCCCAGCACCAGGTTCCCGTTCACCAGGCGGTAAAGTGCCGCCTCCTGGTCCGGATTTTCGCCGTAGCGCAGCCCTTGCCGTACCCCTTCGATTTCCCAGGTAACCTTCTCATAGACCAGCGTGCTACGCCGGCTTTCCCAGACAAAAGCGATCTCCAACCGTTCCGGGAAGTGATCGGGCTGTACCGCGTGGTAGGCTTTCCTCAAGTCCATGTCTCCTCCTCGTGGCAAAGCGGGTAGGCACCTCGAACGGAAAGCGGTTCCTGTTCGGCCAGGAAAGCGCTGATGGTAGCGTCGTAGCGGGCGGTGAGAGCAAAGGCCTTGCGGGCCAGTTCGAAGCGCTGGGCCAGAGCCAGCCTCCCATTGTTTGCTCTTAGGAAAGAACACACCATGCCATAGTCGGCCGGGTCGCAGAGCACCGCCACACGCAAAAAGTTCTTGGCCGCCGCCCGCAGCAAGGATGGCCCGCCGATGTCGATGTGAGCCCGTGCCTCCTCCACCGTCACCATACCCCGGGATACCACGGCCTCGAATGGATAAAGGTTGACCACCACCATATCCAAAGGGACGGCGCCAGTGCGGGCCAGGTCGGCCTGATGGGCCGGGTTGTACCGCTCGGTCAGCAGGCCCAGGTAAATCTTGAAATCGAGCGTCTTGACCAGCCCGCCCTGGGTCTCCGGCTGGCCGGTATAGTCGGAAATCTGGACCAGATGCTGCGCCGCCCGCCCTTCCCCAAGCATCTGGAAGAGGGCACAAGAGGTTCCCCCGGTGGCATAGAACATGACTTCCGGATTGACCTCAAGAAGCGTGGAAACCAGTTCCTCCAGGCCGGCCTTGTCCCAGACGCTCACCAGGACACGACGAATCGACACCCAATCATCCACCTCGCGGACGATGTTGAGGGCCACGGCGACCTCCTTTCTCAGCCCTCCGCACGGACGAGCAGATCGTGCAACGTCCGGATAAGCAGGCGATGCTCCACGGCGTGGATGCGCTCCTCCATGTCCTCCAGGGCATCGGTGGGCAGGATGGGCACTGCCTCCTGGGCCAGCACCGGGCCGACGTCCACGCCCTCGTCGGGGACCAGGTGGACCATGGCGCCGGTGTGGGCGATCTCGCCGCGCCGAAAAGCCTCGTAGGCCCGTCGGATGGCGTGGGTGCCGGGAAAAGCGCCCGGCAGGGCCGGGTGCAGGTTGACCACCCGCTTGGGAAAGTGCGACAGGAAGGCGTTGCTGAGGACGTGCATCCAGCCGGCCAGGACGACCCACTCCACACCGAAGGAACGAAGAAGGCCGGCCAGGGCCGCGTCGTAATCGGCACGTGGCCGGCCGGCCCGGGTGTAGGGTGCCAGGGGAAAGTAGACCACCGGGATACCGGCCCGTATGGCGCGCAGGAGACCGTAGGCCTCCTTGCGGTTGGAAACGACCAGGGCGACTTCCACCCCCGGCAAACGCCCGGAGGCGACGGCATCCAGGATGGCCTGGAGGTTGGAGCCGTAGCCGGAGATAAGGACGGCAATACGAGACATGGACGTACCTCCTCCCGAGGATTTGGCGATTATAACGCCACCCGCGGCCCGTCCCCACCCCAGGCCACCACCTCGCCGATGACGGCCGCCTCCGGAACGGCCTGTTGGGCGAGGGCCACCTCGTCCGGCGGAACGACCAGTACCAGGCCGATGCCCATGTTGAACACTCGGTACATCTCCTCCTCGGCTACGCCGCCGCGCCGCTGGATCAGGCGAAAGATGGGCGGCACTTCCCAGGCCGAACGCGTCAAGCGCACCCCGACGCCGGCCGGAAGGACACGCGGGATGTTCTCGAAAAAGCCCCCACCGGTGATGTGGGCCATCGCTTTGACCTGGATGCCGGCCGCCCAAAGCGCCTCGACCTCGCCTAGGTAGGCGCGATGGGGGATGAGCAGGACCTCGCCCAGCGGCCGGCCGAGTTCCGGCAACACCGCCTCCCAACCCAGGTCGCCCAGGACGCGCCGGGCCAGGGAATAGCCGTTGGTGTGCAGCCCGGTCGAGGGCAACCCCAAGACAACGTCGCCCGGCCGGACGTCGCGTCCGTCCACGATCCGCTCGGCCTCCACCCAGCCGACCATGGTGCCGACCAGGTCAAAGGCCCCCGGACGATAGACCCCCGGCATCTCCGCCGTTTCCCCACCCAGCAGGGCCGCGCCGACCGCCCGACAGGCCTCCGCACAGCCGGACACGACGGCGGCCACCTGCTCCGGATGCAGCCGGCCGAAGGCGATGTAGTCGAGGAAAAAAAGCGGCCGTGCCCCCTGCACCAGGACGTCGTTGACGCAGTGGTTGACAATATCGTGGCCGACGCTCTCATAGCGGCCCAGCGCGGCGGCGATCAGCGTCTTCGTCCCCACCCCATCGGTTGAGGCGACCAGCACCGGGCGGTCGGCGCGGCCCCACTCCTTCAGGCTGAACAATCCGCCGAACGCCCCGATGCCGGCCAGCACCGCCGGCGTGTAGGTGCTACGCACCGCTTCACGCATCAGTTCGACGGCCCGGTTGCCAGCGGCGATGTCCACGCCGGATGCGGCATAGGCACCCCCCGGAGGCGGAGGGGCCGAACTTTTCCGCTTCCTTTCCCCGATATCCCGGCGATAGTGCATCCCGGGGAAGCAGACCTTCCGCACGGCCGCATAGGCCCGTTCGGTGGCCTGAAGCGGGTCGGAAGCCACAGCCGTTACCGCCAGGACCCGGCCGCCGGCGGTGAACAGGCGCTCCCCCTCCCGACGGGTGCCGGCGTGAAAGACCATCACACCGGGCGATCGGGCGGCCTCCTCCAGGCCCTCGATCTCGTCGCCGGCGGAATAGGAACCGGGATAGCCCGGCGCGGCCAGCACAACACAGGTCGTGCAGGCCTCCCGCCACCGCACCTCCACTTCCGCCAGCCGGCCTTCGACACAGGCCAAGAGCACCTCCAGGAGGTCGCTTTCCAGCAGCGGCAACAGGACCTGCGTCTCCGGGTCACCGAAGCGGCAGTTGAACTCTAGGAGGCGCGGCCCCTGCTCCGTAAGCATCAGTCCGGCGTAGAGGATGCCGACGTAGGGGCAGCCTCGCCGGCGCATTCCCTCCACGGCCGGCCGGAGGATGCGGGCGACGACCTCCTCCTGTACCTCCGGCGGCAAGAAAGGAGAGGGCGCATATCCCCCCATTCCTCCGGTGTTGGGCCCCCGGTCGCCATCGAACAGACGTTTGTAATCGCGGGCCGGCGGCATCGGCACGACCGTCCGGCCATCGCAAAAGGCCAGCAGGGAGACCTCTTCCCCCTCCAGGCGCTCTTCGATGACCACCGCAGCGCCGGCCGGCCCCAGGGCCCGCTCCACCATCAGCCGGTGCAACGCCGCCTCGGCCTCTTCTCGCGTGGCGCACACCGTCACCCCCTTGCCCGCCGCCAGCCCATCGGCCTTGACCACCACGGGCGGGGTCTGCCGGCGGAGGTAGGCCAGGGCGGCGGCATACTCGTCCAAGGC